>Ga0137409_10000088_pt1 | contig 79934 bp, 71 predicted proteins | sample CZODoug1_16funga_FD_122059 | JGI IMG/M metagenome (GOLD analysis project Ga0137409, IMG submission 122059) | Vadose zone soil fungal communities from Angelo Coast Range Reserve, California, USA - CZODoug1_16fungal (Hybrid Assembly) | ecosystem: Environmental > Terrestrial > Soil > Vadose zone... | reverse complement strand
GCACCAGGTGGGCAGCGTAGTTGCCCCCGACGACGACCTCGCAATGGCCTACGCGCGCGCGACCTATGACGAGGAGCGCTGGTGCGAGATGGCGATCGTGCGCAAGGAGCACGTCATCGAGCTCTGGGCTCCGGGGGAGGCATGAGCCTTTCCGACCTCGTCCTCAGCATCGCCGACAACAAGCAGATGCTCGGCCTGCGTTATGCGGAGTGGGCGACCCGCGCCCCCTCGCTCGAGGCCGACATCGCCGCCGCGGCGATGGGTCTGGACGATCTGGGGCACAGCCGCGTTCTCTACGGCTGCCTCGAGCCTCTGGGATCCGACCCGCGAGGTCCCGAGCGCGAGTCCGACCCCGCGAGCCTGCGCGCTCTCCCGTATTTCGACGAGCCCTGGTCCGAATGGGCGCAGTTCGTGGCCGCGAACGCGATCCTCGACACCGCGTTCACAGCGATGATCGAGTCCTGCGTCAACGGTTCGGTCGAGGTGCTCCAGCACAGGCTGCGCAAAATGTTGATGGAGGAGCGCTACCACTTCCTGCATGGACGGAGCTGGCTCAAGTCGGGGATCAGAGCGGAGCCGCTGAACCGGGCGTGGCGCGAGGCCATCGAGTGGTTTGGCCCGCCGGATGGCGAGGTCGCGGCGATGCACCGCGAAGGCAAGCTCGGCCTGGGACCGAAAGAGATGCGAGCCCGGCTCGAGGAGCGGCTGGAAACCAAGGCCCCGAAAGTTGACGTTGATTGGAGCGGCTGGGACTCCGTTCGCCGCCGGAGCCGGCCGGGGGCGATCGACGAGCAGACCTTCGGCATGCTGCGGGGTCTGGAAGAAAAGAAGTTCGCGCCTACCAGTGCCCAAGCCAAAGAAGCCTGAGCAAACTTCAGCCCCCCTCCCCGAAGGGCGGAGGGGGATGCCCACCTGCCCTCATTGCCACGCGCGCGACGCGGAGGTCATCTCGCTGTTTGGCACGCAGGCGATGACGCTTCAGTACCGCTGCCGCAAGTGCGGCACCCTGTTCGAAGCGATCAAGTACGACCGCTAAGAAGCGGCGCGACGATCACGTGGTTGATGCGGTCGCGGCCCGACTCCACTGAGGCCGCCAACCCGTCGAAGCCGCAGTAGTCCAGCAGCGCTTTCATCACCACCGGCGGGTAGTAGCTCGCCTTGTAGCCCATCGCGGCGCCACCTGTCGCATAGGCGGCCGGAGTGAAGCAATCCGTCACGAGCAGCCCGTCCTCGCGGAGGTTCGCGCGCAGCCATCTCAGGTGCTCGAGCATGGGCGGCTTGGGCAGCCACGCGGATAGGCCGACGAACAGGGCGAGATCGAAAGGGCCGAACCTCTTGCCCTCGCCGCGGAGCGCCGGCCCGGTCAGGTCGCCCCGCAGAAACTCCAGCCGGACGCCAATCTCCTTCGCCTTTGCAGTCAGCTCGGGCTCCAGCTGCCCCGAAGGGTCCAGGTCGGCGGCCACCAGCACGACACGGCGGGCGACCTCTGGATCCGACTCCACAAGCCTCTTCAGCGGGCGCATCAGGTCATACGCGAAGCCGCTTGGTGCGGTGAAGATGGTCACCTTCGCGCCACCGGCAAGCCGCCGGCGAAGCTCTCGCTCGATCCGCCGCTCGAGAATCCCCAGCCGGTCACGGACCGCGCGATGCAGCGGATACCCGTAGAACACCCCGTCCAGGAAAGACGGGCGGGCTGGCTGGTCGTAGATCAAGCGCATGACCCCGGCTGAATAACCGTCGCGCAAGAAGATGCGGCCGGGGGTGGACATCGGGAACAGCGGCTCGCGCCACGCGCCCTCGAAGAATCGCCTCACCAGGTATCGACCAAGGTAGCGGTACGTGAGGATTCGCGCGATCATGCTGCGGCGGCCGATCGCCTCGTGCAGCGCGCCTGCCCTCGCTTCCGCGTTCTTGGCTTCGGGCAGGTAGGGCTTCAACGCCTTGGCCGCGGCCGCCAGCACGCCGCCAGGTCCAAGGGCCTCGACCGCGATGACGTGCGCTGAGGTTTCTCCCTTGTTCTTCTTCATCACCTCGAGCACTCGCAGATAGCCCTCGCGGGCGGTGGTCAGGTCGACAGGGTTCTCGTGGCGATCGACCTTGGTGCCGCGTTCTCTGACTCGAGCCGCCGCCGCATCAGGCGTCAAGTCCAGAAAGAGCGCGTGGTCGGGAATCCAGATCCCCTGAAGGCGGATCAGCCTGGCCACCAACGAAAGCGCATCCGCTGTTTTGAGGTCAGGAAGATGCCTGCGCGTCTCGGGCCCGAGGCGCGTCCCGTGGAGAAGGTGCTGGAAGGCGTGGTCGACGTCGTCCGCCGAAGGTGGATCGTTGATCGGTCCGCGATAGTTGAAGGCGCGTCCAGCGCCTGACAGCAGCAGGTTGCCATCGCTGACCATGACGTCCACGGCGTAACGCTTGGACAGCTTCATGGCGGCGTTGTCCTGAAGCAGCATCTGGAAAACCTTCGCCACGGGGTACAGTCCGCGGTTGTCGACGACAAGACGGCTGAACTTTCGGCTGATGCGCTCCAGGCGTGCGGCGATGGCGTAGCCCTGTGGATGAAAGGTCGGCCCGCAAAGGTCCGTGTCGGGTGCGCGGACCCAGAATTCGTCGGCCACTGCCGACCCCGCGAAGAGACCGTGCTCGCCGGCCAGGACGACGGCCAGCGAAGCCGCCAGCGTGCTCTTGCCGCTGCCGTCGATGCCGATGACGGCGACCTGAAGCGTCAAGCGGAGCTGCCTGGCACGAATGCCATGCATCCTGCCATGCCAAGCCGGAGCCAGCCGGTGGCTTGTTCTGGATCTTCATCGAGGAAGAACTCGACCGTCTCGCGGTCGAGCAGGCGAACAGCGAAGTCAGCACCGGGCTCGAGGCGGCGCCGAAACGGGCGGCCCAATCGTGGGACCACGATCAGCCCAGCCGCGTTCTCACTCATCGTCACGCCAGGATGCGGCATCGGAGGCAGCGGCAGGTTCAACGCGACGGCGGCCAGCAGTCGCACCTGGCGCGAGCCATCCAGCTCGACCAGCTCGCATTGGGATGCGGAAACGGTCCCCCCAGTGAGACGTGCCGCGCCAAACGCGAAATACTCGAGCAGGTTCACACGCTCAAGCCCTACCCATGCCGCGGCGCGTCGCCGCGCGACGTTGTGCCGGGTGCGCCAGCGCGATAGGTCACCAGGAACGCGTCCCCACTGCCCGAGACCGCACATCGTGACGGCGTGGCGAATCGCCGTTCCGCCACCCGGCGTGCCATGCGTGCAGCGCATCACCGAGCACAACCGACGGCTTCCTTTGCTGAGCTCTTCCCCGATCTGGCGCGCCGCGACCAGCGGATCCCGCGGAACACCGAGGCGGCGCGCGACGACATTGCCCGATCCCATCCGGAGGCCGGCGAGGAGAACCGATTCTGGTGGAGGGGGAGCCTCGGGGAAGGCGTCCATCACACCCTCCACGACCGCGCGCAACGTGCCGCCGCCTCCTGCGGCGATGACCAGAGCGGGGGTCGTTGAGGAGGCGACGAATGTTGCCGCCGCCGAGCGGACGCCTGGGTGGTCGTCGAGAACTGTCGTGGTGACCTCGAGCGGCCCGCCATACCCCTCGCGAAGCGCACCACCCAGCTGGTCGGAGAGGCTCTCGGCGTGCCCGGTTCCCGCGGACCGATTGAGGAGCACCAGTACCGAGCGGCTCACGTCTTGTCTTGAAGCTGCTCTTCGTCCTCGGTCTGTGCTCCGCGACGACGGATGGCGAGCGGAACGCCGGCTACGACGACAAGCGCGATGAGGACCGCCACCACGATGGGCAGTGTTTGCCCACCCCCGATCGTCACCACGCCCGGCGACGGCGAGGCCGACGGATAGCCGGCGGCGAAATAACCGAACTCACGCGTGGTGGTGTCGATGGTGAACGGCTGCGCCGCCTGCGCGGCGCCGATCGACTTCCATGAATCGGCCGGATCCGTCGCGTAGTAGACGTCGGACGGGTCAGGTTCGAGGTTCGAGTAGCGAAGCACGAGGTTCGCCGGCTTGACCAATGGAGCGTCGGCGCTGATGAGGTAGACGTTGGTGACGAAACGAACGCCGCGCGGCTGCGGGCATATGGTCAGCGGGGTGATGTCCACGGAGATGACGGTCTTCCCTGTGGCGTCGAAGGCGCCGGGGAGGAACCCTATGACCACCTGGCCGTCATCGGTGAATGCAGAGTTGGCGTCACTTACGCCGCCAAGCACCTTGATCGTCTGGTGGCCCGAGAGTGGCTTGGAGTTGGCGCCGGCCTGCGGCGGCGGACACGTCCAGTTGTACGGCTGCGGTGGGCCAAACCCGTCGTAAAAGCCCGGGGCGACCATCCAGGCCGCCACGGCGTAGGCGGTCGCTGCGGCCGCCAGGAGCGCAGCGCGTCTCACAGCGCCAGGTCTGCGATCACGTGGCCGATCACGGGACCCACCAGGTCGCGACATGCCCAGCGCCACAGGGCGAGCAGCAACCCAGCAGCAGCCACGGCGCCGAGGAACTCGGGCGGATGCGAGAGCGTGTGGGCCGCCGTCCATAAGGCTGTGGTGCCGACGATCGCGAGCGGCGCGCCGCCAAGCTCGTCGAGCGCCGCATACAGGGCTCCTCGGAATGCCAGCTCCTCACCGATCGAGACGGCGACAGCCGCCACGGCGAGTCCAGCCGGCAGCATCGGGACGGCCGCGGACCGCACCGCCGCGGGCAACAGCAGCACGGCCCCGAGTGCCAGCCCTCCAAGAATCCGCAAGCCCAGCCGCGACGTGCCGAGGCCAAGGCGCTCGGCAGGCCAGCCGGCCGCAACCAGCGCCAGGGCCGCTCCTCCGAGGACGAGCGCCGCGACGGCCATGTGCGGCTCGTTCTGGATCAACGCCCGCGACCACTCGACGAGCAGGACATAGCTCCCGACCAGGACCGCCCGCCGGGCTGGGTGAGCGCTCTTGAGGGCGGAGATCAAGGCGCGGTCAGGCGTTCGGGTCCCGAATAGACGTTGAAACGGTCACCGCGGAGGAAGCCGACGAGGGTCTGGTTGAACTCTCGCGCGAGGGCGACGGCCAGGCTGGACGGCGCTCCGACCGCGGCGAGCACTGGTATTCCCGCGCTGATCGACTTCTGCACGATCTCGTATCCCGCGCGCCCGCTCACGATGAGTATCGAGCCGCTCGCTGGGAGAGCGCCGTCGATCAGCGAGCGCCCCACGATCTTGTCGACCGCGTTGTGCCGGCCCACGTCCTCGCGCAGGTGGACGAGCTCTCCGGCCGCGGTGAAAAGGCCGGCGGCATGGAGGCCACCGGTGCGGTCGAACACTCCCTGTCCCGCACGCAGCTGTTCGACGAGGCCAGGAAGAATCGACGGCTCAATCTCTGGTCCATCAGGCAGAGGCGCCAGGTCGCGCCTCAGGTCCTCGATGAGCACGGTGCCGCAAACACCGCATGCCGAGCTGGACAGCATCGAACGCTCTGGTTTGCGCCGCGGGGCACCGGCAGGATGTATGTCAACCTGGTTCGACTCGAGAAGGTCCGCATCCACGCGAACCGCCATCTCCGTCTCCCCCGACTCGGCGCTGATGCGGATGAGGCGCACCTCCCGCAGCGCGCGCACGATCCCCTCCGCGTACATCAGGCCCAAGCACAGCTCGATGTCGTGCCCCGGCGTGCGCATGACTACGGACAGCGGCTCGCCATGCAGCGAAATCTGCAGCGGCTCCTCGGTGACCACCGCGTCGGGCGACTCGGTCCATTGACCGGAAGTCCAGCGATGTACCCGAAGCCCGGGAGCTGCCGGCTTCGCCATCAGCCTTGGGCGACTCGGAGATGGCGTGCGGATCGCGGCACCGCCGTCGTGATGGCAAAACCGCGCCACGAAGTCACGCGCTCGGGCCTGAGCTCGATCGCCGGCGGAATCTCAGCCGTGTCGAGGCCGTATCGCTCGGCGATGACGGTTCCGTCCGCCGCGCCTTCAAACGTGCCCCGCACGCAGGCGCCGACCATCAAGGAAGGACGGAAGCGGTGATGAGACTCGACCACCAGCGCGCCGGGGGTTCCGTTCGTTCCTATCCGTGGGCGGCCTGCCGCAGCGGCGACGGTGACTTTTCCATGGTCCACCTCCCAGAAAGCCGGCCGGATCACAGGCATGCCCCCTTCGATCCAGCACGCATATCCGCGTGAGATGCCGGCGAGGCGGCGGCTCACCTCCGCTGGAACCGCCGGGACGCGCGCGGCCTGCGCCGCGGGGAATTCAACCCCCTCCAGGACGTCGGCGTGGCTTGGTCGCAGGCGCATGACGACGCGGTTGTACGGAAGCCACTCGCGCGGCAGCCGCGTGAGGTCGAGCACATAGCCCGCGACGAAGGGAGCGTTCTTCAACGCATAGCCGGCCATGCCGAGGACGTAGCCAGGCCCGTCGAGCATGGCGCGCACCTGGCTCGACAGCGACAGCGGATCGAAGACTTCGATTGCTCCACGCAGCAGCAGCGCACGCGATCCGCCATCGACCAGGAAGGCGGCGCGCGGGTCGCGGCGGGCCATCAAAGTCTTGGCCGCGTAGCGGGAGGTCGTCATCCACAGCGACCCTGAGGCGAAGCTGAACACGGCGGGGTTGACCAGCGGATGGCGCCCGGCGCGGAGGGCCAGCATGCCGATCGGAGATTGCCCGAGGATCTCGCGGGCGTCGCTCGTCAGCTTCATGCGCCCACTTTAGTGTTCTGGCCTCCCCACCCTGGTGGGAGGTCGGCCCTGGCCGCAGGCCACGGCCGGGAGGGGAGATCCATCAGCTATTCGTCTCCAAGAGATCGCGAATCCGCTCGAGGGCTTTCTGGAGGCGGCCCCGGACCACCCAGTCGAGGCGTCCGGCGATCGCCCCGCCGATAAAGGAAGCCGGCGGTTCGTAGGCGATGCGCAGCTCGATCCGAACGCCATCCTTCGCCTTTTCAAAGGTGAAACCGCCCTCCTGCTTGATCTGCCCCGACTCCGAGACCCATCCGATCTCATGTGGTCGGCGCCACCGATTCAGGCGCAACACGCTCCTCAGCGGTAGGCCGAGGGCCTGCATCTCCACGTTGTAGCGAGCACCGATGCCAGTTGTCTTCGTTCCGGCCGGCTCCCACCTGCTCACGCCTTCGAGCACCGCGGCCACGTGCCGGTAGTCCGCGAAGTAGGCGAATGCACCCTCGGGAGGGCACTTGACGGTCACCTTCGCCGTGAACTCGCGTCTCGCCATCCCAAGCAAGATATGACTGTGCTTCGGTTCACCGACGGCCAGGTCTCGGTCGATGTCTCCGTCGCCCGCGGGACCGCGGTATCGGGCAGCCGGCTGCGCGACTCCTACCTGGCGGACATCCGAAGGCTGACGCTGGGCCTCGTCCAGGCTAGGGGCGACTCCCTCTACGTCGGTCCTGTAGTGCTGCTGCGCTTCGGGCGACCGAAGGTGACGCGCAGCGCCGTCGAGTGGCCCATCGAAGGCGGAATCGCGGCCCGCCACGCGGCTGGACGGTTCCGCATCGAGTCGCTCCATGGGCGCCTCGTGGCCTCAGTTGAAGGCTACCGTCCCCTGCTCCCTATACCCCTGTACGCGGTGACGCAGCTGCCGGTCCACCGACTGATCACACGCCTGTACCTGCTGCGCGTGCGCGGCCGCGAACCTGCGCCGGGCATCTCGGCCGAGCCACGAGATCGAACGCGCGCCGCAGCGGTTGACCTTGCTTTCTGCGCCACGCTCGCCGGCCTCACCGGCCGGCGCCGCAAGCTCCACGTGCTGCTCGGCATCGCCGCCGCCTACCACGTTGCGTGCTGGAGCATCTCCGGGCGGACGCTGGGCGGCATGGTCGTGCGCGAGCGCGTCGTCTCCGTCGACGGATCAAAGCCGACCATCGGGCAGTCAGCCGTCCGCCTGCTCACGATTCCCATCGCATGGGTGCTGGGTCGCCCGTTCCATGACGAGGTCGGGGGCACCGACGTGGTCGTCGATTAGAGGCCCGTAGGATTTCGTAGATGGCCAAGCCAGTCGACCTCGTCATCTTCGGTGCGTCGGGCGACCTGTCGCACCGCAAGATCCTGCCGTCGCTGGGCCGGCTCGTCGCTCGCGAGGGCCAATCGGTCCGGGTCATCGGCGCGGGGCGCAGCCACATGACGACCGCTGATTTCCGCGAGATGGTCAAGCAAGCCAGCGGCAACCAACGCCTGAGCGATACCGCGGAATGGGTTCAACTCGATTATGCCGACCACAAGACCTTCGGGCCGCTGAATGAAATTCTGGCTGGTTCGCCAACCGTCATCTTCTACCTCGCCACACCGCCCGAGACGTTCAGCGACATCGTGGCCGCCCTCGCGTTGTGCGGTCTGGCGAAAAAGGCCGACACGACGCGGCGGATCGTGGTCGAGAAGCCGTTCGGTCACAACCTCGCGTCGGCTCACAAGCTCAACGCTGAGCTGGCGGCAGCGTTCGAAGAGGAGCAGATCTTCCGCATCGACCACTACCTCGCGAAGGACACCGTCCAGAACGTGATGGCGCTGCGCTTTTCGAACTCACTCTTCGAGCCGGTCTGGAACCGGACCCTGATCGAGACGATCCTCATCACCGTGGCGGAGGAGGAGGGCATCGGCAAACGGGCCGGCTATTACGACCAGAGCGGTGCGGTGCGCGACATCATCCAGAACCACATGCTGCAGCTGCTCGCGCTGATCACGATGGAGCCGCCGACCACCTTCGACCCCGAGTACGTGCGGCGGGCGAAACGCGCCGCGCTGCGCGCGATGTCCCCGATCGATCCGAGCATGGCAGTGCGCGGACAGTACGAGGGCTACCTGGATGAGGAAGGCGTCGCGCCCGACTCACGGCGCGAGACATACGCTGCGATGCGCGTGTCGATCGATAACTGGCGCTGGGATGGCGTGCCGATTTTCTTGCGCACCGGGAAGGCGCTTCGCCGGCGCGTCACCGAGGTCGTGATCAAGCTCCGGGACGCGCCGATGCTCCGCATCGGAGGCCGGCGCCAGCGCGGCATCCCAACTTTGATCGTGATCCGCATACAGCCGGACGAAGGCATCTCGCTTCGGATCGGAGCCAAGCGGCCGGGAACGCGGTTCGAGATGGTGCCGGCCGGGATGCGGCTCGACTATGCGCGCCTGTCGAAGGCGGCCCTGCCCGATGCGTACGAGAACGTGCTCTCTGAGGTGCTCGCCGGCGGGCACTCTGCCTTCCCCGGCTCTGAGGAGATCGAGCTGTCCTGGGAGATCGTCGATCCGCTCATCCGAGCCTGGGAGGCCGATGGCCACCCGGAGTCGTACACGAAGGGGTCATGGGGACCGCAGGCGGCCGACGACCTGGTCGCAAGCGCCGGCGGTGGCCGGTGGATCGCCAGCGGCGACGAACCAGGAACTGCATAAAAGCGCACGTGGCCAAGTGGGCCCCGATGGTCATATCCCCAGCCCTGGATAGGGCCATTTGGGGCCCGATGGTCGTGACCCGCCCATGAAAAAAGGGGCAGCCGGTGGCTGCCCCTTCAACACTTGAAAACTATCTACGCGCGAGCGCCCGATGCCCCGCCCTGCATCCAGAGCGCCGGCTTGTTCGGGTAGAGGACAAGGATAAGGACCGCGACGAGGATGGCGATGATGAACGCTACGGGGTCGAAGTGTCCGATCGTGATCTGGTTGAAGATCTGCCAAACGATCTCCAGGATTGCGTAGAGGACGAGCGCGCGGACCCAGCTCACATTTCCGATCGGGTCAAAGCCGGCGATCATGATGCCGGCGCCGAAGGCGACTCCCGCCACCGAAGCCGTCACGCCCGCCCAGCTGTCGAATGGGAAAAAGCTGCCGCCGATGAAGCCCAGACCTGACCCCATCACGATCAGCAAGCCCATGACCCACATCAGGAGCTTCAACGCCAAGGGATTCCACTTTGCCACTAGATGACTTCCTCCATATGACCGCTGGTAATTGGTTCGTTACACGGAGCGGCGGTCTTTTCAGTGCAACTTGTACTCGAAATGCACGCGATTAGCAACGTCCTATCACGCAAAAGCTTGCGAGCCACCGCGCCAAACACGTCGCGGCTTGAGCCCATAGGCCCATGCAAATGCCCCCTCGTGGTCCGCTTCCCACAGCACGAGGTCGGCCAGCTTGGCAGGGGCGATAACCCCGCGATCCGACCGCGAAACCGATAGCGCCCCACCCACAGTGGCTGCGATCAGCGCCCTTTCGGCCGAGAGCTTGAACACACCCACCGCCAGGGCCACGACCAGGCTCATGCTCGTGATCCCGCTCGTCCCAGGGTTGTGATCGGTTCCAAGCGCGATGACGGCTCCGGCCTCGGCCAGCTCTTTGACCGGCGGCAGCTTGCCCATCGAGAGCGCGGTTGCCGGCGCGAGAGTCGCCACGACGCCCGCGCGCGCGAGCGCGACCGCGTCGCTGCGATTTGCGCGCAGCAGATGGTCGGCCGAAACGGCGTGCAGCTCAGCCGCCAGACGCGAGCCTCCGGTGCGGGCAAGCTCATCCGCATGGATGCGCGGAATTAACTTGGCCTCGATCCCGGCCTTAAGAATGCGCCGCGATTGAGCGACGGAGAAGTAGCCGCGGTCGCAGAACACGTCGCAAAAGCGAGCGCCGGCGACGTGAGCTTCCTCGCACCACTCCGCGACCTGACCGGCATACGTCCCGAGCCTCGCCCAACGATCGGGCGGGAGCGCGTGCGCGGCCAGGAAGGTGACCTCGATTCGAGGCAGATCCTTGCGTTCGCCCAGCCGGGCGAGCATCCGCGTGCTCTCGAGCTCGCCCTCACGGTCGAGGTGATAGCCGGTCTTGGCCTCGACAGTGGTCGCACCGCCTTCGAGCCATGCCCAAAGCCGCCGGGCGGTCGCCTGCTCCAGGTCGGTGATGGGCTCGGCGCGCGTGGCCAGGACAGTGGCGCGGATGCCGCCGCCGGCCTTGGCCACCTCGGCGTAGGAGGCGCCGGCTGTTTTCCTCGCCAGCTCGGCCATCCGGTTGCCGGCATAGACGGGATGGGTGTGAGCGTCGATCAGGCCGGCGGTGACCAGGCCCCCGGCGCAGTCGTCGTCCTCGGTGACCGCCTCCATCAGCTCGTGCGGCTCCTGGCCGTGCGGGCCGCACCAGGCGATCTTGTCGCCGTCGCAGATGACCGCGGCGTTTTCGATCACGCCCACTGCGGTGCCGGTGAACAGGCGGCCGATGTTACGGAGTCTTATCAAGAGAGCGCCCTGCGCGCGCCCGGCGTCATTTGACGAAAGCGGTGCGGCCGCCGACCACCACGTTCGTCACGTCGCAAGCGGAGTGGCCATAGATAAGGTATGCAGGATCGAGCTCGCGCCACGTGGTATGGGGTCGCTGCTCCAGCGTGACGAAGTCAGCCAGCATTCCAGGCCTCAGCTCTCCCGCCTCCCAGCCGAGCGCTCGCATGCCGTTTGCCGTCGCGGCGCTCAGCAGGTCGTCGGGCTGGTGGAGGACGCGACGCCCGGTGGCGCGACGCTGGTCCAGCTCCAACGCACGCGCCTCTTCCAGGATGTCGATCACGGCGTTGGAGTCGCTGCCGACCGTGATCGGGCAGCCCGCACGAGCCAGCGCGTGCAGCGGCGCGATGCGATCGCCGAGGTCGCGCTCGGTGGTCGAGCACGCGCAGACGCTCACCCGGCTCGAGCCGAGCAGCTCGATGTCGTGGTCGTCGACATGGATCGCGTGCACGGCGGTCAGGTCCGGGCCGAGGATCCCCTCGCGGTCCAGCAGCTCAGCCGGCGTGCACCCTTCGACCGCCTGGCACTCCTCAACCTCGGCCGGCTGTTCAGCGAGGTGGATGTGGAGCGGAGCCCCGCGCTTGCGGGCCCACGCCGCGACCGTGCGCATCGATGACGGATCCACCGCGCGCACGCTGTGGATTGCCGCGGCGATGCGAACCCCTTCCCCATCCTTCAGCTCATCGACCCGCTGGGCCCAACCATCCACGTCGCCGTCTGAGAAGGATTGCTGAAGGTCATCGAGTGGCCTGCCGTCAAGCCCGCCGCGCAGGTAGCACGCGTCGATCAGCGTGATCCTGATGCCAACTTCTGCCGCCGCCTCGATCAACGCCTCTCCGAGCTCATTGCCGTAACGGTGCAGATAGTGAAACTCGCCCACGGCAGTGATGCCCGCTTCCAGCATCTCCTGAAAGACGGCGCGCGAATATTTGAAGTAATCAGCGCGGTCCCACTCGGTCCGCCGGTACATCTCGTGCCGCCACGACCAGAAATCGCCCGGGCCGGATTCCACCTTTCCTCGCAACGAATGCTGGAAGGCGTGGCTGTGGACGTTCGCGAGGCCGGGGATCGTCCACCCGGTGAGGATCGCCGCTCCCGGCGGACGCGCGGCATGCGGAGTCACGGATTTGATCGTTCCGGCTTCGACCTCGATCAGGACGTCCTCGGCTGCGAATCCAAGCCACGCCTGCTCGGCGTGCCAGAGACCGGACCCGTTCACTCTCGGGGCATTGGAATGTGGACGCCACGCTCATTGGCCACATCGATCGCGCGGTCGTAGCCAGCGTCGGCGTGGCGGATGACGCCCGTTCCCGGGTCGTTGGTCAGCACGCGTTCGAGCTTCCGAGCGGCCTCATCCGACCCGTCGGCGACGACGACCATCCCGGCGTGGATGGAGCGGCCGATGCCGACGCCGCCTCCGTGGTGAACGCTCACCCACGAGGCTCCGCTGGAGGTGTTGAGCAGCGCGTTGAGGATCGGCCAGTCGGCGATGGCGTCCGAACCGTCGAGCATCGCTTCGGTCTCGCGATAGGGCGAGGCCACCGAACCCGAGTCGAGATGGTCGCGGCCGATGACAATCGGCGCCTTGACCGTCCCCGAGCGCACCAGCTCGTTAAACCGGCGGCCGGCCCGTGCTCGCTCGCCGTAGCCGAGCCAGCAGATCCGGGCCGGTAGGCCCTGGAACTTGACATGCTCCTCGGCGGCCTTCATCCAGCGAACCAAAGCGGGGTCATCGGAAAACTCGTCGACGATGGCCTTGTCGGTCGCGGCGATGTCCGACGGGTCGCCAGACAGCGCGACCCAGCGGAACGGGCCTTTCCCTTCGCAGAAGAGCGGACGAATGTATGCCGGGACGAATCCGGGAAAGTCGAACGCGCGGGAGCTTCCACCCAGCCGCGCCTCGGCGCGAAGGCTGTTGCCGTAGTCGAAGACTTCGGCCCCGCGGTCTTTGAACTCCACCATCGCGTCGACATGGCGGACCATGCTTTCTCGCGCGCGCTTGACGTACGCGACGGGGTCGTCGAGCCGCAGCTCCTGGGCATCGTCGGGTGAGAGGCCGAGCGGGATGTAGCTCAGCGGGTCGTGCGCCGGGGTCTGGTCGGTGACCACATCCACGTCGAAGCCGCGAGCGACGAGCGCCGGAACGACATCGGCGGCATTGCCGAGCAGTCCGATCGACAGGGCACGCTTGGCGCTCTTCGCATCGGTCGCGAGCTTCAGCGCGTGCTCGAGGTCGTCGGCGCGGACATCGAGATAGCCGTGCTGCAGGCGGCGCTCGATGCGCTCGGAGTCTGCCTCCACGCATAGCCCGACGCCGCCGTTCAACGTGATCGCCAGCGGCTGTGCGCCGCCCATTCCACCGAGACCCGCTGTCAGCGTGATCGTCCCCGCGAGCGAACCGCCGAAACGCTTGCGTGCAACAGCGGCGAAGGTTTCGTAAGTGCCCTGGAGGATGCCCTGCGTCCCGATGTAGATCCACGAGCCCGCGGTCATCTGGCCGTACATCGTCAGCCCGAGGGCCTCCAGGCGCCGGAACTCATCCCACGTCGCCCACTCCGGAACGAGCATCGCGTTCGAGATGAGTACGCGCGGTGCCCACTCGTGCGTTTCGAAGACACCGACCGGCTTGCCCGACTGAACGAGGAGCGTCTGGTCGCTTTTCAGCCGGCGGAGCTCACGCACGATTGCGTCGTACGCCTCCCACGTGCGGGCGGCCTTTCCAGTGCCTCCATAGACCACGAGGTCCTCCGGGCGCTCGGCGACCTCCGGGTCGAGGTTGTTCATCAGCATCCGCATCGCCGCCTCTTGCTGCCAGCCCAGGCACGTGATGTCTGAGCCTCTCGGCGCTCGGATCGTTCGCTTCACTGCAGGGGTCCTGTGACCGATTCGGCCGCCTCGAGGACGGCGCCGGTGCGGATCAGCTCTTCAGCCGCGGCGAGCTCTGGTGCAAGAAACCTGTCCGCTCCAACCCCAGGCACGTGCTTCCGGAGGAGGTCACGGACCGCCGCGGTCGCCGGCGAGGCCTTGAGCGGACGCCTCAGATCTTGGGCGCGTGCGGCTGAGACCAGCTCGACCGCAAGGATGTGCCCCAGGTTGTCGAGCACGGTGCGCAGCTTCAGCGCGGCACCCCAACCCATCGACACGTGGTCCTCCTGCATGCCTGAGGTGGGGATCGAGTCCACGCTGGCGGGCGCGGCGAGGCGCCGGTTCTCCGCCACCAATGCCGCCGCGGTGTACTGCGCGACCATGAGGCCGGAGTTGACACCCGGCTCCTCAGCGAGGAAGGCGGGCAATCCTTCGGAGCGATGTGGGTCGAGCAGGCGGTCGACCCGTCGCTCGGCGATGGCGCCGACCTCGGCCGCGGCGATGGCCAGGAAGTCCGCGGCGAACGCGAGCGGCTCGCCGTGGAAGTTGCCGGTCGACTCGACCTCTCCGGACTCCAGCACGACCGGGTTGTCGACCGCCGAGGCAAGCTCGACGGCGGCGACGCGGCGGGCAAACTCCAGCGTGTCGCGCGCCGCTCCCGCGACCTGCGGGCTGCACCGCACCGAGTAGGAATCCTGCACCGCGTGGTGCGAGTGGCGATGCGAGGCGACGATGCCGGAACCCCGCATCAGCCGTACCAGGTTGGCCGCGCTCGCGACCTGGCCGGGATGCGGCCGAATCTCGTGCAGCCGCGACTGGAAAGTGCGATCCGTCCCGAGCAGCGCCTCGGCCGACATGGCGGCTGCGATATCCGCGGTTCGGAAGCGAAGCTCGGCGTCGGCGCAGGCCAGGGCCAGCATGCCGAGCATCCCGTCGGTCCCGTTGATCAGGGCCAGGCCTTCTTTGGTCTCGAGCTTCAACGGCTTCAGCCGTGCGGCCTTGAGCGCCTGCGTCGCCGGCTTGATGTTCCCTTCCGCATCGGTGACCTCACCCTCGCCTACCAGCGCCAGGCCGATGTGAGCGAGCGGGGCGAGATCGCCGCTGCATCCCACGGAGCCGTAGCGGGGGACGATCGGCGTGATCTCCGCGTTCAACATCGCGATCAGCGCCTCGGCCACGATCGGCCTGACGCCAGACAGACCCATGGCCAGAGTTCTCGCGCGGAGCAGCATCGTCGCGCGAACCACCTCCTGGTCGACGGGAGGTCCCATGCCGGCGGCGTGCGAGCGGATCAGCGCCAGCTGCAGCTCTGGCTGGCGAAGCGGGGCGACCCGCGTTCCGGCCAGGGCGCCGAATCCGGTCGAGACCCCGTAGACAGGTTCACGCGACGCCGCGGCCCGCTCGACCCGGGTCCGGCTCCGCTCCATCCTGGTGCGCGCGGCCGGCGCCAGGGCGACCTTCTCGCCGTGACGGGCCACGGCCACGACCTGGCTCTCCGCCAGCCCGGCGCCGCGCAGCGTCACGGTCATCGGAACAACCCTAACTGATGTTTTTCAGTGCTTCGCGGCGGCTCAGCCCGCTCAACTGCGTCTCGTGCTCGCGCACGTAACGACCCACCTCTTTCGGGTTGGTCCACGCATACGCCCGCAGCGACCAGCCAATCGCCTTGCGGATGAAGAAGTCTTTGTCCGAGAGGTTCGGCGCGATGTTGGCGTACAGCAGCTCGAGGTCCGTGTCGCGCTTGAATGAGTTCTGGCAGATGATCGAAACGCGGCGCTTCCACAGGTTCTCGTCCTTGCTCCACGCGCGCATCACCGGCCGGATCTGTTTCGGGTGCGAGCGCAGCAGCTCGCCGACCACCTGCGCGAGGGCGTCGACGTAATCCCACCATGCTCCGTCAATGATCATCTCCTCGAGCATCGGCATCAGCTCCGGCGTCCAACAGTCGCGACGGCGCTTGAGAGAGATCAGCCGGATGGCCGCATAGCGTTCCTCGCGTCGGACTGCGCCGCGCCAGAGCTCGAAGATCGCCTCGCGCCACTCGCGGCATGACGGGAAAGGGTGCTCCGCGAAAACCTTCTTGCAGATGACATCAACCTTCGGCGAGCTAACGCCGTAATAAGGCATCGTCGACTTCATGTACGCCTGCATACCGGTTGCTCTGGCTGGATCCGCCGCGGCCGCCATCTCTGCGCGAAGGCGCCGTGCGAGGCCCATCAATCAGGGCGCCGGGATGAACCGGGCGCGGACGAACGAACCGTCCTCGAAGTCGACGACCCACGTCGAACCCTTCTCGAACCCACCCTCGCCCGGCTTGACGGCACGGCGCTTGACAAGTTCTTCGACCAGCTCCCAGACAATGTCGCCGTGCGTGCTGAGCACCACCTCGTCCAGCTTGGGATCGCCGATGAACTCCATCGCCCCGGCAAGACCGTGCCCCTCGGCCAGCGACGGCGACTGCTTCAGCGGCAGCTTGCGCGCGCGCGCGAGCGGTTCGACCGTTTGCACACAGCGCAGGAAAGGGCTGGAGTAGATGGCAGCGATCGGGAACGGAGCGAGGATCTCGACCAGCGCCTCGGCCTGCTTGATTCCTTTCTTGCTCAAAGGACGCTGACGGTCATCTCCGGTCCAGTGCCCCCGGCTGCCGGCCTTCGCGTGCCGGACCACGTAGAACGTCCCCAACCGGCCCTTAGGGCATCCACTCGCGCAGCTGCTTCCGATCCAGCGCCTTCCAGACCTTCGGCCACTTCGCCCTCGCCTCTTCGGCTGCGATGTGCTCCATCGCGATCAGCTCCCCAGCCACGAATGCGCGGCGGCCGCTGATCCGAGCGCTTCGCAGCCACGCCTGCGCGGTGACGCTGTCCTGGTGCTCGCCGAGGACGGTCTGGAGCTTGGCGGCAGCTCGCGCGAATGCGGCGGCGGCGCTGCCGGCGACCGGGGCCACAGCCTCAGCCGCGTATCGCGCGCGCTTGGCGAGGATCCGGATGCGGTGCAGCTCCGGATCGGTTGGCGGGTCCGGAAGCTGGCGCACGGCTGAGCGGAGCCGCCGCCAGGGGCCGGCCGCCAGTGGAGGCAGCACCACGGACGCCGGCTGGTCCGCGTCGGGAAGCGTGGCCGGCGAGTGGGCCGCGGCTACGAGGCGCTCGAGCAGGTCGACATAACGCAATGAGCTCAGCTCCGCCAGCAGCTTTTTGCGCAGCGTTTCAATCTCGACTTCGAGGACGTGCAGGAGGGAGTTGGCCGACCTCAGGTCAGCCGCCGGCAGCGATTTGGCGCGCTCCCTCAGGCGCTCGAGGAGAACCTCGCGATCGCGAACGGCGCCGAGCCCCATGGCCAGCCACCCCAACTCGGAGCGCAGAGGCTCCGTCCATTCAGGGTCGAGGAGCGGCCCAAACGTTCGCAGGTGCGAGCGAAGCTTGCGCGTCGCGACGCGAGCTTGATGGACCGCCTCCGGGTCGCTGCTGGTGCGCACCAGCGGGTCGTGGTGCAGCAGCGACGCGATTGATTCGGCCAGCACGCTCTTGATCGCGTCCTTGGCCGGCGAGTCTGGCTGCACGGGCTGGGGCGCCACCTCGGGAGCCTCCATGGCGCGCGGACCAAGCGCGCGGACGTGTTTGGGCGTGGGATCTGGCGCCCCGGCGCCGGCCCCTCGCAACCGCGTCACCAGCGGATCGACGATGCCGTTGGAGCCGTTCGGCGCCGCGCTCACCTCGACCTCGATCTCGCGGAAGCGGGCGGCGACGCGCCGGCCGTCCCTCACGGATACCTCGTCATCGACGACCTCGGCGACTCGGGCGCCCGCTGCATCGACCAGCCTCACGCGCCGGCGGATGGTGGAGAGGCGGGCGACCGGAATGAGCTCTGCCTTTCGCACATACGCGCGGACAATGTCCACCGCCGCCTCCGGCGGCTTTTTCGAGCCACCCTGAAACGTCAGCTCATCGCGCTCGAGCAGTTGTCCGGTCGTGTCGCGGCCGGCCGCCGGCGGCAGCTTCAAGGTCCAGCCCTCACCGGCGCGATACCGGAGCGAGACGCCCCAGCGCGCAAGTCGCAAGTCAGGCGTGTCGTAGTAGACGGTCTCCATCCGGACGGCCTCTGGAGCTGTTACCGCGACGCCGTCGACGACCCCGCTGAGGTCAGGGAGGTGGAACGCGGGTCCCGCCCCGAGCTTCACCTCGCGTTCAAGCATGCGCTACGCCGTTCACCACCCCGTTGCCACGCGCGCTCTCCAGGGCGAGCTCCTGGAAGCGTTTGTGTGAGTTGAGGCCCCGCACGGTGGGGACCCGCTGCCACGCCCCGTCGGGGCACAGCTCCCACGCAAGGACGTCGTCGGCGAGGACGATGTCAAGGATCTGCGACAGGCGCTGGCGCAGCTTGGGATCCGTGACAGGGACCACCGCTTCGACGCGTCGGTCCAAGTTGCGCGGCATGAGGTCTGAAGATCCCAGGTAGTACTCGGCATCGGCGCCGTCTCCGAACACAAACACGCGAGAGTGCTCCAGGAAGCGGCCGACGATCGAACGCACCTTGATCCGCTCGGACATGCCGATCACGCCCGGACGCAGCGAGCACATGCCGCGGACGATCAGGTCGATCTGCGCACCGGCCCGTGAGGCGCTGTAGAGCGCCTCGATGATCTCGGGATCGATCAGGTTGTTGACCTTGATGATGATCCGGCCGCCCGGCTTGCCCTCGCGCTCGATCAGCTGCGTGATGCCCGCGCGCAAGCTGGTCGGAGCGACCAGTAGCTTGCGGTAGCGATGCTGGCGGCTGTAGCCGGTGAGAAGGTTGAACAGCTCAGTGACGTCGGCGCCGAGGTCGGCGTCGGCGGAAAGCAGGCTCACGTCTTCATAGCCGTGCGCGGTGCTCGGGTTGTAGTTGCCAGTGCCCAGATGCAGGTAGTGCTGGATGTGCTTGCCCTCGCGCCGGACCACCAGCGTGACCTTCGCGTGGGTCTTGAGGCCTAAGAGACCGTACACAACATGGACGTTGGCTTCCTCCAGGGCGCGTGCCCATCCGATGTTGGCCTGCTCGTCGCCCCGCGCTTTGAGCTCGACCAATGCGACGACCTGCTTGCCCTGCTCAGCGGCGCGGATCAGCGCGCGCACGATGGGGCTTGCCGGGCCTGAGGTGCGGTACAGCGTCTGCTTGATGGCGAGGACGTTGGGGTCGCTCGCGGCGTGGTCGATGAACGCTTCGACCGAGGTGGCGAAGGAATCGTAAGGGTGATGGGCGAGCAGATCGCCGGCGCGCATCACCGCGAACAGGTCGGGGACCTCGGCCCCGAGGCCGCGCAGGCGCGGCTGCGTGGTCGGCGTCCAGGGTTCCTCCCTCAGGTCGGGGCGGTCGAGCTGGAGCGACAGCGAGTGGAGGCTGCCGAGGTCCAGCAGGCCATCCGCGTGGTAGACGTCCGTCGGTTGAAGCTCCAGTTCCCTGGTCAGCAGCTCAAGCACCTCAGGCGACATGCCCGGATCGACTTCGAGTCGCACCACTCGCGCATGGCGGCGGCGGCGGCGCAGCTCGGTCTGAATAGCGGCAAGCAGGTCCTCGGCATCGCTGTCGACGTCGTCGAGGTCTCCATCGCGGGTGACGCGGAATGGATGGTGCGCGACCACCTCCATGCCCGGGAAAAGAGCTTGAAGGTGAAGCGCGATGACATCCTCCAGCGGTACGTAGCGCTGCCCTTCGACCAGCGGGATGAACCGCGGCAGCACTGGCGGCACCTTCACGCGCGCAAAGCGCTGCTGGTGGCGCTGCGGGTCGCGGACCATGACAGCGAGGTTCAGCGAGAGATGCGAGATGTAGGGGAAAGGGTGGCCCGGGTCGACGGCGAGCGGTGTCAGCACCGGGAAGATCTGCTGCCGGAAAACGGAATGCAGCTGGCTCAGCTCGCGCTTGGTCACCTGGTCCCCACGGACGAGAGCGATGCCGGCCTCAGCAAGCGCCGGCACGATCCCGCGGTTGAACAGGCCGACCTGCCTCTCGCTGAGGCTTTCGACGCGAGCGCGGATCGATCTCAGCTGGTCGAGCGGCGACATGCCGTCCGGCGACGCCACCGCGACCGCCGCGAGGACCTGCTCCTTGAGTCCAGCCACCCGCACCTGGAAAAAGTCGTCGAGGTTCTGGCTGAAGATCGCCAGGAACCGCACCCTCTCGAGCAAGGGCAGGTGGGAATCTTCGGCCATAGCCAGCACCCGCTCGTCAAAATCGAGCCTCGACAGCTCCCGATTGAGGTAGCGGGGCATCTCAGGCGGGGGCTGCGGCAGGGACGTTTGATCCGCGTCGAACTGGACTCCCACCACCACGAATGGAAGAGTACCGCCTGCCGCATCGGGCTGGGTTAGGGGCTGGTTAAGACTGAACAAAGCCCTCCCTCTCGTGCCTGTAAAACGCTCCACGCAGGCCCGGCTACTTACCTTCGATAGCCTGGCTATGAGCCCGGTTTTGCGTCAAGCCCGGCGTCCAAAGGGCCATCGGGGCCCGATGGACGCATCGCGTCGCCTGGATAGGGCCATTCGGGCCCCTGTGGTCGTATCCTCCGCCGGCGGCGGCCGGTCAGCTCGGTGAGGCGACGAGCCAGGCGGCCGAGCTGGCGGGGAGTCTGAGCCGCCCCTGACGGTGCTGCACCAGCGCACTGCTGGCGATCTCCAGCCGGCCACGGGTTTCAAGGCTCACTGGACGGCGGCCGAAGTTGCACGCCACTTGAAGTGGGCCACGCCGGTACAGGAGCACACCCTGCGGCGCCGGGAGCCACGCCAGCCGGTCCGGCAGCCGCGGCGCGAGGCCTCGCCGCAGCTCGAGCGCACGCTTGTAGTGCTGAAGCATCGAGCCGGCTGAGCCGGCCTGGGCGTCGACCGCGAACCGGTCCCAGCCGCTTGGAACAGGCAGCCACGGCGGCGAGGTGGAGAAACCCGCATTAGGTTGGCCTCGGTGCCAGGGCAGCGGCACCCGGCATCCGTCTCGACCGGGATACCGGCCGGCGCTGTGGAGGAAAACCGGGTCCTGGCGCAGCTCATTCGGCACATCGACCTCCTCGAGGCCGAGCTCCTCGCCCTGGTAGAGGAAGACCTGGCCGGGCAACCCGAACAGAAGCAGCAAGGCAGCTCGTGCTCGGGCACGCCCGAGGTCGCCGCCGCCCAAACGCGTCACGTGCCTTACGACGTCGTGGTTGGACTGCGTCCAGCTCGGCTCGTTGCCCGGACCTCTGAGCGCGCCGCGAGCGACGTCGATGACCCGGCGCCACGCGCCGGCCTCCCAGCGGGCCATCACCATCGCGAAGGCCATGTCCAGCTGGCCGGGCACGATGAACGTGGACTGCCGGCGTGCCTCGAACATCTCCCCGACCAGAACGCGGCGCGGCTCATAGCCGCCTGCGATCTCGTGCCACCTTCGATAGACGTCGTGCAGCTGGGGCTGGTCCAGGTGGGAGAAGGCCGGATCGGGCCGCATCGTCCCGGTCACGCGGTCGCGGATCAGCGGCGTATCGGCAAGGTCCTGGCGTTTGAAGAGGGCGGACGCGACGTCGATCCGGAAGCCGTCGGCGCCACGATCCAGCCAGAACTTGACGATGCCCTCGAATTCGGTCTGGACTTCGGTGTTCCACCAGTTGAGGTCGGGTTGCTCGGGCGCAAAGAGGTGCATGTACCACTTTCCGCTTGCCTCGTCCTTTGTCCAGGCCGGGCCGCCGAAGGCCGATCCCCAGTTGTTTGGCGGCGAGCCGTCGGGTCTCGGATCAACAAAGTAGTAGCGAGCTCGAAACGGGTTGTCCGGCGAGGCAAGGGCGGCTTTGAACCAGGCGTGCTGATCCGATGTGTGGTTGGGCACCACGTCGACCAGGACCTTGAGGCGCAGGTCATGGGCTTTTTGGACGAGACGGTCAAAATCTTCGAGAGTCCCGTACTCCGGATGCACGTCGAGGTAGTCGGCGACGTCGTAGCCGTGATCTTTCAAGGGTGATGGGTAGAAGGGTGTGAGCCAGATGGCATCCACGCCAAGGGCCTTCACGTATTCGAGCCGCTCCGTGATCCCCGGCAGGTCCCCCACCCCGTCGTCGTTGGAGTCGGCAAAGCTGCGGACGTAGATCTCGTAGAAAACGGCGCCTCGCCACCACGAGCGGGTCATGGGAGGTAAACCTATCGACTGGGGCGCTTCTCGCGCCGGTCGGCGTTGGGAGCGGGCCGGATCTGGCACCCCCGGCCCGCTTCAGATGGAGTTTGTCTTAGCCGAGCGCCGCGACGACGTTCGAGAACACGTTCGCGATCTGGTTCCCCATGGTCAAAAGAATCACGATAACGACGATCGAAACGAGAACCAGGATCAAGGCATACTCGACCATTCCCTGGCCGCTCTGGCGGCGATCAAACCGGCGATTCATGGCAACTACCTCCTTTCTCGCAACGCGAGCGTTTGAAACCGTATCTCAGTACAACGCTCGAGTTGGCATTTATTTTCAGTTTTCTTACTTCAACGAACTGTAATCCGGGTCCGGAAATAGCCCGCCAAAAGTCTGCCTGTTAAGTCAGCGAACAGGCGGTCGCTAAAGTACCTTCCCGTGGAAGCGGTCATCGAGACCCGCGGGCTGAGGCGTGTTTTCAGGTCACGCCGGCGAGTCGTGGAAGCTGTGACCGGGGTCGATCTGACCGTGCGCAAGGGCGAGATCTTCGGCTTCCTCGGCCCGAACGGCGCCGGCAAGACGACCACCCTGCGCATGCTCGCCACGCTGCTTCCGCCCAGCGGCGGGACAGCGACCGTCGCCGGTTGCGACCTGCGCACCCAACCGGACCAGATCCGGGAGCGCATCGGCTACGTGGGCCAGGCGGGCGGCTCCGATCGCGAGATCACCGGGCGGACCGAGCTGGTGTTTCAGGGGCGCCTGTACGGGATGTCGATGGAGGCGGCCAGGAAGAGAGCCGCCGACCTGATCACCATGCTCGAGCTGGAGGTGTGCGCCGACCGCAAGGCGGGCACCTACTCAGGCGGACAGAAGCGCCGGCTGGACATCGGGCTCGGGCTCGTTCACGACCCGCAGCTCCTCTTCCTCGACGAGCCGACGACCGGCCTCGACCCGCAGAGCCGCGCCCGCGTGTGGGACGAGGTGAGGCGCATGCACGACCGAGGCACGACCGTCTTCCTGACCACCCATTACCTCGATGAGGCGGACGCTCTGTGCGATCGGATCGCAATCATCGACTACGGAAAGATCGTCGCTGAGGGCACTCCCGAGGAGCTGAAGCGTGCGGTGGCGGGCGACGTGGTCACGCTCACCGTGGCCGGCGAACAGCAGCGGGCGCTGGACCTGCTGAAGGACCAGGCCTTCGTGAGAGAGGCCAGGCTCGACGATGGCTCCGTCCTTCTATATGTGGATCGTGGAGAGGTCGCGATGCCGGCCATCCTGAGGCTGCTCGACGGTGCGGGTTTGACCCTCGTGACCATCGGCCTCCACCGGCCGAGCCTGGACGACGTCTTCCTGCGCCAGACCGGACGCTCGCTCCGGGAGACGGCGGCATGAAGCTGGTGCGCGATACGTGGTTCGTGTTCGGCCGTTACTTCGGACTCTTCATCCACAACCCTGCCTGGGTAGCGCTCGGTGTGCTGCAGCCCGTGATCTATCTCGTCCTGTTCGCACCCCTCCTCAAGTCCATCGCTTCGGTGCAGGGCTTCCCGCCGGGTGGGGCTTACAACGTCTTCGTGCCGGGCCTGCTTGTCCAGCTCGGCATGTTCGGCGCGGCCGGGGTCGGCTTCAGCCTCATCGCTGAGCTGAGGGCCGGTGTGATCGAACGTCTCCGCGTCACGCCGGTAAGCCGCGTCGCGCTCCTGCTCGGCCGCGCTCTTCGCGACATGCTGTCGATCGTCGTGCAGTCCCTCATCCTGATCCTGATCTCCCTGCCGTTCGGCCTGAGCGTCCATCCGATCGGGGTCGTCATCACGCTCGCGTTGATTGCATTGATCGGCCTCCTCACGGCATCGATCTCGTACGCGGTGGCGCTGGGGGCGCGCGAAGAGAACATATATGCGTCGATCGTCTTCACCGCGACTCTTCCGATTCTGCTGCTGTCAGGAGTGCTGCTTCCGCTTGGCCTCGCCCCTCAATGGCTGCGCAACATCGCGGCCGCGAATCCGCTCTTCTACGCGGTCGACGCCGCCCGTGCGGTGTTCCGGGACCAGATCGCCGACCCGAGCGTCAGCAGGGGAGTCGCGATCATGCTCGTGCTCTCGATCATCGCGATCGTCATCGGCGCTCGCTCTTTCGGGAGAGCCGTGGCTTAGGCCATGCCAACTTAAGGCCCCCCTCTCCCTAGCCCTCTCCCCGATGGGGAGAGGGGATTAGCTATCGAACGCCCCTAGGCTCTCTTTCTCGGCCTCCCACATTTCGTCGAAGAGCTTGTCGATCTCTTCCAGCGAGCAAACAGCGGCGGTCAGCGGGTCGAGCATCAGCGCATACCTCGCCTTGTTGCCGTCCCGCTCCATCAGCGCCTGGACCACCAGCTCGTGCACGGCCATGTGCGAGCGGTTCAAAGCGGCGAGCTGCTCGGGTAGGGCGCCGAAACGCAGTGGCTTCAGACCGCCTCGACCGACTTGACACTCAACCTCGACGCAGCCGTCGGGCAGGTTCTCGATCCAGCCACGATTCCGCACGTTGCCGTGTATCGACGCTTCGCGGCCGAGCTCGATGGCCTCGATGATCGTGGCTGCGTACTCGTGGCCGCGAACGGTCGGCACCGGCGTCTCGCCACGGAGCATGGACGCGATCAGCTCGTCGTTGGCGCGGCGCCACTCGGGCCAGTTGTTCGCGTAAAACCCGCTCTCGCCGAGGTACCCCGCACGCGTGTACCTGGCCAGCAGGTCCGACCGCTTGCGGAAGTACGGCACGTACTCGGAAAAATGGCCGCTTGACTCGGTGACGAAAGCGCCGAGGTGAAGCATCACCTCGAAGCGGACTGGGTCCTGCTCGTAGATCTCGGTAATCCTCGCCCTCTCGCGCAGGAGCGGGTAGAGGTCCTGACCGTCGCGCTCCAGGATCGTGAACCACGCGTTGTGGTTGATCCCCGCGCAGCGCCACGTGAGCCGGTCGTATGGAATGTCGAGGTAGGTCGCCAGCTGACGAGATGTGCCCTGGACGCTGTGACACAAGCCGACCACCTCGAGGTCCGCAGCGCGCGCCGCGGCAAGGGCGAGTATGGACATCGGGTTGGAGTAGTTGAGCACGACCGCGCGTGGGGCCAGGCGCGCGACGTCGGCGACGATGTCGAGCCACACGGGCCCGGTGCGCAGCGCCTTGAAAATGCCTCCAGGCCCAATGGTGTCGCCGATGCACTGGTCGACCCCGTAGCGCTTGGGAATGTCGTAATCGGCACGCACGTGCTCGAGGCCGGCGACCTCGATCGAGTTGATCACGTAATGGCTGCCCTCGATCACATCGGCACGCTCTGTCGAGGCCTGGACCGTCCATCGCTTCCCCGAAAGCTCGACGAGCCGCTGGCCGATCTGGCGCGCGAGCTCGAGCCGGCCGGCGTCCACATCGACCAGGGCGAAAACGCCCTGGTCCAAGCCGTCGACAGCGAGGATGTCAGTGATCAGCTGGCGCGCGAAGACGGCGCTGCCCGCACCGACGAGGGTCACCTTCGGCACGGCGTCAATATTGCAGGCGGCGGCCGGCCGAACGGTCTACTGGGCGGGCGTCATCGCCCGGTACACGACCAGGCTTCCGTTGAATCGCGCCGCCAGCCGCTCCGCGGTCGGATGACCGTTGACCTGGTAGATGGTTGTTCCGGGGTCGAGAAACGCGGCGTCCCCATCCTTGAGCCGGTAACCCGGGTCACAGACGTTGCCGCTGACCTTGAACTTGACGTGGGCGTAAACGGGGCCAAGCTCGCTCTCTTGAATGACGCTGTCCGGCTCGAGTCCAGACACGTACTGGGTCGAGCCGACCTGGATGAAGTTGACCCAGTCGATCATGGTGTTGCAGGTCGTCTGGCCGGGCAGCTGACAGGCCGCCATGAAGCCGAGAATCGCAATTCCCAGGACGAGCTTTGAAGCCATCACCTGAGAGCGAACGCCGGCCACACAGGCTTTGTAACGGCGACGAAAAAGCGGCCGCCCGGGGACACCCATCCCCGGACGCCCGTAACTTCTACGTCAGCGACCGTTCGTCGCGGCGGCTTTACCTGCAGCCGCACGCCGAGCTCTCATCTGTTCACCGATGGAAATCAGGTTGCCTTCGCTGTCTTTGAACCAGGCTCCCTTGCTGCCTGCCACGTCGGCGATGCCATCCTCGGTCTTCAGGCCGGGAAAGTCATAGTCTTCGAACTTCACACCGCTCTTCCTGAGCTCGTTCACCGTGGCCGTGACGTCTTCGACATCAAGCCCCAGCTGAGTGTGGTCGCCGGAAGGCTTCCCCATGCTCGGAAAGACGAGAAAGCCGGTGTTGCCCGTCTTGTAGAAAACGCCGCCGTCGGGCCCTATCTCGTCAGGAGTGAAACCGAGCTTCTGCTCGTAGAACTTGCGGGCCCGCGCCATATCCTGTGCGGGAAGAGTCGCTGCGGATTCCGTGATCTTCAGCATGATCACCTCCATGGTTTGAACTGCCTCAGGGCCGGCGCGAACCAGTTCGCATCAAAGCCCAGACACCCCAAGGTGGCCATTATGCGCGCGCTTGATCTAGGCGCCGGACTCAGCTTTTTGACGGTCAACGTATTTGCCCGGGTCCCGGTCGAAGGTTGCCTTGCAGCCCGCGGAGCAGAAGTAGTAGTTCTGTCCTTTCTGAAACGAGCGATATTCCGCACGTTCGGTGTCAACGCTCATCCCACAGACCGGATCGATCGCCGATGGTTGTCTCTCCATTTCTCCTCCTGACATTGCAGGCGTTGTGTGGGCCGCGTGGCCCACGAGACCCGGCCGGGCGGCGTAGCGAGCGGGATCGTTTTCGAAGGTTGACCGGCAGCCTGCCGAGCAGAAGTAATAGGTGGCGCCGGCGTACTCCACCTTGTCTTTGGCAGTTGCGGGGTCGACGCTCATCCCGCACACCGGATCCTGGATCAGCTTCGCCCCTGACTCCGGCCGCCGTGAGTGAGCACGCAGCATTTCGATGCCGCCGGTCGTGACGAAACGCCAGGCCATCACCGCGATGAGGGCTAGAAAGGCGAGATCGAGAAAGGTCGTGTAGTTCCAGGCCGGCTGGGTTTCGAAGACGGCGACGTGGTGATTGGTTGGAGCCAGGCCCAGGAGCTGGAATGCGCCTCCGATTAGAAACCCGGCGAGCGCCATCGCTGCGTAAGAGACCCCGAGCAGGTAGAGCGACATCCGCCCTCCGTAGTACTTCCGATAGATGTTGAGGATCGGCAGGATGATCAGGTCGGCGAAGATGAAGCTGATCACCCCGCCGAAGCTGATGCCGCCGTTCCAGAGCACCACCGCCAGGGGTACGTTCCCAACCGAGCAGACGAAGCTGAGCATCGAGATCACAGGGCCGATCAGCGGGCTCCAGAACTCGTTCAGAGTCGGATTGTTGGTCAGGAAGAATGCCTGCCACCAGCTGTTCGGCACCCAGGCCGCCAGCGCGCCGGCGATCAAGAAGCCCAGCCCGAGGTCCACGTACAGGGCGTTGAGGTCCATGAAAAAGGAATGCGAGATGGCGGTGAAGGCTCGGGGCGAGAACAGCCGAGAAAGAAACGGCCCGTCGGTGATGGACATGTCCATCTCGCCGTGGGCCTCATGGGTCGAGCCGAAGGCTCCGCGCTCGGCCTGGCGCGCTGCCTCGTCGACCAGCCGCTTGCCAAGCGTCAGCTTGAAGGCGATCCAAAGAAGCACCGCCATCAGGAGGCCGCCCGCGAACTCGGCGGCGACGAACTGCCAGCCCAGGAGAATCAGGAGGACAAGGCCGAGCTCAAAAACCAGGTTCGTGGACGCGAACTCGAAGATGATCGCGTTGACGAAGCTGGCCCCCTTGCGGAACAGGGACCTCGCCACTGCAACGGCCGCGTAGGAACAGGACGAGCTGGCCGCGCCCAGGCCCAGGCTGAGGACGAAACCCTTGAGGTCGGGCCGGCCGAGCGCGCCCGCCACCGCCCGCTTCGACACTACCGTCTGGACGATGGCCGAAAGCAGAAATCCGAAGGCCAGCGGCCAGAAAACCTCCCAGAGCATGACGAACGAGATCTGCAGCGCGTGCGAAATCGCGTTGACCACGAACAAGCCGGCCTAGCTCCTCACCAACCGCTCGACCGCGGCGTTGAGCTCTCGAACCTTCTTGCTGCCGCCGCCAGACCGGATCGCCTCCGCCACGCAGTGCTCGGTGTGGTCGGCGAGCAGCTGCAGCGCGACGCTCTCGAGAGCCGCCCTGGTCGCGTTGACCTGGGTGAGCACGTCGATGCAGTAGCGATCCTCCTCCACCATCTTCTGGATGCCGCGTACCTGCCCCTCGATGCGCCGGAGCCTCGTCTCGATCCTCTGCTTGTCCTTTGTGTAACCTGGCATATGTCCATCATACCCCCCAAGGGTATAGTGGTCGCATGGATCACCACGCCCACAGCGCGATGCGTTCTCCGCAGGAAGTGATGAGCCATGGCGGCGATGCCGGGATGTCGATGGACGCCATGGTCCAGGACATGCGCAACCGGTTCCTGGTCGCCGCCGTGCTGTCGGTGCCGATCCTGCTCTGGTCGGCGATCGGCCGTCAGGTCTTGCATTTTGCCGTTCCGGCTCCCTTCGGCCTGCGCGACGACATTTTCCAGCTGATCCTCAGCCTGCCTGTAATCGGGTACTCGAGCTGGATCTTCTTCGACGGAGCCGTGCGCGCCTTACGCGCGAGGACGCTGGACATGATGGTGCTGGTCGCGGTCGCCATCGCCGCCGGCTGGACCTACTCGGTTGTGGTCACGTTTCGCGGAGGCGGCGACGTGTTCTATGAGGCGTCGACGGTCCTGTGCGCCTTCGTGCTGCTCGGCCACTGGCTCGAGATGCGAGCGAGGGGTGGCGCCAATGACGCGGTCCGCGCCCTCCTGGATCTTGCCCCGCCGATGGCGATCGTCATCCGCGACGGCGAGCAGGTCGAGGTGCCGACCTCAGAGCTGCAGGTCGGCGACCTCCTTCTCATCAAACCCGGAGCAAAGGTTCCTGTAGACGCCGTGGTCGAAGAGGGGATCAGCGAGGTGGACGAATCGGTCGTGACCGGGGAGAGTCTCCCCGTTTCAAAGGCGCCAGGCTCCGCGTTGATCGGCGGTTCGATCAACAGGAACGGGACGCTGCGCGCACGCGCGACCAGGGTGGGCTCAGACACGGCTCTGGCCCAGATCGTGAAGCTTGTCCAGGAAGCCCAGAGCTCGAAAGCACCCGGGCAGCAGCTTGCAGATCGAGCCGCCTTCTGGCTCGTGCTGGTGGCGCTGATCGGCGGAACGCTCACGCTGATCGTCTGGTTGCTCGCCGGCCGCACCTTCAGCCAGGCCATCCTGTTCGCGATCACCGTGGTTGTCATCACGTGTCCCGACGCTCTTGGCCTCGCGACACCGACCGCCATCATGGTCGGCACCGGGCTCGGCGCCAAGCGCGGAATCCTGTTCAAGAACGCGGCTGCGATTGAGGCGGCGGCCCGTGTCCAGGTCGTCGTCATGGACAAGACCGGGACGTTGACCAAGGGCGAACCGGAAGTCACCGAAGTGCACGTGGAACATCTGTCAGAGCAGGAGGTCCTGGCATTTGCAGCTGCTGTGGAGCGGGACTCCGAGCACCCACTGGCTGAGGCGATCGTTCGGCGCGCCGAGCAGGCGGGGGCGGACCACCACTCAGTGACCGACTTCGAGAACGTGCCCGGGCATGGCGCTGTAGCGATGGTCGACGGCCATCGTGTGGTCGTGGGGAACGCCCGGCTGATGGCCCGCGAGAAGATCGGCCTCGACGGATTGGCGACCAAGCGCGACGAGATGGCGGCAGATGGCCGAACCGTCGTCGTGGTTGCGGTCGACGGTCGCGCTTCGGCGGTGATCGCCATCAGCGACGCCGCGCGTCCCACCGCCAGGGCTGCGGTTGAGGCACTCCAGGGGCAGGGCCTCGACGTGGTGATGCTGACGGGGGACAACCGCGCCACCGCCGAGCGGATCGCCCGCGAGCTTGGCATCAAAGAGGTGATCGCCGAGGTCCTTCCCGCCGACAAGGCCGGCAAGATCGGCGAGCTGCAGCGAACCGGTAAGAAGGTGGCGATGGTCGGCGACGGCGTCAACGACGCGCCCGCCCTGGCCCAGGCGGACCTCGGTATCGCGATCGGAGCCGGCACCGACGTCGCGATCGAGACCGCCGACGTGGTCCTGATGCGCTCGGATCCCTTTGACGTAGCCACTGCGATCACGATCGGGCGCGGCACGCTCCGGAAGATGCGGCAGAACCTTGCCTGGGCGGTGGGCTACAACGCGATCGCCATCCCGATCGCCGCCGGCATTTTTGAACCCAGGTTCGGACTCGTGCTTCGACCTGAGATAGCGGCGCTCTCGATGTCAGGATCGAGCCTTCTGGTCGCCGTCAACGCACTGCTGCTGAAGCGTTTGAAGCTCCCGAGGTGACCCGACTGGGCCGGGCGAACCCGGCCCAGTGAAATGTGGCTACGCGCACACTGGCGGGTCGGTCTCGATCCTGAATGCGCTTCCGGCCGGCGCGACGAAAGTTGCATAGACGGTCGCTGTGGCCGTGTCGCTGTCATTGCTGACCATGTGGGGTGAAGTGCCACTCTCCACGAACGACTCGTGCGGCCCGTAGGTGGTGGTCTCGCAGCTCGCGTGGTGGACGGTGACATGGCCGGACTCGACAATCACGATCCCGAAGCCCGGGTGAAAGTGCCAGCCGCTGGTGCCGTGGGGTTGGAAGGTGATCGTCTGCATCTGCACGTCTGCGGGATCCTTGGTCTGGAACTTGACCCGATCCTCATTCACCTGGACGCTGTCAGACAGCGTCGCCCGGTGGCCCAAGACAGTCGTCGTGATCAAGGATCCTGGATTGGCGAGCGCTACGGTGGCGCCAGCTGCGCCGATGACGGTGATTCCGGCGACGCCGAGGATTAGCTTCCGAAAGAGTTTCATTGACTTCTCCTAATTGGTATGGATGGCGACTATTGGTTGGTCGTCAGCTGCGCACCGTCGGGCAATAGAAAGGTGGCGACGACCGTCAGTTCGGCGCTTCCGCGATTGAAGGCCTGCAGCGTCTGTCCCGGCGTCTCGGTGAAGCTGTCACCAATCTTGTAGGTCGTCTCTGCTCCATCGCGGTTCAGAGTGACCTCGCCCTGGAGCACTGTGATCACGCCAGGTCCGCCGTGATGGTGCTTGGCCGTTTGGGAGCCCGGTGCGAAGACGAGCACCTGCTGGACCAGGCTGTAGGCGCCGCTGATGCTCGGCGAGTCGAGGGTGAAGCTGTACAGCGTCTTGTTGGGAATCGCTGGAGCTGTCGACCCGGCGACCGCCACTGTGGGCTTCGCGCCGTGCGGCACCGGATAGCCGACCGCCGTCATCGCCTGTCCGGAACCTGCGTTGACAGCCTGAACAGGTTGGTTGAGTGGCTCGTGGATCACATCCCCAGCCGACGACACCTGTTCGCCAGAGGGCGTCTTGAGCGTGATCTGGCCCTCCAACACCGTGGCCAGGAAGGATGTTGGGTGCTTGTGAACCGCGCTGGCAGCGCCGGGGGCGAAGTAGAGGACCGACTGGATGAGGTCGATCGGGCCCGCGGCGGTCTGGCCGGGCAGCGTGTTCTTGTATTTGGTCACCGGAGCCGGCGGCGCAGGCTTCGCCGCGACAGTGACCGCGCCTCCACCGCATGCGGCCATCAACGCGGCCGCGACGAGCAGGACTGGCAGCGAGAGTCTCTTCATTCAGCGATTCCTCCAAGATTCGTTCGCCGAGCCCACAGCCCGGCTGATGTCTGGAGGCTGAGCTAGAGATAAGCCCGCGTCATTGGTAGAAATACCGGGATCGGTACCGGACTTCGGTACCGGTTTTTAGCCCGCCGATCAGCCGCTCGTTGCTATGCTCCTGCGCGATTCGTTGTGGTGGCGCCCAGTCTCACCCGCCGCGAAAAAGAGGTGGCAATCCTTGTCGGTCAGGGCCTGACGAACCGGGAGATCGCCACCCGGCTGTTCATCTCCGAGCGTACCGCGGAGAGCCACGTCGAGCAGATCCGGGGCAAGCTCGGGTTTCACACCCGCGTTCAGATCGCAACCTGGGTGACGGCGGGCCTGGCCGGCGAGGCCGGTGCGGCATCCAGCGCGCCGGCGGCCGGCGGCGCTGGTACGGCAACCACTCCCGGACGAGCTCGGCCTCGCTTCTCGCGGCGCCTGGTCGTCGCGACGAGCATCGGCGTAGTGGCGGTGCTCCTGGGCGGACTCGCGCTCGCATATGCCTGGTTGTCGCCACCCGGATCTCCAGGTCCCCGCATCGTGACCGTGGCGGGCACGGGTCAGCGCGCCTTCTCCAACGACGGGCGCCTGGCGTCCGCGTCGCCGCTCGTGCATCCACTCGCGCTCGCGATCGGACCGGCGGGGGAGATCTACATCGCGGAGGGAAACCGGATTCGCGAGGTGAAAAAGGACGGGCGGATCACCACGTTCGCCGGCACGGGGACGGCTGGGGGCGGCGGGGACGGCGGCCCGGCCACGCTGGCGCAGCTCAACACCCCTCAAGGGTTGGCCGTGGACAGCGCCGGCAACGTATACATCGCCGACACGCTCAACCACCGAATCCGGCGCGTCGGCGGCGATGGCACGATCACGACAGTGGCGGGCGCAGGCGAGACCAAGCTGAACTATCCGACCGGCCTCGCCATCGGCTTCGGCGACACGCTCTTCATCGCCGACACTGGCAACAATGTGGTTCGTCAGATTGCGCCGGACGGCTCGATCCGCACGGTCGCCGGCACCGGTGAAGCCGGTTATCGCGGTGACCCGGGGGACGCCCTCGATGCGGTTCTGCACGCACCCGGTGGTATTGCTTTTGATGGCGAAGGGAACCTCTACATCGCAGACACGCTGAACCAACGCGTGCGCCGCGTCGACGTCAATCACCAGATCGGGACGGTTGCCGGCACGGGCGCGTCAGGCTACCTGGGCGACGGGCGCCATGCCAGCTTCGCGGAGCTGAACCTGGCCACCAATCCCCTCGCGGGGATGGGCCAGGGCCTGGCAGTGGATTCGCGAGGAGACGTCTTTGTCGCCGACGCGCTGAACCACCGGGTGAGGCGCATCGACCTTAAGGGCACGATCAGCACGATCGCGCAGATGAGGACACCGCTCGGCCTGGCCGTGGATGGGCAGGGCCTCGTCTATGTCGCCGACGCTGACGACAACCGCGTCAGCCGCATCGGGTGATCAGGCGGTGGGCGGTTGCTGGAGCGGCACCTCGAAGTCCTTGCCGGCCGCGGTGGTGATGAATTCGAGGAACACCGTCTGACCTGTCCCACCATTCGTCTCCTGGAGCGCAGCGTCGGGGAGAAAATAGGCGCCCTCGCTCGCGCCAAGGGTGATCGGAGCGCGGTGCGCGCTTTTGATCGTCAGCGATCCAGTGAGCACGTAGAAGGCCGCGAGGCCGCCAAACCTGTGTGCCCCGGTTGTCCCGAGCTTCGCCAGCGTGACCTGGCGGAGCACCTGCGAGTAGGCCACTTGCGGCAGCGACTCACGGGCGATGTCCTCGCTTTCAAACGTGGGCCGTGCGGTCTTGTCGACAAGCGATTGACCGCGAGCTGAACTCGGCCAGATCGCGATGGAGTACCAGACGCTGGGATCCACCGGCCCGGGGTTGATATGGACGTGCGACACGCTCTGGTGAAACAGCGCTTGCCCGGCCACCAGGTCGATTGGGGACTTGCCGTTTAGGACCAACCGATGCGCGCCCATCTCGACATAGACGACGCTCGCCACATGCTGCTTGGAGACGATGTCGTAGCCGACGGGCTGCATGAACCTGATGAAACGGATGTAGACAGGACCAGTCGGTAGGCTGTCGAGCTTGGCGGCATCGAGCGCCTTGACGGCCGCGCCGTGCGCAAGCGCTTCCGAGTTCGACGCCACGGTGGGCGCGGCCCCGCACGCGCAGAGGACTAGGGCAATCGCTGCCAGCGCGATTCGATCCACGATCCAATTGTCACCCCTGGGGACGGACCCACCCGCAATATGCTTTGCGTCGATGCTTCCAGAGCTCGAGCGGGTACCGCGGATGGAGCTCGCCATCACCCCGACGCCGCTCCAGGAGATGCCGCGACTGGCGGCGGCGATCGGCCTCGACCGCCTGCTGGTGAAGCGGGATGACAACACCGGGCTGGCGCTGGGCGGCAACAAGGCGCGCAAGCTCGAGTACCTGGTGGAGGCGGCCAGGCGTGCCGGCGCGGACATCCTCCTCACGATTGGCGCACCGCAGTCCAACCACTGCCGCTGCACCGCGGCCGCCGCGCGGGTGGCGGGCATGGATGCCCACCTGATCTTCAACGGCCCACCCATCGAGGAGGTCCAGGGCAATCTGCTGCTCGACCGCTTGCTCGGGGCGACGTGGTCCTTCTCGCCCGACCGCCCAGCTGCTCAACGAATGGCCGAGGTGGCGGAGGAGATGCGCGCCGCGGGCCGGCGGCCTTATGTGATCACGGGTGGTGGGAGCAACGGGCTCGGAGCGCTCGGGTACGTGCGCGGCGCCCTCGAGCTGACCGAGCAGTTGACCGAGCGAGGCGAGCGGCCGCGTTACGTGGTCTGCGCCGGCGGTTCGTGCGGGACGCTGTCGGGGCTCACCCTGGGGCTGGCGCTCGCCGGGAGCGAAGCGCAGCTGGCCGCGGTGAGCATCTCCAACTCCGTGCCCGACCGAGTCGCCCGCGCGCGGGTGATCATGGCTGAGTCCTGCGAGTATCTCGACCTGGCGTTGCCGGACGCCGTCCCCGAGATCTGGGGCGGGTACGTCGGTCCGGGATACGGCATGCAGACCGAGCTCTCGAAGCGGGCCCTCGAGACAGCCGCCCTCAAAGAGGGCCTGGTGTTGGATCCGGTCTACACGGCCAAGGCATTCGGTGGGCTGATCGGAGAGATAGAGACCGGCCGGGTCAAGCACGACGACCTGGTTGTGTTCGTCCATACGGGTGGCACGCCGGCGCTGTTCGCCGACCCGGCGCTGTACTGGCACGCCGACTGACCGAGTCGCGCGGCCCGAGGTCGCCTGGCATCTTCATCCAGTGACCCGCAAAGTTCATCCTCGACCGAACTTTCCGAACGTGTGCCAGTGAATTACGCCCAACTGTGCGTTTCATGGATGAGGAGGTATTTGACATTCCCCAAAAGCAACATTTGCCGAGCGTGAGCGACAAAGAGCAGCGGATGTACGAGCACATCAAAGAGAGCGAGTTGAAGCAAGGCCGGCCGACAAAGCGCGCCAAGGCGATCGCGGCGGCGACAGTGATCAAGCATCACAACACCAGCCGTCACCCCAAGAACAAGTAAGAGCCGCCTCTGTGCGACTTACACCTTCACTCGTTTCCCTGATGCCGCGGACCTCTCGATGGCGGCGATGACCTCGTGGCGTCGGACTGCGTCGGCGAAGTCGGGCACGGTGTACGTCCCTTTTTCGACGTCTGCCGCGAACGCGGCATAGGCACGCCCGACGTTGAAGGCGGGCGTTCCTTCCAGCCCCTTGAGCGCGGGCCATTTCTGTGTCAGCGCCGCCGGGATGGCAAGCTCGTCGGGCTCGTTGCGCCCGCGTGCTCCCGCGACAGTCAAGGGATAGATTTCGGGTAACGCGGCTTCAGCGGTAATCCGGAGCGTTCCGTCCGTTCCGTTGATCTCCCACAGGAACCCGGTACCGCCTGCCACTGCCTCACGGATGTGGACGCTGGCGGTCGCTCCGGACACGAGGGTGCCGATCACCGCGATTTGGTCGGCTGACGTTTTCACGATCTGCTCGCTGGTCTCTTCGATGGTGATCAACGGCCGACGAAGGTCCGACAAGGCTGACAAGTCGGCGAACTCGCCCAGCACGAAGGTGAGGACGTCCAGGCTGTGGCCCACGGGAATCGTGAGCAAGTTGGCCCGGCTTGTCCTGTCGAGCATGTAGGCATTGGGCCGGCCGATCACGTTCCCCGGGATCGACAGCCCGACCATGGTCGTCGACAGGACCTCGCCCACGTATCCGTCGCGGAGCAACTGCTGGACGAACTCGATCGCCGGTGCCTGGCGGGCCTGCAACCCCACGACCGTACGCACCCGTTTTTCTGCGGCGAGCGCGACCATCGCTTCGGCCTCGGCGACATCGCGGCCAAGCGGCCACTCGCAGTACACAGCTTTGCCGGCAGCGAGTGCGGCAGAGACGAGCTCCCTATGTTGCGGGACCTTGACCGTAACAACGACCAGGTCTATGTCTGGTCGGATCACCAGCTGCTCGTGGTCTGAATACACCGCGCTGACCCCGAACGCTTCGCCGGCTGCGCGCGCCAACTCGCTGCTATGCGCGCTGAGCGCCCGGATCTCGTAGTTCGGCAGAGCGCGCAGCGCCGGGATGTGGGCAGCAGCAGCCCAGCCCCGCACGGGGCTGACCCCAATGATCCCAACACCGAGGGTGGATTCAGTCATTGCCAGGGCCGATGTCTCATCGATACTGCGGTGTTGTGGGGTTAATTCCGCCGCCTGCATGGAGTTGAGACCACAAATTGGTCGGGGAACGGGGACCCTATTTGAACTGGGGATCTGAAGTCACTCGCGGGGTGCTCGACCTACTGAAGGCTCACCGAATCGAGCCTTAGCGCTCGACTAAGGTTACTTGCGCGATTCCGAGGCATGGGGTCGAGCGCCCAGACGCGGAGTCAGCTTTTCTCCCTTCGGGCGCGAGTCGCGGCCGACTTGTAGGCGAGGCGCGTATAAACCGCTTTCGCGCCGCACCTGCTAACGGAGCTGTGTCCGCCGACTCCGTTCAACGCAGCTCACCACTTGGGTCGACGTGCTCAGGGAAGCGGTCGCCAGCGGCCTGTCGCGCCTTGCCGGTCATCTCCTTGCCGTCACACATGGCGCTGGGGGCTAGGCGGCCAACTCTTGGTCTCGGTCGCGCGATGGCCGCCAGCCTGGGTGTCATTTCGGGCGAGGGGGGGCATAATCGCGCAGTGCCGACCCCGGGCCCCGGCGGGATCGACGTCGACTTCCTGTCCCTGTTGAGCGACGTCAATCGACGCCGCTTTCTCCAGAACTCAACTCAAGCCGTGTATCCGGGAGGCGCGATTGCCTACCACCCGGAGAGCCCGCCAGCTGCGTTCATGTGCGACCGCGGGCTGGTCGTCGCTTATTGGATCGTTCCGGATGGAAGAGAGGCGACGCTTGCGTTCGGCCACGCGCGCGAACTGGTGGGCGCAACCAACATCGTGGGCCAAGCGGCCCCGGTATTCGTCCAGGTCGTAGTCGAGTCGACCCTGACAACGCTCGATGTGGAAATTGTTCGCAACCTGGCAAAGACGGAGATGGATGTATTGGCCGCGATAGCAACGCACCTAACAGCGCGACTCCGCGATGCGTTTGGGGTAATTGCGGTCCGCTCGTTGGGCAACATCAGGGAGCGCGTGGCCTTTGACCTACTCGAGCGTGCTTTTCAATCTCAGCTTGCTGTCGGCCGACTCGAGGCCAGGGCGACACATGCCGATCTTGCCGCCTCCATTGGCTCGTCGCGCGAAGTGGTGAGCCGAACCCTGAGTAGACTCCGCACCCAAAGGATCATTGAAACAGAGCCTGGACTCGTCCGGGTTCTGGATCCTATTCGCCTTGAAGCGATCGTGCGTGCATTTGTGATTTGAGTCACGTGCGACTTTGGGACGCTCTCGCCGGGCCACTATCACGTTCGAATGAATACCGAGAACAGGCTTGGTCGGGGAGGGGGGATTTGAACCCCCGACCACCTGACCCCCAGTCAGGTGCGCTACCGAGCTGCGCTACTCCCCGAGCGTCGTAATCGTACCTAGGCCCTGAAAGCTAACCCCGACCGGCGTAAGCGACCAGTCCTCGGTGCGTTGACGTGAATCCAGCCTCGCGAAGCAGCCCGTTGAGCGGCGAGTCCATGACCGGCACTCCATCGACCCGCTGCACCTCTACCCGCCCTGCCAGCACCGCCATTCCGATCAGCGCCCGAAGGTGCTCGGATGAAATCTCTCCGTTCGTCAGGAGCGAGCGGCCGCCGCGTTCGAGGTACAGCTTCAGCTCGCCGCCGTCCATCACGCAGTAGGCGCCGGCGGTTCTCCCCATCCGTCCATCCGACCGCGGCCACGCCAAAAGCGAGCCGTAGGCGTTGGCCGGGTCAGTCGCGGCCAGCGCCGCCACCGGTCCGCCGGGATCCCTGTGCGACCGAAGCCTGTCGACGGCGCCGGGTAAGGCGAACTGGGAACCGCCCAACCCCTCGATGAAGTAACCGCGCCGGATGCGGCCGGACTCCTCCATCGCGCGCAGCACGGGATAGAGCGCGGCAAACCCGCCAGGCCAGCTCTCGGCGACCACCGCTTCGCGCGTCAGAACACCGTAGCGCTGCAGCAGCACGCCGGCTTCCGAGTGAAGGCGCTCGGTTGGCGCCGCCCCTGAACCGACGAGATCGGCCACCAGCGACCACCGCCCGGCGGCTCGAGGCTGAGTGAGCCGCGGCAGCCGTGGGCCGCGGGCCGGCCTGCGCGCCAGCGGGCCGAGAAGCCGCAGCGGCGCGAACGTGTCGTTGGTCACCTCGCCGGACCAGACGAGGTCCCACAAGGCATCGAGGATCACCTCCTCGTCACCGCCTCCGCCGGCGTTGTAGAGGTCGCGGAAGAAGCTGGCGCCGCGCGACGTGAGGTGCTCCCTGAGCCGGCGATGGACCTCGTCATCAGGTGCTTCAGTGGGTTGCGGGACCAGGCGCGGCGCGTCTCCACGCAGGTAGAGCGCGACCTTCCCGTCGCTTGCGCCGAGTGAACCCCGTCCAACCCAGACCACCTCGCCCATCGAGATGAGCTCGTCCAGCAGCCGTGGGCTGTACCCACTTACTCGAGCCGCGATCACGTCCCGCTCGATCACACTCGCAGGAAGCGAGGCGCCCTGCAGCTGGAACACGACTTCGAGCAGCCTGTCGACTCCCGTCGCCTTCGCGCCGATCCCATGCCATGCGGGCAGGAAGCGCGCGAGCGCTTCAGGCGCGACCGACTCGACCTCATGCCGAAGCGCTGCCAGTGATCGCCGGCGAAGGACCTTCAAGACCTCCGGGTGGCAGTACTCGCGCCCCTCGGTTGCTCGTCGAAATTCGCCCGCGAGGACCTCACCGTGTGAGGCGAGACGGTTCAACGCCGCTTCGATCGCGGGAGAAGGAAGAGCCCAGCGTGATGCCGGGTCGGCGGTGACGAAGGGGACGTGAGTTCGCGCCCAGCGCCGCAACAGGGAGTCGAGCGGATCCGGGCCTGGGCTCAGGAAGATCTCCGGAAGGCCGACCGGAAGACTGGCTCCGAGGGCCTCGCGGTAGCGGCCCGCATCCTCCGCGGCGATCCAGCGCGATTCTCCGGCCAGGCGCACCGACACCGCGCGTCGTTCACGTTCCAGCGCACGCAGCCAGTCCTCGGAGATGCCCCGGGCGAGCGCCTCCGTCGCGGTGAGGTCACCGAGACGGACGAGAAGATCGTGTCCCTCGTCCGGGTCGCGAGGGAAACGCTCTGGGAGCAGACCCTGCAGCTCCAACTCCACAGCGGCGATGGCCTCGGGGTCGAGCAGCTCGCGAAGGTCTTCGCTGCCGAGAAGCTCGGCCAGCAGCTCGCGGTCGAGGGTGAGCGCTTGAGCGCGGCGCTCGGCAAGCGGCGCATCGCCCGCGTACATGAACTCCGCGACGTAGGAGAAGAGGAGAGACGATGCAAACGGCGACGGTCTCTCGGTGTCGACGGCGACCACCCTGATCTCCCGCGAGCGAATCGAACGAAGCAGTCCCAACAAAGCAGGCATGTCGAAGTGATCCGTCATCACCTCGCGCCACGTCTCGGCCAGGATCGGGAAGTCGGGATACTGGCCGGCCACCTGCAGCAGCCCAGCGCTGCGCATTCGCTGCTGCCAGAGCGGGGTGCGCAATCCCGGGCGGCGGCGCGGCAGCAGGAGCGAGCGCGCGGCGTTCTCGCGGAAGCGAGCAGCGAACAGCGCCGAGGCCGGCAGCTGCGCGGCGATCAGCGGCTCGACCTCCTCCGGGTCCAGCATGAGTTGATCGAGAGAGGGCGGCGACTCGACCTCCGGAAGGTGCATCGCGATCCCGTCGTCGGTCCACAGCGCACGAACGTCGACGCCGAGCTTCTCCTGCAATCGGGCCTCCAGCGCCAGCGCGAGCGGAGCATGCACGCGACCGCCGAAAGGCGTGTGGATGCAGACCCTCCAGTCCCCCACCTCATCGCGAAACCTCTCCACCACCACCGTGCGGTCGTCGGGGACCGCGCCAGTGGCCGCGGCCTGGTCATCGAGATACGCGAGCAGGTTCTTGATCGCGAGGTCGTCGAATCCGGCGCGTTCGCGCAGGCGCTTGGCGGCTGCGGCGGGCTCGCTGGCCCGCAGCTCGCGAACCATCTTTCCGAGCGCCTGGCCAAGCTCGACCGGCCGGCTGGGTGAATCCGCTTTCCAGAAGGCGATCTTGCCGGGTTCTCCCGGCGCCGGGGCGACGAGCACTTGGGACGGCGTGATCTCCATGATCCGCCACGTCGATGCCCCGAGGACGAAGTTCTCGCCAACGCGGGTTTCGTAGACCATCTCCTCGTCGAGCTCGCCGACCCGGCGGCCGTTCTCGACCAGGTTCACCGAGTACAGCCCACGATCAGGGATGGTTCCCGGGTTGGTGACCGCCAGCCGTTGGGCTCCGGCTCGACCGCGCAGCTTGCCCGCCACGCGATCCCAAACGATCCTGGGCCGCAGCTCGGCGAAATCGTCCGATGGATACCGGCCGCTGAGCATGTCGAGCACGGATTCGAAGGCTCGAGGCCCGAGGTCGCTGTACGGATAGGCGCGCCGGATCACGCGCCCGAGCTCTTCGATATTCCATTCATCCATGGCGCACATGGCGACCACCTGCTGCGCTAGCACGTCGAGTGGCTTGCGCGGCACCGTGGTGGATTCGATGCGGCCCTCGAGCATGCCTTCCACGACAGCGGCTGACTCGAGCAGGTCGCCGCGGAACTTCGGCATCACGACGCCGCGCGAGATCTCGCCTACGGAGTGGCCCGCCCGGCCCACGCGCTGGATGCCGGCGGCCACGCTGGGCGGCGCCTCGACCTGCAGCACGAGGTCGACCGCGCCCATGTCGATGCCGAGCTCGAGGGTGGAGGTCGCGACGAGGCCTTTCACCGTGCCCGCCTTCAGCTGGTCCTCGATGAGCATGCGCTGCTCCCTGGCGATCGACCCGTGATGGGCGCGCACCAGCTCCTCACCCGCGAGCTCGTTGACGCGCGCCGCGATGCGCTCGGCCAGGCGGCGCGAATTGACGAAGACGATCGTCGAGCGATGCTCGCGGATCATCTGCAGAAGACGTGGATAGATTGCGGGCCAAATGCTGTTTGCCCTCTGACCGCTTTCATCCTCGACGTCGACTCGTGACATGTCTTCGACGGGAACTTCGACGCGGACGTCCATGGTCTTGAGCCTCCCGGCGTCGACGATGGCCACGTCGCGTTCGGTGCCGCCAAGGAAGCGTGCGACCTCTTCGAGCGGGCGCTGGGTCGCTGAAAGTCCGATCCTCTGCGGCTCGACCTTGGTCAGCTCACACAGCCTCTCGAGGCTCAAGGCCAGGTGGCTGCCTCGTTTTGTGGCGGCGACCGAGTGGATCTCGTCGACGATGAGCCAGCGGACTGGGGCGAGGATCTTGCGGGCTGAGCTGGTGAGGAGCAGAAACAGCGACTCGGGCGTGGTGATCAGGATGTCGGGCGGGTGGCGCTCCATCGAGCGACGCGCGTCGGCGGGCGTGTCACCGGTGCGGATCGCGACGGAAATTTCGGGGGGTTGCCCGCCCGCCGCTTCGATGTGATGGCGGAGGCCGACCAGCGGCGACCGCAGGTTGCGGTCCACGTCATGCGCCAGCGCCTTGAGAGGGGACACATAAAGGACGCGACAGCGTTCTGCCTCGGCGGGAAGAGGCTCGCTGGTCAGCCGGTCGAGGCACCACAGGAAGGCGGCCAGCGTCTTGCCGCTGCCCGTGGGGGCGGCCATGAGGACGTGCCGGCCCGAGGCAACCTCGTGCCAGCCGCGTTCCTGGACCTGGGTCGGCCCGTCGAAGGACGCCTTGAACCAGTCGCGCGTAGCCGGCGCAAAGAGATCGAGCGAGCTCCCCACTAACCAATCTTGACTGGTTCTGAAACTACAAACAAGTGTTTGTTGAACAGGCGCGGCTACGATCGCATCCGTGATCGAGCCCAGGAGGTTTCGAGAGGTCATGGCCAGCTTTCCCAGCGGCGTCGTGGTGCTGACAGCGTTCGGTGACGACTCCCGGCCGCGCGGCTTGACAGTGAGCGCTTTCTGCGCTGTATCGCTCAATCCTCCGCTCGCCCTCGCGTGCATCGACAAGAGCTCGAACACTCTGCCTGCGGTTCAGCACACCGGCGGTTTCACCGCCAACATCCTCGCCGCCGGGCGCGAGCCGCTCGCCCGGCGCATGGCGACCAAGGTCACCGACAAGTTCGATACGATTCGCTGGCGGCGGCCAGAAAGCCCGATGGGTGGGCCAGTCCTCGAAGACGACACCGCTGCGTACGCGGTGTGCACGCTGCGTGACACGATCGAGGCGGGCGACCACTGGATCCTGATCGGCCTTGTCACCGAGGGCGCCCAACGGGATGGGGTGACACCCATGGTCTTCAGCCACCGGGGCTACGACCTGCTCTAGCCGCACCGGGGAGTCCTCTGGCGGGCCCTCCCTCCTCCGGGCCGGTCCCTCCCCCGCCGGCACACCGCAGCCGACTCTAGAGCTCGAAAAAACTAAGTGCAACCCAGCCTGTTAAGAGAAGGGATCGATCAGATGGTCGGAGACGGCCAGCCCGGCACCAGCTGCGACAGGCCCGCCGCAAGGACCGTCAGCTTGTTCGTAAGCAGCAGCACGCCCATCACCAGCAGCACCGCAGCAGACGCCAGGTCGATCGCACGGCGGTGGCTGTTGATGGCCCGGACGAGCGGTTTCGCGCTTTCCAGCGCAAAGGCCAGCGCCACGAATGGGAGGCCGAGTCCGAGGCAGTAGGCGATCATCAGCCCCAGCCCCTGCGCCGTCGTGCCCGCGGTTACGGCCGAGCTCAACACCGCGCTCAACGTGACCCCGATGCAGGGCGTCCATCCGCTGGCAAAACCCATGCCGAGCAGGAATCCACCGGCGACTCCGCGTCCCTGCGGAGCCTGGCTGACCGGCCGGTACTCGCTCCACAGGAACGGGATGCGGATCAGCCCGGCGACCTGCAGGGCCATCACGATCACCAGCACTCCCGCCACGACCGGCACGTAAGTCCGGATCGGCTGCACCACCAGAGAGAAGACATAGAAGAAGAGGATGAAGATCAGCGAGAGGCCGGCCACAAAAGCGAGCCCTGCCGCAGCGACCGGCAGCATCGCGCCAGTCCTGGTCGCGACGGCAACGCCGCTCGAAGAAACCACCACGGGCTGAGCTGCGCGCGCTCCGAGGTAGGCGAGGTAAGCCGGGACCAGCGGCAGAACGCAAGGGGAGATGAACGAGACCAGCCCTGCCAGGACTGCGATCGGTGGGCTGATGCCGTCCAGGCTGGGCATGGGCTAGCGGCCCTGGAGTGGAGCTCCGGCGACCTCGACTATTGCGTCCAGGACCTGCGGCCAGACGCGCTTTGGGAGGTCGTGGCCCATCCCTTCGAACTCGATCATCCGCGCGCCGGGGACAGCCTCCGCCACCAGGCGCCCGTTCTCGACCGGCACCAGCACGTCGTCGACGCCATGGATCACGAGCGTGGGCACCCGCACCTCTTTGAGTCGCTCCATTCGGCTTTTCGCGGCCAGGATCGCCACGAGCTGACGGCCGACGCCAGGAGGGTAGTAGGCGCGGTCCACAGAACGCGTCGCGCGAGCCCGCTCGTGCGCCTCGTCGAAAGGATCGCCTGGGCCCAGCAGCACGCGGCGGAACATCATCGCCTGCTCGATTCGCTCGTCGCGTGAATCCGGCGGGCCGACCAACAACACCGCCGCGCCCTCGGGCTTCGGCGCGACCTCGTCGCTGCCGCCCGGGCCCGACATGATCGAGGTCAGCGACAGGACGCACTCCGGGTGGTTGATGGCGACCAGCTGGGCGATGAAACCTCCCATCGATGCGCCGACAATGTGCGCGGCGGGTATGTCCAGGGACTCGAGCAGCCCCGCTGCGTCGTCGGCCAGGTCGTCGAGCTCGTATGCCGGGTGAGCGTCACCGTTGAACGCGGCCGCGATGTCCGGGAGCCCGGCGTCCTCCACCCAGGTCGACAGGCCGACGTCGCGGTTGTCGTAGCGGATGACGTGGAACCCCCGATCCGCGAGCTGCGCGCAAAATTCGTCATCCCAGGTGGTCATCTGGGCGCCCAATCCCATGATGAGCAGCATGGGTTGGCCTTTGGGATCGCCAAAGGTCTCGTACTCGAGCACGATTCCGTTGGCCCTGGCTCGCGGCACGAACCCATCGTAGCGACCTACGCTTACGCACCGTGACCAGGACGCTGCCGGCTCGTTCCGAGGTGAACAAGCGCTTCACCTGGGACAGCGAAAGCGTTTTCCCGGACGAAGCGGGCTGGGAGGAGGGAGTCGAGACCATCGTCAAACTGCTGCCCGACCTGGCCGAGTTCAAAGGCCACCTGGGCGACTCACCCGACGCGCTCGCCGATTGGTTCGACGCGAGTGAGCGGGCGCATCGGTTGATGGGCAAGGTGCTCGTCTACAGCACGATGTCGTACTCGGTCGACACCGGAAACCAGGCGTCGCTCGGGCGTTCGGACCGGGCCCGCTCAGTGGCGGCACAACTCGGAGCGGCGACCGCTTTCGCCCTTCCGGAGATGATCGCGCTGGGCATTCCGAGGTTGCGCGAGTGGGTCGCGAGCTCGCCGAGACTGGCGCACCTCGGTCACTATTTCGACCGGGTCGAAAAGCTCGCGCGGCATATTCGCAGCGGCGAGGTGGAAGAGGTCTTGACGCAGGCGTCGGACCCGCTGGCGACGGCCCTTTCCGTGCACAGCGTGCTCGCCAACGCCGACCTCAGGTTTTCTCCCGCGATCGCGACCGATGGCGAGCAGCACGAGGTGGCCCAGGGCACCATCGCGGCCCTTCTCACGAGTCCCGACCGTGAGCTTCGGCGGACGGCGTTCGAGAACTACGCCGACGCCCACCTCGCACTGCAGCACTCGATGCCGACCAGCCTGGTCGGTGGCATCAAGCGGGACATCTTCTATGCGCGAGCGCGCGGCTTCAGCTCATCCCTGGCCGCTGCGCTCGAGCCAAGCCACGTTCCACCGGACGTTTATCACAACGTCATCCGAACGTTCCGCGACAACGTCGGCACGTGGCATCGGTACTGGCGGATCAGGCGCAAGGCCCTGAACCTCGACGTGCTCAAGCCGTACGACACGCGCGCCCAGCTCGGCGCGTCGTCGCTGAAGGTGCCTTACAAACAGGCGGTGGATTGGATCTCCGAAGGCGTGAAGCCGCTCGGCGAGGAATACGTTTCGATCCTTCGCCGCGGCGCGCTGCAGGATCGCTGGGTCGACGTCTATCCGAACAAGGGAAAGCGCATGGGTGCGTTCTCGACTGGCGTACCGGACACCTTCCCCTTCATCTTCATGAGCTACAACGACGACATCTACTCGATGAGCACCCTGGCGCATGAGCTGGGTCATTCCATGCACTCGTACCACGCGCGCAAGACGCAGCCCTTCATCTATTCGAACTACGGTCTGTTCCAGGCCGAAGTCGCGTCGAACATGCACCAGGCGCTGGTCCGGAAGCACCTCCTCGCGACTCAAACCGACCCCGCACTCCAGATCGCTGTGATCGAGGAGGCGATGTCCAACTTCTACCGCTATTTCTTCATCATGCCGTCGCTTGCGCGACTGGAGCTGGAGATGCACGAGCAGGTCGAGCGGGGCGGCGCCATCACAGCCGACTACCTGAACAAGCTGATGGCCGACCTGATGATGGAGGTCTTCGGCTCGGAGGTCGAGGTGACCGATCGCGACCGCGAGCGCATCGGCTCGACCTGGGCCCAGTTCCACACGCACCTGTACAGCAACTTCTACGTCTACCAGTACGCAACCGGCATCGCGGGCGCCGACCACCTGGTCGAGCGTGTGGCCGCAGGCGACTCGAAAGCCGTCGCGTCCTACCTGGCGTTCTTGAAGAGCGCCGGCTCGATGTATCCGCTGGATGGCTTGCGCATGGCGGGCGTCGACATGACCTCGCCCGAACCGGTGGAGGCGGCCTTCGCGACTCTGGCCCGGATGGTCAGCCGCCTCGAAGAGCTGACTGCCGGCGTTGCGTCGTGAGTGCCGCGAATGCCGGCTCCCGCGTGTATTGGAGGCAATTGAGACCCGCTTTTGCCGGCACCGGTGGCTACAGGACGATCCGGTAAACGTTGGTCTCGCGTCGCTTGAAACCCATCCGCGGATACAGGCGGTTAGCGGCTTCTCGCTGAACGCCTGACTGGAGCTCGACCACCTCCGCTCCTTTCTCGCGCGCGATGTCCAGGCTTGCTTTCACAAGCGCTGCTCCGACGCCCTTGCCCCGCGCGGAGTCGTCGACCACCACCTCGTCGAGGCGCCCCTTGATCCAGAACGGTGTCGTGTAAACGATCAGCGTGGTGGTGCCAACGATTTCCTCACCGTCCCGGGCCACGAGGAGGCTGACCGCGGGGTCGGCGACGATCGCGCGCAGCCTGTCCATAGTTGGGATCGGAAGCTTGGAGTTGAGCTGGGGCAGCAGGCGGGCCAGAGCCGCATGTACCTCCTGGGTAGCTTCCGTCACCGTTTCGATGCGCACCATTCGCGGACAGCCTAACTACAACAAGCGGAGCAGGGCGGCTGTGGCCGCGGCTGCCGCGACCACGACCAGGAACGGCGCACGAAACAGCACTGCCACCACGGCGACGCCGAGAGCCGCCGCGCGCACGTCGAGCACCAGGTGCCGGCCGTTCGCGAAGGTCGACGTTGCGATGAGGGCGGCGAGCAGCGCGACGGGGACCAGAGGAACGATTCGCTGGACGCGGGCATCCTCAAGCAAGCGTGCCGGTAGCGAAAGCCCCGCCAGCTTAAGGGCGTAGCAGCTCGCGCACGCGACCAGCACGCCGGCCCAGGTCACGCTCTCGTCCTCAACAAGCCGTAGAGCGCGACGAGCACCGCGACGATCAGCAGCGGGATGCCTGCCGGCACGAACGGCAGACACATCAGAGCCACCACGCCGGCCGCCAGGGCGATCGCCATCGGCTCGCGGGCGCGCAAACGCGGGGCGAGCAAGGCAAGAAAGGCGGCTGGCGGCGCCGCGTCGAGCCCGAGCACTTTGGGGTCCGGCACCAGATGTGTCGCGAGAGCTCCAATCAACGTCCCTGTGTTCCAGAACAAGAACAGGGCCGCGCCCGTGGCCCAGAACGCGAACCTGCTCTGAGCGGGCGCTTCGCGCGCGATCGCCATGGCAGTCGTTTCGTCGATCACAAAATGCGCGGCCACCAACCGCTTCAACCCGCTCCGATCCAGGATCGACGAGAGTCTCAGTCCATAGAGCGCGTTGCGCGAGCCGAGCAGCGCCGCGGTGGCGGCTCCTGCCCATACGCTGCCGCCCGCGCCCACGATGCCAACGAGCGCGAACTGCGACGCCCCGGTGAACATCAGCACCGACAGCGCGCATGTCTGAAGCAGCGACAGGCCGGCGGCCGTGGAGATCGCGCCGAACGAGACCGCATACGCCCCGCTCGCAATCGCGATCCCCAGCGCGTCCCGAACTACGGCCCTACGCGCTGAAGTCGAAACCTGCCCCGAATCCACCCGCAGAAGTTAACCCGCAGGCGGCTTGCGACTGTTACTTGACCTGGATCGCAGCTCCTGACGGAGACATGACCCACCACAGAGCGCCGAATCCGTTGATGCCCTGTCCCTTCGCGTCACCGGCCGCCTTGTCCTGCACGAAGTAGTAGAGCGGGTGACCGGCGTACGTGACCTCGACCTTTCCGTCAGTTCGAGTCGTGGTCCCGAGCAACGACGCGTCGGCTCCGGTCCCCGCCTGAGGGGCGCCGTCAGTGAGGACAGGTGGCCAGATCGCTGCGCACTGCGTGTAGCACGTGGACTCCTTCCCGGTGTCCGCAACGAAGAGGTAGACGGTCAGGCCTTTCTCATCGACCAGGATCGAGCCCAGCTTTGCATTGGTCGCCACTGCGATCTTCTCGCCCGTGGCGGCCGGGCTTGGAGATGGGTTTGGTGTTGGGCTGGAGGTTGCGCTCGAGGTCGTACCGCCGCAGCTTGCCGCAAGCAGCGCCAACGTCGTCAGACCGGTCATGGCCCAGTGTTTCTTTCCCATGCATTCCCATACACGGCTGGGTTACGGCGTGGGCTTAGAAAGGCTTGGCGACCATCAGCCAGATGATCACAACGACCGCGACCAGCTCCCAGATATGGGCGGCCCGAACCACGGGATCACGGAATGCAACGGACAACCGGTCGGTCACCCGGCCCGCCGCCACTGCTTCGTCGAGCGCGGCGCCGAATCCCCGTCCGCGAGGGATGAACACCGTTGGAACGAGAGCCAGGATGCTGAGGTAGAGGACCAGGGCGACTAAGAGCCAGTTCGACCTAGCGCCCTGGAGGGCGCCGAAGATCGGCAAGCCTTCAATCCATGCGGCGACGACGCCAAGGACCAGGACCGCGGTGCTGCCGGGGATCACCATCAAGCTGTCGAAGCGGCCGATCAGTTCGACCAGCGGCTTGACCAGGCGGATGTCGGTGGTTCGCTCGGCGCGGACCTGCGTGAGGGTTCGGCCGAGGATGCCGCCGACAAACCAGAAGCCCGTAAACACATGCGCCACCTTGATGAGAGCGATGGTGAACGCCATCGGCGAGGGCTACTCCGGCGTTACGTACGCCGCGGTCAGGCCGCCGTCGACGAGGAATGTCGTGCCGTTCACGTAGCTCGACTCGTCACTCGCCAGGAACAATGCGGCATTGGCAATCTCGCGGGCCTGGGCCAGGCGACCCATCGGCAGGTGCACGCGACGGCGCTCGAGTGCCCCCGGTGTTGCATTCAACAGGCGCATCAGCAGGGGCGTCTCGACGGGGCCGGGACACAGCGCGTTGACCCGCACGCCCTGCCGGGCGAACTGGACGGCCAGCTCTCGGCTCATCGACAGCACCGCGCCCTTGGATGCCGTGTACGCGATCTGCGAGGTGGCGGCACCGACCAGCGCGACGAACGAGGCGACGTTGATCACCGAGCCGCCTCCCGCCTTGAGCAAGTGTGGGATGCCGTACTTGCAGCAGAGGTAGACCCCTTTCGCGTTTACGTTCTGCACGCGATCCCATGCGTCCGGCTCGGTGGTCAGGATCGAGTCGTCGTCCGCGGGCATGATGCCGGCGTTGTTGTAGAGCACGTCGATCTTGCCGTACTTCCTGGCGGTCGCCTCGTACATCGCCTGCACGCTCTTCTGATCGCTGACGTCGGCCTGGAAGAAGAATGCTTCTCTGCACTCCGCGGCGGTCTTCTCCCCCGCCTCCTTCCCGACATCGGCGACGCACACGCTCGCTCCCTCCGCCGAGAAAAGGAGAGCGGCTTCGCGGCCGATGCCACCCGCCGCACCTGTGATGACGGCTACTTTGCCCTCGAGCCTACCCACGCTCGTAGAGCCTTTCGCGCTCGTAACCGGTGACCACCTTGTCAAACTGCGCCTGCTCGGTGCGTGCGTAGTTCAGGTAGTGATCGATCACGTCGTCCCCAAACGCTTTCCTGGCCATCGTCCCCTTCTCGAGCGCTGCGATCGCATCGCGCAGCGCATGAGGGAATCTCTGGACGTCCGACTCGTACGCGTTGCCCTTGAACGCGGGCCCAAGCTCGAGCTTCTGATCGATGCCGTGCAAGCCCGCCGCGATCAGGGCGGCGATGGCGAGGTAGGGGTTCACGTCCGCTCCCGGGATGCGCGACTCGGTGCGTAGGTGCTGGCCGTGACCGACGATCCGAAAACCGCACGTCCGGTTGTCGTGGCCCCAGGCAAGCGTCGTCGGCGCCCACGACGCCGCCGCGTAGCGCTTGTACGAGTTGATGTTCGGCGCCAGGAAGATGGCGATCTCGGCGGCGCATGCGATGTGCCCCGCCAGGTAGCGCTTGAACGTGTCCGACTCGCCGTCGAACGTGTTGCGCCCGTCCTTCCAGAGGCTGGAATGCACGTGGCACGAGCTGCCAATCCAGCGGTGGTCGGGCTTCGCCATGAACGTGACGGAGCAGCCCTGCTCGTGCGCCATCTCTTTGATCCCGTTCTTGTAGATGACGTGGTTGTCGGCCATGGTCAGGGCGTCCGCGAAGCGGAAGTTGATCTCCTGCTGGCCCGGCCACGCCTCGCCTTTCGAGCTCTCGACCTTGATGCCGGCGTCCTTCATTCCCTTGCGCACCGACCGGATGAAGGGCTCGTCGTACGTGGTGGCGAGCACGTGGTAGTCGAGGATGTACGGGACCGAAGGCGTGAGATCGGTGTAGTTCTTGGCGTGCGCTTCCGCGAACGTTTCTTTGATCAGGTAGAACTCGAGCTCGGTGCCGAACATGGGCTCGAAGCCCATTGCCCTGGCACGTTCGATCTGGGCTCTCAGCACCTGGCGCGGCGACGGTTTCACCGGCGAGCCGTCGTGCCACGCGACGTCACTGAGCACGAGCGCGGTCCCCTCGAGCCACGGAATCCGCCGCAGCGTCGCGAAGTCGGGGACCATGTCGAAGTCGCCGTAGCCGCTCTCCCAGTTCGCCATCGCGTAACCGGGCACAGGGTCCATGTCCATGTCGACGGCGAGCAGGTAGTTGCACCCTTCGACAGCCTCGCCGTGCGCGGCCGACTCCATGAAGTACTCGGCGTCTACGCGCTTGCCCATCAGGCGGCCCTGCATGTCCGTGAAGGCGACCACGACCGTGTCGATCTCACCTTTCTTGGTCGCGGCGCCCAGCTGCTCTTTAGTCAGCAAGTTCAGTCCACCACAGCTCCGCGCTCATTCTGGCGCGGAGCTGGTTCAGTCTGCCTCGTCAGACTTTGATCTCCGCCACGCTGGTCTTCCCGTAGCCCTCCGTCTCCGGGTGACCATGCTCGCCCAGGGTGAGTGCAAACTCCTCTTCGGGTGAGAGCACAAGGCGGTGCCGTCCAACGAGCGCGAAGTACAGGATGCCGACTGCGAAATAGACCAGCGTGCCGACCACGCCCGGCCGATAAGCCTCGTTTGCGTACAGGGAAATCAACGAGATCACCGCGATGACGCCGGCAATGCCCGCGCCCCACTGGCCGACCGGGCTGCGGTATGGCCGCGCGATGTTCGGAAGGCGGCGGCGCAGCAGGATGAACGACAGGCACTGCATGGCGTACGAGATGACCGCACCGAACACGGCCATGTAAAGGAGGGCTCCCACGATCTGGCCGGCGACCAGGCCCCCCGCGAGGCCGAGTTGATAGACGAGGATCGCGAGCGCGAGACCGACGACGCCGCCTGTGATCAACGCGATGTGCGGAGTCTTCAAGGTCGGGTGCGTGAGAGACAGGAAGTGTGGGAAATAGCCCGCGCGAGACAGCGAGTAGGTGTTCCGTCCGTACGCGTAGATGATCGTGAAGAAGCTGGCGATCAGACCAATCAGCCCGATCAAAGCGAGGATGGCGGCTCCTGCGTTGTCACCGAAGACCGCCTTGAAGCCGTCAAAGAGCGGCGTGGCTGAAAGCCCGATGCTCTTCGCCCCGCCATCGACTGCACCGTTGAGCAAGAACGTGAGAGCTCCGGTGACAACGAGGGTAGTGATTCCCCATAGAGTCGCCCGAGGGATGTCGCGCTTGGGGTCGTGTGACTCCTCGGCCGCAAGCGGCAGCTCCTCGATGGCCAGGTAGAACCAGATGGCGAACGGGATCGCAGGAAAGATGCCGGCGATGCCGAAGGGCAGGAAGGTTGAATTGCCGTCCGTGGGCTCGATGTTGACCAGGAGGCTGGGGTTGAACTTCCCGGACACGAGCACAGAGATGAAGAAGAAAGCAAGGATGCCGAGCGAGAGAAAGCAGATGATGACGCTGAAGCGCATCGTGGCCACAATGCCGCGGATGTTGATGGCCACGAAGATGATGTAGAAGACGATGAACCAGGTGACAGGGCTGTTCCACCATGGATCGCCTGCCACGCTGAACAGCTCTTTGACGACCGCCTGCATCAGCAGGCCCATGGCCCCCACCACCACGGCAGGGGTGATGACGTACTCCATGTTCTCCGCCAGGCCGGTGACGAACCCGCCCCACGGACCCATCGCTGAGCGAGCGAATGAGTAAGCTCCGCCCGTGTGCGGCAGAGCCGGAGACATCTCGGCGATGCTGAAGCAGAGGCCGTAATACATGATCACGATCACGATGTTGGCGATCAAGAGTCCACCGAAGCCGCCGACGCTCAGGCCGAGGTTCCAGCCGTAGAAGTCGCCTGAGATGACCGCCGCGACGCCCAGCGACCAGAGCGACCAGAAGGCCGCGTGTCGCTTCAGCGATCGCTTGGCGAAATATCCAACCCCCGCTTCCTGGTAAGCAACCGACCCGACCTTTTTTCGATCCTGAGCCAAGGCAATACCCCCTTCCTGGTTGCCGGTGGCGCTCCCAGCAGTCCGTCAAGTTGTCTGACTGCCTGTCGCTTGCGGGTATGCTAAGCGAGCCTAGGGGGCAAGTCAAGACCGGCTTGACGGGGAAAGTTGTCTGACAAATACTTACTCACCAGATGCCAAATGAAGCCAGGCCCGTGAAGACGCGTGCCCGTCCACGCAGCGTGTCGGTGCGCGACCAGATCACCGAACGGATCGATCGAGGCCTGCTCGCAGCCGGGACGCGCCTCCCCTCGGAACCGGCGCTGGCGACGGAGCTTGGCGTGTCCCGGGCCACGCTGCGCGAGGCGCTCCGGACCCTCGAGGGCGAGGGCCTCGTTCGCCGGATGTGGGGCTCGGGAACTTACGTGGCGCAGGGTTCCCGCGTCGCGAACAGCCTCGAGATGAACTTCGGCGTGACCGAAGCGATCCGGGCCGCGGGCATGCAGGCCGGGACTGAGCAGGGCCGGCACTGGTTCGAGCCCGCCTCCGCGAGCGAGGCGGCTCAGCTCAACCTGCAACCAGGACAGGACGTGCTGGTGGTCGAGCGCGTGCGCACGGCCGACGGCAAGCCGGTGGTCCTGTCTCGCGACATCCTGCCCGCGCATTTTGTGGCCGAACACCCGGGGGTAGCCGACCAGATGCTCCAGCGCTCGATGTACGAGGTCCTCGAGCGGGACCTTGGACTGGTCATCCATCACGGCGTCGCGAGCTTTCGACCGGTTCGCGCCGACGTCACAGTGGCCCGCCGCCTGGCCATTCCTCGAGGCGAGCTGCTGCTGGCGATCTGGCAGGTCGACTACTCAGAAGACGACGTCGCGATCGTGTCCTCGCATGAATATCACCTCGCCGATGCATTCGATTTCACGGTGCACCGGCGTGGTCCTGGAAGGAGGTTGCAGTGAGCTCACAGGTAGGCAAGTCGATGAGGCTGAAGCGCGTGATCGATCCCGCGGGCGTCTCGGTGATCTGCGCATTGGACCATGGGATGACCTCGCCCACTTTTCTGGAGCCGCTTTCGGATATCGCCACACGGACGGCGGAAGCGGTCGCCGGCGGAGCGAACGTGATCATGATGTCGAAGGGGATGATCCGCATCGCAGCGCCCGCATTCGCTCCGAACACCTCGCTGGCCCTGCTGCTGTCGGCTTCCGCCAACCCCGAGCAGGGACAGCCACAGGTGGTCCAGATCGCGGACGTGGAGGAGGCCGCTCGACTGGGCGCCGATGCGGTCGTACTGTTCACTGCTTTGGCCGGCGAGACGGAGGCCGGCATGATCCGCACGCTCGCGGGCGTCGGCAAGGAATGCGCGGTGCTCGGCATCCCGTTCATCGCCGAAGCCGAGTTCCCCACGACGTACGCGTCGGTGAAAGATCTCCGGGACCAGTACGGCTTCGAGTACCTGCGGCGCAACGTCCGCCTCTGCGGGGAGCTCGGCGCCGACATCATCAAGACCAACTGGCCCGGTGACGAGGACTCGTTCGGCAAGCTGGTTCAGGCCGCCAACGGCATCCCCGTTGTGCTGGCGGGTGGATCACGCCTCGACGACGAGGAGCTCCTCGGCCGGATGGAATCGGCGATGGCGGTGGGCGCGATCGGGTGCTCGGTGGGCCGGAACATCTTCATGCATACATCGCCGGAAGCCATCACACGGGCCCTGTCACGCGTGATCAGGGAGCGCTGGACAGCCGAGAAAGCGCTCGGCGAGCTGAGCAAGGAGCTCGGTGCGGGGGCCGCCCGATGAGGGCGGCATTCATGACGGGGGTGGACGCGGTCGAGATTCGCAAGACTCCCGAGCCGGAGGTCGATCCACAGGGCGCGGTCCTCAAGGTCGAGGCCTGCGGGATTTGCGGCACCGACGCTCGCACCTTCTTCAACGGCGATCCGAAAGCGCCATCTCCGTGGATACTCGGCCACGAGCCAGTCGGAATCCTCGAGGAGGTCGGGCCGCGGGCGTTGCTTCCGCCTGGAGTCAAGAAAGGCGACCGCGTGTTCCTCGGTTCGATCCTGACCTGCGGCCGGTGCAACTGGTGCATGGACGGCTACCAGAACCTGTGCGACGAGCACCTCCTCTATGGCTACGACCCGTACCCCGGCGCTTATGCCGAGTACGCAGCCGTTCCGCCGATCGCAATGAAGAACCTCATCCCCCTCCCGCACGACCTACCTTCGGACCTTGCGACGGTTGCCGACCCGTTTGCCTGCGCTCTCAACGGCATCGAGGTGCTCGACATCCGCATCGGAGACACGGTCCTGATCCTTGGCGCGGGTCCCATCGGTTGCTGGCAGGCGGTGATGGCCCGCGACAATGGAGCCGGCAAGGTTTTCCTGTCCGACGTGAATCGCCAGCGCCTCGACATCGCCCTTGGCGCCGTGGGGAGCTTCGTGGATGACGCGTGGATCGCGGGTGAGGACAACGGCGTGGCGCAGGCGCTCGAGCACACAGGCGGGAAGGGCCCCGAGCGGGTGATCGTGGCGGCGCCGTCGAAGCAAGCACAGCAGGCTGCGCTCGAGATGGCCGCGAAACGTGCGCGGGTCGTGTACTTTGCGGGACTGCCCAAACACGACCCCGTGAGCCCGCTCGACATGAACCAGCTGCATTACAAGGAGCTCGAGATCCTGGGTGCCTATGGCGCCACCCACCGGCAGTACCGGCTCACCATGGATTACCTCGAGCGGCGGCGCAATGAGCTGGCCGCGGTGGTCACTCACAGGTTCCCCCTGGACAGGATCGGCGAAGCATTCGAGACGATTCGATCGGGCTCCGGGCTGAAGATGGTCGTCGTCCCTTGACGGGACCGTACGTGATCGGGTGTGACGTTGGAAGCCAGGGGACCAACACCGCCCTCTATTCCGCTGATGGAACACTTGTCGCATCGGCATACGAGGGCTATGACGTCTCGTTTCCTCAACCTGGTTGGGCTGAGCAAGATCCTCGAGCCTGGACGCGCGCGCTTCATCACACCATCTCGCGCGTGCTGGGGAGCGTGCCCGAGGGCCCGTCTGCGGTGACCGCAATCTCTTTTGGGTCGCAGCTCGACGGAATGGTGGTCTGTGACGGGAAGGGGCAACCCCTGCGCAACGCCATGATCTGGATGGACCGGCGTGCGGAAGCGCAGGCGACCGCGGTTGCCGAGCGGGTGTCGCGCCAGGACTTCTATCACCACGTCGGCGCCAACCTCGATTCGTCTCACGCCGTCTTCAAAGCCCTCTGGGTGAGAGACGAGGAGCCGGAGATATTCGCGGGCGCGGCCAGGCTCATGCCGCCGGGGTCGTATGTGCTGAAAGAAGCGGCGGGAGTCGAGATGGTCGATTACTCGAACGCGTCGTCGCTGGCGCTGCTCGACCCGCGCACGCGCACGTGGTCAGAAGCGATTCTCGAGGCGACCGGCCTGGACGTCCGCATGCTGCCCGAGCTGGCCGCGGGGACCCTGGGAACCGGGCGTGTCACCAAAGCGTTCGCAGCTGCGACCGGGCTTGCCGGCGACACGTGCGTGGTGGTGGGATGCGGCGACGAGATGGCGGCGACGCTGGGCGCCGGAGTCTTCGCGCCGGGCGAAGTATGCGACGTGGTGGGGACCGCCGAGCCAGTGTGCGCTGTTTCGGCGACGCCCCGAGAAGACCGAACCATGCTGGTCGAGTGCCACCCACACGGCGACCCGGGCAGCTGGCTGCTCGAGAACCCAGGGTTTGTGTCGGGAGGCAACCTGCGCTGGTGGCGCGACCAGTTCTGCCCGGTCGAGCGCGAGGCGGAAGGCCGCGGTGGGGGCGATGCATACGACCTCCTCAGCGGCCCGGCCGCGAGCGTCGGCGCGGGGGCGGAGGGCGCCATCTTCCTGCCTTGCATGCAGGGCGCGATGGCGCCGGAGTGGAACGGCGCCGCGCGCGGAGTGTTTTACGGCCTGACGCTCGCCCACACCAAGGCGCACCTTACCCGTGCTCTCCTCGAGGGAAGCGCGTTTGCGCTCAGGGACATCCTTGACGCCATGAAGAATGCAGGCCTGGAGGCGCGCCGCCTGACCATCGTCGGCGGAGGCGCGAAGGGCGCGCTGTGGCGGCAGATCAAAGCGGACGTCACAGGTCTTCCGGTGCGGGTGCCGCAGAACGTGGAGACGACGGCGACCGGAGCTGCGATCCTCGCCGCTGTCGGCTCAGGCGTGCTGCCGGACGTCGCGTCGGCCGCGACCACATTCGTGCAGTACCGGCCCGAAGAGCACGTGCCTGACACCGAGCGAGCCCAGGTCTATGACGAAGCGTACCGTCGGTACCGCGACGTGTACTTCGCCCTCAAGCCCGTGTTCGAACGTGCCTGACGCACTCGTCGCCGCCGACGCCACGCATGTTTTTCCACTCGAGCTGGACCGCCGCTATCCAGTCGTGGTCCGGGGTGATGGAGCCTGGGTGGAAGATTCATCCGGCAAGCGCTACCTCGACGCGATGAGCGGGGGCTCGATGGCCGCAACTCTCGGCCATGGGCGGCTCGACGTCATCGCCGCGACAGCGACTCAGGCGCGCCACCTGTCATACGTCCACAACGAGCGGCTGACGAACCCCGCGCGCGAACAGCTGGCGGCCGAGCTGGTCGAGGTGGCGCCGCCGGGAATGACGCGCGTCCGCTTCACCACTGGTGGGGCTGAATCCAACGAGCTGGCGATCCAGATGGCGCGGAGCTTCCACGTCGAACGCGGCGACACCCGGCGCTGGCAGGTGATCTCTCCAGCGCAGGCCTATCACGGTCCTACCATGGCCACGCTGGGGCTCACCGGACGCCCCGGATTGCAGCGTCCGTTCGGCCCTTACCTGCCGGCTCACGGTCACATCCCACCGAGCACGTGGCGGTTCGATCCCAGCGGTGAGGCAGCTCTCGCGGCCCTCGACCAGGTGCTCGAGGAGGTCGGGCCTGAGAACGTGTCGGCCTACTTCTGCGAGCCCATCACCGCGGCCGCTCTGCCGGCTTACTCTCCACCTGACCGGTTCTGGAAAGGGCTCGCCGAGCGGCGCGACCGCCACGGGTTTCTGATCTGCTACGACGAAGTGGTCACCGGGCTCGGACGCACCGGCCGTTGGTTCGCGGCGGAGGGACTGCCCCTCGTCCCGGACATCGTCGCGACAGCCAAGGGCCTGGGCGCGGGTTATGCCGCGATCGGGGCGGTGCTCTGCGCCGACCACGTCTACCAGGCATTCGCCAAAGGGTCACGACGGTTCACCCTTGGACACACATGGGATGGCGCACCTCTGTCGTGCGCAGTGGGGTTGAAGGTGCTCGACGTGCTGCGCAGCGAAAGGCTGATCGAGCGCGTACGCGAGAAGGGACCGCACCTGAGAGAGGAACTTGCGGCTGCGCTCGCGGGCATTCCGCTGGTGCGTGAGGTGCGCGGGCATGGCTTTCTTCTCGGCGTGGAGTACGTGGACCCACGCGACGGCAAGTCGTTCCTGCCACCTGAGCTGGGCGTCGCACGGCGGGTCGACCTGACGGCGATGGACCTGGGGCTGATCGTCTACTCGACCATGCCGACTCGCGACGGCTACGCAGGTGACCAGACGCTTTTCGCTCCTCCATTCACGACGCCGGACGAAGAGCTGAGCCAGATGGTGGCGCGATTTGCACAGACGATTCGCGAGGTGGCGGGCGCAATCGAAGGCCGGCTCCGGTGACCGCACCCTGGAAGCCTCGTGCCCTGATCCTCCAGCACGAGGAGCCGACGCCGCCCGGCCTAATGACCGCCTGGCTTGCGGAGCAGATGGCGCTGATCGAGGTCCTTCGCATCGACCAGAGCGAGGCTGATAACGCCGTCAGAGACTACGACCTGATCGTTTCGCTGGGTTCCGAATTCGCCGCCTTCGACGACTCGATCCCTTTTGTAGCGCGCGAAGTAAGGCTGTTTCAGGAGGCCATCGAAGCCGACGTGCCCATCCTGGGGCTCTGCTTTGGCGGCCAGATTCTCGCGCGCGTGCTCGGGAGCCGCAACTTTCGGTCCGAGCAAGCAGAGATCGGCTGGCTGCCTGTGAGGACGAACGATCCCGACCTCGTCAGCACCGGCCCGTGGTTCCAGTGGCACTTTGACAGCTTCACTGCGCCGCCCGGATCGAAGTTGATCGCCGAGACCGACGTGGCGCCACAGGCTTTTGTTGCCGGTCGCAGCCTGGGTCTGCAGTTTCACCCCGAGGTGACGCCCGAGATCATGGACGAATGGGTACGCGCCTACCCGCACGAGCTCGAAGCTGAGGGAGTCGATCCGGAGGGACTGCTGGTGGAAACGCGCCGGCGGGCGCAGGACTCGAGGCGGTTGACGTGGGGTTTGTTCGACCACTTCCGCGACGAGATCGCCAGGCGGAAGAGATGATCAGCGCCCGGGTTCCGGCCGACCAGACGAGCACTTTTCCGCGCTTCCTCGACCTCGACTACCCCAATATCGAGCGCGGAGACGGCGTTTGGCTGTTCACAACCAAGGGCGAGGAGATCCTGGACGCATGCTCGGGCGGCGCCATGGTCACGACGCTCGGTCACGGTGCGCTGGGCATCATCGATGCGGGCAAACGACAGGCGGAGAAGATCGCGTACTTCTACATGGACCACTTCACCAACGAACCGCAGGAGCAGCTCGCGGAGCGTTTGATCGCGGTGGCCGCGCCGGAGATGGCGCGGGTCCGCTTCGCTTCGAGCGGCTCGGAGGCCAACGAGACCGCCCTTCGACTGGTGCGGGCTTACCACGTCGACCGAGGAGAGCCCGATCGCTGGCGGGTGATCTCCCCCGCACAGGCGTATCACGGCTCGACGATGGCAACCCTTGCTCTGAACGGCCGCACGCACACGCTCCAGGAGCCGTACACGCCTTATCTCTCGCTGCACCTGCATATCGCACCTTCGACCTGGCGCTTTGATCCCACCGGTGAAGCCGCACTGCGCGAGCTGGACGAGAGGCTGGAGGAAGCCGGCCCCGGAACGGTCGCCGCGTTCTTCTGCGAGCCGATCAGTGGCGCGGCGCTTCCCGCGTATTCGCCTCCCGAGAAGTTCTGGCGAGGACTGGACGAGCGTCGCAAGAAGCACGGGTTTCTGGTCTGCTTCGACGAGGTCGTCACCGGGATGGGCCGAGTGGGCAGCTGGTTCGCTTACCAGCAGCTGCCCATCGAACCGGACATCGTGACGACCGGCAAAGGCCTGGGGGCCGGCTACGCTCCGATCAGCGCTGTGCTCTGCAAGCAGCATGTCTACGATGCGGTGGACGAGGGATCGAGGTCGTTCGACCTCGGGCACACCTGGGATGGCGCACCGATCTCATGCGCCACGGGCCTGGCGGTGCTCGACGCGCTCGTCAGCCGCCGCCTGATCGAGCGGGTGCGCCAGCGCGGACCCCGCCTGCTGGCGGACCTGCGGTCAGCGCTAAATGGCAACCCGCTCGTGGCCGAGGTCCGCGGTCGCGGGTTCCTGTTGGGAGTCGACCTCGTCGACCTACCGGATGACGTGCACGCGGACGAACGCGTGGAAGACGCGGCGCTCGAACACGGGCTGCTGGTCGCCACGACGCACTCCACCCGAGACGGCTACGCCGGCGACGAGATCTTGCTCGCGCCCGCGTTCACGAGCACAGACGAGGAGCTCGACCTGATGGTGCGGCGACTCGCCGAAACCCTCGCCGACGTCTCCGCATCCCTGGTCGCGAGATGAGCCGGTCGGGCGCACCCTCGCGCGAGCTCGAAACTGCCGCGTCCGCGGTTGCGCTCAGGCCGACCGAGCATGTCGAGTTCGTGCTGCTCGTCATTCCAGACGTCAACGGCTCACTGCGCGGCAAAGCCCTGCGTCCCGACGCCTTCGAAGCTGCGCTTCGCCACGGCACGGTGATGACGGACCTGCTGCTCGCGCTCGATCCCGTGGATACGCCCATCTCGGATTACGAAAAGTTCGGCATCCGCTCCGGCGCGGCCGACCTGCTGGTCCATCCGGATCCGTCCACTCTTCACGACATGCGCTGGCGGCCGGGCTGGCGAGTGTGCTTCGGGACGCCCAGCTGGCCCGATGGCAGCCGCTGCGACCTCGCTTCGCGGGAAGTTCTCCGCGGCGCCCTCGCCGGGATGCTGGAGGTCGGGTATGAGGTGATGGCGGCGATCGAATACGAGGTGCGGCTGTGGGATGCAGAGGACCGATTGGTCACCAGCGGCATCAGCTACAGCGCCGCTGAGGTCGCCGCGCTCGACTCGTTCGTCACCGCGCTGCGTCCGGCGCTGGAAGAACTTGGCGTCGAGCTGACGGCCGTGCACACGGAGGCCGCGCCCGGGTTGGTCGAGCTCAACCTCGCGGCACGTCCGGGGCTGCAGGCGGCAGACGACGCCGTCTACACGAAGTTCGCGGTCAAAGAGCTTGCCCGCTCGATGGGGATGCGCGCCAGCTTCATGGCCAAGATCGCGACTGGCGAGGAGGGGTCGAGCGGGCACGTGCATCTTTCTTGCTGGCGCGACGGCTCCAACGCATTCGCATTGGATGACCATGTGATGCGCTCCGCGATCGCCGGCGTCCTCGAACACTTGCCGGCGGCCTCCTTGCTCCTCAACCCGACGATCAACTCTTACAAGCGCCTGGTCCCGGGCTGGTTCGCGCCGACGAATGTCAGCTGGGGAGTCGAGAATCGCTCGTGCGCGGTGCGGGCGATCCATTCCGCGCGACCCGAGCTCAGCCGTTTCGAGTGCCGGCGACCGGGCGCCGACGCCAACCCATACCTGGCCCTGGCTGCGATAACGCACTCAGCTGCCGACGGGCTGCGCCGGCGCGCCTCGCCGCCAGAACCCGTTGAAGGAGACGCTTACTCGCGATCCGATCTCGCGCAGCTGCCCGCGTCCCTCGAGGCATCGATTCGGGCCTTCGACTCCGACCCGGTTTTGCAGCAGGCCCTGGGCGAGAGCTTCAGCGCTTACTACGCGACATCGCGCAGATGGGAGCTGAAGGCGTGGCAGGAAACCGTGACCGAGTGGGAGAAGAGCCGCTACGAGCGGAGCGTCTGACGCGTTCGCGCCCGCTCGACGAAGCGCTCGAAAAGCTTGCGTGCCCAGGGTAGGTCGGTGGTCAGCTCTTCGGGGTGGCACTGCACGGCGACGATGAGTCCATCCGACGTTTCTACTGCTTCCACGTTGCCGTCTTCATCTCGAGCGGTCTGCAGGAGCCCGGGAGCGAGCTTGCCGATCACCTGGTGATGGAGGCTGTTGACGCGGATCTCGTTCTCGCCGGCGGCGCGACCCAGCTCCGAGCCGGGGTCGACCTCGATGGCGTGCGCGAGGTGGCTGCGGCCAAACGACCTGACCTCGTGGCCTTCCAGGTGCTGCAAAAGGGACCCACCCATCGCGACATTGATGACCTGCTGGCCGCGGCAGATGCCCATCACCGGCAGGCCCAGGTCGTGCGCCTGCTTGAAGAGCCTCAGCTCCGTGTCATCGAGCTCACGGTCGACCGGGCCGGTCTTCGGGTCGGGCTTTTCTCCGTAGAGGGCCGGGTCGAGGTCCCACCCGCCTGGCAGCAGGAGACCGTCGACCTCGGGCAGGGACGCGATCCCGGGCGGTAGGTACACCACCTCCGCGCCCACGGCTTCGACGGCGCGCCGGTACGTGCTGTAGTAGTCGTCGCCCCGGCGGGGGCTGGTGGTGATTCCGATTCGGGGTCGGGCTTCGCTGCTCAAGTTACTGACAAGGGTACGGGAGTGGGAAAGGGGTGTTGGGGCGGGCCTGGGTGGTATGGCGGGTGATCAAATCAGGTCGTGAGTTGTCGCTTCCGGCCGCCGGAACGCATCTTCATGAGAAGGGCGCGCGGGCCGGGGATTCGCTGGGCGGCTTAACCGGCGCGTAGTCGCTCGTAATCCTCAGGCGTGTCGACGTCGATTGGGTGTCTGAGGTCACCGGCAACGGCCAGTTTTGCGACGAGCTCCGGCTTCGCGCGGATAACGGCGCGGCACCCCACATCGCCCTCCAGCGCCATCAGGTCGCCCCACAGCTCGCGCTCGAGCACCACGGGCGGGTGCAGGAGCCCGTTGAAGCTCAGGGCAGCGGCCGGCAGGCCAGCGCTCCGCTGCAGCTCGAGCAACTGGTTCAGCCGGGAGGCATCGACGTCGGGCTGGTCGCCGAGGATCACGACCACTCGATCGACTTCGTCGCCCAGTGAGGCCAGCCCAGCCCTCAGCGACGACGCCATCCCCGAGGCGTGGTCCGGGTTGACGAGAACGCCGGCGCGACCCAGCTCGACGTGGGAACGGATCTCGTCTGCGCTCGCGCCCAGCACGACCACCACCTGGTCGAGCTTCGACTTGTTGGCCTGCTCGACCACCAGGCCGAGCAGAGGCTTGCCGTCGATCACGAGCAGCTGCTTCGGGCTTCCCATGCGGCGCGATGAGCCGGCGGCCAGGACCAGGCCGGCGGTGGTCACGCCTCGATGGGTCTGAGGTAGCGCTCGGGTGTCTTCTCGAACTCGGCCTGGCATCCGGCCGAGCAGAACCAGTAGGTCGCGTCGCGATACACCGCCTTGTGCTGCGACGTGAGCGGGTCGACCGTCATCCCGCAGACCTGGTCGGTGGCGAAGACGACCGCTGGCGCCTCGTGAATGGTGTGGCTGTGACCTCGCTTCTGGCGCGCGACGACGACTTCGGCCAGCGCGAGAAGAGCAATCTCCTCCTGCGTAACGCCACGGACCTTGCCCGCCGGTGTCCTCAGGCGCCCAAGCGCGTGTTCGTCCAGTCCGCGCGCCAGCAGCGCCGCGCGCACCGCTGCGGCACGCCGCGTGCTGGCGATCAGGCTGATGTCCAGATGGGGATGCGCCAGCGCCGCCTCCAGCGCGTCCTCGTCGTAATGGCCCATCGTCGCAACCACCGCCCAAGCGTCGGTCGGCGGCACCGACATGGTGGCCAGGTCGGCCTGCATCACGATCCGGCTGCGAAAGCCTGTCAGCTCGCCGAGCCTGGCCAACGTATGCGCGACGGGGGTGTCGCCGAAGACGAGAAGCAGAGGGCGTGGCACTCGCGGCTCTATGAAAATGTCGAGCGAACCACCGCTCGGACATGTGGTGGCCACCATGAGCTCGCCCTTTTTACGTGTCTGCCTGACCTCCTCGGCAGCCACGATCCTGACCAGCTGCGGAGTGCCCTCGGCAAGGGCGCGCAAAGCCTCGCGCCGCACGACCGGCTCAGAGCAGCTTCCACCAATCCAGCCCCGCAACCGGCCGTCGGCGGTGATGACCGCCTTGTCCCCCGGGCGGGCCGAGGTCGGCGGTTCGACACGCACGACGGTGGCCAGCACGCATGGCGTGCCATCGGCGGCGTATTCACGCAGCAGCTCCAGTACGTCGTCGGCTATTCAGTCACCCCTTTCGATCTTAGAGCCGCCCAAACTTTGTCCGACGTGACCGGCATGTCGATGTTCGTGATGCCATACGGAGACAGGGCGTCGATCACGGCGTTGACGTAAGCGGCGGGCGATCCCACGGTGGGCGACTCGCCGACTCCCTTGGCGCCAAGCGGATGGTGTGGCGATGGGGTGGATGTCTCGCCGAGCTCGAACTTGGGAGTTTCCCATGATCCCGGGATCAGGTAGTCCATGAAGTTGGACCCGATGCAGTTGCCTTCGTCGTCGAAGGTGATCAGTTGCATGAACGCGATGCCATAGCCTTCGGCGAGGCCGCCATGGATCTGGCCCTCGACGATCATCGGGTTGATGCGGACGCCGCAGTCGTCGACCGCCACCATCCTCTTCACCTTGACCTGGCCGGTTCCCTTGTCGACGTCGACCACCACCGCGTAGGTGCCGAAGGGGTAGGTCATGTTCGGCGGGTCGTAGTAGTACACACCCTCGAGCCCGGCCTGCATGCCTTCCGGAAGGTTGGTGTAGGCGGCGAAGGCCGCCTCCTGGATCGTCTTCGAGCGCTCGGGCGAACCCTTGACGTAAAACTTTCCGCGCTCCCACACGAGGTCCTCCTCGGCGGCCTCGAGGAGATGGGCCGCCAGCTTGCGCGCCTTCTCGCGCAGCTGCCGGCTGACCATCGCAGTCGCAGCGCCCGCCACCGGCGTGCTGCGCGACGCATAGGTGCCGAGCCCGTACGGGGCCGTGTCTGTGTCGCCTTCTTCCACAGCCACGTCCTGCGCCGGGATGCCCAGCTCTTCGGCCACGATCTGCGCAAACGTGGTCTCGTGGCCCTGGCCCTGCGACTTGGTGCCCATCCGCAGGATGGCCTTGCCGGTCGGGTGGACGCGCAGCTCCGCGCTGTCGAACATCCGTAGGCCGAGGATGTCGAACTCCGCTCCGTGCCCGGCGCCTACCACCTCCGTGAAGCTGGCGATCCCGATGCCCGTGACCTCACCCTTCTTCCTGCGCACCTCGACATCTTTTTTCAGCTCGGCATAGCCGAGCTGGCTCAGAGCGACGTCCATCGCCTTGGGGTAGTCGCCGCTGTCATAGACCCAGCCAGTGGCCGACGTGTACGGAAACTGCTCCGGCTGGATGAAGTTCTGCTTGCGGAACTCGGCCTGGTCGATGCCGAGCTCGAGGGCAGCGTTGGTGACCAGGCGCTCGATCAGGTAGCTCGCCTCGGTTACGCGGAACGAGCAGCGATAGGCCACGCCTCCGGGCGCCTTGTTGGTGTAGTAGCCGTCGGCAGTGACGTGCGCGGTCGGGATGTCGTACGAGCCAGTGACGATGTGGAACAACCCGGCCTTGAACTTGCTCGGCTGCGCGTCGGCGAAGAATGCGCCGTTGTCGCTGTCGAGGTGCACCCGGAGCGCGAGCATCTTTCCGTTCTCGTCCACGGCCAGGTCACCGGTCATGTGGAAGTCGCGAGCAAAACCTGTCGAGATTAGGTTCTCGTTGCGGTCTTCGATCCACTTCACCGGGCGGCCAAGCAGCAGGCTGGCCGCCGTCGCCACCACGTAGCCCGGATAGACCGGAACCTTGTTGCCGAATCCGCCACCCAGGTCCGGCGAGATGATGCGGATGTTCTGCTCAGGCAGGCCCGTGACGAGCGCAAACACGGTCCGGATCGCGTGAGGAGCCTGGCTGGTCATGTAGATCGTGGCCTTGCCGGTCGCCCCGTTCACATCGGCGATGCAGCCGCACGTCTCCAGAGGAGCGGGGTGGCAGCGCGGATAGAACGTGTGAAGCCTGACCACCTTGTGCGCCTTGGCAAACGCCGCCTGGGTGGTGGCCTGGTTTCCCGACTCCCAGTGATAGATGTGGTTGTCCTTCTGTCCGTCCTTGTCGTCCCTGATCAGCGCCGCGCCCTCGGCCTTTGCCTTGTCCGGGCTGGTGACTGCCGGCAAGACCTCGTAGTCGACCTCGATCGAAGCCAGCGCGTCCTCGGCCTGGTATTTCGTCTCGGCTATGACCGCTGCCACCTCCTGGCCCTGGAAGCGCACCTTGTCGGTGGCGAGCACGGCCTGTGTGTCGCCGCTCAGCGTCGGCATCCACGCCAGCTTGTGCTGCGCCATCAGATCGCCGGTGACGACCGCGATCACGCCGGGTTTCGCGGACGCCTCTTTCGTGTCGATCGACTTGATGCGTGCGTGGGCGTAGGGGCTGCGAAGTATCGCCATGTGAATCATGTTGGGCAGCACGAAGTCGTCCAGGTAGTTGCCCTTGCCCCGCAGGAAGCGCCCGTCTTCCTTGCGCTTGATCGACTCGCCGATGCCGCCGTGCATGTGCATGGTGGAGCTCATTCCCCACCTCCACCGACGGCCGCGTGCTCCGGCGCCTTCGCGGCTCCGGCCTGCATCTGGGCGGCGTGCTTCACCGCCTTGACGATGTTCATGTAGCCGGTGCAGCGGCAGATGTTGCCGCTGATCGCCCAGCGGATTTCGTCGTCGGTTGGATTCGGGTTTCGCTCCAGCAAGGCTGAAGTGACCATCATCATCCCGGGCGTGCAGAAGCCGCACTGAAGACCGTGCTCTTCGTGGAATCCGACCTGGATGGGAGCCAGGGCCGCCCCATTGGCAAGGCCCTCGACCGTCTTGACCTCCCTCCCTTCCGCCTGGACTGCAAGCACTGTGCAGGACTTCACTGGCTCTCCGTCCAGCTGCACGGTGCAAGCGCCGCAGCTCGTCGTGTCGCAGCCAATGTGTGTCCCGGTGAGGAGAAGGTTGGAGCGGAGGAAGTCGACGAGTAGGACTCGCGGCTCGACGTCAGCGCTCCGTTCGGCTCCGTTGACGGTCATCGTCACTTTCACGCCTTCACCTCCTGGGCTCGAGCGAGGGCTGCTTTGAGGCCGCGCTGCACGAAGACCCGAACTACGTCCTTCTTATATGCGGCGGTCCCGCGGATGTCGTCCTTGGGCTCGGCGGCCGCCGCCGCGAGCCTTGCCGCCTCGGCGATGACGTCGTCCTTCAGCTCGTGTCCGATGAGGGCTTTTTCGGCTTCTTTCGCCTTGATGTTCGTGGCGCCGACCGACGTCAGGCCGATGCCCGCCTTCTTTGCCTTGTTGCCGTCCAGCTCGACCTGGACTGAGACCGCGACGGTGGCAAAGTCGCCCACCTTGCGCTCGAGCTTGTGATACGACCCGCCCGCACGGCCAGAGGGCAGCGGGATCCGGATCGCGATGGCGACCTCGTCCGGCCGCAGAGTGGTGGTGAACGGGCCCTGGAAGAAACCGTCGATGGGGATCACGCGCTCCCCGGATGCCGACTGGGCCACCAGCTCAGCGTTGAGGGCCAGCATGATCGAGCCCCAGTCGCCGGACGGGTCGGCGTGGCAGACCGAGCCGACCAGCGTTCCGCGATTCCTCACGAGCGGATCGGCGATCCAGTGGACGGCCTCGACCATCAACGGCAGGAGCTTCGCCAGCTCTGCGCTCCGTTCGATGTCCACGTGGCGGACGAGGGCGCCGATCCGAACGTGGCCGTCGTCGCGCTTGATGTCCGCCATCCCAGGCAGGCGTCCGATGTCGACGACCAGCGCCGGCTGGGCAAATCTCAGCTTGAGCAGGGGGATCAGGCTCTGTCCGCCGGCCATGACCTTGGCGTCATCGCCCCGCTCTTTGAGGATGGAGAGGGCCTCCGGCAGGGTCGTTGGAGCGCGATAGTCGAAAGCGGCTGGAAACATGTTCCCCTCCCGGCACAAAAACGGCGCGCGGTTCCATCCCGAGCGCCGGACGGGTATAGCACCCGATGGTTGCCTTGTCAAACAACAACACCGGGCGGCGCTACGATCACCGCTGACATGGTCATGGAAACCGTCAAGGCGCTCACGGCGGAGGAGATTTCCGAGCTCTGCGTGCGCCACACGCTCTACGACTGGTCGGCCCAGGCGGGCCTGAAACCGATGGCTGTCGCCAGCGCGAAGGGCGTCTACTTCCACACCGTCGACGGCCGGCGATTCATCGATTTCAACAGCCAGCTCATGAGCGTCAGCGCCGGCCACGGGGACCGCCGGATCATCGAGGCCATCAAGGAGCAGGCCGAGCAGCTCCCCTACATCAGCCCGTTCATGGCCCACGAGCCCCGGGCCCGGCTCGGCCGCAAGCTGTCGGAGCTGCTGCCCGGCGACATCGACAAGGTCCTGTTCACCCTTGGGGGCGCGGACGCCAACGAGAACGCGATCAAGATCGCCCGCACTGTCACCGGGCGGCCGAAGGTTCTGGCACGCTACCGCTCCTACCACGGCTCGACCGGGACTTCCGTGCAGGCGACCGGCGACCCGCGACGCTGGCCCAACGAGTTCGCGACCGGCGTCGTCCACGTCCTGGACCCCTACCACGGGATCCAGCGCGGCACGGACTCGGCCGAGGTCGCCCTGGCCCAGCTCGAAGAGACGATCGAGCTGGAGGGCCCGCAGACCATTGCCGCCTTCATCCTCGAGCCGGTCACCGGCACGAACGGCATCCTGATCCCGCCGGATGGATATCTGAAGGGTGTCCGCGCGCTGTGCGACCGCTTCGGCATCCTGATGATCTGCGACGAGGTGATGACGGGGTTCGGGCGGACGGGCAAGTGGTTCGCCGTCGACCACTGGGACGTCGTTCCCGACCTGATCACGCTGGCCAAGGGCCTGACCAGCAGCTACGTACCGCTGGGCGCCGTGGGCATGCGGCCCAAGGTCGCGGCGTACTTCGACGACCACGTCTTCTACGGTGGGCTGACCTACAACAGCCACCCGCTCGCCTGCGCCGCCGCGCTCGGCGCCATCCGGGCGTACGAAGAGGACGACATGGTCGGAAACTCGCAGCGCATGGGCGAGGTGCTGAAGCGACATCACAAAAAGCTCCAGGAGCGGCACCCCTGCGTTGGCGCGACGCGGTCGATCGGCCTTTTCGGGGCGCTCGAGCTCGTCCGGGACCGGCGCACCATGGAGCCACTGGCCCCGTTCAACGGGACATCTCCCGAGATGAAAGCGGTCGGGCAAGCCCTGCTCGACGCCGGGCTGTACACCTTCGTCCGCTGGAACACGATCATGACCAACCCGCCGCTGTGCATCACCGAGGCGCAGCTGGACGAGGGCTTCGAGATTCTCGACTCTGCGCTCGAGGTCGGCGACCGCGCAGTCAAGGGCTAAACCTGGGTAAATCCATGCCTGGCGGCATGGACGGACCGAGATTTCCTACACTATTGGGGTGCCGCGCGTCGCGTCGAATTCGCCCACCTGGCTGAGCCTGCAGGAGGCTTCCAGGAGGCTCGACATCCATCCGGCGACGCTGCGTGACTGGGCAGACAAAGGCCGGATCCGGACGTTCAGGACGCCGGGCGGACACCGGCGCTTCAGCGAGGCTGACGTCGAAGCGATGGGCGCGCGAGTGGCGCCGGACCTGTCGCTTTTCATGCACGCCACGGTCGGACACGCGAGGCTCGCGACGACCGCAGGTCAGCTGGCGGCCGAGTCGTGGTATTCGCGTTTTGACGAGGCGGCCAAAAACCGCCAGCGCGATCTTGGGCTCGAACTCATGAGGTTGCTCGTGTCGTACCTGGGCGACACAGACAAGGTTTGGACGCCTGAGATCGATGCCGTCGGGCGGCGCTATGCCGAGCTCACGAAGGCCGCCGGCCTTTCGCTCAGCGATGCGATGCGAGCCTTTCATCTTTTCGAAGGCCTGGTGCGGTCGAGCGTGGACCAGGTCACCGCGGCCCATGTTGGTGGGGAGCGCGACCTCGAGCGCCACGTCGGATGGTTTCTGAATGAGGTGCGGGTGGCAATGGTGGAATCGTTTGGGGAGGTTGCGGTGTGAACGTCTTGAACGTGGTGCTGCCGCTTGGCTCGTCGGTGCTGAGCTTTGTCTTCGCCGCGATGGTCTTTGATCAATGGCTGCAGCGACGACACGGCTTTCAGCTCGTGTGGGCGATCGGGCTCCTCTGGTACGGCATCAGCGCGGGATGCGAGTTCGCCGGCAGCGCATTCGGCTGGAACGAACCCCTGTATCGCACCTGGTATCTGATCGGAGCTTTTTTCGTGGCGGCTTACCTGGGCGCGGGGTCGATTTACCTGCTGCGCAAGACACGTTTCGGATACTTCGCGGGAGCGACGGTCCTCATCGGCGGCATCCTCTCGCTGCTCTTCACGCACGCTACTGTGCGCGGCACCAACACGCCTCTGTACCCAGGCTCGGCGACCGCCGGCATGGTGGCGTTCATCGTCGCCTTGGCCGGCGGGGTCGCCATCATCGCCGCGACCGCACTGCGCCGCCCGCTGGCAGCGCACATCGCAATGGCGGTGTTGGTCGTTGGCTCGATCGCCGCCGCCTACCTGACCTTCAGCGCACCCCTCGCTGCTCCGGGTTGGGCGCTCGACCCCAACACGCACGTGCCAGTCGGCTCCGCCTTTCCCGGTTACGTCCGGGTTCTGACGGGGCCGTTCAACATCGCGGGCGCACTGTGCCTGGTCTTCGGCGCGATCTATTCCGCGTACATCTACATGCCGAAACGCAAGGTCCTTCGCGCCAAGGTGAAGACCCCGGTCGTGGCCCAGCTGTACGGGGCGACCGCCGTCGCAGTGAACCTGATCGCCTCATTGCCGGCCGCCGCGCCCGAGCTCGTGCGCGGCAAGCTCAACTCGCGCGTGCCGGCGACGATCCTGATCGCTCTCGGCGCGTTCATCCCGGGCGTGACGAGCGGCCTCAACCGGTTCGGCGTCACGTGGTCGTTCTTCCTTGGTGAGTTTCTCGGTGTGCTGCTGATCTTCGCCGGCTTCCTCGTCAGCGAAGAGGTCTTCCGCAACGTCAGGCTCGGGGTGATCCTCTGGTCTCGCCGGCCGTCACTGACGCCATCGCCCTCGGACTAAATCTGAACGGACGCCCTGTGTCCCGACAGCATCTACCAGGGATTCGAAACGCTCGAGGCGTGCGCCGACTACCTGCTCACCAACCGGACCTGGCTGTTCTGGTGGGACTAGGGGGTCAGACGCCTCCCTTGCCGTCTCGGAACGCACCCGCATTGCAGTAGACACTCTCGACCTAGCGCCTTCGAAATTCACAACCAAGTCAAGGAGATCGCGACTCACCTTCGTTGCATTAGTGAGTCCCGCTACACAGGACCACATGACACTCAGGAGGCGTTGACATGTCTTTACCGCAGGTGACCAGTTGGTTTGATGCTGTGATGCTGTCGATCACAGCGGCGCTCGTGACGTTCCTGTCGTTCATCCCCGCGATCATCGGCGCGATCATCATCCTGATCGTCGGCTGGATCATCGCCGGGTTCCTCGGCAAGCTCGTCACGATGGTCTTGAACCGAGTCGGCTTCGACCGGGCCGCGGCGAGGACGGGAATTTCCGACTTCATGGCCCGCGCCGGATGGCGTGAGGGAGGAGCATCCCGTCTGATCGGCGAGCTCGTGAAGTGGTTCATCCGCTTGCTCTTCCTCGAAGCCGCCGCCGAGGCCGTGCATCTCACGGCCATCACCCAGGTCCTCAACCAGATCGTCCTGTTCATCCCGAACCTGATTGTTGCGCTCGTCGTGATCATGATCGGGGCGCTGATCGCGCGATTCGTCGGCGATCTCGTCCGCGGCTCGGCGTCTGAGATGGGCTTTTCCAGCCCGAACCTTCTCGCCTCCATCGCGCGCGTCGCGATCATCGCTTTCGCGGTGATCATCGCCGTAAACCAGGTTGGCATCGCCGCGACGCTGATCAACACGCTGTTCGGTGGCATCGTGCTGGCACTCGCCCTCGCCCTCGGCCTGGCCTTCGGACTCGGCGGGCGCGAGACCGCGGCGCGGATGTGGCAGAGCTGGTACCAGCGCGGACAGGAGCTTGCACCGCGCGTGGCCCAGGCCGCCGAGTCAGCGCCTGAGCAGGTCCGGCAGCCGGCCCGGGAGATGAGCCCGCAGGCTGAGGCTGAGCGATCGGAGAAAGAGCGCAGGGAACCGGGATCGGGTTACCGCCGCGTCTCGACTGAGTAGACGATTGGAGGCCGGCGCACGCAGCGTCGGCCTCTAGCCTCGGGCGGCTTCGACCGCTTCTCGAGTCTCCATGACGATGAACACCAGCAGGGCAAGGGCGGCCACGTACTCGGCCCACCACCAGCCCGCGATGAGGTTCAGGGCGGTGCCGGCCAGCGTCGCGGCAGCCATGTAGGCGCAGGTGAGCGTCTCGGCGATGTCCGCCCGAAGCGCTGCGCTGTCGAGGATTGCGTTGACTCGCCGCTTCCGCCACGCAAGGAGCGGCATCACCACCACGGCGATTGCGGACACTGCTACACCGAGCACCGACCCTTCGGGATGCAGCCTCAAAACCAGGCCGCCAACGCCGACGAACACGAGGTAACCGCACAGGAGCACGAGCAGCACCGCCGAGATCCGGGTCGCCCGGCGCTCCATACCTTCCATGTGTGGCGCGCCGGCGCCGCGCGCCTCTGAGCGCAGCCACCAGAGAAGAGTCACCCCGCTGAGCAGCTCGATGACGCTGTCGAAACCGAACGCTGTTAAGAGCACGCTCTTGGCTGCGATGCCCGCGCCAATCGCGAGCACAGCTTCGAACGCCATCCAGACCACGGTGACGACCTCGAGGCGGACGCCTGTCCGCACAGCGGTGGTGCGCTCGATTGCCTCCATGCCTCTATGTCGTCTCCATGGACAGATATTGCGGCCGGCGCACCCCGGGCACGGCAAGCGTCAACAAGACCGCGATGGCTCCGACCAGACCAGCTCCGACCAGCACCGTTCGTGGGCCCACCAGAGCGGCTAACGGACCGGTGAGTGCCATGGAGATCGGGATCATCCAGTACGAGCCAAGGAAATCGATGCTGCTGACTCGGCCTCGGATGTGGTTGGGGACCGTCAATCCGAGCAACGTGAGCCACAGGATCTCGCCGCTCCAGAGCAAGAGGTTCCATACGAACACGGCAACCGCGGCCTGCCAGACCGTTTTCGCCAGGCCCACCGCAGCGATTGATCCGATGCCAAGCGCCCATCCGAGGACCATCGCAACCACGATGTGGCGCGGCCGCGAGATTCGACCCATGAGCAAGCCCGCCGCAACCGTGCCCAATCCGGCTGCCGTGAATACAAGCCCCAGCGCGGCAGCCGACGCGTGGAGCTCGAACTTGATGAGGTAGGGCACCAGCGCCTGGTTGGGTCCCGCGTAAAGGAACTGTGCCACCGACGACGCGACGATAGGACCCCACAGCCAGGGCCGGCCGGCCACGTACACGATGCCCTGCCTGGCCTCGGCGAACACCGAGCCATGAGCGCTTACCTTGACGATCGGGCGGGCGCGCATCAAGAGGAGCGAGAAGACCGATACGACATAGGTCGCGCTGTCGGCCCAAAAGGCGGCGGAGGTTCCGAAATTGGCGATCAGCGCGCCGCCCAGCGCAGGCCCGACCACACCGAAAGCCAGCGGGCTGACCACCGTCCGAAGCGAGTTCGCGCGTCCGAGATCCTCAGCCGGTACCACCTCGGGCAACAGAGCCGACTCGGCCGGTCCGAAGAGTGAGCCGGCAATGCCCTGGAAGGCCACCAGCAGCACGATCGCAACGAGCTCCCCCTGCTGGCTCAGGGAGATCGCCGCCAGAAGACCAACCGCGATCGCACGGCCGGTGTCGGCCGCGACCATGGTCCAGCGGCGCTCGAAGCGATCGCTGAGGACGCCGCCGGCGATCGTGACCAGCAGCCGGGGCACGAAGAATGCGATGCCGACGACGGACAGCGCCGCCGGCGAGGTGTAGGACTGGTAAACGCGCCACGCCAGCGCGACGAAGAAAATCCCGTCGCCGACCTGCGACACGGCCTGACCAGAGATCAGGAGGGCGAGGTCTCGGTTCCGGAGAATCCTCAGCACGCCGAAAGTACCGTGCCATACCTACTGAACTGACGACAACGTCCGGGGTTCGGGCTAGGGCGTGCGGGCGAGCAGGTCCTGCGCCCAGTTCACGAGCAGGGCGGCGTAAGCCGCGTTGATCGTCTTGCCGCTCTGGGACTGGGCTTCGTACACAAACTGCTGCAGCCTGATTCGCGCGTTGTTGGCGACGGCCTTTTGCAGGTACCAGATGAGGTTGGACTGCTCGGTGCTGGTGATCAGGCCGCGCGCCGCGCCATCGTTGACGGCGTTGATCAGGCCATTGACCGTCGCGTGGATGGTGAAGGTGAGCGTCGTCGACGACGTGTTGCCCAGGCCGTCAACCGCCGTCACGACGATCGTGTGCGTGCCCGCCTTCAACGTGTCGATGTCGATCACTCCACCAGTGATGGAGGTCGTGCCGTCGAGCACCACCGTCGTGACGGCGCCATCAACGTCGGTTGCGCTGTAGCTCAGAGTGATCTTCGCGCCGACGTCGTAGAACGTGGCGTTGTTCGGAGCCGGCAGCGATGCCGCGATGACCGGCGCGGCACGGTCGAGCCGGATGGTCCGCATCACCGCCGTGGAGTTTCCGGCGATGTCGGTCACCATCACCGCCACGTTGTAGAGCCCATCCCCGCCGGGCAGGGTGATCGCACCCGTCGCCGCGTAGGCCACTGAGGCGCCGTACGTGGTCCCGCTGTTCGTGGAGAACGCCATCCGAGTGAGGCTTGCCGCGTTGTTGAACGCGAGCTGCAGCGTCAGGTTCGGGTTGGCGGTCGCCTGGGTGCCGTTCAGCACGGGCCCGTTGTTGTTGATCGTGAAGGTGCCGCCGGGGGCTCCGGTGTTCTTGATCGACGCCGCCTGCGCGATGGCGCCGGTGTTGCCCGCGGCATCGGTGAGGGTCACCATGGCGACGACGGAGCCGTCCCGGAGGGATGACAGGTCGAGCCCGAGCGCCACGCTGCCGCCGGTTCCGACCACGGCGCGGCCGAACAGGGTGCTCACGCCGTCGGTCACGGTGACGTTGACGATCGCGCCGGCTTCACCCGAGACCTGGAGCGGCACCGCGGTCCGGTTGTTGAGGTTCACGTAAGCCGGCAGCGACACGATCGGAGCGGCCGGCGGCACTGTGTCCTTGACCACGTTTACCGTGCTCGAGCTCATGCTGCCTGAGGCGTTCATCACAGTCGCCGTTGCGGTCAGGTTTCCGTCGGCGAGCAGCGAGGCGTCCACTGTCAAGGAGAGGGCGCCCGAGGCATCGAGCGTGCCGAAGGCGTCTTCCCAGATCGAGCCGTCATAGAGCGTCAGGCTGACGAACATCCCCGCCGGGCCCGAGAGGTTGAAGACCAGCGAGCTGAGGTTGCCCAACCCGACGTAGGCGGACACGGACATCCCGGGCGCGCCAGGCGCGGCCGTGTTCTTGATCAGCGTGGTGGTGATCGGAGCCCCTCCAGACAGAGTCAGGGTGACGGTCAGCAGGTGATCCGAAAGTCCGGACAGGTCGAACACCGCGGGCAGCAGCCCGTCCGCGCCCACGACGCCGTAGCCGGTGATGGTGGTCACACCGTCCGAGACCGTGTAGGTGGCTCCGGTGCCGGCGAGACCTGTGATCACGGTCGGGACCGCCGTCACGCCGATGTTGTCGACCAGGGCCGGCGCGGACAGCAGGGCAGCTGCGCCGAGTGCCGAAGGATCGCAGCAAGTGCTCGTCCCGGGCGAGTTGATCGGCAGGGTGCCGGAGGTCCTCAGCACGTCACGGTGTCCGTGCGAGTTGCCCGCCTGCGGGTCACGCGGCGCACCACGGTTGTCGCCGATCGCAGCGTCACTCTGGCGAAGCAGGCCAAGCTCTCCGAACGGCTCTCCGTTGCGGGTCGGGTCGCTGCCGTACCGCGCCGCCAGCGTCTGGTCGGCGCCGCCGCTCTGGGCGAGGGCTTCCAGGTAAGGAGGCAGCTGCGGCTGCAGGGTCCGGCTCACCATCGCCATGCCGAACGGCGAGAACGGCACCAGGTAGCTGTTGAACTCACCAATCCAGTCGATCAGCCGGTCGCCACCGGTGTTCGCGATGAGCACGTCGCGACCCGCGCCGCCAAAGGCCATGTCCTCGTAGGACGGGTTGGTGTCGGTGCCGGTGTTCAGGCCGCCGGGCAACGTGTCCAGGTTGTCGTCGGCCTGCATGTAGTCGTCGCCCCAGCCGCCGTACATCATGTCGCGGCCGGTGCCGCCGACCAGCCAGTCGTCCCCGAGGTCGCCGAACATCGTGTCGTTGCCGTCGGTCGGCACACCCGCGATGCCGCTGCCGACGACCCACATGGTGTCGACCGGACCCTCGGCGGGGTCGAAGTTCAGCAGCCAGTTGAGGCCCGAGCCGCTCTTCGACAGCGAGCCGTCGGCCGCGCTGAGGAGAATCTTCCGCAGCGGATCGTTGGCGTCGTACATGGCGAACTTGGTCGTCGCCGCGCTGTAGCCGAGCACGTTGCCCGGGTTGAACGGCCGCGCGAAGTCGGTCTCAAGCGGCGCCCCGTTGAGCTTGGTGCCGGCTGCGTTGTAGTTGTTCGTGTACGAGAGCAACGGAGCCTCTGCGCCCGACATCGCGTCCTGGCCCGCGCCGCCGTGCATCGCGTCGCTGCCAAGGCCGCCGTACATGATGTCGCTCGCGTAAAGCGGCCGCGGCATCAGCGTGTACGGGGCGACGACGTGGGCCGGGTCCATGTTGTCGGGCACGAGCACCGCCGAGTACTTGAGCTCGCCGTTCACGTTGATGAGAGCCTGCTGCATGTTGCCAGGCGTGGTGATCAGCGACTGCGTAGTCGCGGTCGTGATCCCGTACAGAGGCTCGGTCAGGCCGTCGCGGCTCGAGAACAGGCGGCCGTCGTCGCCCAGCATCCCGTCGTCGCCGGTGCCGCCTGACATCCAGTCGTTGCCGTAGCCCGCGATCATCGTGTCGTTCTGCGCGTCGCCGAACAGCACGTCGTTGCCCGGACCGCCGTAGATGAAGTCGTCTCCGTTCTCACCGTGGATCTCGGTGCCCTTCGCCTGGCCTGTAGCGAGCACCGTGGCTCCGATGTCTCCCGGCGCCACCGAGCTCGTCAGGCCGAGCAGGTCGGGGCCGCCCGGCGTGTAGTCGAGCAGGGTGACCGCGCGCGGGACGATGTGCTCGGTCGCGCCCGAGTAGTTGTCGTAGTTGAAGCTGAGGAACCCGGCCGCCGGCGAGCCGCCGGTGCCGACGAGCCGGACGATGTTGCCGTTGTTCGCGATGATCGTGTCGGCGTCACGCGCGTGCCTGTCGACGCCGCCAAGGCCATAGTCGTTGCGGCTGACATCGGTGCCCGAGGCGCCGAAGATGACGTTCGGCGCGTCGTTCCGCTGTGCGGGCATGGTCAACATGAACAGGCTCGAGCTGCCGCCGATGATGTCGTCCTGGCCCTGGTTGCCGAAGATGACGTCGCCGCCGCCGCCGCCCTCGATGTAGTCGGAGCCGTCTCTCGATGGCCCTGTGCTGTTGTTGTCTTGCGACGCGTTCAGCAGCAGGTTGTTGTTGGCGTCGCGGCAGGCGCCGACCAGGGTCGCGAACGCTGTGTGCAGTCTGCCCACAGTTCCGGTGCCCGGGCAGAGCGTCTGGACCGCCGGCAGGTCGATCGACCCATCGCCCTGGATCACGTCGCTACCGAGCTGGCCGAAGATCATGTCGTCGGCGGGGCCGCCGGCGATGTAGTCGTTGCCGTAGCTGTTGGTCAGCGTCGCGAAGATGCTGTCCGACTGGTACAGGTTCACCACCTGGTACTCAGCCCAGTCCGGTGCGTAGGTTCCGCCGGCGTCGCGGTAGCTGCGCGCGGTGCCGTCGTTCAAGGCCTGGCCGAGCGTGGCCGTGGTCGTGCTGTAGATCTGCGCGCCGCTCAGCGTCTGGAACCGCGGGTTCGTGATGTCGCCCACGGCGTAGGGGCTGACGTCTCGCCGGTACAGCTGCACGGCGTCGCCGAAGATCAGATCGTCGGCGAGGCCGCCGTCGATCATGTCGTTCGAGGCGCCGCCGACCAGGATGTCCTCTCCGCCGTTGCCGTAGATGGTGTCCTGGCCGCCGATGTTGAGGTCGGGCACGAATGAGTACACCCAGCGCGGGTCGAGGACCTGTTCGCTGAACTGGTCGCTGATCATGTCGCCGCGGCCGCCGTAGCCGAACTGCGCGACCAGCGTGTCGGCAGTGCCTGTCGTGGCGTACTGCACCCGGCCGAGGTCGCCCAGCACGATGTCGCGACCCTGTCCGCCGCGGATGGTGTCATCGCCGAAGCCGCCGAAGATGACCAGCGGCAGGGTCGACAGGCTCGCGTCGACGGTGTCGTTGTCCGATGCGCACCCCGTCGGGCAGTGCGTAAACGGATCGCCGGTGGCGGAGCCGCCCGAGGTGTTGAGGACGAAGAAGCCGTCCTGGCCGGCGGTCAGGTTCACGGTCACGGTGTCATCGCCCAGCCCGGTGTTGAGCGAGGTCGTCGTGCGCCTGGTCGCCTGGCCGCTCGTGTTGAGCGCAGGTCGGCTGTGCGTGCCGTCGACGTAAACGGTGTCGCTGCCCGACCCGGTCCAGTAGACGACGCCGTCGTACAGGTTGCCCGCAGGCTGGTCGGCCTTGTAAGAGATGCCACCCGGGGCCAGGCCGGTGATCAGGATCTCGGCTGCGGGGTCGAGCAGCTTCGAGGTGGTCAGCCCCGTCACGTGGTCGGTGATCGACACGTTGTCGGCGTGGATCGAAGCCTCGTCGCTGATGAACAGGCGGTGGCGGCCGGCGCCCAGGTCGAGGTTCAGCGAGCCGCGGACGTCGTCGGTGTTCCCGGTCAGGAAGTCGACGGCGCTCCACGAAGCCTGGTCGTGGTCGGCGTTCGACGAGATGAACACCTCGCCGCCGCCGTTGTGCAGGGCGACGTTGGTCACGGCCACCAGGCCGTAGCCGTTGCTGCCCGGGGTCGTGCCCTGGACGCTGAATACGTCGTTGCCTGAGCCGGCGTCGATGTTCAGGGTCTCGAATCCGTAGTAGTCGATGCCGTCCATTCGCGTGGTGACGGTGGCGCTGCCGGTGAGCGAGCTCTCGACGACCACGGTGTCGAGGCCCGGACCGAGGTTGACCTTGCGCAGCATGCCCTGGAAGTTCAGGACGTAGATGTCGAGGTTGTGGCCCGGGTACCAGTTGCCGCTCGGGTAGCGGTCGACGGTGACGTCGACGGCGTCCTTCAGGTAGAGCTGCAGGTTGGCGTCCGAAGTTTCGCCGGCGGCGATGGCGTTCTGGATCGCCTGGCGCAATTGCTCCGCGCCCGCGTTGTACGGGATGGGAGCAGTCCGGAAGGGGACGCCGTTGACGTGGAAGCTCAGCCGGTAGGATCCACCGGTCGCGTCGACGGTCAGCACCTGGACCTGGTTGGTCGCCGGCGTGGCGAATCCTGTGGAGCGCGGCGTCAGCGTCGCGGTGCCCGCCACGGTGTTGACCGCGCCGCCCAGCTGCTCGACCGCCTTCAGCAGGCTGGAGGTCGGTACCAGCGGCCGCACGGCGGCGCCGCTGAGCGAGCCCTGGAAGCGGATGGTGTAGACGTCGTCGTCCTTGCTCACCACGACGTTGCCGGTTCCCGCCATGCCTTCCGCTTCCAGCGCCGTCTGCACCTCATGGGCGGTCGCGTTGTAAGCCAGCGCCGGCGTGGTCGCGGTGGCCACCACCGAGCTCGACGTGGGCGGCGTGCCCGCGGTGGCCGCGGCGCCGGTGTCGGTGAAGGTCGTGCCGGCTGAGGTCAGGTACTCGCTCTCGCCGCCGGCGCCGTCGCCTCGGTACACCCTGTAGCCCGAGGCTCCGGCCACGCCGGCCCACGCCAGGCTGACGCTCCCGCCGCCCGCAG
>Ga0137409_10000087_pt1 | contig 80373 bp, 72 predicted proteins | sample CZODoug1_16funga_FD_122059 | JGI IMG/M metagenome (GOLD analysis project Ga0137409, IMG submission 122059) | Vadose zone soil fungal communities from Angelo Coast Range Reserve, California, USA - CZODoug1_16fungal (Hybrid Assembly) | ecosystem: Environmental > Terrestrial > Soil > Vadose zone... | reverse complement strand
CAAACTCCAACCCACGATCGCCATATGCCCCACCCTCCTTCCTCGCAATGGTGTTGCATCGACCGATTGAGATCACCGCGTCCCGTATTGTTCTTTTCAAGTCGGCAGACGGATACAAGGAAGAGGCTTGGCCGGAACAGTTCGCGTGGCTGCGCGAAAAACTGGAAGCCTTCGACAAGGTATTCCGACCGCTGCTAGCGAGGGCGTGAATCAGAAACGTCGACTGCTGGATCTCCAATGCGTGCGCCACAGCGATTTGTTAGGTGTATTAGTTCTGGAGTTCCCAGCATTTAGTGGAGACCTTTCCGGCGCTGCTGATGGGTAGCTTCGAACACTTCGGGGCTAACGCCGCCTAGATGGCTGTGGCGTCGCGTGCGATTGTAGAAGGAGTCGATGTAGTCAGCGATCTCTTTGGTGGCTATATCTCGGTCTCGGTAGATTTGCTTCTTGATCTTTTCTTTCTTGAGGCTGCTGAAGAAAGACTCCGCCACGGCGTTGTCCCAGCAGTTTCCGCGCCGACTCATACTGAGCTCCATGTGATTCGTCTTGCAGAAGCGCCGCCATGCATCGCTTCCGAATTGCGTGCCCTGATCGGAGTGAATCAGTGTGCCGTGGGGTCGTCTGCGACGCACGGCCATCAATACGGCGTCGAGCACCAGCTCCCGATGGAGCGTTGCACGGGTTGACCAGCCGACGATCCGTCGCGAGTACAGATCCATAACCACCGCCAAGTACAGCCAGCCCTGCCACGTGCGGATATACGTGATATCCGTGACCCAGACTCGATTGGGCTTGCTGACCGTGAACTGGCGCTTCAGCACATTCGCAATCAGTACCGACGGTTTGCCTACGGCAATTCGCCTGGTTCGATAGCCGTGCAGGGCCCGCAGGCCATTCTCCCGCATCAGCCGCTCGACCCGATGTTTGCTGCAGGTCTCGCCCACTTCTCGCAAATCGAGAAATACGCGCGGCGCTCCGTAGATTCCATGACTGGCGACAAACGAAGCTCGAATCAGACGCAATAACCTTGCGTCCTCTTGGGCGCGATTTGAAACCGGTTGCTTGAGCCATTCGTAGTAGCCACTCGGCGCGACCTCGAGTATTCGGCACATCGCCTCGATCGGGTATTGGCGCCGGTGGGCTTCAATGAACTGGTAGGCTCGACGGACACTTCCTCCGCTGATTCGCTTGGACATGGCTTCCTCCCAGGGTTGTGGAATTGACATTCTTCATGTCTCCACTAAATGCTGGGAACTCCACTTTCTACAACACGCGTCGTTCGCACGCCTCGCTTGACCGACAGACTCCCGATGACGTGTACTTCAACTCGTTGCCGCTCGCGGCGGCTGCTTAACCCGCGGAGTTCCACTTATCCCGGCCGCGAAAACTGTCTAGAAAAGCGAGGCCTCCTCTTAGAGTCCTGACCAAGCGACCGAGATACACATGCGCATTGTCTTTAGTCGGAAGGGATTCGACAGCGGCTCAGGTGGATGTCCAAGTCCGCTCGTTGACGAACGACCGCATTCACTACCAATTCCAACTCGGAAGGACTCCGGCCGCCGGTACAGCGAGATCGCCGGCGGTGTCGGCACGATGGTCGAACAACTTACCGGCGGCAGATTGACGAACAACGCTTTCTGCCATCTTGACCCCGACCTTGATCGCGACAGCATTTCGAGGCGCCCAGGATGGCGCGGCGCCTTTGGCCAGGTCGGTATGTCCCAAGGACATCTCGCGAATCAACAAGTATCGGTGGGTGATTTATTCCTGTTCTGGGGCTTGTTCTGCCCTGCCCGGCTAGACGGCACGTGGAACTTCTGTGGACAGCGCGAGCACCGTATATTTGGCTGGATGCAAATCGACGAAGTTGTTCATATCGGAGCGGACCCGAAGCCAATCTTGCAACGATTTCCTTGGCTCGAAGGCCATCCACATCTGGTCGATGGATGGTCTGCATCCAATACCGTATATATCGCACGCGAACAATTGGAACTGCCAGGACGAACGCTGACGCAGCCGGGCTGGGGATTGTTCAAGCGCGGGTGGCGATTGACAAACGACTTGTCGGGCCTCGTATCAAGTTGGCGCGTGCCTGACTGGCTGAACCCCACTCGCGGCGGTTGCGGCATGACTTATCACCCGCTGCCGCGATGGAGCAACGACGGCATTCTTAGAACGGCGGCGCGCGGTCAGGAGTTCGTGGCAAACGTCAGTTCCGATGCAAGTGCGATTCAATGGATTGCCGACCTATTCAAGGAACAGTCGTGAAGGCATACACCTACGTGATCATGGTCGACGCTGGGTCCGCGCCGAACTACGACCTGCCAATGACAACGCTTGCTATTTGCAAACCTCGAATCCGAATTGCCGCAGGCATCGGCGATCTGGTGTTGGCGTTTACAGGAAGTCGCCTCGGCCCCGAACGACACGGCGTTCGCTGGGCGGGTGTTGTATCGGAAAAGATTCCGTTTGCCGACTATTGGGCGGACCCGAGATTTCAGCGCAAGAAGCCAGACGAGTCGATCGTGCCCGACAACATTTATCGCCCGATCGAAGGCAACCTCGTCCAGGTCGACAACAATATCCATGACGGCGGAAACGTCGATACAGATCTCAGCGGCCGATACGTATTGTTGTTCAAAGAGTCGTGGTACTTCGGGCCTACGTCCCCTCTGCCTCCCGAGAGCTTCGGACTCAGAATGACCGGCGGCCGCCGCGGTCACCGAGTCGCCGACCTCGCCGATGCTCAGTGGAAGAAGTTGAAGAGCTGGCTGAATGCTCAGACGCGTGTGACGACGGCTGAACCCATTAAAGATCGTGGTTGTCGACCGAAGCCTCGCGAAAGGTGCTGAAGCCTGTCCTGCGACACACTGGGAACTACACGCCTTGTTCTCGAGAAGAATGTTGCATGGCCGACTGCCTTCATCGGCGTTTACTCAGAGCGACTCGAACTCCTCAACCTTGATCTCCTGCGCTCCCGCAAGCATGTCTCGCGACAGTGAGCGCTTGTCATTCAGAAGTTGATCGATTCGCTGATCGAATGACTCGAATCCATCGCCACACACTGTCGGGCAGTAGACATGCACCGGACGAGTCTGGCCGATACGATACGCACGGTCGGTCGCCTGATCCTCCTTAGCGGGGTTCCAGGGTCTGGTGAAGTGAATTACGTGATTGGCCGCCTGCACATTGACGCCGAACCCCACAGCGGTGGTAGACAGCACTATGACTGCAAACCCTGGCTGCTGCTGGAACCGGTCGATCAAATGCTGCCGTGAGGCCTCCTGATTCGGGTCTACGGACGTGCTGCCATTCACAATGTCCGGATGGATTTCGAAGTGACGCGCGACCACTCGTTGAATAGTCCGCTGTATCTCGCGGAACTCCGTAAAGATGATGACCTTCTCTCCCTTTGCTCGAATTGCGGCGAGTCGGTCTACGAGCCATCGGAGCTTCGGCGAGTGCTGCAGATGTGTCTCAACAGACAATCGTTCCGCATCATCGAACGCCGCAGAAACGGGATTCGAGCAGATCGTTCGCAGGCGGTGCAGAATCTCCAGAATCCGCGTACCGCTCTTCTGGTCTCGCGCCTTGAGCGCCGCGCGGAATTCACCCACGGTTGCCGCGTACAGCCTCTTTTGCAGATCCGACATCGGAAGCGCGCCACAGCCCGGATCGGCTAGCGGGTCCCTGCCTTCGTGTTTCGGTGGCAGGTTGGCAACGTCCTGCTTCATACGTCTCAGCACCCAGGGATCAATGGCGCCGCGCAAGCGCTCGACCTGGGACTCGTGACCCTCTGCACGCGTTTCGATCGAGCGTCGGAAGACTCTCGTGAATTCGTTCAGCGAACCCAACAGTCCAGGTTGCACGAAGTCAAACAAGCACCATAAGTCAGCCAGGGAGTTCTCGACTGGCGTTCCCGTACAGGCAATCTTGAATTCGGACTTCAATGCTTTTGCCGCGCGGGTCACCAGTGCACGCGGCGTCTTGATCTTTTGCGCTTCGTCGCACACGACAATGCCCCACTGCACGCGCCCAAACGAGAATTCGTAGTCGCGCAATGTCTCGTACGTTGTCAGGACCAGACCGCTGCCTTGCTCGAACCCAGGTCGGAGAAACTTCTTGAGCCCTGCCTCCCTGAGTGCCGGATCCACCTCTCCCAAGGTGGCCTTCAATCCGCTAAGCGCGTCGCCATATACGGTTATGACCCTACCGGGAAACTGACCAAAGAAGCGCTCGATTTCATTCTGCCAGTTCACCAATAGCGAGACGGGCGCCACGACCAGGCAGGGGCGAGGATTCGGATCCGTCTCAAGATAACGAGCAATCAGGCAGAGCGCCTGCAGTGTCTTACCAAGTCCCATATCATCCGCCAGCAGACAGCCGGTCACACCGGCCGCGCGTTGACCGAGGCGATGCTGCATCCAGGCCAGGCCAACTCCTTGGTGAGGTAGCAATGTAGTGGAACCCGCCAGCCCTTCAGAAAGTGCCGGTCTGGGCGAGTCCGGCATAGGGGGCAGCGCCGCTTTGGCGTCATAGTCGAGATTTTCGATGTTGTGCAGGATCCGTAGAATCGGGCGCATCGTGGATCCGTCCGGATTCTTCTCCGGTCGTGGATCCCGCTTCGCTCGACGTGTTTTGGCGTCCTCCTCGAACGCACCAATCCATGACGCTGCCTGATCGACCGGCACCGGAGCGTCGAATCCCGGCACGTCAACACAGGTGGCCCCCGTCCGGCGCGCCTCGCCGACAGCACCCGCCAATTGGGTGATCTGGTCAGACGTCAGAGGTTTCGGCGCAGAGACCGATCCTACGGCGCGGCTCGTCGGAACGAGTCCGTATTCGATGTTCTCGGGCAACCATCCCTTGTCGGCATTCTTAAGCGCCACATATGGCACCGCGATTGGCGCGCCATCGAACCCGACAACCCGATCGGAATACGCGCTGAGGTCGAACACTGCCGCATAACGAATACCCACGGTCGCCATCGCGGCTCGTCGCAGCCACTCGTCCGCCGCCGCAATGACTGCATCCGTGTCAGCGCCACATTCGATGTCTTCTCCACCCCATGCGAACAGTGAGCGCCCACGTTGACGCGAGGTGGCCGCGCGATCGCGTAGCTCCTGCACGTCGCGACGATCCGGCAACCGCCGAACCTCATCGGCATCTATCCCGTCGGAATCGAAGAGTCGAACGACGAACGCCTGCGGGTCGCGCCCATCTTCCAACTGGAGTCTCTTAAACCGAATACCTGCATCAATACGTGCTTGCGTGAAGGCCTCTTCATCGATAGCGGCAGTCGCGCTTTCGCCGAGAACAGCGAGTGGATTCCGGAGAAAACTTGCCGCTTCGCCACCAGCCACCCTGCGCCCGGGAATATTCTTCACACCTTCGAGCGCCGCTCGGACGCCTTCACCAGGCACGATATGGGTGATGCCCCCGTCGGGCGTTACGACGTCATAGCGTTGGCGAACCGCGTCATAGCGATCAAACTGGCCCACGAACTCCGGTGGTACCCCGTCCAGCTCCGGTCGCACTTCGACCACTGGCACGCCGAGCATTTGGTGCTTCTCGAACTTGAAATTCAGCGTGTCCGGCGTGGCAATACTCGTCTGCTCGAGATAGCGATCGAGCTGCGCTCCACACGCCAGTGCCAGCTTACGAATTTGACCTGCAGCCCGCAGCCGCTGATCGGCGGACCACTCCGCTCCAGACGTTGCTAGATTTCGTACATCGTGCACGAGGCGCCAGGTGGTTTCGCTCATCAGTCGCCGCTCGGCGCCACGTGATAGGCTCGCCCCGATCCTATGCAATGCCGCGAGCGGCGCACCCTCTTCGTCCCGCCAGCCCGAGACGGCCACCTTGAACCCAGGTTCTGACGGAGTCCCGCGGGACTCTAGCATCGGCGCCCACGCTGAGAATGGTGGCAATCCGAGCAAGCCGATACTAGAAGCATGCTGTGGATCCCGAAGCAGGGAAAAGACAATCGGCCATGGAAGTAACCAGCGCCCCTCGTCGTGCTGAGCGAGCCCTTCCTCTTCAAGCTGCCTCAGGTACGCTTCCGTCGGGCTCGAGTCGGTTGCTCCCCAACCCTCGGCAGGCGCCTCTACTTGATCGCTCGCGCCTTGTTTCAGGCAATAGCCATCCTCAAGTGGCGAGCCAATCCATAGGCCCCGCACCGTGTGAGCGCTCATGGCAGATAAAATCCGTGACCCAGCTTAAACTTGAATCCCAGCCGCTTGAGCTTCCGGAATGTCGCGTCACTGAATTTCGACCCTTGCACCCACAGATATCCACCCATCGCTCTACCGTTGAGCACGCGCCCTCCCGACTCCTTGATCTCACGCACAAGATCCGATGTCAGAGGCGTCGGAACTTCAGAATTGATCTCGCCAGTGCCGCGTGCACCTGCCCCGGAGGTTTCCGACGTCCGCCTGGGACGGCGAACAGGCGCATGATTGTCATCGGCATAGATTCCGCGAGCCCGCAGGAACGGTTCGAATGTGTCCTTCTCCCACGACTCCCTGTGCACGAGGCGCGAAGCTCCGGACCTTTCGACCGCGGTCTTGTCTTTCAGCTCCGTCAACGAATAACGCGTCTCTCCGAGGTCGAACGGAATGTTGTCGCGGATATACGGGTAGCAGGCATTACCAGTCTGGCTAAATTCGACGAACACCCACTCTCCAATCTGCATAATGATTGAGTTGTTGCCACTTGAGCTCGTTATGAGCGTGGCCAATCTTCCTTTCTTTCGTTGCCGGAAATCTCGAATGTCCGGATCCTGACTCCACATTAATTCGCCGCCGAGGACGATCTGACTGAAGACAATCTGTTCTTTGTATCGCAGCCAGAATTTCAGGCGACGTTCGTCTACCCGACCGGCGTCCTGACACAACCGATAGAAGTCTTCCAGATCCTCCTGCGCGAGCCATCCGCATATCATTCTCTTTGTGTCGGCGCGCACCTGACTCCAAAGCGCATTCCGGGCAAGCTGCGGCGACTTCCATGCTTCGAGTGAGTAGGCCAAGAGCTTCTGATGGGGAGTCCGGCCCTGGCACTGCGCATAGCGATTCAGGACTCCAGCAAGCACTGCGTCTTTGGCCATCGGAATCTCGTCCCCCATCGATAGCGCAAAGTCGATGCGTCTCTTGAACTCTGTCTCCTCAATCGCTCCAATCAGGCGCAGCAGCGCATCTCGCATGTCGCCCCAGAACCAACTTGCCGGCGGAATAGTCACCGCCTGCAAAAGATCGTCGAGCAAGGCGCGATCGCCGCGAATCAACTCGGCAACGTATACGTCGCAAGGATGCTCACCCAGCAAACCCAAGTGATTTTGCACGGCCGTCATCCATGGAAGCTGGTGCCGCGACGCTGCGAGGATGTTGGACCAGCTCTTTCGAAGGAGCTTTCGAAGGCGGTCCGTATTCTCGGAGGGCTGTGCCTGCAGGAACGAGTGAAAGAGACCTCGCCAATGTGACGCACGTAACTCCGCTTTGCCCGCCTCCTTCTCCCACTGCACTAGGAGTCGGTCGGCCATCGTGCCGCTCCCCAGTATTGAGGCATCTCTCAGCTGCGGCACCGGCTGCGCCAGGGTGTGAGCGAGCACGTACCTATCGCCGCGACTTAGAATTGACAGATTGTCGCGCAATAGTCGGGCAACGATAGCTGTCAGTCGATCATTGCTTGCCAGCGCACTCTGCCCGCTGCCAAAGCGCTTCCTCACCAACGTACACGCATCAACGAGACGTTGCGCAGGCCTGATCGCACCATTCCCCGCGCTCAGTCGCGACGTCGCATCGTCAAAAGAACGATTGATATCACTCAGCCAACTCATGGCAGATTGCACCTATCCGGCGCCATGCTTACGTTGGCAACTCGATGCCGTGGCTCACGTGGCTCGTCGAGATCCAAAAACTTGAGTTTCAGCTCGACACGTCGACTTTCCGCATCAGTTTGCTTGGCGCTGTTGAACGAGACTCCGCCCGCCAGGAATAGCTCCCGCACGCGCTGAAGTTGTTCTGGTGTCAGTTGAATCGCCGTATTTTTTCTCGAATCTATCAGGAGGCACATCACCCACTCTGACCGCTGCATGCTGAGATGCAGATTGTCCAAGTATGTGCCGATAGGACTCGCATATCCCTCAATTTCCACCTGCTTCAAGAGTTGGCCGCTGCTCTCGTCGGCTGCGTGTCGAAGAATAATAGGTACGAGGTCGGCCAAAGCCTGATTCGCCCCGGCAGGCAGATGGTAGTCTCGGTTGGCGAATCGCCCTGCCTCGCCGAAGTTGATCTGGAAGGTCTCGCAATCGACATCGATAAGGGAACTGGGGCCAACATCCTGTTTGATCTGCGCACACAACTTCCGAGTCGCTTCAACATGCTGCGCTTCACGATTGAGTTGAACCTCGACCTTCTTGGTCGCCACTATGATGGTTACGGCAACGGTCGCCAAGAACAGCATCATCATGGCGGTCATCAGATCCGCGTACGAGATCCAGAACGGTCGTTCCGCCTCGGAAGGAACCCTCTTGGAAGGCATGAACCCCGTTGGCACGCCTGTCAATCCTTGGCGCTATCCGCGTACTCAGCCAATTCCTCGAGCGCACTTCTCAACATGCTGACAGCGTCGCCGAGCTGCTTCTGATAGTCCGACAGGTGCTTCGAGAGAACCTGCCCGACACTCGCCCCGAAAGTCTCCACGTTCTGCATGAGGTGTGACTTGACCTGCTCGGTCAGCGACGTGAACTCAGCCGCCGCGACGCGCGAAAGCTCCGCCGCCTTCTGCACGTCTCTGAGCAGACCCGCGCGCACGTCCGCTTCGCTCGCTGTAGCTTTGGCAACCGCCTCAAGCCGGGTCGCGGTTTCGGCGAGACGCGCAACTGCGCCCGCCACAGACTGGCTTGCGGTCGCCAGATTCGCGGCCGCTTGGCTACTCGCCTGCGACGTCTGGACTGCCTGCGCTTCGAGACCCGTGATCTGTCGCGCAAGAGCTGTCATGCGGTCCGCCACATCGCCGAGTCCGCGAACGGCGCGTTCAACACTTCCTGCGGCGGTCGACAACCTATCGATCGCATCCGTGGACGTCGCCTGCATGCGCGTCGTCGCCTCCTGCGTAGCACTTGCCATCGCTGCATTGGACTGCACCAGTCCTTGCACTTGGCTTTGCATGGATCCCACGGATTGCGCGACCGACTCCTGTGTTCGTCGATTCGCTTCTTCGTGCGCTTCCGCCATCCTACTGACGGCCAGCTGCAGTTTATCCATTACGACCTGCGTCGAAGCAGACACGGCCTTTCCTTGCTGTTGCTGATGCTCCTCGAGCTTTTGCAGAAGATCCCGCATGGCGGCCGACACCGCGTCGGACTGCTGGCCGCCGGCCTTGCGCATGTCGTCGACCAATGAGCGCAGCGTGAGCTCAACCTCGGTCATCGACATGGCCGTCTGCTTCAGGAGCGCTCCCAGGTCTCCCATCTGACCGCCGACACTCTCGCGCATCTGCGCCATGAATGCGCTCATCAAATTCTCCAACACTGCACCGGCCGCCTGAGTCTGCTGACCACTGGCCAGACGAACCGTCTCCGCGATTGACTCAAGCGGCTGTTGCAGGCTCTTTTCTATTTGCGCTCCGAATTCGACGGTCATCTGTCGAGTCGCCTGGACCTGCCGTTCGGTAAGGTTCGTTAGCAGGGCCTTCAAGTCTTCAACCAGACTCTCCTTCAGCTGTCTTGTTTGGCTGGCACTTTCCTGGGAAGCCTGCACAAGACTGGAGAGGTACTCCTCGCCGACTCCCGCTCTGAACAGCCCATCAAGCGCCTGCGTCAGTTCGCCGACCCACTTTGCGCAGGCGGAATAGAGCCACTTCTCAATCATCGTAATCAGAATTGCAGATCCAATCGCAATTCCGGAGAACGTAAAGGCGAATCTAACTTCATCGAAGAGCTTGCCCAAACCAGCCTTGAGCGCATCCAGGTCAGCGGTCCCCGTACCGAATTGCTGCAGACCGTGAATGAGGCCAAAGAAGGTACCGATGATCCCCATGCCGGTCAGGATTCCGGGTAGGTGCCTGAAGTACTCCGCGCCGATCCTGGGATCGACGACAGTTTCCACGTTGATGAATGACTGAGCAGGCACCGTCGCTCGCACCGCTACCGTCTGTCGCTCGCCTCCCGTCCACTCGTACTGCTCGTGCAGCGTTTCTTCATATTCAGACCAATTGAATTGGAGGCGTGACCCTCGGAACACCTCGTCCAGTCCCGACTTCACCGCCGTTGGTTTCGCCCCTTCCTGGCCACGCACTGCCGCAGTCAGACGCGCAAGACTCATGCGCAGCCCGATTCCCCGGATGACGTACTGCACCGCGAAGTGGACGACCACGATCAGCAGGACGCTGAGCAACACCATCAACAGTGGCGTCTTGAGCACGTGCTCGAAAAATTCCATGAGCCACTCAGGGATCGGCTGCATGTCTGCGCTCATTGGGCGGGGTACTCTCTTCTTGGCACGGCGCGATTCGACCCTGCACGAAGCCTCCGAAGTGCAGGATCACTCGAACCATGTGCTGGCCGGTAGCCACTTCTCCGAGGACGGAGACGCGTCGACCACGCTAGTTGTGGGGGAAACTACCTCTTCCTGATTCTTGGCGCTACTGCGCGCGCCGACCGGACGTCGACTACACATAAGCGGTGACTGGAGAGGCACGGCCTGGACTTGACCCGCTTCAGTGGACGAGTAGTCGTCAAAGTCTAACGTCGAAAAAGCATCCTGATACGGCCCACGGGCCGGCTTTCCTATAGGACAATGAGACATGACGGAGTCGACGGCCTTGGCGCGCTCGCTCATCGTCCCCCGTGACGAGCTGACCCGTGCAGCCAAGCGACTCAAGCGCGCGGTCACGCAGGGGCGATTGCGGAGCAGCCATCTGGTGATCCGATACGAGAGCGGGCACGCCATGCTGGAGATTCCGGGCGGGGCGGAAGGCGTCGTGGCCAGCGGTTACTGGCCGGGACTCGTGCGGGCGCCGAGCACCATCCTCTTGTTGCTTGCCAAGGGCGAGCCGTCGGGTGATCCCGTGGAACTGGCGTGGCGCGATGGCTACCTCCACGTGCTGGCGGGCGGCGTGAAAATCAGGTTCAAAACGAATTGGGAAGATATCAGCCCACCGCGCATCGAGGTCGCGCTTGACGCCACCGATCGCGACTATCTTCGGCTTGCCCGCACCTATGCGCTCGCGCAGATTACGTCCTCCGGCCTCGACAAGCTGGTCGCCGCCGCGGAACTGCGTTTTCAGGCAGCCGTCGATCGCGCCCATGTGGCCGTGAAGAAGTACGGCATGTCTCGCGCTGACCTCGAAAGCGCGCTGCGAGAGCTGATCAACAAGGAACCGTGAAGGGCCTGCAGAGCGTCTATCTCGCCGAAGTCGATCGACCCTTCGCCGCGGCGCTTTACCGCTTGATCGGAGCCGAGGCTCGTGAGGTCTCCGACGTCGCGAACGCCGTAGGCGCCGCCGACCGCGTGAGCCCTGCGCGCGAGCCAACGCTCGAGGAGTGGGAGCGACGAGTGGAGGTCGACCTCCAGGAGGATCGCACGATCCCCGAGGCGGAGCGGCAAGCGCTCGTCCTCGCGCGTCGCGGCCAGGGACAATTCCGCGCATACAGTGCGGACGGGCCGCAACTACTGTATGTCAGCGCCGGTGCGCATGCGTACAGCGCGAGCCGCGCTGGACCCCGCCAATCGTGACGAATCCCCCGCATGCGGCGCTTTCTCTCTTTGCACGAAAGCTGGAGAATGTCGCCACATGGACGCAGCGATCATCAACAGTGACCATGAGTACCGGAAATACCTGGCAGAGATCGAAACGCTAGTCGCCCAAGATCCAGAGCATGATTCAGTGGATGGCGTGAGGCTGGCAGCGCTCGCAACACTGGTGGAGAACTACGAGAAGGACCGGTTTCCCTTTGGCTCCGGCGTTAGTTGGAGAGCAACATGACCACCGGCAAAACTTTTTTCACCGCGAAATTGCAGGACCTGGCGGCCGAATTCTGGCTCACGCGCAGCTTCGATGAACTGGCGATAGCGCAAGACGTCAAGCCGCTTGTTGACGTTGACCCCCTGCTGCGCATTTGGCCCGGCGATGTGAATGACGGCTTTGAAGAATCGATTCGGAAATTGCGGCAGTCCAACCTCGTTGCCAGGTAGGCGCAAGTGACGCGCGCGTCATCGCCCATATCCAAAACATGGCTGCGGTGATCCCCGCGATGATTGATCCTCCGCTCCTTAGCTGGGTGCGGGAGCAACAACGGACTTGCTCCGCGCAGTTGTCGCCGCATTGCCGACCCGATCGTAGACCTTGCATTTTGTGGCGAACCCAGCGCTTGCGGCTGTATCGACCAGCGCGTGTATCCTTCAGAATCTCGCGAACGCAACCACGCTGAGCATTGCGATACGGGGAAGCCGGAATGAGCGAGGTCCTGATTTATCAGAACGAGCAGAGTCAAACCCAAGTCAGCGTGCGCCTGGATGGGGAAACTGTCTGGTTGACCCAGCGCCAGATGGCCGAGCTGTTCGATACATCCTCCGACAATATCAGCCTGCACCTGAAGAATGTCTTCTCGGAGGGCGAGCTGGGCGAGCCGGCAACTACCGAGGATTTCTCGGTAGTTCAAACCGAAGGAAAGCGCGAGGTCACCCGAACGGTCAAGCACTACAACCTCGACGCCATTATTTCGGTTGGGTATCGCGTCAACTCGAAGCGCGGTGTGCAATTCCGCCAGTGGGCCACGCGAGTGTTGCGCGAACATTTGGTGCAAGGCTACACCGTCAATCAGACCCGGCTGGCCGAGCGCGGTCTGCTCGAGGCGCGGCAAACGCTCGACCTCCTGGCCCGTACGCTGCAAAACCAGGCGCTGGTGGACGACACCGGCCGCGCCGTGCTGGATCTCATCGTCGGCTATGCAGCGACCTGGCGCTTGCTGCTGGAGTACGACGAAGGGCGGCTCGCGTTGCCGTCCGGCGTCATGCCCTCTTCGGGCGTTCTGGATTTCGCCCGCGCCAGTGCAGCGATTGACGACTTCAAGCGCGAACTGATCGCACGCAAAGCGGCCACGCCGCTGTTCGGAAATCCGCGCGGCCAGGCGTTGGAAGGAATTCTCGGCAGCATCGAACAGACCATGTTCGGCGAGAGTCTGTACCGCTCGCGCGAAGAGAAGGCCGCGCACGTGCTCTATCTCGTCATCAAGGATCGCCGAAAGCGCCCCCGCCAACAAGGACTTGATGATCCGGCTGATCATCAACCTGCTGACGGAGCACGGTGCATGAGTAGCAACATTGCACTCCCCGCTTTATCGGAGCCGAGGCTCGTGAAGTCGCAGACGTCGCGAACGCCGTGGGCGCCGCCGACGGCGTGAGTACTGCGCGCGAGCCAACGCTCTCTCCTTCGACACCGACCCCGAGCGTGTCGACACGGTTCACAGAGAGCACCTGGTCGAGTGGTTCCGCCGCTGGCGTAGGAGCTACGCCGAGCTCAATCGGAGTCTGCGACAATTGGAGCTGCCGTTTGGTCACTTCTATTGCGGGCGCTGCGTGCGCTCCGGAAGATCCTGATTTGTCTGCAAGCGTCCGACCTGCACAATCTTGAGAATCAAGCGAACGTTAATCCCGTCGACAGTTGTTTCGTCGTCGAGGGTGTTCGGGCCCTACAATGCGGAGGACATCCGGATCATTTCGGAACTCGTTACCATTTTCCAGATGACTTGACGAACGCTAGCGACACAGGAATGGAAGACCACCCCCTCTACGACCGCTTCGGCTGGCAATCCGACCTCGCAACCTTTTCCGGCTCAGAGCCACGAGTCGTGCGCTTGCGGCTTGAGCAGTTTGTCGAGGACGCGAGCCCGGAACAAATTCGCGCCTGGGATCAATCGATTCCGTGGCTGCAGCGCGAATGTCGGGCCCTCGAAGTGCGGGACAGTGCTTCTCGCGAATACACGGCCATCCTCGAGTACGAGCTGCCGCGCGATTTTCGCCGTCCGGATGTCATCGTCCTCGAGAACGGCTGTGTCGTTGTGCTGGAGATCAAGGGTCAGTTGAATCCGTCGCGCGCCGCGCTCGATCAGGTGTTGGGCTACGCGCGCGATCTCGCGGCTTACCATTCCGCATGTGCGGGTCATCATGTCACCCCGGTCCTGTTGACACGCGGCGCAGATCCAACGCCGAGAATGCGGGATGGCGTGTATGTCGTTGCGCCGGAGGGGCTCGCGGGCTTGCTGGAAAGTCTCACTCAGCGTCCTGAGCCGCTGATCCGCGCCGATGAGTTTCTGGTTCGCGATGCTTACGCGCCATTGCCCTCCATCGTGCAGGCGGCGCGCGAGCTCTATCACAATCGTCCGCTACCGATGATCAAGCGGGCCCGTGCCGCAACCGAACCCGCACTTCGGCATATCACAGAAATCGCGCAGAGTGCCGCCCGCACGAAGACGAGGCATCTGGTCCTGCTGAGCGGCGTTCCGGGATCGGGCAAAACGCTGGTCGGCCTGCAGCTCGTACACGCTCACTGGCTCGATGATCTGGCGGTTGCGAGAAATGGCAAGAAGCCGTCGGCGGCCGCGGTCTATCTCTCCGGCAACGGTCCATTGGTCGAAGTGCTGCAGCACGCGCTCCGCGAAGGCGGTGGCGGCGGAAAAACATTCGTGCAGGACATCAAGTCCTACGTGAAGTCGCACAGCCGCCCCGGGCGACCGATCCCACCCGAGCACTTGATCGTGTTCGACGAAGCGCAGCGCGCGCACGACGCCGACCGGGTCGCCGCGGTTCACAAGAGCGCCGTCGACAAGAGCGAACCGGATCACCTGTTGGAATTCTGTGGCCGCATTCCAGAGTGGTGTGTGCTCGTGGCACTCATCGGCAACGGGCAGGCCATTCATGCCGGGGAGGAAGGCGGCATCTCCCTTTGGCGCAAGGCCATCGATCGATTGCCCGCGGATGCGAGTTGGGAAGTCCACGGCGCACCCGACATGGCGGAGCCTTTCGCGGGCTCATCAGCCCGTCAGCACTGGAACCCTGTGCTCACGCTCGACACCGAGATCCGGTTTCATCTCACGCCCCGCGTGCACGCGTTCGTGGGCGGCCTGCTCGATTGCGCTCCGGACGAAACGCTTCGTTCGCTTGCGCAAGAACTGTATGCGGGTTCACACCGATTCCTTGTCACGCGCGATCTCGATGCGGCCAGGAACTATCTTCGCGAGCGCTACGAAGGTGCTCGCGAGGCGCGCTTTGGATTGCTCGCATCGTCGAAGGACAAGTGGCTGCCCGAATTTGATGTCGACAATACCTTTCAAACGACCAAGCGCCTGAAAGTTGGCCCGTGGTACAACGCGCCGGCCAGCGACTCGGCCTCCTGTTGCCGGCTCGATACAGTCGCCACGGAATTCTCATCACAGGGTCTGGAACTCGACTGCGCGCTCGTTGCGTGGGGCTCGGACCTGCTTTGGGAGAACGGCCAGTGGTCGATGACGCACTCGCGCGGAACAAGAGGCGAGCTACGCGATGCGATGGCACTGCGAAAGAATGTCTATCGTGTGCTGCTTACGCGGGGACGGGACGGGAGTGTGGTTTTTGTTCCGGAGGATAATCGATTCGATACGACGTTCGAACGACTATCGAGCGTGGGGTTTACGATGCTCACGGACTAGGGAGGGGCAGCGGAAATTCCTGCAGTATCACCGGAATAGTGTGTTGAGGATGTCGAGCTTGCGGCGATTCTGCGTGATTCGGTTAGATATCGACCTCGACCGCGCTTGCATGGAGCGCTACGGTTGAGGCCATGTCAGCGACCCAGGGAACGGCTGTCGCTGAGATCTCCCAGCGGATCCTGCTGATTCGCGGCCAGCGCGTGATGCTCGACTCGGACCTCGCGGCACTCTACGGCGTGGACACCAAACGCCTCAATCAGCAGGTCAAACGAAACAGCGCGCGGTTTCCGGACGCCTTTATGTTCCGGCTATCCGCAGAAGAGCACCAAATCTTAAGGTCACAAATTGCAACCTTAAGATTGGGCCACGGGGAGCACCGGAAATACCCTCCGAACGCCTTCACCGAGCACGGCGCCCTGATGCTAGCGTCGGTCCTTAACTCGCCCCGCGCTATAGAGCTCAGTGTCCTGGTGATTCAAGCGTTCGTGCAGATGCGCCAGTTTGTCCAGGCACATGCGGAAATCTCTTCTCGCATCAACGCAGGTCAAGGTTGTTTAAGGTCGCAAATTGCGACCTTAAAGCTCAAAAGACAAAGGCGCCGCTCGTACACGTCAACGGCTGGCACTCATTTCTGCCTCTTCCGCCGAATTATCGACATCGGCGTCAACGCGCGCGCATGTCAAGCTTAGGGCTCTCAAGGACGAGAGCCATGCCCGAGATCAGTCGATTCCTCGGCATCGTCATCACGATGTATTTCAAGGACCACGATCCGCCGCACTTTCACGTGCGGTACGGCGAGCATCGGGCCAGCGTTGTAATTGCGTCGCTGGAACTACGCAGGGGCAGTCTGCCGCCGCGAGTACTCGGCCTGGTCATCGAGTGGGCAGAACTCCATCGCCCAGAGCTCATGGAAAACTGGACGACGCTAGCCGCCGGAGGTAACTTCAAGCGCATCGCTCCACTCGTGTAGCAGCATATGGAAAGTATTTGGGTCACTGATGCGAAAGCGCTCCCTGGCTATCGGCTGTGGGTGCGCTTTTCAGACGGATCGGAAGGCGAAGTCCATCTCAAGGACTTCGTCTTTTCCGACACCCGCCCGATTGTTGCTGCTCTCCGCGACCCCGAGGTCTTCGCGGCGATTCGTGTCGATCTGGACACTGTCGTCTGGGCCAACGGCCTCGACCTCGCGCCCGAATACCTCTATGAGAACAAGAAGGCGCCGGCGGCGGCGTAGTCCCATGCCTGTCGCGCCCGAAGATCTCGCCAAAGAAGCAATGACGATGCCGCCGGAGGCACGTGCACGGCTTGCGGACTTGTTGGTCCAGAGCCTGGACAATGCTCCGCTCAACAGTATCGATCGCGCCTGGATTGAGGTTGCCAGGCGTCGCCGCGATGAGGTGCGCGACGGCAAGGTGAAAACCATTCCCGGCGACGTCGCGATGAAGCTGGTTCGCGACAGCATCAAACGGTGAACCTCGCCTACGCCGAAGCGCGCTGCATGCGCGGCTGTGGAATCGGCCGGCCCAACTCCTTGGCTGTCTCAATCCAGAGTTCGACGGCGCGCTCGGCAGCGGCAAGTGCCTCCTGGTACGAGGCGCCGTCGGCCATGCCGCCTGGCAAGTCGCGGACTACCGCCACGTACGCGTCATCCTCATCGCTCCAGGAGATTGAGATTTCGTACTTGCCCTTCATCTGACTGGTACCAGTTTGTACTTGCGAATCAGCAAACGGACTTGGCGAACTTGATACGAAAGTCGTCGAAGCGAATATTAGCATCCAGTCGACCGTGGAGTATCCGCAGGGGAATTTTCGCGTGCGTTGCCATGCATCGCCTTGCGGCGAAAATCTGCGCGATTCGACGAGATATGCTTCTCGATCACGGCTCCAAGTAGATTTATGGTGTAGCCCCCGCGACCGGTGGCGGAACGAGATTTTCAGGTTGCAATTTGCAACCTTAAGATTCCGTCGCCCACCGTGGCAAAGTATGAGGCCGCAGGCCTTGACGCAGAGTTCGAACCCGGTTCGCGCCGGCGAGTGTTGCGCAATCTGCTCGGCATCACGCGCGCACGCGAGATCCATGAGGCCGAATCGCAGTTTCTCGTGCTGGCACAGGAGGCTGCGCTGGACCTCTTCGGTCCGAATCACCGCTTTACGGCCGAAGACATCCGCACTCTGCATCGCCTTTGGTTGCGGCCACTGTATTCGTGGGCTGGTGAGTATCGGCACGTCAATATTGGCAAAGGTGGCTTTCAGTTCGCTCACGCTCCACTGATACCGCGATTGATGGCCGAGCTCGAACGAGGACCGCTGCACCGGCTCACGCCGTGTCGCCCGGCGGACGATAAGCAGGCGGCGCAGGCATTGGCCGAAGTGCACGCCGAGCTGGTTCTGGTACACCCCTTCCGGGATGGAAATGGCCGGTTGGCACGAATGCTCGCGTTACTTATGGCATTTCAAGCGGGACTGCCGCCATTGGACTTCGGCCCGTTCGTCGGTCGAGGCAGGCGCGCATACGTCGCAGGCATCCACGCCGCGATGCGCCGTGACTACAAGCAGATGACGGAGATGTTCGAGCGGACTATCGCCCGGTCGCGGCGACGCGCCGCTTCCAGTGTCGGATGAGGGCGGCCTTGCCAGTTGGCGCCTTTTCGATAGCCCCCTTTGCGAACGGCGCCCGAATTCCTTCCACAGCTGAGGAGCTCTGAGCGGATATCCGCAGTGCGGCTTTGCGGAAGGCTGCTGACTTTAGATACGGGTTTGATTTCTTGAGCGTCACGCCGTGAATGGTACTCCTGATCTCGCAATCTCGATGTTGCAAACTGCAACATCAAGACTCCCTGGCGAACTTACTTCCGCTCGAAGAGCGCAAATCGCGACCTTAAAGATCCAAAAGACCATCGGCAACGTGACCTCAGTCCGCTCGTGTAGAGTACGTCGCACCGGTCCACAACCAGAGACACGATGCGCCACAAGGGAATCATCGTCGAATGGCACAAGGCTCGTGGTTTCGGGTTCATCGAACCCGACACGGGCAACATCGATGGCGAAGATCGCATTTTCTGCCACATCGATGCGTTCCGGATTCGGTTGCCGTATCCGACGCCTGGGTTGCCCCTTACCTTTGAAATTGCTCGCGACAAACGCGGCCGCTCGTGCGCGGCGAATGTAATCCAGGAAGGCGCTTCGATACCCCGGTCGAAACCTGCCACTGCGCGGGCGGTGCGTCCGCGTCGGGCGCCTGTCGCGTGGGGACTCCTTCTATTGATCGTGATTGCACTCGCGGCGATCGCGTGGCTGGCACTGCGAAAGTGACATCCATGAAGCCAGCGTTGTCCGTGCTCCTGCTGTGCGCTGTTTGGGCCCTGCCGGTCGCGTATGCCGAGACTCCCGGGGAAGTCGCGATTGGCGGCGTGCTGCGCGAGGCGACGATGCATGGCCTCCATGGGCCTGACCGGAGGCTCTCGTACTTTCGAGGCAAGCCGCTGCTCAAGCTGACCAGTAGCTCGATCGATCAGTTCATCGATTCCGAGCGCGTCATGGAGAACATGCTCGGTGCATCGCATCTGCCGATGACGGTGCTTGTCGACAGGAATGGGCGCGTGGTCCGCCGGATGTATGGCGGCATGGAATGGGATAGCCCGGAGGCGCTGACAATTATTGGCGCGGCGTTCGACATGGAACCGCCGGATTGAGAGCTTAATGTTCCCCCCGCCCGATCCGCGCGACGATAGCGGAAAGAGAACGCGCGGATCAGCGCGACGCGGGAGGGAATGATCGTGATGCATCGACTCAGCCTCGGGCGCCGGGCGCTCGCAGGACTCGGCCTGTCATTCCTTTATCTCAACCTCGCGCCCGCGACGCCCGCCGCGGCTCAAGCCGCGCCGACGCCGGATCAAAGCTACTACTGGTGCAGCAGACAAATGACGGTGCACGGCACGAACGTGGAGTACGTCTCGCGCGTTCTCGTCAACCACAATCCGATTGCGAAAGGGCTCGCGCAGGACGCGATCGGCCAGGCCTTTCTGCGCTTTCTTCTCAAGACCTATCGGCCGGACAACGCAAAAGACGAAGAGAACAGCTTTTACAACTGGAACTACGCCTGCAAGACGAGCTGGCCTTATGGCTACATCGCTCTCGATGCACCGCGCAAACGTGCGCTCGCTGCGGGCGCGGTTGCGGTTGACTGGGAATACACGCCGGATCAGGACGCGCCGCCGCCGTATGCGACGCAGCCTGCGGCAGCGGGCGCGCCCGTGGTTTCTTCACATAGAGGACACCACAATACGGCCACACCGGCCCCGGCATCGCCCGCTCCACCACCGACTGTGACGGCAACACCCGCTGCAACTCCACATCCAGCGGCAGCAACCACGCCGACGCCGGCTGTGCCGGAGCCGCCGAAGTCCCCCTACGTCGTCTGCATGGCCGAGGGCGACCCGCATACGAAGTACATCAATCCACCCATCGACGGCGGCAGTGGCAACGCCTCAACGTGGATGAAGGCCTATCGCGCGTACCTCCAACCGCGCTACGACTATCGTGGACCCATCCGCTGCGTTCGCCAGTCGACGCGCGACGCCGCGCAGGCCTTCTACGAGAAGATGCTCGCGGAAACGCGCGAGCCGCCGGCAAATGGCCGCGTGCCGCCGAAGATCGTCGTTACGGAGTGGAAGTAGGGAAAGCGCCCCCTCACCCTGCCCCTCACCGCCCCGGCTGAAACTCCGGATCCCCAAACTGCCACAGCAGGAACGTCCACTCATCGGCAGTGAGCGCATCCGTCTGCTCCTTGGTCCCGCCGAAATGCCCGGAATCGAAGTCGACGCGCAACAGCACGGGTTTGCCGCTGCTCGTCGCGGCCTGCAGCCGCGCGGCCATCTTGCCGATGACCCACGAGTCGACGCGCGGATCGTTGAAGCCCGTCTCGAGGAGCACGGCGGGATAGGCTCGGCCGTCGCGCACATGCGCGTAAGAGCTCATCGCGTGCAGCGCGCGAAAGCCCTCCTCCGTCGTCACGGATCCGAACTCCGGGATGTTCGACGGACCGTTTGCCGAGGTCTCGAAGCGCAGGGTGTCCGTGACGCCGGCATGATCGATCGCCGCCGCGAACAGATCCGGACGCCAGGTGATGGCGCCACCGACGCTGATGCCGCCGGCGCTGGCACCCGAGATCGCGAGCTTCGTGGGCGACGTGTACTTCTGCTCGACGAGGTAGTCGGCGCAGGCGATGGTGTCGAAGACCGTGTTGAGCTTGGTCTGCTTCATGCCGCCGAGGTGCCATTCCTCCCCGAATTCCCCGCCGCCGCGCGGATGGGCGATCGCCAGGATTCCCCCGCGCTCAAGCCATGCCAGTGCCTTCGAGTCGAATGACGGCTTGGCCGTGCCGACCGGGCCGTAAGCGCCGTAGCTTCCGATCAAGGTCGGATGGCTACCGTCGAGCGCAGCCCCCTTCTTGAGGACGATGCTGAGCGGCACGCGCGTGCCGTCGTAGCTCACGGCCATCACCTCGCGTGCCTCGATGCCCGAGAAGTCGACCGACGCCGGCGGTTGCCAGCCGGTGTTCGAGACGGCACCCGCGTCCGCGTCGACGTAGAGAATCTCGTTCGAACGATTCCACGAACGCATGCGAAGCAGCGCGCCCTGCCCCGACGGTGAAGTCGCCGTGAAGCGGATCGCGCCTTGGAATGGCAACGCGACGGGCTTGGCTTCGCTCCCTTCCGCGTAGGCGAGGCGCCGCAGTTCGTTGAGGCCGCCGTTCAGGTCCTGGATATAGAGCCCGTCCGCCGCGGCGCCGATGGCCTCGATCACCAACGTGCTCTGCGGCACCACTACGGTCGCCTTCGAAAGATCCGCGGCCTTCAGATCGACGCGCAGCACCTTAAAGCGCGACGCATCGCGATGCGACAGCAGATAGAGCTCGCTGCCGCGGACCGCGAGCTGGCCGAGGGCGTTGACCTGGTCCTCGGTGTTGAGGAGCTTCTTCCAGGGCGTGGTCGGTCCGGACAGCGTGGAGATCGGCGCGACGTAGAGCCCGTCCCAGTCGATGCTCACCGTCGAGAAGCCTGCAATCGCATAGTCCGATCCCGGCGTCAGCGTGACGACACTGGTGGCCGCCTCCGGAACCGCGATGTCGGGATTGACGCCGAATCCAAAAATCGCCGGGTCGCCATCGCCGTTCGCGCGGGTGCCGAGCGTGTGCACATGGACGACCGGACGAAGCTGCTTCTCCTGCGGCGGCTGGCCGGGCTTCAACTCCGGAAAGCGCAGATAGGTGAGCGAGCGATTGCCCGGCAGCCACGACGCGGTCGATCCGGCGCCGGCCCAGATGCGCGTCACGCGCTCCTTCAGCGTCTTGCCGTTGTCGACCGAGACGATCTGCATCTCGCCCCATTCCGCGCCGCCCGGCGCGACACCATAGGCGAGATACTTTCCGTCCTTCGAGGGCTCGAACCAGCCGACTTCCGCGTGGCCGGCCGCGAGCTTCATGCGCGTGGGATCGACCAGCAGGCGCTCGGGGCCCTTCAGGCCTTCGCGGACGAAGACTTTCGGCACGGCTTCGCCGGGCACGGTGCGGAAATAGAAGTAGCGCTCGCCCATCGGCGTAATGCCGAAGACCTCGGAGGTCGACTGGTCGAGTTCGCGAATGCGCTTGAGGAGCGTCGCGCGGCCCGGAATGCGATCGAGCGCCGCGCGGGTGTGGTCGCTCTGCGCGTGCATCCACGCCTTGAGCTCGGCGTTGTCGCTCGCTTCCATCCAGCGATAGGGGTCGGTCACCTGGGTGCCGTAGTAGTCATCCACCACCGGCGCGACGCGCGCCTTGGGAGGCGAATCCTGCGCGGCGATGGCCGTCGCCAGCGCGAACATCAAGACGCAGGACGATAGGATGACGTTTGAGAGACAACGACAGGCGCGGACGCTGATCATGAGCTCACTCCCTGTGCTTCAGTCGATATTTCAGGATCTTCGGACAGGAGGCTGGCGGCTGTCCAGACCGTCGTGAGTCGGCTGGCGACTCGGCTCTTTTAAGGTCACAAATTGCAACCTTAAAGCTCAAAAGGCAGAGGCCGCGTGTTGCGCGGACTCTGCAGAACCCGACGCCATTTCTACACGAATGACACAGGTAAATTGCTGGTTCCCTCAGCCATCAGACGCTAGCTTGCGCCGGTTGTCCCAGATCTGAGACACTACCGTGGCACCGGCCATTTTCCACGCACGCGCGCTCGACGACATTCGCGCGTTTCCGCAGAAGGCACGCAAGGCGATCGGGGCTGCTATTTGGGAACTGCAAAAAGGAAGGAGCCTGGCGTTACCACCGTCCCGACCGATGCCGAGCATCGCCGCCGGCGCGCACGAGTTGCGGGTTCGTGACCTGCAAACGTCAATTCGTATCATGTACTGCCTGCGCCCGAGCCAGGGTGTACTGATATTGAGTGAGTTCGTTAAGAAGACTCGTTCCACGCCCATACCGCAAATCAAACTGGCACAACGACGGCTTCGAGAACTTCGGTATGAAGAAAGCTAAGCGAGTCACGACGCGCACTGCCCGCGAGCTGGCGCGCGCACTGTCATTGGCGCCCGAAGACGCCATAGAGATCGACATCCGGTCGGTGCTCGTCGACAAGATTGCTGCGGCCGTCGCTGAGCAAGACTTGACGCACTCGGAGGCAGCAAAAATCGCAGAAACGTCGCGTAGCCGGATGACGGCGATTCTCAATCGCAACACACAGGATGTATCGACGGATCTGTTGCTGCGCATTTTGGGAAGGCTCGGCTATCGGACTCGCGTGACATTTGCGCGCGCTGCGGTGACACCAGCGCCGCGCTAGTTTTGCCCGGCAGCGAGTTACTCGAGCACGGCTGTCGAGTAGAACGAATGCGTGCGGCCTGAATTGGAAAGGGCCGTCTAGAACGGCCCTTTGTGTGCGGTGTCCTGGGAGTACCACGTTGAGTATCCCGTGACTTCCACGCTCCTCATGCTGCGCTGGTTGTTCCGTCAAAGCAATCGATCGACCTTAATCTTCCCGAAGTCCGATCCGCGCGACGATAGCGGAAAGACGACGCGCGGATTACCGCGCCGCGGGAGGAAAACATCGTGATGCATCGACTCAGCCTCGGGCGCCGGGCGCTCGCAGGACTCGGCCTGTCATTCCTTTATCTCAACCTCGCGCCCGCGACGCCCGCCGCGGCTCAAGCCGCGCCGACGCCGGATCAAAGCTACTACTGGTGCAGCAGACAAATGACGGTGCACGGCACGAACGTGGAGTACGTCTCGCGCGTTAAAGACGAAGAGAACAGCTTTTACAACTGGAACTACGCCTGCAAGACGAGCTGGCCTTATGGCTACATCGCTCTCGATGCACCGCGCAAACGTGCGCTCGCTGCGGGCGCGGTTGCGGTTGACTGGGAATACACGCCGGATCAGGACGCGCCGCCGCCGTATGCGACGCAGCCTGCGGCAGCGGGCGCGCCCGTGGTTTCCTCGCATGCGAGACCGCACAACGCGGCCACGTCCGCGTCGGTAGCGCCCGCCCCAACGCCAGTTGCGACAGCGGTGCCCGCACCAACACCAATTGCTACAGCTACGCCCGCGCCGGAGCCGGAGCCGCCGAAGGCCGCGTTCGTCGTCTGCATGGCCGAGGGCGACCCGCATACGAAGTACATCAATCCACCCATCGACGGCGGCAACGGCAACAACTCGACGTGGATGAAGGCTTACCGCGCGTATCTCGACCCGCGCTACCACTACCGCGGCAACATTCGCTGCAATCGACAGCCCACACTCGATGCTGCGCAAATCTTCTACGACAAGATGCTCGAGAAGGCGCGCGAGCTGCCGGGAAACGGCGGCGTGCCGCCGAAGATCGTCGTCACGGAATGGAAATAGCCGCCAGCGGCAGCGTGTGCTCCGCTGGTACCAGCGAAAGCCGCATTGATCCCCGCGCGGCGCGGGCATCTAATGCGACCTCATGAAACCAGCGTTCCTCGCGCTTCTCGTCTGTGCTCTCTGGGCGCTGCCGGTCGCGCTCGCCCAAACGCCCGGGCAAGTCGCCATCGGGAGCATGCTGCGCGAGGCGACGATGCACGGCCTCAATGGGCCTGACCGGAGCCTCTCGTCCTTTCGGGGCAAGCCGCTGCTCATCAATGTCTGGGCCAGCTGGTGCGGCCCGTGCCGCGCGGAGATGAATTCGCTCGAGCAGCTCGCGTGGAGCAAATGGGCCGCGCGCTTCAATGTCATCGGTATCTCGACCGACGACGATCCCGAGCAGGCCAAGGCGCTGCTGAAACGCACCAACAGCACGTTCAGCCAGTTCATCGATTCCGCGCGCGTCATGGAGAACATGCTCGGTGCATCCCATCTGCCGGTGACGGTGCTCGTCGACAAGAAGGGGCGCGTGGTCCGCAGGATGTACGGCGCCATGGCATGGAACAGCCCGGAGGCGCTGACCATTATCGGCTCGGCGTTCGAAATGGAACCACCGGATCGAGCCAACTGAGCCGGAAGGCCGCGGCTGTCCAGGCCATGGTGAGCTGCCACGCATCGCTTGAAGTGCCACCGTTACTTGGCACAATGTCCCAGTCACACTAGCCGCAAGCCGGCGCGGAAGGCGAAAGCCACCGCGCAACTAGGGAGGGCTCATGGCGAAGATCGCTGTTATCGGCAGCGTGCATCTCGATGTCCGGGCGCAGGCCGACGCGGATCGCTATGAGAAAGTGGAAGACGTCGTCGGTGCGGTCGAATATGCGATCGGCGGCTGCGCTTACAACGTTGCGTGGAATCTCGTTCACAACGAGAAGTTGCTCGAGGGACGGACCGCGCCTGATGTCGTCCTGCTAAGTGCCATCGCCTCGGACACGCTGGACGGGCACGCGATCCTTGCGAAAACGACTGCCAGCCGGCTCAAAGTCGTTCAGCTCGGATCGGTTGCGTTCAGCTCGGGGTACGTTGTGCATATCCAGGCCAGCCCCGGCACTCAAGGCACTCGCAAGGCCGTGACGGCGAGCGCGGTCGAGCGGGTTGAAATCGAAGATCGGCGCATTCGCAGGCACATCAAGCGCTCCGATGTGGTCTACGTCGACAGCAACTTGAGTACGGCTGGCCTTGCGGCCGTGGTGTTGGCTTGTCGGGAAGAGGGCATCCCGTTGATAGTCGCAGTCGCTTCGGACGACAAGGCTCCGCGCGTCGCCGAGGCGTTGGCTATCGGACAGATCTCGGAAAAGCATCCCTGCGTCGTCACCATGAACGTACTTGAGGCGGCCATCCTGGGTTGCGCGAACATCGACTCGAAGAACGACTTTGTCGCCCTCCGCAAGAAGTTGCACGCAACAGTCCTGGTCGTTACTCGTGGGGCGAACGGGTGGGCCGTGTGCTCAGGCGACGACTATCACAAGGTTGATGCTCCGAAGGTGCCGGGCCCCGTTTTGCCCTCCGGCGCGGGAGACGCGCTGAGTGCCGCCCTTTGCCTGCAACTCGCGGAGCATGGAATCAAGGGCCTGCTTCCAAATGCCCTGGCCCCGGTCGTGGACAGAACCCTTCCGGTGATTCTCAAGGTCGCGACGGCGACTCCCGGCGCCTCCGATTTCAAGTCCGTCAAGTCCGGACTGGATCCGAACTCGGCGTCAGCGCCCGCCCTGGTATTGACAGTTTTGACTGCTGCGATAGTTGCAGCCGTAGGCTTTGCGCAAGGGTTGCGACTCGCGATGTTCGTGGGCTTGTTCCTCCTGATCTGCAGTGCAGGCGGTGCATTGGGAAGTCTCGTTCGCCCGGTGTGGATCAAGTACTCGAAGCACAGCGCGCGAGACGACTCGCGGGCGACCGAGGTTCATTGGGAACAAGTGGTACTCGCCGCCACGGCGGCAGTGTCGGCCGTCTTCATTACCTTCGGCCTTCAGTTCGCGTGGATTTCCGTCGTGCAGATGCCTGCGGACATTTTCAACGTCTTCGCGACGCAGCCACTCCGCCCCGCCATGGTCGGAGGAGCGATCGGACTGTTGGCCGGCTTTGGCGCCGACCGCTATTTCTCCTGGGTTTCGAAAAAAGTCATCGAAGACGGCTAAGGCACTGCGGGTGTTTCTGTGAATTGGATCGCCGTAGCACTACTCTTCCTTGCCACGACCGGCTGCGGCGGCGGCGCTTCACACACCCCGCCAACGCCACCTGCGCCCACGCGCACCTGGAGCATGGGCTTCGGTCCCAACCCGCCGCGCCCGACTGTCCAAGCAGTACTCCAGGGGATCGATGCCTGGAGCACGCGCGCCGAGATCGCGGCGATCCACGAGGAACTGCCGTGGACGGACCTGCTCGCGGGCCAATCGCCGGATGCCATTCTCGATCGCGACAAGACGCAGCTCGTCAATTACCTGCGCGGCAAGGGACTCAAGCTCTATTTCATGGAGGATCTGACCGACGGCCTGTCGCGCGGCGAGGAAACGCCGCAGTTGCGCGCGCTTGGCCGCAGCATCACGGAGCCCGCGGTGCGGCAGGTCTATCGCGACTACGCGCTCGCGGTCGAGCGCAAATACCATCCGGAGTACCTGGGCCTCGGCGCGGAGACGAATCTCATTCGCGCGGCAGGAACGGCGGCGCTCTACGCCGCGGTGGTGCAGGCGGCGAATGATGCGGCCGCAGACATTCGTGCCGCGGGACGAACGGCGCCTCTCTTGATCAGTGTGCAGGTGGAATTCGCCTGGGGCGGCTTCACGGGCGGCAGCTACGAGGGCGTCGAGCAGGACTTCCAGGACTTTCCGTTCACCGACATGCTGGGACTCTCGTCGTATCCCTACTTCGTCTACCCGCAGCCGGAAAACCTGCCGGCGAACTACTACTCGCGGATCCTGAATGGCCGCACGCTCCCCGTGATGGTCGTCGAGGGCGGCTGGACGAGTGCGTCAGTCGGGTCGGTCGTATCGAGTCCGGATATTCAGGCTCGCTACATCACGCGCCACGCCGATCTGCTCGACAGCGTGCATGCGGTCGGCGTCATTCAATTGCTCTACGCCGACATCGACCTCTCGTCCTACCCGCCGCCGATCCCGGCGAATCTTCCGCTCTTCGTCAGCATCGGAATCACGGACAGCGATTTCGTCGGCAAGCCTGCGCTCGCGGCGTGGGATGCGTTGCATGCGAGACGGTTGGTGCCGTGAGACGCGCGCACGCAATCGCGTGCGGACTGGCGTCGCTACTGGCGCTCGCGCCGACGCACGCCTTCGCGGAGTGCAAGCTGCAGAAATTCGGGGAACTGCAGGTCACGATGGCGGGTGGACGGCCGCTGGTCGACGGATCAATCAACGGCGTGGACGCACGCTTCTTCGTCGACAGCGGCGCCTTTTTCAGCACTCTCTCCAAGCAGCGCCTGGGTCCCTATCAGCTGCACCTGGAGCCCGTGGCCTTCGGCGCCGTGGTGTCCGGCCTCGGCGGCAGCGAAGCTCCGATGCTGACCTATGCCAAGGATTTCACCCTGCAGGGTTTCGGCGGCCAGACGCTTCACAAGATCGCCTTCCTCGTCACCGCGACCCCCATGGGCCCGGACGCGATCGGGCTGCTCGGCCAGAATATCCTCAGCATCTTTGACACCGAATACGATCTCGGCAATGGCGTCATTCGCCTCATCAGGCCAAAGGATTGCGGCAAGCAGCTGCTGGCGTACTGGCACGGGGACGCGTCCGTGGCCGAAATCACCATCGAAGGCGTCACCCGGGAGTCGCCGCACCTCATTGGCAAGGCACTGCTGAACGGCACGAAGATCGATGTGCTCTTCGACACCGGATCGCCGCGCTCGTTGCTGACCGCGAAGGCCGCGGCACACGCCGGCGTCACGCGCAGCAGCGTCGATACCACCGACGCCGGGAGCCTCGGCGGTATGGGAGGATCGCGTCGCTTCGAAACCTGGATCGCGCGATTCGACAAGGTCGACTTCGGCGGCGAGGTGATCAAGAACACCCGCCTGCGCGTGGGGGACTTCGACCTCCCCTTTCACGGTGACCTGATCCTGGGCGTCGATTTCTTCCTGTCGCATCGAATCTATGTGGCCGCATCCCAGCGCAAGATCTATTTCACATACAACGGGGGCCGCGTGTTCGATCTGAGTGTCGTGCACGAGACGCCGGAGACCCCGGCGCCGGCATCCGGTGAGCCCGCCGCGGCAAGCGCCGCTACGGCAACCGCCGCCGTCTCGCCGGACACACCGAAAGACGCCGCAGGCTATCGACGGCGCGGTGCTGCCCATGCGGCCCGGTTGAACTTTCCCGCCGCCCTGGCCGATCTTGACCAGGCGGTGAAGATGGATCCTGCGGATGCGCAGAACTACTACTCGCGCGCTCTGGCGAGAGGGCAGAACGGCCAGCTCGATCTCGCCATGGCGGATCTGAACGAGGCGTTGCGCATCAAGCCGAATGACGTCCCGATATTGACCGCTCGCGGCGAGCTGCATCTTGTCGGTAAAGACGAAGCGGCCGCGCGAACCGACTTCGATGCGGCCCTGCGGTTGTCGCCGACGGATTCCGACGTCGCCTACCGCATCGCCGAGGCCTACACCAATACGGACTATTTCAGGGAGGCGATTCCGCAGCTCGACAAGTGGATTGCCGCCAATCGCAGGAACGATCAGCTTGCCTTCGCCCTGAACTTGCGCTGCTGGTGTCGCGCGACGCTGAACGTGGAGCTGGATCTTGCGCTTGCCGATTGCAACGCCGCGCTCCGCAAGGCATCGGGCAACCCATCGATCCTCGACAGCCGGGCTCTCGTCTGGCTGCGTCGCGGTGATTTCGACAAGTCCATTGCCGACTATCAGGAAGCGCTGCGTCAGCGCCCGGGCCAGCCCGACTCTCGCTACGGGCTTGGCCTGGCGCAATTGAGAAAGGGGTTGAAGGAACAGGGCCAGAAGGACATCGACGCCGCGATCGCGCTGGACCCGCAGGTAGCCCAGGAATTCAAGCGCTACGGCCTCGCGCCCTGAATCAACGGCAAACTAAGGTCCCGGTCCGCGGCCGTCAATGACCAGTGGGCCAGTCCTCTTTTTTTAACGCAGCATCAGTTTGCCGATGCAGCGCCCCGGCGCTCGCCTACGCTAGACTTGCCCGCGTCACCTTCGCTGCAGGCACCGATCTCACCGCCATGGCCCACTCAGATGTCCCCTCCCGCACCTGGACCTTCTTCAACAACGACTGGCACGACGGCAACGTCGGCCTCTTCGGACCGCGCACGCATGCCGCATGGCTCGGCTCGAATGTCTTCGACGGCGCCCGCGCCTTCGAAGGCGCCACGCCCGACATCGAGAAGCACTGCACTCGCATCAACAACTCGGCGGTGACGATGGGCCTCAAGCCCACCGTGACGGTCGACACCTGGCTCGGGCTCGTGCGCGATGGCGTGAAGAAGTTCGGCGCCAACCCCGAGCTCTACATCCGCCCGATGTACTGGGCCGAGCATGGCGGCGCTCTCGCAGTGCCCGCGGACCCCGAGTCGACACGCTGGTGCCTGACGATGTACGTCACGCCGATGCCGGCGCCGAGCGGCTCGTCCATCACCTTGTCGCCCTTCCGCCGGCCGACCATCGACACGATGCCGGTCGATGCCAAGGCGGCTTGCCTCTATCCGAACAATGGCCGCGCCCTCGTCGAGGCGGGCAGGCGCGGCTTCGACAACTGCCTGTTGCGCGATCAGCTCGGCAACGTCGCCGAACTCGCGACCGCCAACATCTTCATGGCGAAAGGCGGCGTCGTGTACACACCGATCGCGAATGGCACCTTCCTCGCCGGCATCACGCGCGCGCGAGTCATCGGCCTGCTGCGCGACGCCGGCGTGCGGGTCGAGGAGTCGGTGCTGACGTACTCGGCCTTCGAACAGGCCGACGAGATCTGGAGCTGCGGCAACTACTCCAAGGTGTCGCCGATCACGCGCATCGATTCCCGGTCGCTTGCCGTCGGGCCGCTCTTTCGCAAGGCACGCGAGCTCTACTGGCAGTTTGCGCACGGGTAGGCCCTCACCCGCAGACCCTCACCCTGACCCTTTCCCGCAAGGCGGGAGAGGGGATGAGGTGTCAGGGGGCGCGCTGATTCAGCGGGCCGAGAAAATCGCGCTTGCCCACCTTCATCCCGCCGTGGCGCAGGATCGAATACGCCGTCGTGAGGTGAAAGTAGAAATTCGGCAGGGCGTGCTCGATGAAATAGTCCGCGCCGGTCATCCACTTTCCTTCCCAGCGAGGCTGCGTGATGACCTTCGCGGCAGCGCCCTCGAAATCCTTCGCCGACAGGCCGTCGAGATAGCCGATCACTGAGCGGATGCGGGCGCGCAGTTCGTCGAGCGTCGCCTCGGTGTCTGCATGAGTCTCGGCCGGCTTGCCGGTCAAGCGCGAGGCCGCGAGCTTTGCGGTATCGCACGTGGTCTGCACCTGCTTCGCGAACGAGAACTGATCGGGCGCGAGGCGCAGCCCGAGGATGATGTTCGGGTCGAAGGATTTCGCTTGCGCGAATTCGGCCGCGGTGCCGAGCCACTTGTCGAGCTGGCCCAGCTGCTTCTTCATCTGCAAAAACATCTCGTAGTACATGCCTGGAGTCTAGACTATTCCGGCGATGCAAACCGTACTGCAGGAGCCGCTGGCCGATGATGCGCTGCTGAAGACCTACCGCGGCGGAGATCACCCCGGACGCTGGGGCCATTACGGCGATTGCTTTTCACTGCGCATCGACAAGCCGGTCTCGCTCAGCGAGTTCGTCACGGCCTTCTATACGACTCCGCTCTTTCGAACCGAGCGGGTGATCCTGCGCTTGCTCGCGGCCTTGCCCTCGACCGATGACGACGTGCAGCAATTGCTGGCGGGCACGCGGGAGACGTTCGCAGCGTGGAAACTCGAAGCGCGCACCGACACGCAGCTCCTCATGGGCGACCGCTATGGCAAGACGCGCTCCTGGTTTCGGGTGACGCCGCAGGAATCGGGCGGCACGTTGCTGCAGTTTGGATCGGCCGTGGCGTCGATGCGCGCTGCGGATGGGTCCATGAAGATGAGTACGGGATTTCACGTACTGCTCGGACTCCATCGGCTGTATTCGCGCATGTTGTTGCGCGCGGCATCGGCGCGCATACTCCCGCGCCCCGATCAACGCCGGCCGCCAGGGCGACCCCCGCTCACCGGGAGAGGAAGAAAGCCAATCGAATAAATGTCCAGGGGAGAGCGTCATGAAATCCATTCTGCGAACGCTTCTGTCGGGAGCCGTACTGATCCTCAGTAGCTCCATCGCCGCCGCCAACGGCGCACCGCCACCGGATGAGGTCACCAACTGGAACCAGATGCTGTTCCGCGTGGCCCTCGTCGGCGCTACGTCACCACTCGTCATCACGCGCAACGCCGCGATTGTCCAGACCTCGGTGTTCGACGCCGTGAACGGCATCGACCGTCGCTACACATCGATACACGTCGCCCCCGCCGCGCCGGCGGGAGCTTCGCGCGACGCGGCGGCTGTTCAAGCCGCGTATGCCACGCTCGTGCAACTCTATCCGGCCCAGAAGGGCATGCTCGATGCGCGGCTCACGGTGTCGCTCACGGCACTCAAGACGCGTGAGGGCAGCACGGCCATCGCGAACGGGCTCGCCTGGGGACAGAGCGTCGCCGACGCGATCCTCGCGTGGCGCAGCACCGACGGCTTCACGCCGGCGCCGCCGGCATTCGTCGGCGGCATGGGGGTGGGGCAATGGCGTCCCACGCCGCCCGCCTTCGCACCGGGCATCGGTCCGCAGTTCGCGTACATGACACCGTGGGTGATGAGCGAACCGGGACAGTTTCGACCGGCCGGTCCGCCGGCACTGACGAGCGACCAGTACACGACCGACTTCAATGAAACGAAGACCATGGGCAACATCACGAGCACCACGCGCACGCCGGACCAGACCATCTCTTCATGGTTCTGGGCCTCGAGCACGGCGAGCTATCTGTGGAACCACGTGGCGCTCTCGCTCATGGATCGCTCGCACGGCGATGCAGATCACGACCGGCACGATCAGCATCGGTCGCCGACGCTCGAGAACGCCCGCTTGCTCGCGCTCCTGAACCTCGCCATGGCCGATGCCGCGATCGGTTGCTGGGAGGCGAAATACACGTATGTGTTCTGGCGGCCCATCACGGCGATTCCGCTCGCGGACACGGACGACAATCCCGCAACGGTTGCGGACCCCACGTGGAATACGTTGTTCCCAACGCCGGCGCATCCCGAATATCCATCGGGTCACTCGTGCGTCAGCGGCGCCGCGGCCGGCGTGCTGGCGGACTTCTTTGGCGAGCACGCGCACATTCGCGTGACCTCGGATGTGATGCCGGGCGTCGTTCGATCCTTCGACAGCTTCACGGATGCGCTCGATGAAGTGCAGAACGCCCGGATCTTCGCCGGCATTCACTTCCGCTCGGCCACGCGAGATGGTGGAGCACTCGGGGCGTCGGTCGCCGGGTTCGTGCTCGACAACGCGGCACAGCCTTTACGGCGCCAGCACTAGCGGGGTAGGCTGCGCGCCGTCCTGCTTACTCCAATCACAACAACGTAGGAATTCGAAATGAAAATCAAGATGGGATTGATGTGCCTCGTGGCGGCGCTGTCGGTGCTGTTCGCGGGTACCGCGAGCGCCACGACGCTGCGTGTCATCGTCGTGCAGACGACCGATGTCGCGGGCTACGTGAAGTCGCTCCAGGAAGGCCAGGCAGTGCTCAAGGCGAAGGGAGGCACCGGCACGATTCGCGCCTGGGTCGCGACATTCGCGGGTTCCGAGGCGGGCAGCGTCATCGTTTCGGTCGAGTACCCGAGCCTCGAAGCCCTGGCGAAGGACACGGCGATGATGAAGAGCGATGCGGAACTCAAGGCCTGGATGCAGAAGCTCGGCACGATGCGCAAGATCGTGTCGGATAGCATCTACGAAGAGCTGAAGTAAGAAAAAAAATCGCGGGTGGGCGTCTTCCCTGACGCCCGCCCGCTTCCTTTGACCTACGGCGCCGCGCCCGCCTGGATCCACGCGCGGACCATGTTGATCGTCGCCTGGTCGAGGTACGGCGGTCCGTTGGCGGGCATGCGCACGCCGACCGTCTGCGTTCCTTCCAGCTTGTGGATGATGTAGCTGTTATCCGGGTCGCCCGGTAGCACGCGCTTGAGCGCTGCCTCATTCACACTCGTGACGTTGATGAGCGCCGCAGCCGTATTCGCCTCACTCGTCAGGTTCATCGAGCCCGGCAGCGCACCGCCCACGCCCGTGTGACAGCCCGAACAACGCGGCGTGAAGATGGTGGTCTGCAGCTGCGCAAGCGTCACCGGCACGACGTTCGCCACCGTGACGTTCACCGCGGCTGAAGTCGTGGAGTTGGCCGCCGCATCCTTCGCGACCGCGGTCAGGACGAACGCGCCATCCGCAACGGCCGTGGTGTCCCAGTTCACCGAGTAAGGAGCCGTCGTGTCGACGCCGAGCGAGGTGGCACCGGCGAAGAACTCGACTTGCGTCACGCCGATGTTGTCCGCGGCATTCGCCGAGACTGCGATGGTGCCGCTCACGTTACCCGCAGGCGGCGCGGTCAGCGCAACCGTCGGGGGCGTGACGTCCGGTGGCGGCGCGACATTCGCCACCGTCACCGAGACTACAGCCGATGTCGTCGTGTTGCCGGCCGCATCCTTGGCAACGGCCGTGAGCGAGAAGACGCCGTTCGCGCTCGCGGTCGTGTTCCAGTCGACCGAGTAAGGCGCCGTGGTATCGACGCCGAGCGACGTCGTGCCCGCAAAGAATTCCACCTGCGTGACGCCCGTGTCGTCCGCGGCGGTCGCCGAGACCGCCACCGTGCCGGTGACATTGCCCGCAGCCGGTGCGGTCAACGCGACGGTCGGCGCCACGATGTCGGGCGGCGTCGCGCCGAGATCGATGCGTCCGTAGAGGCCGTCCACTTCATCCGCAATACCGGCGGCGAAGAACAGCGTGCCGACCGGCTGGTTGCGCGCGCCATTGCCGAACGCGATGCCCCAGAGGCCGGGCGACGCGATCGGAGTGCCGCCGGCGTCGAGGAGCGCTCCCATGACCGCGCCCGTCGTCGGGTTGTAGCCGTGGATGGTGCCATCGCCGAAGTTGCCGATGAGGAGCGAACCGCCGAGCGTGCCGAAGCTTGCCGGCGCCATCGTGATGCCCCATGGCGCATTCAAGTCGCCGCCGGTTGGCACCAGGTGGATGACGAGCGTACCGGCCAGGTCGAACACGTTCACGACGCCGAGCCCCGCGCCCACCACTTCGTCGTTCGACACCGCGTCCTTCTTCGCGTACGCGATGACGATGCGGGTCGTGCCGCCGATGCTGACGGCCTGGATGCCGAATGGCGAATACTCGGCGGGCAGCGTCGCGTCCGTGAAGCCGCCGGCCACCGTGACCTTGGTGAAGGTCGCATCGAACACGTCGATCTTGCCGTTCTTGAAGTCGGCGGCGTAGAGGAGATTCGCCGTACCATTGTTCGCGATCGCGAGGCCCGTATACGAGGCGCCGCCCGCGGCGTCGTCATAACCGATCAGGGCATGTGTCTGGTCGACGGTCGGAGCCCAGCCGAGGATCGTGCCACCCTGACCGGCGAAGATGAAACGCGCGGGCGCCGTGGTCGTACCGTTCGTCACCATGAAGTCCGTGGTGCTCGTGCTATTGACGATGCCGGTGGCATCGGCGGCGCCATTGGCGCCTGCCGGCAGGTTCACGACGAGCGGAATGATGTTGGCGTTGCCGTCATAGAGCGTCGAGGTCTGCGTGGCGTTGTTCGCCACCCAGACGGGGGCGCCCGGTGCGAACACGATGCCCCAGGGATTCTTGAGGTTGACATCGTTGTTCACGGAGTTGACCGCGCCGTCCGAAACGAGGCTGCTCATCGAGAACGCGCTCGGCGCGTTGATCGTGAGCGTCGCCGACTGGGCCGTGCTCGCGCCATACGCGCCGCCTGTGCAAGTGATCGTGTACGTCTGCGTGCCGATCGCCGTCGGCGTGATGACTTGCGTGCCGCCCGCGCTTTGTGCGCCGGTCCATGCGCCGCTCGCCGTGCAACCGGTGCCGTTCGTCGTCCAGGTGAGCGTCGAGCTCTGACCGAGCGTGATGGTCGACGGTTGCAAGCTGATTGTCACCGTTGCGGGTGGAGTCCCACCGCCGCCGCCGTAGCTTCCGCCGCCGCAGGCGGCCGTAAGTACCGTGAGAATCGCCAGAGTCCATTGCTGTGCCGCACGCCGGCCCAGTCGGTAAAACATGCCCATGCTCGCTCCTTTGCGTTTCGCCTAATTGCACGCTCGGTGGTTGTGAGTCCCTGATGGCCCGTTTTGGGTTTTGCCGAAATCGCAAATCGAAATTAAAGCTGTGGCGTCGCAAACAGATGAAACCCCGGGCCCGCCTCGCGGGCACGTACCGGAACACTTCATCTCGTGGCGAGGCCTTCATGCGTCCGCGTTTGGCGACCTTCATGCGTCCGCGTTTGGCGACAACGAGCGTGCTGCTCGTGCTTGCCGGCTGTGCCGGTAACGGCGAAGGACTGGACGAAAACGGCCAGCCCATCAACGGCGGACCGCAGCCGCTGCTCCCCGACCTGCAATCGATCCAGGACCAGGTGTTCACGCCGATCTGTACCGCGTGCCACGCCGGTGCGGCGGCGCCGCTCGGCTTCCGGCTCGACGCCGCGTCGTCGTACGCGATGCTCGTCAACACCCCGAGCGCCGAAGTGCCATCGCTCATGCGCGTCTCGCCGGGCAATCCCGATGCGAGCTACATCATCCAGAAGCTCGAAGGCCACGCGGCCGTCGGCGGGCAGATGCCGCTCGGCGGGCCGTACCTGCCGCAATCGACCATCGATGTGATCCGCCAATGGATTTCCGACGGCGCGCAACCGACTGCCGCCGCCGGCGGCAACGCAAGCGCGACGAGTCTGCGGGCCATCGCGCCGATGACGGACCAGGTGCTGACGCAGGCGCCGCGTGAATTGCTGGTGGCGGCGAACGGCGAGCTCAACGTGACGCAGCTCGAGGCGGGCGCCGTCACGCTCGTCCGCAGCGGCGGCGACGGAACCTTCGACGACGGCAACGAAATCACGGTCGAGGGCCTGCGGGTTTCGATTCGCTCGCTGGCACCGACGGTGGTCGTCATCAAGGCGCCCACGGACGAGTGGCCGGCCGATCGCTATCAGCTGCGCATCGCGGGCCGCGGCGCCTTTGCCGTGACCAATGTCTCGGGCAACGCCATCGACGGCGCCGCCACCGGCCGCGGCGCGAGCGATTTCGTCACCGAGTTCACCGTGGGGTCGACGCCATGAGAGTTGCGGGCCTTTGGTTGTTGCTCAGTGCGATGCTTGCGCCGCTCGGCGCGCACGCCGAACCCTACTTCGCCGTGCGACAGGGATTGAAATGCGTCACGTGTCACGTGAATCCCACGGGCGGCGGCATGCGCAATGCGTTCGGCGAAACCTGGAGCCAGACGGTGTTGCCGGCGCGCACGCTCGACTTCGGCGCCAACGCGCCCTGGATGGGCGAGATCACACGCTACCTCGCCGTCGGCGGCAATCTCCGGGCCGACGCCTCCCACACGCGCATTCCGAACGAAGATTCGCAATCCTCGTTCGATCTCGAGGAACTGCGTGCGTATGTCGACGTGCGGGTGATTCCGGATCGACTCTCTCTCTATATCGACCAGCGCCTCGCGCCGGGCTCGAGCACGAATGCGGAAGCCTACGGACGCTTCTGGTTCGGCAACCAGCGCTACTACGTCAAGGCGGGACAGATGTTCCTGCCGTATGGACTGAGGCTTCAGGACGATTCGGCCTTCGTCCGCCAGGCGCCGGGCATCAACTTCGCAACGCCCGATCGCGGCGTCGAGTTCGGGCTCGAGACCGCTGCGTGGAGCGCGCAGGTCGCCGTCACGAATGGCTCCGCCGGCGGACCGGAAACGGACAACGGCAAGCAGCTGAGCCTCAGGGTCGAGCACGTGAACTCCCGCTGGCGCCTGGGTGCGAGCTTCAACAACAACCACACCGACGTCGGCGACCGGCAGATGCAGAACATTTTTGCGGGCGTTCGCACGGGGCCCATCGCGTGGCTCGGCGAGGTCGACTACATCGACGACGAGAGTCTCCTGCCGAAGCGCAAGCAATGGGCCGGCCTCATCGAGGCCGACTGGAACCTCGCGAAGGGCCACAACCTGAAGCTCACGGCCGAGGAATTCGATCCCGACGCGGACATCGACGAGGACGAGCAGGTGCGCTACAGCCTCGTCTGGGAATACGTACCGATCCAGTTCGCCCAGCTGCGGCTCGGCTATCGTTACTACGACGGCATTCCGCAGAACGACCGGCAGAATCGGCAGCTCGTCTTCCTGCAGTTCAACGGCTACTTCTAGCAAACCGCTGCAACGCGGCGTACAGTTGCCCCGCCCAAAAAAAATAACCAGGGGGCGATATGCAGCAGACGACCGCGCAGGCTTCGGGTGCTCATCAGAGCGACGATTCCCGGCTCGAGAGCCTTGGCTATAAACCGCAGCTCAACCGCGTACTCAGCTACTTCGGCAACTTCGCCGTTGCCTTCACATATCTTTCACCGATGGTGGGCATCTACTCCCTCTTCGTCCTCGGCGTCGGCAGCGGCGGGCCCGCCTATGTCTGGCTCACGTGGATCCCCGTCGTCGGCATGCTGTTCGTCGCGCTCGTGTTCGGCGAACTCGCGAGCCACTACCCCGTCGCCGGCGCGCTTTACCAGTACAGCAAGTTTTCAGCAGGCCCGAAGTACGGCTGGTTCGTCGGCTGGGTCTACGGGCTCGCGCTCCTCATCACCGTGGCCGCGGTCGATACGGGCGTCGTGAGCTACGTCGCGGCGCTGACGCACAACGGGTTCGGCTGGAATCTCGATCCTGCCAACAATCAGACGATCCTCGCGGTGACCGTCGTGCTGCTTGCGGTGCAGACGGCACTCAACATCACGGGCGCCCAGGTCATGGGGCGAGTCGCGAAATTCGGCGTCTATGTCGAGATCATCGGCACGCTCGGCATCGCGATCATTCTTGCTGTGCACGGGTTCAACCACGGCTTCGACTTCCTCTTCACGACGCAGGGCGTCGAGAATGCCGCGACCAATCCGACGGGCCTCGACTTCGGCGGCCACTGGCTCACGGGCGCGGCGCTCATCTCCGTACTCGCGCCGGTCTACATCTTCTACGGCTTCGAAGCGGCCGGCGATATCTCGGAAGAAACCAAGGACGCCGGCGTCCAGGTGCCCCGCGCGATGCGCTGGGCATTGATCTGGGGCGGTGTGTCCTCGTTCATCCTGATCGCGGCGCTGCTCCTCGCGATGCCGGCGGTCGATCCGGTGAAGGCCACCGTCGCCGGCGGCGGCGTGCCGTTCATCCTGTCGTCGCTTCCGGGCTGGCTGCAGGATTTCCTCCTGCTCATGATCGTGTTCGCCTTCTTCTCCTGCGGCACCTCGATCCAGGGTGCGGGTAGCCGGCTCATGTTCTCGTACGCGCGCGACGGCGCCTTGCCGGCCTCGCCCTGGGTCGCGAAAGTGAGCGATCACTTCAAGACGCCGGTGAACGCGCTGCTCGCGGGCTCGGTCGTCACGGTGCTCTTCGTGCTGCTCGTGTACGCGACACCCGAGAACGACATCCACATCGGCTTCATCACTTATCCGGCGCACATCAATGCGCTGGTGTCGCTCGTCTCCTTCGGCGTCAGCGGTATCTACTTCGCGTTCCTGCTCACGGTGATCGCCGCGATCATCGCGAAGGGGCGCGGCTGGAAGCCGGAGGGACGATTCCAGCTCGGCAAATGGCGGGGCCCGGTCTACTTCCTCGCCGCGACGTATCTGGGACTCATGCTCCTGAACGTGGTCGCGCCGACGGGACTCACGAGCCCGCGCGGCTCGTTCAACCTCGACTGGATCACGCTGCTCGTCATGGCGATCATCAGCATCGCGGGCGCGCTCTATCTCTTCATTGCGCGTCCGGACAAGAGGGTACAGGAACGCTCGAGGCGCTAGCCACCGGCGCCGGTTTCGGCGACTACATGCGGCGGGCCTCGGGCGGCCCGCCGGGCCACAACAAGGAGGAAGTCATGGCAACACCCCTGTTGATGATGAGCAATCGCAATAAGGACGGCGACGGCCTCGGTGACCGCATCGCCGCCATGCGTTACTACGAGTTCAAGGCCGGCAAGCTCGGCAGCATCAAGAGCTGGACCGAGATGTCGCAGGCGGACTTCACCAAGCGCCTGCAGGCGGTCGCGAGCAACTTTCCGCTGGTGCCCGACGACCAGAACGAGCAGCAGCGGCACGTGTCCGTGTTCGTGCACGGCTTCAACAACACCTGGGTCGAATCCGCCGAGCGCTACGCGCAGATCCATGAAGAGCTGTTCGACGAGCGCGACCTCGGCGCGCCCATTCTCTTTGCCTGGCCGTCGAACGGCTCGGCCGCGGGCTACCTGCCGGATCGGGAGGATGCCCGCGCCTGCTCGAAGGCCTTCGCGCTCGAGCTGGTCGGCCTCCACGATCACCTGCGGAAAATGCAGTCGCTCGCGGCGAGCACCCAGGACCCGGCCAAAGGCTGCCGCGCGAAGATCTCGATCATCGCGCACAGCATGGGCAACTTCGTCACGCAGAAGGCGCTGGCCGTCGCGGCGAAGCAGCTCAACAGTCCGCAGCTCCTGACGCTCGTTACGCAACTCGCGATGGTCGCGGCCGACGTCGACAACGATCTCTTCCAGAAGGACAAGGCGACGGAGTCGGATGGTTCGCTCATGGCCAATGTCTGCTATCGCATCGGCGCGCTCTACACGGGGCTCGACCAGGTGCTCGGGGCGTCCGCCGGCCTCAAGCACTTCGGTACGCGCCGACTTGGCCGCAGCGGTCTCGCCGACCGCTCGAACGTCTGGGATAACGTATTCGACCACGACGTGACGGCGCTGCTCGACACCAGGAAGAACATCCACTCGGGAGTCTTTCTTTCGCCGAAGGCGATGGATCTGCTCGAGGAAGTGCTGCGCGGCGTCGATCGCGGCCAGCTGTAGCGGAACGCGGGGGCGGCTCGCTACTCGGCGACCGCCTCCAGCGTTGACACAAGGGCCTGCCCCACTCGCGGTTGAAACTCGATTCGCAGGCGCCCGCCGGTCACCTTCACCTTGAATGAGCGGTCGACGGCCTTGAGCCGGCCGCCGGCGAGAGCGAACGGATCGACATTCGATAGCACCGCGCTGCCGTTCGCGGCGACGTCGAAGAGTCGCTCGCCCGCGCTCGACGCGGCCGGTTCGACGAATCGCAACGTCACCCTGTATTTGCCGTCCGGCAGCGGCAGCTCGTATGTGAAGTGTCCGGTTCGATAGTTCTCGTAAAGCGCGGGAACCGCGGTACCCGTCACTGCAACGCGATGCGACGGGGCCGTACCGGGCGGATTGATGCCCATGCCCTCGCCGCCATCAAAGAAATTGTCGGAGCCGTAGCGCGTGCCCTCGGCCGTGACGAACCCGGACACGTCGCCCGCCTTGATACGCAAGATCGAAGGCGTGCCCGAATAGGTCCACTGCACGGTATCCGTCGACAGCTGTCCGGCCATTCTCGCGGTCGCGACGATCGTGTTGACGCCCGCCGCCAGCCGCACATTCGGCCAAAGACACACGCCGCCCGTGCACGGCGCTGCGTCGAGCTCGCGGCCGTTCACGGAAATCCGCGCCTCGGTCGCATTGCTGTAGGCCTTGACGTCCACCACGCCGTACGGCCGATCGGTGTAGCGCCGCCCGACGAGATGCAGGCTCGGCGTCGCGCTCCAGTTCGCCTGGTAGAAGTAGAAGGCGTCCTTCTTCACGCTGCGGTCGTAGGAGACGAGGCCTTTCTCGTTGATGTCCGTGAGATCGCCCTCGTTCCGGTCGTCGCTCGAGAAATCGAACAGGCACCAGACGAAGACTCCCCAGAGATAGCGCCGTTCGCGCATCTGTCGCCACGCCTCTTCGTGATAACGGATCTGCACCTCTTCCGGATGCGGGCGCCCGTGCGAATCGATCGGCCCGCCGAGCGCGTTGTCGCTATGCTGCGTGAGGGCGGAACCCGCGCCGTATTCCGAGACGGCGATCGGCAGTTTCGGGCGGAGCGCGTGCACCGCATCGAGGTAGGGCCCCAGCTCCGCGATCTTCCCGTAGTACCAGCCGAAGTAGCGGTTGTAGCCGAACGTGTCGGTGATGCCGGTGATGACGTCGCGTGGCTGCGGCGTCGCCGCCGTTGGCGACTGCTCGCAGCAATCCGCCATCGTGGTGAAGCGGCCGGGATCGAGCGCCTTGGCCTGCGCGTTGAGCGTGCGCAGCAGGTCGCCGGAGCGCGCCTGCCGGCCCGTCACCGTCGATCGCAGGTCGACTTCGTTGCCGATCGACCAGACGACGATCGAGGGATGATTGAAGTTCTGGCGGATGAGTTCGTTCAGCTGCTGCTGCGCATTCGCGACGAGCGCAGCGCTCGGCAGTGAGCCGTCGAACGAGGAATCGCTGACGAGCGGAATCTCCGCCCAGGCGACGATGCCACGCTCATCGGCGAGCTCGTACGGGACCTGATCGTGCTGGTAGTGCGCAAGGCGCACGGCATTGCCGCCCATCTCCTGCAGCAGGTCGAAATCCTGCACGCGATCGGCACGCGACACGGCCCAACCCTTGACGGGCCGGTCCTGGTGCATCGATCCACCGACGAGCCGGTGATGTTCTCCATTCAAAAAGAATCCCTGGTCAGGATCGAAGGCAATCGTGCGCAGCCCAAGCGGCTGGCGGACTTCATCAAGTACCTCGCCAGTGGATGAGCGCAGCGTGACGACGATGCGATAGAGGTACGGGTCCGCCACGCCTTGCCAGCGACGCGGGTGTTCGACGCGAAGCTGACTCTCGAACACGGTGGTCGTGCGCGCTTCCAGGGCGGAGCGCTTGTCCTCGGCCGCGACGACGTGACCCTGCGCGTCTTCGATCCGGGTCGCGACGGTAACCTTGCGTGCGCCCGCCGCATCGTTCGCAACGCGAGTCGATACGGCGACGGTCGCTTCATCGGTAGTCACCGCGAGCGCGCGTCCGTACACGCCGGGCCCGCCGAAGTCGGCCATGTCGACATGCACCGGCGCGGTGAGGATCAGCGAGACGTTGCGATAGAGGCCGCCGAAGATGAAGAAGTCGCCCGCGAGGGGAATGACATGCTCCGTCGGCGATCCCGGTTGCGGCTTGCTGTTGTCCGCCTTCACGACAAGCAGGTTGTCGGCCTCGGGATGAAGCGCCGCGGTGACGTCGAAGCGAAAGCGCGAGAACGCGCCTTCATGCCGCCCGACCGCACGGCCGTTGACCCAGACCTCCGCGACCGCGCCGACGCCGTCGAATTGGAGAAATGCGCGATGACCGGGGAGCGAAGCCGGAGTTGGAAACCGGAGGCGATACCAGCTCGCGCCGCGATAGGCATTGGTTTGCGGTGAACGCACGACGCCGTCGTTGCCAAGACGATTCCAGGTGTGCGGAAGGGTCACCCTCGTCCACCGGGAATCGTCGAACGCAGCCGACTGCGCATCGCCGGATTGCGGACCCTGCTGGAAGAGCCAGCCGGATTGCAGCGGGATCTCGAGCCGCGGCTCGGCCGCCGGGGCGCCGGCGGCGAGCAGCCAACCGGCAATGAGCACTCCTACCGGCCGCACTTCAATTCGTGCAGCTGATTACCGAGCTTGATGAGCCGCTCGCGGTAGAACTCGCCTTCCGCGCTCGTGTAGGTCTGCGCCATGCGCGCCTTGATCTCGTCGACCTCTTCCTGGACCTTCGCGCATTCGCCGCTGACCTTGAGCGAGAGTGTCGTATCGATGGCGGGCGATGGCGGCGGACCTGGAACTTCCGGTGCCGGTGCGACAACCGGTGGCGTCGGCGGTGCAGGTGGAGGCGGAGGCGGCGCCGGCGGTTCCTTCCCCGCTTCCACGAACTCGAGCGCCGAGGTCGCAATCTTTCCCGGCTCCGGCGAGGACTGATAGGCCGACCGCAGGGCGTACACGAGGAGCGCGGGCAAGCCGATGATGAGCGCCACGCCGAGGATGGAACGGATCCAGATGCTGGCGCTGCCGCGTGCCATGGCTAGGGTCGGGGTCGGGCGGCGAGCGCGGGCTCCGTCTTGGCGGAAATCTTCAGCTCTCCGCTCTCGACGGCCTTGAGCGCGCGTGCACGGGCCGCCTCGAGAGCGCGAGTGTATTCGCGATGGCTGACGGGGATCACGGAGACGTTCGGGAATTCCGCACGCACGTACTCCGCCACCTGCCTGGCGGAATCCGCGCTCGAGAAGAAGCCGAGCCTCAGGCCGTACTGCGGCACGCCTTCGCGCTGCTCGCGCACGGTGTAGAGACTGTAGGCGTCGAAGATCGCAAGGCGCGGAATGTCCGCGGCAATGATCGGCGCCACCGCCCATTCAAGCTGCGCGGCATAGCGCTGCTTCTCCGGCTTGGTCGGCGTGCCATCCAGTTCCGGCTCTTCGATCGTCGGCTCGCGCACGACGGCGCTCGCCACGATCTTCGACGTGACGGGCGACGGGGACAGTGACTGCGGCGCCGGAAATTCCGCGTGCCGGTGTGCGTCTTTCGGTTTCACGACGCGCGCGTACGCGGTGCGCACCAGGCGGAACTCGGCGGTCACCGTGTCTTCAAGCGATCCCAGGTTCTCGCCGGGCGCCGAAGAGATCCACGCGCCGACAAAATATTTTCGCACGACCTCGAGCGCTTCCTCCGCATGCTTCTGCGTGTCGAAGTAGCCGACGTGCAGGCGGAAGCGCTCGCGGCCTTCCTCGATTTTGCGCGAGCGGAATACGGAAAAGCCCTCGAGCTCATGCCGGAACGGCACGAGCAGGGCCATCGGCAAGCTCGATGAATCGAGATTGATGACGAACAGCCCTTCGCTGAGCTGCGAATTTTCCAGCGCTTTACCGGCCATCCAGGCACCCCGGCCGCATTCTTCGTTTTGTGTCCCCACGGGGCGAGCGTGGGGCAGGACGTTCAATATGTTACACCTTGAGCTTAATCTCAATACATATGATGGAATGAGGCCCATGGCCTGGCTGACAAAGAGCCGATTCACGGCGGGTTTGCAGTGCGTTAAACGCCTGTGGTTCGAGGTCAACCAGCCGCTGACCGAGCCGCGGATCGAGCGCCTCGCCCTGCTCCAGGGACGTGAATTCGACGAGGCGGTTCGGGGACTTGCACCCGGGCGGACCATCTCGCGGGACAAGGGCATGCCCGCCGCGATCGCCGAAACGACCGCGGTCCTGAGAGCCGGCGGAGCGCCACTCCTCTACCAGCCGGCCTTCCGATCCGGCGACCTCGCGGTCATCGCCGATATCCTCCGGCGTCGCGGCCAGTCGTACGACCTCATCGAGGTCAAGGCCTCGACCACGGTGAAGGACGAACACATTCCCGATGCGGCGTTCCAGACGCTCGTGCTGCGCGGCGCCGGCATGCCGGTGTCCTCCGTCTTCATCGGTCACGTCGACAACCGCTTCGTGCTCAAGCGACCCGGCGACTACGCCGGCCTCGCCATCGAAGAAAACATCACCAGGGAAGTCGAAGCGTCGCTGCAGCGGATCGCGGACACGGCGAGCCAGCACCTCGCGCTCGTCGCAACCCCGCACGTGCCGGACATCGACATGGGCGCGCAGTGCACGAAGCCCTATCCGTGCCCCTTCATCGCACGCTGCACCGCCGAGCGCGGCGAGCCGCCCGAGTATCCGCTCGAGTCGCTCCCGCGCGGCGGCAAGCTGATCGAGTCCCTGCGGGCCGAGGGCTATGAGGATCTGCGCCACGTGCCCGCGGATCGATTGTCGAACGAGAATCACCGGCGCGTGCATGCGGCGGCCGTGAGCGGCGTTGCTTTCTTCGATGCCGCGGCGACCGCGGAGCTGCGCTCGCTTCCCTTGCCGCGCGCCTACCTCGATTTCGAGACCATCGGCCGCGCCGTGCCGGAGATCCTCGGGACGCGGCCGTACGAGCAATGGCCGTTCCAGTGGTCGGTGCACGTCGAGGACGCAACGGGCAGTGTCCGTCACCACGATTATCTCGCCATCGAATCGTTCGGGGATTTCTCGCAGCTCGCCGCCGCGCTCGTCGCCGTCATCCCGAAGACGGGCCCGGTGTTCGTGTACAACGCGACGTTCGAACGCGGGGTGCTCGAGCGGCTGGCCGAACGCTTGCCTGAACACGCCGCCGCCCTCGACAGCGTGCGCGATCGGCTCTACGACCTCTGGCCGGTCGCGAAGGATGCCTACTACCACCGCGACATGCAGGGTTCCTGGTCCATCAAGGACGTATTGCCGACGATCGCGCCGGAACTTTCCTATGAAGGACTCGATGACGTGCGCGAAGGCGAAGCGGCCCAGCTCGCGTTTCTCGAGCTCCGCAAGCCGGGCGGCGATCCGGTCCGGCGCGAGCAGCACGTGAAGGCGCTGCGCGCCTACTGCAGCCGCGACACCTGGGGACTCGTGGTGCTCCGGCGCTTTCTCGCCGGCGAGCCGCTCACTTGATGCCAATCACTTGATCAAATAGACGAGGTTGATCGTCGTCAGCTGATCGGTCGTCTCGAGACCGCCCGGCGGATCGCTGTTGTAGCGGATGCCGTAGCCGACGCTGAGCGCGAGCTTGTCCGTCATGCTGACCTGTAGCGCCAGGTCGTTGCTGACGAAGGTGTTCGCGGAACCCGACTCGACGAGGAGCTTGTCGGTGATCTGGGTGGTCGCCGTGAGCTTGCGCAGGAAATCGAGGCCGGCATTCACGATGGCATCGCTCGCACTGTCGCCCTTGATGCGATCGGTGACATTGCCGGCCGCGTCCTTCACGAGGATTTCCGGCCGCAACGAACGGTAGCCGAGGCCGAGCGTGCCGCTCAGCTTGGTTGCGTCCGTGTCGATGAACTTGTAGCCGGCGCCCGCGGAAAGCGTCGCCTGGTAGTCAAAGCCGCTGAAGGCGTCGTCCTCGTAGCGGGCGGCGCCGAAGACGAAGAAGCGCTCGGTCAGCTTGTAGTCGGACTGCCAGCGGACATCCCAGCGTTGCGCCGAGGTGATGTCGTTGTTCTGGCCGTAGAGGCCGCTCATGCCGAAGGCGTGCTTCCACTGCGGCCCCTCGGTTGCGAGGTCGAGCTTGAGGTTGCCGGTGTTGGTGTCGGAATTGCCGCGCGCCATCAAGTAGCCGAGTTCGCCCTTGCCGGTCCAGCCGGCATGGGCCGGCACTGCGGCGAGGAATGCGAAGGCAATCAGCGCGGACACGCCGCGCCAGGGGCTCGGGATTCGCACGGGATCTTCCTCCAGGGAAAAACGAGTGCGAGATTATAGGCTGCCGGGCAGCCGGACCCGAGGGTACAAAAGTCGTATTGCGGCCACGATGGCAATCAGCGCAGCGATGCCCGCGGCGAGGTAACCAAAGCCGATCGCATCGAACTTCGGCAGCACGCGCGGCAGCGCCGCGGCCAGCACCATCATAAGAGTGACCGCCGCGATCGTATCGAGCGAGAGCATCCGGAGCGCGGCACGGCGCCAGCGCTCGAGGCTCATTCCGGCGACGAGGTAGTCCTCCTGCGCCCGCTGCCGTTCCGCCCGCAACCGCTCCGCGTTGCGATCAGCCTCCGCCGCCCGCACGCGCGCCATGAGGCGCACGTCGAAGTCCGGATCGACGTCGATCGATCCGAAGAGTTTCGCCAGGCGGTCATCGATTGAAATCATTTCAATTCCTGCAGCCGCGCGCGCGCCCGATGCAGCAGCGTCTTCACCGTGCCGACCGGCATCGCCAGCATGGCCGACACCGACTCATATGACTGCTCCTCCATATAGAAGAGCATCACGACCTGGCGCTGCTTCGCCGGCAACTGATCGACGAGGCGCATCAGGGCTTCGCCTTCGAGCTCCGCGCGCTCGCCCGCCGAATTCGCGCCCTCGGCCTCGACGGCGCCGAGGACCTCCGGATCGCTGAGCGAGGCATTCGGCCGGCGCGAACGGAGCGCCGTGAAACTCGTATTGCGCGTGATCGTATAGATCCACGTCGAGAGCGTCGCTCGGCCGTCGAATTGCGGCAAGGCCTTCCACACTTTGATGAATACCTCCTGCGCAACGTCTTCGGCCGCCTCGCGGTCGCGCAGGTAGCTCAGCGCGAGGCCAAACACTTTGCGCCGGAACGCGTCCACGACGGCCGCCAGCGCTTCGTCGCGCCGGCCCGTTGCCAGGAGCTCGATGACTCTCGCCTCTAGCATCCTGGGCGGAGTCCGGGCAGGCGCAATGACACTGGGTTGATACTCCGGAACCGGGCAAAAGGTTTCAGCCATTGTAGGGCGTCGCCGGTGAAACCTTTTGCCCGGCCGGCGAGTAAAAGTAAGCGAACCCGCCATGGGACTGAACCGAAGTGACCGCACCCCTGCAAGATACCGCCCTCGCCGCCCTCATCGGGACGCTGGTCGGCTACCTCGCGCACGGCCACTGGGACAAGCTCGAATGGCTGGTAGGCTTGCTCGTTGCCTGAAGGAGTCCCGTTCATGAATGAAAATCAAATGGCCCTGCTCATCCCGATCATCGCGGTGATCATGAGCATGTCGGTCGCTATTGTCTTTATCCTGGCGGTGCACCGGCACAAGACGAAGCAGCTCGAGCAGCGCCACAAGGAACGCATGGCGGCCATCGACAAGGGGCTCGACTTCCCGATGGACCCGGTCAAGCTCGACGCGCCGTCGCGGCCGCGCTACCTGCTGCGCGGGCTCGTCTGGCTCGGCGTCGGCCTCGCCATCGTGTACGGCGCGCGACCCGCCCTGGAAGACCAGGCCTCTGGCTTCGGCTGGATACCGGTCGCCGTGGGCATCGCGTACCTCATTTTCTATTTCGTCGAGGGCCGCAAGGAGTCGGGAATCGACAAGCCAACGCCGCCGACCGGCCTCATCTCCGGGAGCAACTCATGATCGCCCGCGTCCTGTTGATTGCAGTACTCGGCGTCGCCTGCGCCTCGTCCGCGGCCGCGAGCGAATACAGCAAGGTCAATGGGTCCGTGCAGGTCGGCGCCGGCCGCCAGGTGACCGACGATGTCTCCACGGTGAACGGCTCGGTCACCATCGGCGAAGGGGCAAGTGTCGAGGAAGCGAGCACGGTGAATGGCAGCATTACGCTCGGGCCGCGCGCAACGGCGAAGGAAATGAACGCCGTCAACGGCCGCCTCACGCTCGATGAGAGCTCGAGCGTCAGCGGCGCGGTCAGCAACGTCAACGGCGACATCCAGCTCGCGGCAGCCCACATCGGCGGCGGCATCCACACGAACAACGGCGATGTCAACGTCGGTGCGAATTCGCACGTCGAAGGCGGCATCACGGTCGAGAAGTCCTCGGGCGGCTGGTTTTCGTGGCAAGGCTCGCCGCCGCGCATCGTGATCGGCCCGGGCGCGGTCGTCGACGGACCGCTCAGGTTCGAGCGCGACGTCAAGCTTTACGTGAGCGATCGCGCGAAGATCGGAGCGGTCACGGGCGCGACGCCGGTGACGTATTCGGGCGATACTGCGCCGAAGTGAAACCGTGGGGTCAGGCCCCACAGGGGCCCGACCTCATGACGACGACGACGCCGCTGCCCGCCGCCGCCGAAGGCGCGCTTGCCGAAGGACGCTTCATCGAGGCGATCAAGATCCTGCGGCAGTCGGAACGGCTCGACCTCACCCAGGCGAAGCAGCGGCTCGACGCCTATCTCGCCGCAAACCCGGAACTGAAGGAGCGCGTCCAGCGCAAGAGCCGCGAGATGCGCGGCAAGATCCTGAAGTGGGTGCTCCTGCTCGACGGCATCATCATCCTGCTCGTGCTGTACTGGTTCTTCCGGCGCTGAATCCAAGGTCCGATTGACGCGCCGCCCAATCTGGCGTTAGCGTCCCCGCGCCAATAACAATAACGGGGGACGGTCCCATGCTCATTTCCATGCCGCGGCGACTCGCTGCGGAGCTGATCGGTACGTTCTGGCTGGTGCTAGGCGGCTGCGGCAGCGCCGTGCTCGCAGCGAAATTTCCGGAGGTCGGCATCGGCCTCGTCGGCGTGTCGCTCGCCTTCGGCCTCACGGTACTCACGATGGTCTATACCGTCGGCTACATCTCCGGCTGCCACCTGAATCCGGCCGTGACGATCGGGCTATGGGCCGGCGGGCGCGTACGCCCCAACGACGTGCTGCCCTACATCGTCGCGCAGGTCGTCGGCGCCACGCTCGCGGCATGGTTCATCGCGCACATCGGCGCCGGCAACGGCACCGACGTCATCGCGGGCGGCCTTGCGGCGAACGGCTATGGCGATCACTCACCGGGCGGCTACAACCTGCATTCGGCGCTCCTCATGGAAATCGTGATGACGTTCTTTTTCCTGGTCGTGATCCTGGGGTCGACCGACAGCCGCGTACCGGCCGGCTTTGCGCCGCTCGCCATCGGACTCGCGCTCACCCTGATCCACCTGATCAGCATTCCGGTGACGAACACGTCCGTGAATCCCGCGCGCAGCACGGGGCCGGCCCTGATGGTCGGCGGCTGGGCCCTTCAGCAGCTCTGGCTCTTCTGGGTCGCACCGATCGTCGGCGCCCTGATCGCGGGCGGCGTGTATCGCTGGCTGGGAAAAACGAAGTGACGCGCGCTGGTTCAGCGCGCCCCTGCGCCGGCCGACGGGTCTGTGGCGACGCCACGCGATAGCCCGACGAACTGCACGAGCTGTGACAGGAACGCGATCGTGCCGATGAAGACGGCCGATACCGCGCGGAACTGCTCGCCCATCGTCCAGTTGAGCCAGGCGACGATCACCATCAGCACGACGAACACCGGCACCTTGAGGCTCGTCCAGAGGCTCCTGGACGCCTCGTGCTGCCACTTCGCGAAGAGCTCGGCCGGCTCGGCCGCGCGCACGAAGCGTTGCAGCTGGTTCGAGACGAGCTTCGGCCGCGGGTCGAGATAGACGAGTCCGCGGCGGATGAGGCGCAGCACGATGATGTCGTTGCGCGGGTTCGGCAGGTGGCCGCAGGCGAGCTGGAACAGCATCAGCCGTTCCGCGTGCGAACAGGTCATCCAGACATACGGGAACGCGAACTTCTTGAACTGCTCGTCGCACTTGTCCGCCCAGCGAACGTCGACGCGCGTGAGCTGGCGCAGTGCGTCCGCCCAGCGGCGCGATTCGTCGAGACCCGGGTGATGATCCCTGGTCCGCCAGGTTTCGGGAATCGAATGATGCAGCCAGTCCTCCGGGAAATTTTCCCCGAGGATGACAATGTCGAGCTTCTCTTGCGCCAGGAGCCGCTCGAGGAGATCGAGGATCTGCTTGCGCCGTCCGACATCGTTCGCGCCCGCTTCGAGCTGAGTCAACACGATCACCCCTTCCGGGTCCTCGGGCTGCACGTCCCGCAGGTTGGGCACGCGCGAGAGGTCGACCCGCTTTGCGTCGGGTACTGCATCGAGCAAGCGCGCGAGCACGTCCGTCCCGAGCTCCCGTTCGCGCGTCGAGCGATGGTAGATCGTGCCCGCCGAGCAGTTCGAGATGCGGCGGCTGCGGAATTCATGGAGCACGTAGGCAGTGCCCGCGCCGAAGAGGCGCCGCGTCAGGAAAACACCGAGCCACGCGGTCAGCACATACGCGCCGAGCAGGGCGAGTGCGACCGGCATGACGGCAAACGTCTCGTGGGCGAGGTCTCCGCCCGAGGCCCACGGAAAGTCGGCGCGCCCCGGAGGCACGGCAACCGTCTGCCTTTGCCCGTCGGCGCCGCCTGGGGATCCGCAGACTTCCTGGCCCGGTGAGCCGAGCGAACAGAGGTCGGCATGCAGCCTGACGCGCCTTGCCTGTTTGCGTCCCGCGCCGGTCTCCAACCAGATGGTCTCGTCCCAAAAACCGATCGCGCCGGGGGCTTCTTTGCCCGCCCAGGGCACACCGCCCGCGACCTCGGCGATCCAACCGTGGTCGTCGGCGGGACTTGCGAAGCCGGGCACCGGCAGCGTGGCGAGCTTCGCAGCAGGCGGATACAGCGCCTCACGCGCTTCGCGGTCCGGATACCAGCGCTGCAAGTCGCCATCGATGGCCTCCCGGCGCTCGCGCAGCTGGGAGGTAATGCGGACGAGCTCGTCGTCCAGCAGCCCCTGGACCTGGATGTCGTGAAAATGCAGGTAATGCCAGAGCGTTGCGACCACCGGGGCGAAGAGCACGGCCGTCAGGCAGCGTGCGTAATCGCGCTCGAATCGGCGCAGGCCCGCGTGGCTGAGGATCTCCATGGGCGGCGCGCGGTGCCGGTGCAGGCGAATCCCGATCACGACCGCGAGCGCCACGGAAACGCCCAGCGCGAGCCACAACCAGTCCCGTTGCCATCCGGAGAGCAGTGCCAGCGTCAGCACGGCCCAGGAAATCGGCGCCACGACGCCGAGCGCGCGGTAGTGGCCGCGAAGCGCGGCACGCGGCCAGAGGTAGTCCACGGCCTTCACGACGTACTCACGCAGCCCGAGCGGCCAGCAGAGGAGCGCCACGATGAGAAGCAGCGGCACGACAACGTTGGACACCGCAACGAGGGTCGAGACGCCCGCGTAAAGGCGCAGGTCGCCGAGATCCTTTTGCGGAAAGAAAACGACGATCCCCCAGGGGAGCTTGCGGGCCGGGTCTTTGAACTGCACGGGGCGGTAATAGAAGCCGTACGGCTGGCCGAGGTACTCGCCATTGAAGTGGCGGCCCGTGCCCGCGCGCATGGCCGCCATCAGCTCGTCGTTCTGCTCGGTCTCGCGATAGAAATTCTCGGCGAGGCTGCGCCGGTCTTCGGAGTGGAAGATCACCGTGCCCGAGCGCTGGTCGACGATCGCGAAGCGCAGCAGCGGCGGTGCGAGCGATGCGGTCAACCCATGCAGGCGCACATCGCCGGTGACGGCGCCGCGGAATACCGGGTGGTCCGGATTCGTCCAGTCTTCGATCGGGATGGCGATCTGCAGGACCTTCGCACCGTCCGCGCGATTGAAGAGCCGCTGCGCGACAAACCGCGGCGGGGCTGCGGCGTCGGCCGGCTTCGGTCCCCAGCCCCTGCCCTGCGCGATCAGCTGGAAATACTCGCGGTCCTTGACCGGCACCACCGTCGGCTGCGGAAGCACGGCAAAACCGGTGAGGCGCGGACCGAATTTCCAGCCGTCGCGATTGACGGCGAGCACCGTGCGCAGCGGCGACCAGTTCCCGAGCTCGTCCTTGGCCGCTTCCTCGGCCGGCACCGACAGGAAGACCGTCGTGCAGTTCATGACCGCCGGTCCCTGCGCATACGCCTGCAGCTTCCCCGCGATCGTCTGGTTGTCGTGGATACGCACGGGCAGTGTTGCGGTCGGCCCGATCGTGTACGGCTGCAGATCGCCCGTCGTCTCGACGAATTGCGCGGAGTTGCACCTGGCACCCGGCGGCGAACCCTTCGGCGCATAGACGTCGGGGCTGCGGTAGTAGTCGCGGTAGGCGGCGAGCAATTGCGTCGCTTCGCCGAGTTGCGTCGCCAAGTGCTCATTCAGGCTCTCGGCGTACTGCCTGGCGCTGTTCTCCATCCATTGTCCGAGCGACTGGCGGCTCCAGAACGTGCCGACGGCGACGATCAGCACGACCGGGATGAGGAGCGCAGCGAGCAGGCAAAGGATTGCGCTGCGGACCTTGATCGATTCCGTGGCCGAGCCGAACGCGAGGTTCAGCAGCGGCCAGGCGAGGAGGCTCAGGACGATGAGCAGCGCGATGAGCCAGGTTCCGTAGGGCCACAGGAGCCCATCGAGTTCCTGTTCGACGCTCTTCGGCTGAAGACCGATGACGTACAGGATGTCGCCCGCGGCGCAGGCCTTGCTGTCGTCGTGGGTCCTGACTTGGAACGGCGGCCGGAACGGCAGAATGAACACGCGATAGCTGCGGCCCTCGACCTGGTCGTCGATGGTGGTGGGTTCCATGGGGCCCTGGCAGTCCGTGGAGTCGGACTTCTCCTCGCCATTCGCCGCGGCCTCGGCGGGTCCGATGTTCGAAGCCCGCTCGAGCAGGCGCGCGGCGTCAACGAAGCCAAGTGTCAGTGCCTTCGGCTTCTGCAGCACAACCCGGCCACCGCCAGCGCCGCGCGAGCCGCGGCCCGGCACCTCAGCCAGCACGCGACCGTCACGCAGCGTGAGCAGGACGTCCTCGAAGGTGTCCTGCGAAATCACGGCGTTGAAGGAATCGTTGGTCTGCCCCTTCCAGTAGAAGGGACAAGCGGAGCCGAGCTTGTCGTTGACGGATTTCACCGCCAGGAGCCCGCCTGGAATCGCAAGATTGAGATCGAGGTCCAGGCCGTCCACCGGATCGCAGACCGCCTTGAATTCCTTTTCCGTCGGACGATTGCCGCAGGCCGCCTTGTAATCGGGGTCGAGCGGCGTGAGCTCGATGCCGGGGATGGCGAGCCGCTCGCGATAATTTCGCAGGATGCTGTCGCGCCGGGCCGCCGGCGACATCCTGCCGGACGCACCGGCGTCGCAAGCGTCGTCCGGCAGCGCCGCCATGAGCTTGAAGACGCCGGCAATGCTCTCGTGGAAATTGACGATCTGCTCCGACACGTCGCCGAGCACGCGATAGGCGCGCCCTTCATTGAAGGTCGCGCTGCGCGTCAGCGAGGCGCCGTAATAAATGGCGCCGACGACGAACGCGGTCGCGACGGAAATGACGAGGAGGCGCGGAACGCTTGCTTTGAGGCGCGCGGCCGCCGACGGCGGATCGGCCGGTGAGGCGGGCGTATTCACGTCGAGTCACTCCCTGTGCTCGAACTTATTGGACGGTCGGGGCCGATCTTACTCGCCGCGCCGATGAACGCAATCAGGGAAAAGACGGTATATTTCCCGCCCCTGATCCTCCTTACAGGACCGGCAGCCCATGCCTCAAGTCGACTACCGTGCCGAACGCGCGGTTGCCGTCATCACGTTCGGCAATGCGCCCGTCAACGGTCTCTCGCACGCGGTGCGTTCCGACATGGCGGCTGCCTTTGAACGCGCGGCGGCGGATGGTGCGATCCATGCAGTCGTCCTTGCGGGCGCGGATGGCAATTTCTCCGCTGGGGCGGACATCAAGGAATTCGGAACGCCGGCTGTGCTGCGCGGCCCGAGCCTGCGCCAGCTCGTCGCCCTCGTCGAATCGAGCGCCAAGCCGGTCATTGCCGCGATCAGCGGCAATTGCCTCGGCGGCGGGCTCGAACTCGCCCTGGCCGCGCACTATCGCGTTGCGAAGTCCGACGCGAAGCTCGGCCTCCCGGAAGTGAAGCTCGGGCTCCTGCCGGGTGCCGGCGGAACGCAGCGGCTCCCACGCCTCGTCGGTGTCGAGACCGCGATCAACATGACCGTGAGCGGCGAACCGCTGCCCGCGAAGCTCCTTGCGAAAACGGCGCTCCTTGATCGCGTCGTCGAGGGTGATCCGCTCGCCGCGGCCATCGAATTCGCGGCGTCGAAGGAAGTTGCCTCCGCGGCCCCACGCCGCGTGCGCGACATGGTTCTCAAGGAACCGAATCTCGAAGCGCTGTGCGAATTCGCGCGCAACGGCGTCAAGGCACAGTGGCCGAACCTGCCGGCGCCCGTGCGCTGCATCGATGCCATCGAATATGCCGCGAAGCCGATCGAGGAAGGCCTCGCCTACGAACGCCGCTGCTTCGCCGAACTCATGGAGTCGGCGGAATCGAAATCGTTGCGCCATGCATTCCTCGCGGAGCGCGCGGCGAGCAAGATCGAAGGCGTTCCCGAATCGACGGCCGTCCGTCCGATCGCCCGGGCTGCCGTCATCGGCGCCGGCACGATGGGCGGCGGCATTACGATCTGCTTCCTGAACGCCGGCATTCCCGTGTGGCTGGTCGAGACGACACAGGAAGCGCTCGACAAAGGCATCGCGCGCATCGCCGGCATCTACGACGGCCAGGTGAAAAAGGGAAAGCTCGCCCAGGCCGAACGCGACAAGCGCCTCGCGTTGATCGTGCCGACGCTTTCCTGCGAAGCGATCGGCGAAGCGGACATCGTCATCGAAGCCGTGTTTGAATCGATGGACGTCAAGCAGCAGGTGATGACAACGCTCGATCGCGTGATGAAGCGCGGCGCGATCCTCGCGACGAACACCTCGACGCTCGATGTCAACCAGATCGCCGCGTTCACCAAGCGTCCGCAGGACGTCGTCGGCACGCACTTCTTCAGCCCGGCCAACGTGATGCGCCTCCTTGAAATCGTGCGCGGCAAGGCGACGGCAGCGGACGTGCTCGCGACAGCGCTCAAGCTCGGCAAGACGCTGCGCAAGGTCGCCGTCGTCTCGGGCGTCTGCGACGGCTTCATCGGCAATCGCATGCTCGAGCCGTACACCAAGCAGGCCTCCTGTCTCCTCGAGGAAGGCGCGTCGCCCGACCAGGTCGACAAGGCGATGGAAGCCTTCGGCATGGCGATGGGGCCGTTCCGCGTCGGCGACCTCGCCGGCAATGACATCGGCTGGTCGGTGCGCAAGCGCCGGCGTGCCGAGCGACCGGACTACAAGTTCTCGACGCTGCCCGACAAGCTCTGCGAACTCGGCCGCTTCGGCCAGAAGACCGGCGGCGGCTGGTACGACTACCCGGCGGGCTCGCGCAAGCCCGTGAACTCGAAGGTCGTCGATGAGCTCATTGCGCAGCACCGCCGCGACATCGGAGTGACGCCGCGCAAGATCGCGAGCGCCGAGATCGTCGACCGGCTCGTCTATGCGCTTGTGAACGAGGGCGCGAAGATTCTCGAGGAGAAGATCGCGGCACGCGCTTCGGACATCGACGTCGTCTATCTCACGGGTTACGGCTTTCCGCCGTCGCGCGGCGGCCCGATGTTCTACGCCGATCTCGCCGGGCTCTACGACGTGCGCCGGCGCGTGCTCGAGTTCGGCAGGAATCCGCACGGCGATCCCGCGTTCTGGACGCCCGCACCGCTCCTCGAACGCCTTGCCGCCTCGGGCGGCACGTTCAACGGCGGCGAAGGAGCAAGCCTGTGAGCCGCGAGGCAGTGATTGTTTCCACGGCGCGCACGCCGCTCGCGAAATCGTTTCGCGGCGCCTTCAACATGAGCCACGGCGCGCATCTCGGCGGCCACGCGGTGAAGGCGGCGCTCGAGCGCGCCAGGGTCGATCCGGCCGACGTGGAAGACGTCGTGATGGGCTGCGCGCTGCCGGAAGGCGCCACGGGCTCGAATATCGCGCGCATCATCGCTTATCGCGCGGGCTGTCCCGTCACGGTGAGCGGAGTGACGATCAACCGCTTCTGCAGCTCGGGTCTGCAGGCGATCGCGGTGGCGTCGCAACGGATCCTCGCGGGCGAGGCCGACGTGTTCGTGGCCGGCGGCGTCGAGTCGATCAGCTGCGTGCAGAACACCCTGAACCCGAAGATGCTGCGCGACTCCTGGATCCTCGAGCACAAGCCCGAGTACTACTGGCCGATGCTCGAGACCGCGGAATTCGTCGCGAAGAAATACGGCATCAAGCGCGACCGCACGGACGAATACGGCGTGCGCAGCCAGCTGCGCGCGAGCGCCGCGCAGACGGCCGGCCATTTCGAGGAAGAAATGGTCGCGACGCCCGCCACCATGGCGCTGGTCGATCCCGAGAGCGGGCGCGTCATGACGAAGGAGGTCGTGCTGGAACAGGACGAGGGCCTGCGCCCGGACACGACGCCCGAAGGCGTCGCGAAGATCCGGCCCGCGCTGCCGGGCGGCACGGTCGCCGCGGGCAATGCGAGCCAGTTCTCCGACGGCGCGGGCGCGTGTGTCGTCATGAGCGCGAGCGAAGCCTCCAAACGGGGCCTCAAGCCGCTGGGCGCGTTCCGCGGATTCGCCGTTGCGGGTTGCGAGCCGGGCGAGATGGGCATCGGCCCGGTGTTGGCGGTGCCGAAGCTCCTGAAGCGAGCCGGCCTTCGCATGGAGGACGTCGGGCTGTGGGAACTCAATGAAGCCTTCGCGGTGCAGGTGCTGTACTGCCGGGATCAGCTTGGCATTCCGGACGAGCGCCTCAATGTCGACGGCGGCGCGATCGCCGTCGGTCATCCTTATGGCATGACCGGGCAGCGCCTCACGGCGCACGCGCTCATCGCCGGCAAGCGCCTCGGTGCGAAGTATGTCGTCGCGACGATGTGCATCGGCGGCGGCATGGGCGCCGCGGGCCTCTTCGAAGTCTACTGAAGCGGTGCCGGTGTTGGATAACTGGGGATTTGGGTTAAAGTCGCAGCCCAAATCCCCAGTTATCCAACACCGGCACCGGTTTACTCATGAGCACTTACACCGCTACGGTTTCGTGGTCGCGCCCGGCGGGCGCGCCGTTCAAGGACAACAAGTATTCACGCGCGCACGAATGGCGCTTCGACGGCGGCGCGGTCGTGCCGGCCTCGAGCTCGCCGAAGGTCGTGCCGTTGCCGCTCTCGAACCCGGCGGGCGTGGACCCGGAAGAGGCGCTGGTCGCCTCGCTCTCCTCCTGCCACATGCTGTTCTTCCTGTTCTTCGCCGCCAAGGCGGGCTTCGTCATCGACAAGTACGAGGATGACGCCATCGGCGAAATGGGCAAGAACCCGAAGGGCCTGATGGCCATGCTCAAGGTGCGCCTGAGGCCCGCGATCGCCTGGGTCGAGCGCACGCCGTCGGCCGCCGAACTCGACGACCTGCACCACAAGGCGCACGAGGCCTGCTATATCGCGAATTCGGTGACCGCCGAGATCACGATCGAATAGGAAATGGGGACATTCCTGATTTTCGCGCCGGAGCAACCGCGAAAATCAGGAATGTCCCCATTTCCAGATTACTGCGGGCCGAGACCGCCCATCGATCCGAAGCCCGCCTTCTTGGCGCGCTTTTCCATGCGCTTTTCCTTGAGCGTCTTCTGCGGTTTCTTCTTGGACTCTTTCTTCCGTTCCATGCCTTTACCCATGACTCACCCTCCGTCTTGAGAAGCCGCTATCTTAGAAAGAAAATCGAAACGTATCTATTTTCCCTTGCCCGAAGCCAGCGCGTCGATCATGCGGCTCACGTACTGAGGCGAGCGCGTGTTGCGCGCGATCAGCAGGTACACGGCGGGCACGGCGAAGAGCGTCAGCACCATCGAGATCGTGACGCCGAAGAAGACCACGGCGCCGAGCGCACGGCGGCTTTCGGCGCCCGCGCCGGTCGCGATCATGAGCGGCAGGGAGCCGAACGCGGCGCAGAGGCTCGTCATGAGCACCGGCCGCAGCCGGATCACCGAGGCCTCGATCACCGCCTCGACGAACCCGCGCCCGCGGTCGCGCAGCTGGTTCGCGAATTCCACGATCAGCACGCCGTTCTTCGCCGCCAGGCCCACGAGGAGCACCGCGCCGATGCCGCTGAAGACCGTCACCGGTGCATTGAAGATGAAGAGCCCGACCAGCGCGCCCGTCAGCGCGAGCGGCACCGTCGTCAGGATCACGAACGGGTGGATGAAACTCTCGAACTGCGCCGCGAGCACGAGGTAAACGATGACGAGCGCCATCACGAAGGTCCAGAGGAGCGCCGATCCGGCCTCCTTGAGCTCGCGGGATTCGCCGTCGTACTCAAGACGCACGCCGCCGGGCGCCTCCTCTTTGACGACCCGCTCGAGGTACTTGAGCGCCTCGCCGAGCGAATAGCCGGGCGTAAGCCCCGAGGAAATCGTGATCGACCGCAGCCGGTTGAAGCGTCGCAGGTCCTGGGGCCCTGCCACTTCCTCCACCTTGACGAGGCTCGAGAGCGGCACGAGCTCATTGCTGCGCTCGGAGCGCACGTAGATGTTGTCGAGATCGGTCGGGCTCGCGCGCTCGGCGTTGCCCGCCTGCAGGATGACGTTGTATTCCTCGCCGCGGTCCGTGTACGTCGTCACCTCGCGCGATCCCAGCATCGTCTCGAGCGTGCGGCCGATATTGCCGAGCGAAATGCCGAGATCGGCCGCCTTGTTGCGGTCGATGATGACGCGCATCTGCGGCTGGCGTTCCTTGTAGTCCGAGTCGATGCCGATGAGGTCCGGGTTCTCGACGCGCGCGCGGTCGAGGATGCGGTCGCGCACGTGCGCGAGCTCCGCGAAGTCATCACCCTGCAGGACGATCTGCACCGGGTTGTTGCCGATGCCGCTCACCGGCAGGCTCGGCGGCTGCTGCACGACGACACGCACGCCGGGCAGCGTGGATACTTTCTTCTGCAGCTCGGCGGCGATCTGGCTCGCGCTCTTGCTGCGTTCGCTCCAGGGCGTGAGCGGCGTGAACACGAGGCCGAGGTTCGCCGCGTTGTTGCCGAACGCGCCGGAGCGCGCCAGTACCCGAAGGACGTTCCCCTGCTTCTTCTCCTCGAGCAGGAACTGCTCGACCTGTTCGACGTAACGTTTCGTATACGCGACGCTCGAACCTTCCGGCGCGTTGACGAGCACGATGATGATTCCGCGGTCTTCGCGCGGCGAATAGTCGGTCCGCACGCCTTGCCAGAGGAGCCCGCCGACCGCAGCCACGGCAACAGCGCCGAACACGACGATGCCCGCATTTTTCAACGCCGCCGTCAGCGCGCGGCGATACCAGTCGGCGAGGCGCTGGAAGCGGCTGTCGACCCAGCGCGCGAAGCGCCCGCGCTCGACGTGCTTCGTGAAGAGGATCGAGCTCAGCATCGGCACGAGGGTCAGGGCGACGAGCGCCGAGAACGCGACGGCGGAAGCGACCGCGATGCCGAACTCGCCGAAGAGGCGGCCGAGCTTTCCCGGCATGAAGGAAATCGGCAGGAACACCGTCACGAGCACCGTCGTCACGGCGATCACGGCGAAGCCGATCTCGCGGCTGCCGCTGATGCAGGCGAGCACCGGCGGCTCGCCATGCTCCATGCGCCGCACGACGTTCTCGAGCACGACGATGCTGTCGTCCACGACGAGCCCGATCGCGAGCACGATGCCAAGGAGCGTCAGCACGTTGATCGAGAAGCCGAGCGCCGCCATCACCGTCGCCGAGGCGATGATCGACACGGGGATCGTGAGCGCCGGAATGAGCGTCGCGCGCCAGCTGCCGAGGAAACCGAAGATCACGATCAGCACCATGGTGAGCGCGAGCGCGAGCGTAAAACGCACTTCGTGCATGGAAGCCGAAACGAAGATGGAGAAGTCGACGTTGACCGACATGTGGATGTCGGCCGGCAACGACTCCTCGATCCGCGTCATCTCCGCGCGCACGCCTGCGGCGACCTCCAGCACGTTCGCTTTCGACTGCGGGATGACGGCGAGGTTGATGCTCGGCAGCCCGTCCGAGCGCGCAAAGCCCCGGTCATCCTCGGATGCGACTTCGACCTTGGTGACCTCGCCGAGCCTCACGAGCGAACCGTCGCCGCCGCGGCCGACCACGAGCTGGCGGAAATCGTCGGCGGTCTTGAGCCGCGTGATCGTGCGGAGCGTGAATTCGCGCTGCTTCGATTCGATGCGGCCCGCGGGCAGCTCGACGTTCTCGGAGCGCAGCGCGTTCTCGAGATCGGCAACCGTCAGCTCGTGCGCCGCGAGCGCGGCGCGGTCGATCCAGATGCGCATCGCGTAGCGGCGCTCATTGCCGATGCGCACCTGCGCGACGCCCGGCACGACCGAGAACCGGTCGATGAGATAGCGATGCGCATAGTCCGTGAGCTCGAGCGAATTGCGGGCTTCGCTGCGCAGGTTGATGAAGACGATCGCGTCGGCGCTCGCGTCCTGCTTCGCGACCTGCGGCGGGTCGGCTTCCGTCGGCAGGTTCGGCAGCACGCGTGAAATGCGGTCGCGCACGTCGTTGGCCGCCGCTTCGAGATCGCGGCTGACGCTGAATTCGATGTTGACCGACGATTTCTCGTCGCGGCTCGTCGAGGTGAGCTTGGTGATGCCCTCGATGCCCGCGACCGAGTCCTCGATCACGCGCGTGATCTTGGTTTCGACCACGTCCGAGGAGGCGCCCCGGTAGTCGGTGCTCACCGAGACGACGGGCGATTCGACATCAGGGAACTCGCGCACGGGCAATCGCAACGCGGCGAGCGTTCCGAGGATCACCAGCATCAGGCTCACGACCGCCGCGAATACCGGCCGGCGAACGCTGAGTTCCGCGATCCTCAACGCAGCGGCCTCATGGAGCGGCCTGCACGCTCATGCCGGGCCGCAACTTGTCGGCGCCTTCGCTCACGATGTTTTCGCCGGCGGCAAGGCCCTCGAGGACCTCCACTTCGCCTGGCCGGCGCCGGCCGATGCGGATCTCCCGCTTGTCCACCTTGCCCTGGACGACGACATAGACGAACTGCTTGCCTTCCTCCGGGAGCAGCGCCTGCTCGGGCACGACGATGGCGTCCTTCGACGACTCCACGATGCGCACGGTGAGGAACATGCCGGGCTTCAGCAGCCCCTCGCCATTCGGCACGATCGCCCGGACGCCGAAGGCGCGGCTCACGGGATCGACGCGCGTGTCGACGCTCGCCACCGTGCCGTCGAAGGACCGGCCGGGATAGGCGGTGGTCGCAGCCCGGATGGCCAGGCCCGGGCGCACGACCGAGACCTGCGATTCAGGCACCGAGAAATCGACCTTGATGCGGCTCGTGTCGTCGAGCGTCGTCATGATCGTGCCGGGATTCACGAGGCTCCCGACGCTCACGCGGCGCAGGCCCACGTGGCCGTCGAACGGCGCCCGGACGATCGTGTCGCCGAGGCGCGAGGCGGACGCTGCGACCTTGGCCTCGTTGGCCCTGAGGGTCGCCACGATCTGGTCGAGCTGGGATTGCGACAGGGCCTTGGTGGCGATGAGCTCGACGCTGCGGTCGTACTGGCTCTTGCTCTCGACGAGCGCCGCCTGGGCCTGGGCCAGGTCCGCCGTGGCCTGCGTGCCGTCGAGTTCGACCAGTACCTCGCCCCTGCGTACCGCCTGGCCCTCCTTGAAGCGGATGGCCGTGATGAGATTCGAGGTCTTGGCCGTGACTTCGATCGCCTCGTTGGCGCGGGCCGTCCCGAGCGCCTCGAGTTCGTACGGAAATTCCCTGCGGACGGCCTGCCCGACGACCACGGAGGTCGCCGGCTTGCCGGCCGCGGCCGTCCGCGAAGCGCCGGACGGATCGGCCGATCCCCCACCGCCACGCCAGAGCGTGACCGCAAGGCCCAGGACCACGGTGGCAAGGCCTGCCGCAACTATCGATACGATCCAGAGTTTTCGGCGCAGATGGTCGTCGGACATGATGGCGCGGCACCTTAGCAGCTGGCTCCCGGGTCTCGATGCCCGGATGTCACCAGCGGCTCAAGGAGTGTATGAGTTGCGAGTTAACAATTATGACCGTGTGGCGGTGCTTGCGACCCTTTTTGCTACACTGCGGCCATGGCTACGCCCCGTATCATAAAGAAGTACGCCAACCGGCGGCTGTACGACGCCAGCATCTCCCGCCACGTGACCCTGGACGACATCCGCCGCCTCATCGTGGGCGGCGAGAAGATCACGGTCGTCGAGGACAAGACGGGCGATGACATCACCCGCCTGATCCTGCTGCAGGTCATTGCCGAGCAGGAGCACGGCGGCCAGCCGATCCTCTCGACCCAGCTCCTGGAATCGATCATCCGCTGCTATGGCAATGCCATGGAGCAGAGCATGTCCCGGTGCCTCGAGGCGAGCGTGCTGCATTTCGACCATGAGCGTCAGACGCCGCCCGAGGCCGAAAGGCTCGAGGACGTGACCACGGCGCGCCCGGCCTGAAGGCCGACCGCTCCGCATCGATGTCCGCGATCACCCTTCTCGGCCCGCAGTTCCGCGAGCCGAATCTCGGCCCTGTCCTCAAAGAGCTTGCACTGACCGGCCCGCTGGTCGCCGTCACCGCCGGCTGGCAGGAGCGCGAGGGCGAAATCGACGAGCTGGCGGAGCACATCGGCCGGGAAGTCACCGACCTGGGCCTCTATGCGCGCACCGACGACCTGTTCGCACACGACCGCGTGCTGTTCGCCGAATACCGCGCGCGCCAGGACCGGCTGCGGGCCCTGCAGGATCTCTACCGAATCCAGCTCGAGCACGCGCTCGGCGCCGTGCTCGACATCTGGCATCGCGGCCGCGAGGGCTGGATCGCGAGGGCCGCCCGGCGCAGCGCGCTCGGCACGATGCGACGGCTCGACCGCGAACACATGCTCGCGATCGAGCGTATCCACCAGGAATTCGCGCGACGCGTAGCGCTTGCCGACCGGCCGTCGATCGAGCGGCATCGCAAGGACCTGGCCGCGGGGATCGAGGGCGCGGCGGCCGTGCTCATCGCGGGTGGCCATGTGGCGGTGCTCGTGAACCGCCTGCGCATTTTCGGGCTCACCGGGCTCCTGAAGCAGAAGACGGTGCTCGCCTGGTCGGCGGGTGCGATGGCAATCGCCGAGCGGATCGTGCTGTTTCACGACCATCCGCCCCAGGGCGCCGGCGTCGCGGAACTCTTCGACCTGGGCCTCGGGCTCGTGCCGGGCGTCCTGCCCCTGCCCCACGCCCAGGACCGGCTGCGATTACACGATGGCGCGCATGTCTCGATCCTGACGCGGCGCTTCGCGCCGGCGCACTGCGTGACGCTCGATCATGGTTCGGTGCTCTCCTACGCGGACGGCCGGCTTTCCGGCTACGCGAACAGCTGGCGGCTGACGCGTGACGGCACGCTCGCCGAGGCGGACGCACCATGACTCCGGAGCTGCGCGAGCTGTTCGCGAACGGCGATCCAAAGCCGGAAATGATCGATGCGTTCCTCAAGTCAAACCGCTTTCCGATCATCGACCCGCGCGGCGTGACCTTCGTTTTTCGCGGCGCGGCCGACTCCGTCCTGCTGCGGCTCTGGATCTCGGGCCTGCCTGCGACCCAGCCACTCGAGAAGCTCGGCGAGACCGATCTGTGGGCGCTCCGGATCGACCTGCCGGAAACCTCGCGCGTCGAGTACAAGTTCGACGTGACGCGCGCCGCCATCAGCGAATGGATCACCGACCCGCTGAATCCGGTGAAGGCGACCGATCCCTTCGGCGCGAATTCCGTCTGCCAGGGCTACGGCTACGAGCGCCCGGCCTGGACGCAGTTCGATCCGCTCGCGCGCGCGGGCGCCGTCGATGAGCTCGTGATCGGGAGCGAGGCGTTCGGCGAACGCCGGCGCGTGCGCGCGTACCTGCCGGCGCGTTTCCGGCGCTCGCGGCGCTATCCGCTCCTCATCGTGCACGACGGCGACGACTACCTGCACTTTGCCGACTTCAAGATCGTGCTCGACAACCTCATCCACCGGCTCGAGATTCCGCCGCTCGTCGTGGCGCTCACGCAGTCGCCGGACCGCCTGAAGGAATACGCGGGCGACGAGCGGCATGCGCGCTTCATCGCGAAGGAAGTCCTGCCGGCGTTCCAGCAGCGCTTCCCGCTGCGCGACGAACCGGCGCAGCGGGTGCTCATGGGTGCAAGCTTCGGCGCCGTCGCCGCGCTGCATGCGGCGTGGTCGAATCCCGGCGTTTTCGGCGGGCTGCTGCTCGAATCCGGGTCCTTCGCGTTCTCGGATATCGGCCAGCACCGGCGCACGCCGGTGTTCGATCCGGTGGTGCGCTTCGTGAACGACTTCCGGCGGGCGCCGGGTGAAACGGCGCAGCGCATCTACATGAGCTGCGGCATCTACGAGTCGCTGATCTACGAGAATCGCTCGCTCGTTCCGCTGCTTACGTCGGCCGGCATCCAGGTGCGCTTCGAGGAGGCGCGCGACGCCCATAACTGGGAAAACTGGCGTGACCGGCTGCAGGCGGGCCTCACCTGGCTCCTCCCCGGCCCCCTCTGGATGGTCTACGAGTAGAATACAAACCGGTGCCGGTGTTGGATTACTGGGGACTTCGTGAGCACGTGGCCTGCATGTCGCCCGCGCTCCGGACGGGCCGAAGTCCCCAGTAATCCAACACCGGCACCGGCTTCAATAACAACAATCGAGGTTCGCTGCCGTGGCTCACGTGACGCGTCATATCGGCCTCTCGCTCGGGGCCGATATCTGCTGGCCGATCTGCTTCGAAGAAATCCTCAAGCGCCTCAAGCTCTCGGTGCCCATGCAGGGCGACACGCTGACGTTCGACGTCAGCCGCGTGACGATCGAGCCCTTCGATCTCAAGCAACCGGTACGCTACGACCTCGTCGTCGACCGGCTCACGCACTGGTATCACACGAGCCGCGAGTGGATCAAAAAGGCGGTCGTGCTCGACGACCTCTACGTCTTCAACAATCCCTGGTCGATCCAGGCGAACGAAAAGCACACGACCTACGCCGCGATGATGCGGCTCGGCCTCCCGATCCCCGAGACCTGGATGGTGCCGCCGAAGGCCTACGACAAGTCGGCGGATCTCGAACCGACGCTGCAGCGTTACGCGCGGCTCTTCGACGTCGGCACGATCGGGCAGAAGCTCGGCTACCCGCTTTTCATGAAGCCCTACGACGGCGGAGGCTGGGTCGGCGTCACGAAGATCGACAATGTCGAAGCGCTCAAAGCCGCGTACGAAGCGAGCGGCACGAAGATCATGCACCTGCAGGCCGGCGTCATTCCTTATGACAAGTTCGTCCGCTGCATCGGCCTCGGTCCCCAGACGCGCGTCGTCAACTACAACCCGTCGGCGCCGCTCCACGACCGCTATACGCTCGACCGCAACTTCGTCGACGCCGGCGAGCGCGCGGCGCTCGAGGGCATGACGCTCACGATCAACGCATTCTTCGGCTGGGACTTCAATTCCTGCGAAGCGCTCTTGAAGAACCACCAGTGGTACCCCATTGATTTCGCGAACGCTTGCCCGGACAGCCAGGTGACGTCGCTCCACTACCATTTCCCGTGGATGGTGAAGGCGAATTTGAGCTGGGCGATCTTCTGCGCAGCCACGAAGAGAAAAATGCGTAAGAACCTCGACTGGGAGCCTTTCTTCGCGATTGCACGCGAAGACATGCCGTACGCAGAGAAGCTCAAGCGCTATGCCAGGATCGCGCACGAGCGCTTCGAGACGGAACGCTTCGAGGACTTCCGCCGCAAGCATCTCGCGCACCTCGACGAGGTGGCGTACGAGTTCTTCGGCACGGCCGAAGCGCGCGACGCCGTCCGCAAGAAGGTGACGGCGCTCTACCCGCCGCACGAGATCGACCAGTTCACGCGGCTCTTCATGGACCGTATCGCTGACTGGCGCCGCAACGAAGGCAAAGCCGCATGAGCACGGGCATCGCCGCACGCCAGAGCTGGACCTGGACCACGGAACGCCTGCCGGAGCCGGCGCGCGTCGTGCGCTGGGGTCATTTTGGCGTGCCCGTGCTGCTCTTCCCGACGGCCGGCGGCGATTACGAGGAAGTCGAGCGCTTCAAGCTGATTCACGTGCTCGCGCCGCTCCTCGACGCGGGGCGGATCAAGGTCTATTCGGTCGACAGCGTAGCCGGCAAGACCTGGCTCGCGGGTTCGCACTCCCCCGAATACTGCTCGCGGGTGCAGAACCTCTTCGACTCCTATATCCACAACGAGATCGTGCCGCACATCCGGCGCGATTGTGGATCGTCCGATCTCGAGATCATCGCGACCGGCGCGTCGATCGGCGCGTTCAACGCCGTCGCGAGCCTTTGCCGCCATCCGGACGCCTTTCGTCTCGCGATCGCGATGAGCGGTACCTTCGACCTCTCGAAGTACCTCGGCGGGCGGATGAACCAGGATTTCTATTTCTCATCGCCCGTTCACTACCTCCCCGGTCTCGCGGACGGGCCGCTGCTCGCGAAGCTGCGCGAACGCTTCATCCTGCTGCCAACCGGCGCGGGCGATTACGAGGACCCGGGTGAATCCTGGCGGATCGCGAACTTGCTCGGTGCCAAGCGCATCCCCAACCGGGTGGATGCGTGGGGCCCGGACTTTCACCACAACTGGGTAACCTGGCGCGAGATGCTGCCGAAGTACCTCGCGGAAATGACTTAAGCCGGTGCCGGTGTTGGATTACTGGGGATTTGGCTCACTATTTCCCGCAAATCCCCAGTAATCCAACACCGGCACCTGAGGGGGAACGATGGACTGGTTCAACGCGCTCGATGGCATCTCGTCGCTGTTCGCGATCTGCGCGATCGTCGGCGGCGCGATGCTGCTCTTTCGCCTGCTCGCGCTCCTCACGGGCTCGCATCACGAGGGCGCCGACCTCGACGCGTCGCATCCAGGCGCCGACTGGGCGTTCAAGGTCCTCTCGATACAGACGCTGAGCGCTTTCCTGACGCTCTTCGGCCTCGTCGGCTACGCGCTCTATCACAACGCTGGCTACGGCGCGGCGCTGTCGCTGGGCGGTGGAGCGCTCGCGGGACTGGCGGCGGCCTGGGCGACGCATCGCCTGTTCCTCGCCATGCTGAAGCTGCAGTCGAGCGGCTCGATCGCGCTCCGGGATGCCATCGGCTCCGAGGGCACCGTGTATCTCACGGTCGATCCGGCCTCCGGGGGCAAGGTGCAGGTGACGGTCGCGAACCGCCTGCGTGAATTCGAAGCCCGGTCCGCCGCCGGCGAAAGACTCGAGACGGGCGCGAACGTGCGCGTGGTCAACGTGAGCGGCGGCGCGCTCGTCGTCGAACGAAAGAAAGCCTAAGGAGTCCCCGTGGACAATCAAGTGATCCTGCTCATCGCCATCGCGGCCGCGCTCATCTTCATCGTGATGCTCCTGTTCGTCGCGACGCGCTACAAGCGCTGTCCGTCGGACAAGATCCTGGTCGTCTACGGGCGGGTCGGCACGGGCCAGTCGGCGCGCTGCATCCACGGCGGCGGCGCCTTCATCTGGCCGCTGATCCAGGACTACGCGTACATGAGCCTGACGCCGATGCCGATCGCGATCCCGCTGCAGAAAGCGCTCTCGATGCAGAACATCCGCATCAACGTGCCGAGCACCTTCACCGTGGGCATCAGCACGGAAGACGCGATCATGTACAACGCGGCGGAGCGGCTCCTGAACCTGCCGTCGGATGACATCGAGAGCATGGCGCGCGAGATCATCTTCGGGCAGCTGCGGCTCACCGTCGCCTCGCTCACCATCGAGCAGATCAACCAGGACCGCGAGCGCTTCCTCGAGGCGATCCGCAAGAACGTCGCGCCCGAGCTCAACAAGATCGGCCTCTATCTCATCAACGTGAACATCACCGACATCACGGATGAGTCGGGCTACATCGACAGTATCGGCAAGAAGGCGGCCTCCGAGGCGCTCAACCAGGCGAAGGTCGACGTCGCCGAACAGGAAAAGAAGGGCACGATCGGCGAAGCGGATGCCGTGCGGGAGCGCACGATCCGCGTCGCGCAGAACGTCGCCGAGTCCGACAAGGGCCAGAAGCAGGCCGAGGCCAACCGCCGCGTCTACGTGCAGGGCCAGGAAGCCGAAGCGGTGCTCGGCGAAAACAAGGCGCGGGCCGACATCGCCGCGACCAACGCGGAGCTCGCGGTGCGCCAGGCGGAATCCCTGCAGCGCGGCGAAGTGGCGAGGCTGCAGGCCCAGGTGCAGATCCAGAAGTCACAGGCCGCCGCCGAGCAGGAACGCCTGATCGCCGCGGAGGTCGTGCGCCAGCAGATCGACAAGCAGAAGATCGAGATCGCGGCCGAAGCGGAAGCCGAAAAAACGCGCCGCGAAGCGAAGGGCACGGCCGACGGCATCCTCCTCAAGTATGAAGCCGAGGCGAAAGGCATCCGGCTGGTGCTCGATGCGAAGGCGGCGGGCTACCAGGGTCTCGTGAAGAGCGCGAACGACGATGCACGCGCGGCGGCAACGCTCCTGCTCACGGAGAAGATCGAGGAGATCGTGAAGCTGCAGGTCGAAGCGATCAAGAACATCAAGATCGACAAGGTCACGGTGTGGGATTCCGCGGGCGGCAATGGCAACGGCTCGACCAGCACGGCGAGCTTCCTCGCGGGCCTCGTGAAGAGCCTCCCGCCGCTCCACGACGTCGCACAGATGGCCGGCCTCGACCTGCCGAAGTATCTCGGCGACGCGAGCAAGCCCGAGCAGCCGCAGCCCGGCGTCAGCTACACCGTCAAGAAGTAACCGAAAAAGGGGACAGATTTATTTTCCTGCGTATCTGCAGTGGACACCCAGATATTCAGGAAAATAAATCTGTCCCCTTTTTCAAGGAAAATAAATCTGTCCCCTTTTTCACTTTTTCAGCCGGCGTAGAGTTTGAGGTTCGTAGCGAAGTCGTCGGCCATCTTCAGCGTTTCGGCGAGATCCGGATGCCGCAACATGATGAAACCGTCGGAGACGAGCGTCTGCTTCCAGTTGCGGCGCGCAGCGCCGATGGGCAGCAGCGTATCCCAGACCACATTCTCGCCGTACTTGCGCTTGAGCGCATCGAGACCTTCGATGGCGCGAATGCGGCCGACGCCTATCGCGCGCTTGTAGATGGTCGCGACGTTGAAGTTGCGCGCGACCTTGGCTTCGAAGGTGCCGAGCGCGACGGCGCGGGCCCACTCGCGGTACACGTCGAAATCGCAGGCGTAATTCATCTGGTCGACCTGGTGCGCTCCCGGCGGCCGCGCGCCGATCTCCCCGAACACCACTTCGCCGTCCGCCTTGCGGTACCACTCCATGTGCGTGAAACCGGTGCGAAAGCCGAGCGCGCGGATGACGTCGAAGCCCATGCGCACGCCGCCGGCCAGCCGCTGATCTTCCACGTCGCGCAGCGCGATGACCTGCGGGCTGATCCATTCGTTCGAGCGCGCGACGAGCGGTCGCGGCCGATACCAGGCGACGTTGTGGTAGGCGATCCGGCCTTCGATGGTCACGGTGTCGAAGGTGAATTCATCGCCGTCGATGAACTCCTCGACGCTCACCATCGGCACGTGCGCAAGCCTTGGCAGGACATCCCGCAATCCGTCGGCATCCTCTACCCGATAGGTATCCGCCGAACCGGCGCCGGAGATCGGCTTCAGGATGAGCGGAAAGCCGATGCGCTCCGCCGCTTCCCAGCAGCCGGCCACCGTGGTCGCCGGCAGGTGATGCGGCGTGCGGATGCCGGCGCCGTCGAGCACCTGTTTCATCCGTTCCTTGTCGCGAAAAGGGAGCGTGCCCTGCACCGTGAGGCCCGGAACGCCGAGCGCCTGGCGCAATTCCGCGGCAAGCGACATCGCCGCTTCCCAGAGCGACTCGATGCGGTCGATCTGCCGGCCCTGCAGCCAGGCGCGCAGCTCGTACACGACCGATGGAATGTTCCAGAGCGACCGGACCTGCAGATAGCCGGAGAGCGCCTTGCGTGCGGCCTCGGGCAGTGAATCCTTCGGCGAGTCTCCGACGCCGAGCACCGTGGCACCGACTTCGGCGAGGCCGCGCGTAAAGTGCGGCATGTCCGCCGGATAGCCGGGAGAGATGACGAGAACGAGCATGGACCGGGTGAGATGTTCTTGTAGTAGCCGGACTGGGCGCGAATAGTAAGGCGCCGGAAGGCCGCGAAACCAGTGATCCAGGAAGAATCTTTTACAGCGCCGCCGCGCATTTGGTATTTAAAGCCCACGCGCGGACGAATGACTGCCGCGGGTGCATTGCCCGGCGCGACTGACGGAAGTTTTGGTCCCGCAAGCCCACGAAAGAGTCGAACTCAACGCTCATGCGCATCGCCTTCGTAGCATCCGAATTCACGCCGCTTGCAAAAACCGGCGGGCTCGCGGACGTTTCGAGCGCGCTCACGCGCTTCCTCCATCGCAGCGGCGTCGACGTCCGGCCATTCATGCCGCTCTACTCGCGCATCGATCGCGCGGCGCTCGCCCTGGTGCCCGTCGAATTCCTGAAGGACGTGCCGATCGCGCTCGGGGCGCATCGCTATCGGTTCGACGTCCTCACCGGCAAGCTGCCGAACTCCGACCTGCCGATGTATTTCATCGACTGCCCGGTGCTCTACGGGCGCGCGGGCATCTATTCACGCGACGCGGACGAACACCTGCGCTTCCTGCTGCTGACGCGCGCCGCGATCGAGTGCTGCCAGCGCATGGGATTCGCGCCGGACATCTTTCATTGCAACGACTGGCACACGGCCTTCGCGCCGCTCTTTCTCAAGTCGATGTACGGCTGGGACAAGATCTTCGCGCGCACGAAGAGCGTGCTCACGATCCACAACGTCGGCTACCAGGGCGTGTTCGCCGCATCGGCGCGGGACGATCTCGGCCTCGGCGCGGGCGCGCATCTCCTGCACCAGGACGACCTCGCGCTCGGCCGCATCAACTCGCTGAAGCACGGCGTGATGTACGCGGACAGCGTGACGACGGTGAGCCCGACCTACGCACGCGAGATCGCGACGCCGCAATACGGCATGGGGCTCGAGAGCATGGTGCGGCTGCGGGGCGAAGCGGTCGTCGGCATCCTGAACGGCGTCGACTACGATGAATGGAATCCGCAGACCGATCCCTACCTGCCCGCGCACTACGACGCGCGCAATCTCGCGGGCAAGGAAAGGATCAAGAAAGCGCTGCTCGAGCGGGTGAAGGTCAATTATGCCCGCGAAACGCCGCTCATCGGCCTCGTGAGCCGCCTCACCGTGCAAAAAGGCATCGACCTCCTGTTCGAGGCGCTGCCGCGCACGCTCGCCACACGCAACTACTGCTTCGTCGCGCTCGGGAGCGGCGAGCCGCACTACGAGGATTTCTTCGAGCGACTGGTGCGCGCCTTTCCCGGCCGCGTCGCTTTTTATCGCGGCTACAGCGAGGAGTTCGCGCACCTGATCGAGGCCGGCAGCGACATGTTCCTCATGCCCTCGCTCTACGAGCCCTGCGGCCTCAACCAGATGTACAGCCTGCGCTACGGCACGGTGCCCATCGTGCGCAGGACCGGCGGCCTTGCGGATTCGGTGCAGATCTACGATCCGCACTCGGGCGAAGGCACGGGCATCGTGTTCGACGACTACAATGTGGAGGCGGTTTCCTGGGCGATCACGACGGCGGTCGATCTCTTCCAGAACCGGCGTCGCTGGAACCGCATCCTGCGCAACGGCCTTGCGCAGAATTTCTCCTGGGACCGCCAGGGGGGCGAATACATCGCCCTCTATGAAAAGCTGATGAAGCCGGTGCCGGTGTAGGGGATACAGGGGATTTGCGTTGGACGGCTGCAAATTCCCTGTATCCCCTACACCGGCACCCATCGGGAGAGTGCGATGCATGTAATTTTTGTCGAGCCGGCGTTTCCCCACAATCAGCGGCAGTTCGTGCGCGCACTCGCTACGGTCGGTGCGCGCGTCATCGGCATCGGCGAACGTCCCGCCGCCGGGCTCGACGACGAGCTCAAGAGCTGGCTCACGGAATACGTCCAGATCGGCTCCGTCGTGCACGAGCCCTCGCTCCTCGAAGCCGTCAGGCGCGTGCAGCGGCAGATCTGGGTCGACCGGATGGAAGCGACGGTCGAAGCGCACATCATGCCCGCGGCCAAGGTGCGCGAGGCCTGTGGAATACCGGGCACATCCGTGCGCACGGCCTGGCTGTGCCGCGACAAGCCGTCGATGAAGGAGACGCTGCGGGCGGCCGGCATTCCCTGTGCGCAATCGGCGAGCGTCGACAACGCGGCGGCCGCCCGCGTGTTTGCGGAAGCGGTCGGCTATCCGCTCATCTTCAAGCCGCGCGCCGGCGCGGGAGCATCGGGCACGACGCGCATCGACAACGACAGCCAGCTCGAGCACGCGATCCGCAGTTTCGGCGTCGACCGCGGCCAGTCGATCGCGGTCGAGGAATTCATCGAGGGGCACGAGGGCTTCCTCGACACGCTCACGATCCGCGGCGACGTCGCGCATGAGTTCGTGAGCCACTACTACCCGAACGTGCTCGAAGCGATGCGCGAACGCTGGATCTCGCCGCAGATCGTCGCGACCAACCGCATCCAGGCGGAAGGCTACGACGAAGTGAAGCGGCTCGCGCGGCGCGTGATCGCCGCGCTCGAGATCGGCACCTCGGCGACCCACATGGAATGGTTCTTCGGCGCGAAGGGCCTCAAGTTCTCCGAGATCGGCTGCCGTCCGCCCGGCGTCGGCCAGTGGGACGTCTACTCGGCGGCCAACGAGTTCGACATCTATCGCGAGTGGGCCATGGCGATCGTGCACGGTACGACGAGCCAGGCGCTGTCGCGCCGCTATTCCTGCGGGATGATCGCGCTCCGGCCGAGCCGCGATGGCCGCATCGCCGGCTACGACGGGCTCGACCGCATCGACCGCGAGTTCGGCGAATGGATCGTCGCCGCGCACTTCCCCGCCGCGGGCACGCCGACGCAGCCGGTCGAGGCCGGCTACATGGCGAACGCCTGGATGCGGGTCCGCCACCCCGACTACGATCACCTGCGCCACATCCTCAACACCATCGGCGAGACGGTGAAGGTCTGGGCGCAGTAAGGATTCAGTGGATCGGGAGCTGGCCGGAGTCGCTGAAGGGGATCGAGCGCACCATGCCGCTCGCGAGATCGACCTTGCCGCTCAGGCGGTATTCGATGCTGTCCGCGCCCTTGTCCTTCCTGCCCGCGTAGTGCAGGAGCGCGCCCGCGAGATTGGTGGTGAGATCGAGGTCGAATTCCGCCTCGCCGTGCGCCGGTACGACGAAATCCTCGCCGGTCACGCCGTCGCCGAAAGGCTCGCCCGCGAGCTCGAGCTTGAGGGTGATCGCCCGCACCGGCAGTTCCCGGTCGTTCGGGTTCTGCACGAGCAGCCGCAGCCGGAAGTGCTGCGAGAGGACGTCGCTGTCGAGCAGGTCGATCTTGACCACGGAAAAGTGCGGCGATTCGAAATGGGCAAATGAACAGCCGGCGACGATGAGCGCGCAGCCCCAGACGAAACATTTCGCGGCCGTGTTTCGCATGACGAATTTCCCCATGGGCGCGGTCCTCAAGCCGCGCGCCCGAACAGGCGATTGAGCTCGCGCCACCGGGCGCCGAAACCGGGCGCGATCTGCGGCCAGTCGAAACCCCAGCGCCAGTTGCCGGTGGTCGTGCCCGGTGTGTTCATGCGTGCCTGCGGACCGAGCGCCAGCAGGTCCTGCATCGGTATGACCGCGAGCACAGCCACCGAGCCGAGCGCCGCGCGAATCAAAGCCTCGGGCATGTCCGCGGCCCCGCAATGAAAATAACGATCGACGTGCGCACGGGTCCGCTCATCGAGCGAGCGATACCAGCCGAGCGTCGTGTCGTTGTCGTGCGTGCCGGTATACACGATCGTGCTGCGCTTGTGGTTGTGGGGAAGATACGGGTTCCCGGACGAGCCATCGAAGCCGAATTGCAGAATTTTCATGCCCGGCAGATCGAATTCCTCGCGCAGCGCGACCACCGGCGCCGTGATGATGCCGAGGTCTTCCGCGACCAGCGGCATGCCGCCGAGGACGCGCTTCAACCGCTTCAGAAGTTCGCGCCCCGGTGCCGGCAACCAGGTGCCATCACGGGCCGTCAGCGCGCCGGACGGCACGCTCCACCCGGCTTCGAGGCCCCGGAAATGATCGATGCGCAGCCAGTCGAATCGTTCGAGCTGGGCCTGCACGCGATTCGTCCACCAGCGGAAGCGGTCGGCGCGCTGGAAGTCCCAGTCATAAAGCGGGTTGCCCCAGATCTGGCCGTCCGCGGAGAAGTAGTCCGGCGGCACACCCGCGACAGCCGTCGGCAAGCCGTTCGCGTCAAGACGGAAGTTACGACGGTGCAACCACGTCTCGACGCTGTCGTGCGCGACGTAGATCGGCAGATCGCCGAAGAACCGCACGCCGCGTTCGTTCGCATAACCGCGCAGGGCCGCCCATTGCAGCGAGAAGATGGCCTGCTCGAAGACGATCTGCCCGATCGCGCGGCGATTGCGCTTGGCCGCGGCCTCGAGCGCCCCACGCTCGCGCTCGCGCAGCGGCTCCGGCCAGCGCCACCAGGGCTCATCGCCCTGCTCCTGTTTCAATGCTTCGTAGAGCGCGTACGGCCCGAGCCAGCGCGCATTGCGCCGGCGGAATTCGCCGAGCTCGGCCTTCTCGAGCTCGCTCGCGCGCTTGCGAAATCCGGCCCGCGCTTCACTGCGCTTGCGTGCATGAAACTCCGCGTCGCTTTCGCCGGCTTGCGGCTCATCGGGTTCGATCCAGCCGGCGCTCGCGAGCGCTTCGAGATCGATGAGACCCGCATGGCCGGCATGATTCGAACGCGCGAAGTAGGGCGACGGGTCGGCGTTCACGGGGCCAACGGGCAGCATCTGCCAGACCGCGAAACCGGCGTCGGCCAGCGTATCGACGAACCGTCGCGCGCTCGCGCCGAGCGCTCCGTGGCGCGCCGCACCCGGCAGGCTGGTGGGATGCAGGAGGACGCCCGCGCGGCGCCGTTCGAAGAGATCGGCGGCCATCACTGCGCCCGGCGCATGACGCCGCCCATTTCAGGCGTGCCGCCTCCGTGGGCAAAGGGCTGCTTGAGATAGGCGGGAGGCGTTTCGTGCAGCATGAGATAGAGATTCGTCAGGTGCCGGCGATAGAGCTCATCGAAGGCCGTGACCTGCGCGGCCGGATTCGATTCGCCGAACCACCAGCACCAGTCGCTCCCCTCGCACACGGCAAGCTGGCGCGCCGCGGCGACTTGCTCGGGCGCGCTCAACTTTGCCGAGCGCGCCACGAGATCGTAGCTGCGCTTGGCATCGCACAGCATTTCCCAGGCGCGATTCTTCGCGCCCTCGCCGATCCAGGTCGTGAAGGTTCCGTACACCCAGCTTCCGGCGACGAGCGACGGCAGCACGGTCGCGGGCGCCCAGTCGACGCAGCGCGAGAAAGTCGTGAGTTCGAGGCGCGGGCTCGCAGCGAGCTCGCGGTAGAGCGCCGACAGGAAGAAATAGCCGTTGAACGGGAAATACTCCCAGGCATTTTCGCCGTCCATGATGATCGAGACCACTCGCTCGCCCTGCCCCTTGAAGGAGTCGGCCAGTGCTTCAAGGTGGCGCGTGAGGTGGATCGCGGCGTCATCGCCGTGCCATTTCGAGTAGCTGAAGCCGATGAGGTCCGACAGTTCGTCGCTGCGGAAGTAGACGTTGAGCGCGCTGCCCTCGATGCGGTACGCGCGATGCAGGTGCGCCGGCTGCTCGGCCGCCGCCACTTTCTGACGCGCAAGCGAGTGGCGCAGCACGAGTTCGCCGGTCGCCGCCCAGGAAAATCCGGCCTCCCCGACCGCGCGCAGCGCCGCCTCGCTGACAGCGCCTTCCGACGGCCAGCAGCCCCGCGGCCGCATGCCGAAAGTCTTTTCGAACTGCGCGATCGCCTGCGCAAGATGCCAGCGCACGCGCTCATCGCCCCCGGGATACGCGGCCTCCACCGGCAGTGGACAGTCGGGCACCGCTTCGCGCGCGGACTTGAAATCGATCAACAGCGGCAGGATCGGGTGGCCGTAGGGCGTCACCGACAGCTCGACCTTGCCGGCTAGCGCGAGTGACCGGTAGCGCGGCAAGATGCCCGCCAGGATTTCGCCGATCACTTCGAGGAGCGTCCGCCGGTCCGCGTCGCCGTAGCCGCGTTCCTTCTTCATGAGCGCGGCGACGCGCGTATCGCTCCGACGAATCGACTCGCCAAGCCAGCCGAGGTGATACCAGAGCGCGAGATCGGCGAGGAAGTCGTCCGAGACGTAGCTCGCCGATCCCGGCTCGAGAAAGCGGGCGGCGAGCGCCGCCAGCTGCTGGAACGGCGCGAAGCGCTCGATGACGCGTTCGCGATTGGCCTTGAGGCAGGCGCGGATCAAGAGCTCGCGTGCGGCGGGCTCCGCCGGAATGCCGGCGGGCGTGAGCGCAGCGAGCAGCGTGTCCCTGAGCGGCACGCGGTTCATGAGGTGGGCCGTCACCTCTTCGGCGCAGGCCTCGAGCTGCAGCAGCAGCACGGGCGAGAAATTGACGACCGCCCGCGCACCGGGCACCGACTCGAGGTGCGCGGCCATGTCGGAGTAATCCTTGATCGCGTGCAGGTAGGTCCAGGGCAGGAGCGACTCGCCGGTCGTGAGATCGCGGTATTCCGGCTGGTGCATGTGCCAGCACAGCACCACCTTGAGTCTCGAACTTTCCGCCATCAGGTGCCGTCTCGCAGCATGTCGGCGGTCACGAGCACGATGCCCTTTTCCGTGATGTAGAAGCGCTTGGCATCGGCCGCCGGGTCGAGGCCGATGCGCGTGCCGTCCGGAATCTCGCAGCCCTCGTCGATGATGGCGCGGTTGATGATGCAGTCCTTGCCGATGTCGACATCGGGCAGGACGACGGCGCGCTCGACGTGGCTGCGCTCATCGATGCGTACGCTCGAGAAAAGCAGCGACTGCGAGACGTAGGCGCCGGAGATGATGCTGCCCGCGGACACCATGGAATTCACCGCCATGCCGCGCCGGCCCTCGTCGTCGAGCACGAACTTGGCGGGCGGGCGCTGCCCCGGGTGCGACCAGATCGGCCAGACCTCGTCGTAGATGTTGAGCTCGGGCGAGGTGTGGACGAGCTCGATATTCGCCTCGTAGAAAGCGTCGATCGTGCCGACGTCGCGCCAGTAGTTCTGCGCGCGCGTGCGCACGTCCTGGAACGGATAGGCGAACACCTGCAGCTTGTCGATCGCCGCGGGAATGATGCTCTTGCCGAAATCGTGGGCCGACGCCGCGAGGGCGGCGTCCTCGATCAGGAGCCGCTCGAGGAGGCGCGTGTTGAAGACGTAGATGCCCATCGAGGCGAGCGCGAGATGATCGCGGCCGGCGATCGGATCCGGGTTCTGGGGCTTTTCCGTGAAGCGCGTGACGCGGTTCCACTCGGTCGCCGTGAGCACGCCGAATTCGCGCGCCGTTTCGCGCGGCACCTCGACGACACCCACCGTGATATCGGCGCTCTTCTCCACGTGATAGGCGATCATCGGGCCGTAGTCCATCTTGTAGATGTGATCGCCCGCGAGGATCAGCACGTGCTTCGGGCGCTGTTCCTTGATGAGGTTCAGGTTCTGGTACACGCAGTCGGCCGTGCCCCGATACCAGCTCTCCCCGATCTGCTGCTGCGCCGGGATGATCTCGCAGAATTCGCCGAACTCGCCCCGGAGGTAGCCCCAGCCGCGGTGTACGTGCTGGATGAGCGAATGCGCCTTGTACTGCGTCATCACGTACATCTGGCGGATGCCCGAGTTCACGCAGTTCGAGAGCACGAAATCGACGATGCGGAAGCGCCCGCCGAAGGGTGTCGCAGGCTTGCAGCGATGCGCCGTGAGCCCCTTCAGCCGCTCGCCGCGCCCGCCCGCCATGACGACCGCAAGCGTGCCGCTCGTTAGCCTGCTGACGTAGCGCCCGGAGGAAGCCCGCGCGGGTTGCTTAGCCATGTGCCACCGCTTCTCGTTTGACTCTATGTTACAGGGGCAGCAAGCCGCTGCAATGGCCGGCGTCGCCGGGGTATTCTGCAGCGACGATGACCCCAAGGCTCAATGCACTCCTCGCCAGCCTCGATTCGGACCTCCAGCGCATCGCGGAGGCGCGGCACCATCATCCGGGCGCCATCCTCGGCCGCCACGAGTTCCGGGGCGAGGATATCGTCATCGTCTATTTGCCGGACACCGCCAGCGTGCGTCTCGACAATCGCCACGACGTCGGGCGCATGGGCGCGACCGATTTTTTCGTCTGGAGCGGCCGGCGCGGCGACCTGCCGCAGCATTACCTCGTCGGCTGGACCGACGGACACGGTGGTTCCGGCGAGTTCTACGACCCCTACTCCTTCGCGCCCGTCCCCGACAGCGACGGCGTCGCGCGCTTTGCGGGCGGCGCATCGATCGACGCCTGGCGCATGCTCGGCGCGCACATCACGGTGATCGACGGAGTGTGGGGCGTGCTCTTCACGGTCTGGGCGCCGAACGCCGAGCGCGTGAGCGTCGTCGGCAATTTCAATCGCTGGGACGGCCGGCGGCATCCGCTCGACGTGCACGGCTCGAGCGGCCTGTGGACCTTGTTCGTGCCGGGACTCGCCGGCGGCACCGTCTACAAGTACGAGATCCGCAACCGCGACAACGGCACCGTGCACCTCAAGACCGATCCGTACGGACGCCAGTTCGAAGTGCGGCCGGGCAACGCGGCGCTCGTCGTTGCGCCGGTCCAGTACCGCTGGGGCGACCATGACTGGCTCGCGCGCCGGCAGCACCACGACTGGCTGCACGCACCGATGTCGGTCTACGAGGTGCATCTCGGCTCCTGGCGGCGCACGAACGACGGCGGGTTCCTCAACTACCGCGAGCTCGCGCAGGAGCTCGTGCCCTATGTGAAGCGGCTCGGCTTCACGCACGTCGAGCTGCTGCCGATCACCGAGCATCCGCTCGACGATTCCTGGGGTTACCAGGCGACCGGCTACTTTGCCGCGACCAGCCGCCACGGATCGCCCGATGACCTGCGGCATTTCGTCGACCAGTGCCACCAGAACGGCATCGGCGTGCTGCTCGACTGGGTGCCCGCGCACTTTCCGCGCGACGCGCATGCGCTGGCGAATTTCGACGGCGGCGCGCTCTACGAATACTCCGACCCGCGCAAGGCCGAGCACCCGGACTGGGGCACGCTCGTCTTCGACTACGCCCGCAGGGAGGTGCGGTCGTTCCTCGTGTCGAGCGCCTGCTTCTGGCTCGGCGAGTTCCACTTCGACGGCCTGCGGGTCGATGCCGTCGCCTCGATGCTGTATCTGGATTTCAGCAAGCGCGGCGAGACCTTCGTGCCGAACGAGCATGGCGGCAACCAGAATCTCGAGGCGATCGAGTTCCTGAGGCTCCTGAACGGCATCACGCACGAGCGCTTCCCGGGCACGGTCACCGTGGCCGAGGAATCGAGCGAGTGGCCGCTCGTCAGCCGACCGGTGTCGGA
>Ga0137409_10000085_pt1 | contig 81149 bp, 81 predicted proteins | sample CZODoug1_16funga_FD_122059 | JGI IMG/M metagenome (GOLD analysis project Ga0137409, IMG submission 122059) | Vadose zone soil fungal communities from Angelo Coast Range Reserve, California, USA - CZODoug1_16fungal (Hybrid Assembly) | ecosystem: Environmental > Terrestrial > Soil > Vadose zone... | reverse complement strand
ACCGCTCGGGCACCCCTCCGAACGAAACCGCTGATTATGCGTAGTTTTTCGGGGGGTGTCAACGCTCGCTGGCATATTTTTCGCTTTGCCGCGCCCGCGCGCGGCGAAGCGAAGGCGGAAGGACGCGGGAAAGCGAGATGATACCTGGATGAACGGCGTTCCGAAACTGGGCCTGGTGCTTATTCCGGGTCTGCTGTGCGACGCGCTCCTCTGGAAGGAGCAGATTGAGGCGCTCGGCGGCCAGATCAAGTGCTGGGTCCCCGACCATACGCGGTCCGACACGATGGCCGGCGTGGCAGCCGACGTGCTGCGCGAGGCGCCTTTCGAGCGGTTCGCGCTCGCGGGCCTGTCGATGGGCGGGTACGTCGCCCTCGAGGTCATGCGCCAGGCGTCACATCGCGTGGACCAACTCGCCCTGCTCGACACCAGCGCTCGCGCCGACACACCGCAGCAGCTCGAAAAGCGCCGCGGCCTGATCGCGCTGGCGAGGCGAGGGCGATTCATCGGGGTCACGCAGGGGCTGCTTCCCCTGTTCATCCATCGGAGCCGGCTAGCGGATGAAAAGTTAGTAACCACTGTCAAGAAAATGGCTAGAAACATTGGCCGGGATGCGTTCGTCCGGCAAGAGGAGGCGATCATGAGTCGGGTCGACAGCCTGCCTTTGCTCCCGACCATCGCGTGCCCGACCCTGGTCCTTTGCGGCCGCCATGATGCCGTCGCACCCCTGGATCGGCACGAGGAGATGGCGAAAGGGATTCCAGGGGCAACGCTCGTGGTCATAGAGGAATGCGGTCATCTTTCGACGCTCGAGCGGCCGGCGGAGGTTACCGGGGCGCTCAGAACGTGGCTCTCGGCCGGGTAGAATGCCTGGAGACATGAACGCCCCCGATCGGGTTCGGCAAGTCAGCCTGGACGACAAGTACACCCTGCAGTCCGGGCGCGTCTTCATGACGGGCACCCAGGCGCTGGTGCGTCTGCCCATGCTGCAGCGCACGCGCGATCTCGCGGCCGGCCTGAACACGGCGGGCTTCATCTCGGGCTACCGGGGTTCGCCGGTCGGCGGGTTCGACTACGCGCTCGCCAAAGCGAGGCACTTCCTCGACGCCCACCACGTCAGGTTCCAGCCGGGAGTCAACGAGGACCTCGCCGCGACCTCGATCTGGGGATCGCAGCAAGTCAACCTGTACCCCGACGCGAAATACGACGGCGTGTTCGCGATGTGGTACGGCAAGGGACCCGGGGTCGACCGCTGCGGGGACGTGTTCAAGCACGCCAACTCGGCCGGCACCTCCAGGCACGGCGGCGTGCTGGTGCTCGCCGGCGACGACCACGCCGCCAAGTCCTCGACGCTCGCGCACCAAAGCGAACATGTTTTCAAAGCCTGCTGCATCCCCATGCTCAACGCCGCCAGCGTCCAGGAGTATCTCGACCTCGGCCTGCACGGCTTCGCCATGTCGCGTTTCTCGGGCTGCTGGGTGGCGTTCAAGTGCGTCACCGACGTGATCGAGTCGGGCGCGGTGGTGGAGATCGATCCGCAGCGGGTGCAAGTTGCGCTGCCTTCCGACTTCGCCATGCCGCCCGGCGGTCTCAACATCCGCTGGCCGGACGGGTTTCTCGAGCAGGAGGCGCGGCTGCTCGACTACAAGGTCTACGCGGCGCTCGCCTATTGCCGCGCCAACCGCCTCGACCGCATCGTGTGGGACTCGCCGCGCGCGCGGCTGGGCATCGTCACCACGGGAAAATCCTTCGGCGACACGCTGCAGGCACTCGCCGACCTGGGCATCGACGAGCGCGTCGCCGCCGACGCCGGCATCCGGCTCTACAAGGTCGCGATGTCCTGGCCGCTCGAGCCACAGGGCGCGCGCAAGTTCGCGGAAGGACTCGAGGAGATCCTGGTGGTCGAGGAAAAGCGCCAGGTCATCGAGTACCAGATCAAGGAGGAGCTCTACAACTGGCGCGAAGGCGCGCGACCGCCGCGCGTCGTCGGCAAGTTCGACGACAACGGCGAGTGGTCGATCGCGGCCGGGCAGCCCGCCGGCAACTGGTTGCTCCCGGCCCACTACGAGCTCTCGCCGGCGCTGATCGCCAAGGCGCTCGCCAGCCGCTTCGCGCGGCTGGGGCTGGACAAGCTGATGGGCGACCCCTACCGCGAGCGCGTCGCGTATATCGAGTTCAAGGAGAAGGCGCTGTCGCGACCGCGGGTTGTGGCGAACCGGCAGCCCTACTTCTGCTCCGGCTGCCCGCACAACACCTCGACGCACGTTCCCGAGGGTAGCCGGGCGCTGGCGGGGATCGGCTGCCATTTCATGGCGCTGTGGATGGACCGCAACACCGCGACTTTCACCCACATGGGCGGCGAAGGCGCGCCCTGGATCGGCCAGGCCCCGTTCACCACCTGCCCCCACGTGTTCGCCAACATCGGGGACGGCACCTACTTCCACTCGGGCCTGCTGGCGATACGCGCCGCGGTCGCGGCGGGCGTGTCGATGACCTACAAGATTCTCTACAACGACGCGGTCGCCATGACCGGAGGCCAGCACCACGACGGCCCCCTCGATCCCGCGATCATCTCGCGACAGATCGCCGCCGAAGGCGTCGAGCACATCGTCGCGGTCGTCGACGAGAAGGAGCCCTTGCCGCCGACTCTCGACTGGGCGCCGGGCCTCACGATCCGGCCGCGCGAGGAGCTCGACGCCGTGCAGCGCGAGTTGCGCGAGAAAAAGGGCGTGTCGGCGATCATCTACGTTCAGACCTGCGCCACCGAGAAGCGCAGGCGTCGCAAGCGCGACGAGTTCCCGGATCCGCCCAAGCGCGTCGTCATCAACGAGCTCGTTTGCGAGGGCTGCGGCGACTGCAGCGTCGCCTCGAACTGCCTCTCGGTCGAGCCGCTCGAGACCGAGTTCGGCAGGAAGCGCGCGATCAACCAGTCCGCCTGCAACAAGGACTATTCCTGCCTCAAGGGGTTCTGCCCGAGCTTCGTCACCGTCGAGGGCGGCACCCTGAGGAAGGGCAAGGGCGCGGCGGCGGGCGGCGAGAGCGAATTGCCCGCACTCCCCGCGCCGGAGATACACGACCTCGATCGCCCGCACGCGACGCTGGTGACCGGCATCGGCGGCATGGGCGTGATCACCATCGGCCAGATCATGGCGGTGGCGGCCCACCTCGAAGGCAAGGGCGCGACCGTGCTCGACATGAGCGGCCTCGCGCAGAAGTTCGGGCCGGTGATGTCGCACGTGCGCATCGCGCGCTCGCCCGCCGAACTGCACTCGGTGCGCGTGGGCCTGGGTGCCGCCGACCTGGTGCTCGGCTGCGATCTGGTGGTGACCTCGGGCACCGAGGCGCTCTCGAAGATGAACGACCGGACCACCCGCGTGATCGTCAACGCCACGGTGTCGCCCACCGCCGAGTTCGTGAAAAACCCCGATTGGCAGCTCCCTGGCAGCCGCCTGGAGGGCGACCTCGTCGACGCGGCCGGGCACAAGAACGTGGATTTCGTTCCTGCCGGCAGGCTCGCGACCGCGCTACTCGGCGACGCCATCGCGACCAACATGTTCATGCTCGGCTACGCGTTCCAGAAGGGCGCGGTGCCGCTCGAGGAGGAGTCGCTGCTGCGCGCGATCGAGCTCAACGGCGTCGCCGTCGAGTTCAACAGGAAGGCGTTCCTTTGGGGACGGCGCGCCGCAGCCGACCTCCCGAGCGTGGAGCGCCTCGCCACGCCGGCCGAGGTGGTCTCCATCTCGCAGAAGTTCTCGCGCAACCTCGAGGAGCTGGTCGCGCGCCGCGTGGAATTTCTCACCGGCTATCAGGACGCCGCCTACGCCGCGCGCTACCGCGCTCTGGTCGAGCGCGTGCGCGAGGCCGAGGCGCGCAAGACCGGCGGCGCCGAGCTCACCGAGGCGGTTGCCCGCTACTACTTCAAGCTGCTGTCGTACAAGGACGAGTACGAAGTCGCCCGTCTACACATAGACCCGGCGTTCAGGATCAAGATCGAGGCCATGTTCGAGGGCCGGTACCGCCTGAAATTCCATCTCGCGCCCCCGATTCTCAGCCGGCCCGATGCGCGCACCGGGGAGGCGAGAAAATCCGAGTTCGGTCCCTGGATGCTGGGTGCGTTCCGGGTGCTCGCAAGGCTCAAGCGGCTGCGCGGCACGCGCTTGGATATCTTCGGCATGACCGAGGAGCGCAGGACCGAGCGCCGTCTCATCAGGGAGTACGAAGCGACCGTGGCCGAGCTTCTCGAGCGCCTCGACCGCGCCAACATCGGGGTTGCGGTGGAGATCGCGACCATCCCAGACCACATCCGCGGCTTCGGCCACGTCAAGCGCCGCCACCTGGACGGGGCGAAGAAAAAGGAGGCCGAGCTGCTCGCCGCGTTCCGCGCCTCTCTGCCCGCGGCCAAAGCCGCCTAGCATGCCGCTCACGCGGTCCGATCTCGAGAAGGACCTGCTGCGGGAGACCTTCCGCAGAACCCACCCCGGGTTGCCGGTGCTGTCCGACGCCGACCAGGAAGCCTCGCTGCGCGGCATCCTCGCCGAGCACGAACCGAGCGCCGACGTCTGGGTGTTCGGATACGGGTCGCTCGTCTGGAACCCGCTGGTGCACCACGAGGAGCGGCGCGTCGCGCGCATGCACGGGTTTCACAGAAGCTTCTGCCTGTGGTCGCACGTCAACCGCGGCTCGCTGCAGAGGCCGGGTCTGGTCCTGGGTCTCGACACGGGAGGCAGCTGCCGAGGCGTCGCGTTTCGCATCGCTCAGCGCCACGCGACCGAGGAGCTGCGGCTGCTGTGGCGCCGCGAGATGGTCCTGGGCGTGTATTCCCCGCGCTGGGCGACCGTGGAAGCCGGCAACGAGACCCTCAAGGCGATCGCCTTTTTCGCCAACCGCGAGCACGCCAACTACGCGGGCAAGCTGCCTCTGGAAACGGTGATCAAGACGCTGGTGAGCGCGCGCGGCCAGCTGGGAACGCCGGCCGAGTACCTGCTCGAGACCGTGCGCGGCCTGGTCGAGCACGGCGTGCGCGATCCCTACCTGTTCGAGCTGCGCAAGCGCCTGCTCGCGATTCACCCAGAGCTCGCGCCCTCGCGACGCTGACACCTTTCACGTTCCTTTCAGCGCCGGGATGTGGAATAGTCCGCGCGCTGCGGGTGTTAGAATTCGACGTCCATCGGTGTTTCCCTCAATACTCTATCGTCCAGCCTCGCGAAAGCGCGAGGGGAGCAGGCTTGGCCAAGATCGTAGTCATCGAAGACGACGTCTCCTTTCTCGACCTTTTGCGCGTGCACCTGACAAGCGCCGGGCACGAAGTGCTGACGGCCGAGGACGCCGCGCTCGGCCTGCGGGCCGTCATTGCCGAGGGACCGGACCTCATACTTCTCGACCTCACGGTCCCCTACCTCGACGGCTTCGAGATGATCCGGGCCCTGCGCAACGATCCGGCGACCAAGGCGATTCCGGTGGTCGTGCTCACCGGTCGAGGCGACGACGAGACTTTCGCAGAGGCCCGCAGGCTGGGGGTGTCGCACTTCCTGACCAAGCCTGTCCCGCGCGACGTGCTGATCGGCGCAATAAACGCGCAACTCTCTGCCTCCGACGCGCAACCGAAAAACAGGAATAAGGTCTAGGTCACTGCTTCGCCTCTTCGCGAAGCGCCCGCCGCAGGATCTTGCCGACGTTGGTCTTGGGTAGCTCCTTGCGGAACTCGATGTACTTGGGCCGCTTGTATCCGGTGAGGTTGGCCTCGCAGTGCCTGCGCACGTCCCCTTCCGTGAGCGCGGGATCCCTCTTCACGACGAACAGTTTGGGCACTTCTCCCGAGCGCTCGTCGGGCACGCCGATCGCCGCGCATTCCAGCACGCCCGGGTGCATCGCCACGACGGACTCGATCTCGTTGGGATACACGTTGAACCCGGATACCAGCAGCATGTCCTTCTTGCGGTCGACGATGCGCACGTAGCCCTTGTCGTCCATCACGCCGATGTCTCCTGTCGCCAGGAACCCGTCCTTGCCGAGCACCTTCGCGGTCTCGACGGGATTGTTCCAGTAACCCCTCATGACCTGCGGGCCGCGCACGCACAGCTCTCCGGGCGAGCCCAGGGACACTTCCTTGCCGTCGTCCCCGCGCAGCAGCACCTCGGTGGAAGGGATCGGCAACCCGATCGATCCGTTGTAGTCCGCGAGGTCGAGAGGGTTGATCGTCACCGCGGGAGAGGTCTCCGACAGCCCATAGGCTTCGACCAAGGTGCAGCCGGTCATCTTTTTCCAGCGGTCGGCGACCGCCTTCTGCACCGCCATCCCTCCGCCGAGCGTCACTCTGAGCGGCGAGAAGTCGATCCTGGCGAAGTCCGGGTGGTTCATGAGCGCGTTGAACAGGGTGTTCACCCCCGTGATCATCGTGAACCGGTGCGCTCGCAGCTCCTTCACGAACCCAGGAATGTCGCGCGGGTTGGTGATGAGGATGTTGCATCCGCCCGCCTTCATCATCAGCAGGCAGTTCGCAGTGAGCGACAGGATGTGGTAGAGCGGGAGCGCGGTGATGATCACCTGCGGCTCGTCCTCCTTCACCCATGGCTTGATCCACGCCACCGACTGCTCGAGGTTGGCGAGGATGTTGCCGTGCGAGAGCACCGCGCCCTTTGAAAGACCCGTCGTCCCTCCCGTGTACTGCAGGAACGCGACGTCCCGGTGCCCGACTTCGTTGCGCGCCTGCGACAGGCCACCGCCTTCCGCGAGCATGGCGTTGAACCGCACCGCGCCCGCGATATCCCAGGCCGGGACCATTTTCTTGACGTGCCTGACCACGAGATTCACGATGAGGCCCTTGGCCCCGAGCAGATCGCCGAGGGTCGCGATGACCACGTGCTTCACGGCGGTCCTCCCGACCACCTGCTGCAGAACGTGTGCGAAGTTCTCCAGGACGACGATGACCTCCGCGCCGGAGTCCTTCAGCTGATGCTCGAGCTCGCGCGGCGTGTACAGCGGGTTGACGTTGACTACGACGTAGCCTGCGCCGAGGATGCCGAACACGCACACGGGATACTGCAGGCAGTTCGGCATCATCACCGCGACTCGCGCCCCCCTGGCAAAGCCACGCGCCTGCAGCCAGGTGCCGAAGGCGCGCGCGAGACGGCCCAGGTCGCCGAAGCTGATCGTCTTGCCCATGTTGGTGTAGGCCGGGCGATCCGCGTATTTTTCGACCGTCGTCTCGAACAGCTCCCCGATCGAGCGGTACTGCCCGTAGTCGACTTCGGTCGGAACGCCGGGCGGGTAGTGCTGCAGCCAGATTTTTTCCATGCCCTGCCTCCTCTAGCGCGCCTTCTGCCGGGCGCATGTGCGACCCCGGTCCGCTCGACCGGGGCCTGCCGTCACGCGATCGCGTTCGCGCGGCGGACGCTCGCAATCATGCTGCTCACCAGCATGAACTCGCGCCTGCCCTCGCGGCTCACCGCCAGCCGGCGAAGCTCCTCGAAATTCGCCTTTCTCTTTTCCTCGGACTTCTCGTTGAGCCGCCGCAGGTTCCGGATGGAGTGCTCCTGGACGTACTCGAGGTTCACCGTCCTGCGCTGGCGCACGTAGAGATCCAGCAAGGAAGAGTCCGCCTCTCCGCGGCACACCTTGGCCAGCTTCTCCGTGAGGCTGAACGAATCGTGGATCCCCCCGTTCAGGCCGAAGGCGCCCATGGGATTGTTGAGGTGCGCGGCGTCGCCCGCCAGCAGTATGCGCCCTACCCGGAACTCCTTGGCGACGCGCTGGTGCACGCGATAGATGCTCTTGTACTTGATCTGGTAGCGCTCCTTCCTCGGCAGGAAGCGCTGCATGCGCCGCTCGACCATCTCCTCGGACAGGGTCACGGCTTCCTCCTCCTCGGAAGGGACGGGGAAGATCACCCTCCAGATGCCGGGCGGGCCGTCGTCGGGCATCTTGAACAGCGCCGCCCACTCCTCCGGATCGGCCAGGTAAGCGTTGAGCGCGTAGCCATGGGGCGCGTAATCGTAGGTCGTGCTCGCCACGACGAAGCGCTCATCCCAGGTGAAGCCGTCGAAACCGACGTCGGTGCACTTGCGCACCGTGCTGCGTCCGCCGTCGGCGCCCACCAGCCAGTCCCCGTGGAAGATCTCGGTCCCTCCCGGCGTTTCCGCGTTGACCATCACCTCGTCCCCGTCCTGGGAAGCGTCGACGACCTTGTGCGAAAAGCGGACCTGCGCATGCGGGAACGCGCGCAGCTTCGAGAGAATGATCGGTGTGAGCCGGTGCTGCTCAAGGTGCAGCCGGTAGGGATACGGCGTGACGTCGGCGATCTCGCTCAGGTCCCACTCGACGATGACGCCCTGGCGGCGGTCGCGAATCTGCCAGCGCGGGACCTTGATCGCGACCCTGTGCATCTCGTCGGTGATGCCGTAGGGCGCCATCAGCTCGAGGGAGGGAGGGTGGTAGGTGCCGGCGCGCAGGTCTATGGTCAGCGCCGGCTCGGACTCGAGCACGAGCACGCTCACGTCTTCCTGCGCGAGAGCGAGCGCGGTCAGCAGGCCGACAGGCCCCGCTCCCGCGACGATGACTTGAGGATTTTTTTTCACTGTAGTCTTCCGGCCCGAATTCTAGGCCGCCCCGCCTCGATGCGCTACGGCCGGATGTGTGAAGCTCCGAATTGGGGGCCGAGCTTCAAGACGGTTCCATGGGGCTCACCCTTCTCGCGCGAGCGCGGATCAGGCCAGCCATGACGATCGCTCCGGCACCCAGGGTAACGAACGCGAATCCCCAAGCCGTGCGGCTTGCCTTTCCGCCTGCGAGATCGAGCACCACGCCGAACACCAGCGGCGCGACGAACCCTGCGCCGAATCCGAGCATCGAGTGCACCGCCATGGTCGCGCCGCGAATGCGCTCGCTCGCGCGCGTCACCACACCCGCAGTGAGCGCCGAGGAGTCTCCCATTATGAGGCACATATGCAGCATGATGAGCGCAGCGAGCGCGTACGGGGGCAAGAACGAGACGAACCCAAGCGCGCAGGTCAGAGCGCCCGATGCGAGCATCGCCTTCCAGATCACGCGCTCGCGGCCGTGGCGCATCGCCAGCTCGTTGCCGTAGATGCTCGCCGCCGGGCCGAAGAGGTTCGCCACCGCGGCGATGGTGATCGCGGACCAGCCCGGCCCGTCGCTGCCGCCGGCGAGGTGCAAGCCCTGCGCGAACACGATGAAGGCGACCAGCCAGGAGCGCGAGCCGAACAGCTCCCAGCAATGCACCGCGTACCCGAAGATATAGGGCCGTACCCCGCGATCGGCGAGAACCGGCCGGAAATCCAGCACGTGCGGCCCGTGCGAGCGTTCCGGCACCCTGGGCGGCAGCCCGGATACCACCATGAGTCCGGCGACGATGGGGCCCGCTGCCGTCAGGGCGAACGCCCAGCGCCAGCCGAGCGCGTCGGCGATGCTCCCCGAGGCGAGGATCGACAGGCTCGAGCCGAGTCCGAACACCGCGGTGTAGAAAGCCACGGCGCGGCTCTGCGCGCGTGTACCTTCAAGGTTGTCGGTCAGGGCGCGCAGTCCCGGCATGTAGGTGCCGGCGATCCCGGCCCCGGCGAGGAGCTGCAGCAACGCCGCCGACTGCACCCCCTCGACCAGGAGCGCGAACCCCGCGAGCGCCCCAGTGGCGACCAGGCTCGAGGCGAGGTAGATGCGCCGCGCGTCGACGCGGTCGGTGAGGCTGGTGAGCACCGGCACCGCGGCCATGTAGCCGGCGAAGAACATGCCGCTGACGAACCCGGCCTCCGAGTTGTTCATGCCCCACTCGTCCTGCAGCCGCGGCAGCAGGGTCGCGTAGACCGCAAAGCCGGTCATGCTCGCGACATGCGCGAGGCACATCCAGGCGATGACCCGCCAGGCGGGGGATCGGGTCACGGTTCGTCGCGGCTACTTATGCTTGAACTTCGGCTTGCGCTTTTCCACGAACGCCGCCATGCCTTCCTTCTGGTCCTCAGTCCCAAAGAGCGCGTGGAACAGGCGACGCTCGAAGAGGATGCCTTCGCTGAGTGGCGTCTCGAACGCGCGCTTGACCGCTTCCTTGGCCATCATCACCGAGGGGAGCGAATACTCGGCGATCTGCGCCGCCGCGGCGAGCGCTTCCTCCAGCAGCCGGTCGGCGGCGACGAGGCGAGACACCAGACCCGCGCGCTCCGCTTCCTGGGCGTCCATCATCCGGCCCGTGAGGATCATGTCCATGGCCTTCGCCTTGCCCACGGCGCGCGACAGCCGCTGAGTTCCGCCGGCTCCGGGAATCACGCCGAGCTTGATCTCGGGCTGCCCGAATCTTGCGTTGTCGGCGGCGATGAGCATGTCGCACATCATGGCGAGCTCGCAGCCACCGCCCAGCGCGTAGCCGGCGACCGCGGCGACCACCGGCTTGCGGACCGATTTGAGCGCCTCCCAGTTGCGGCTGATGTAGTCGCTCTTGTATACGTCCATGTAGCCCCAGTCCTTCATCGCGCCGATGTCGGCTCCCGCTGCGAAGGCCTTGTCGTTTCCGGTGATGACGATCGCCCCGATCCCCTCGTCACCGTCGAGCTTCGTCAGCGCGTCCCCCAACTCGTTCATGAGCGCATCGTTCAGGGCGTTCAGTTGCTTGGGGCGGTTGAGGCGGATTAGAGCGACGCGACCTAGCGTCTCGACCAGAAGATTTTCGTAGGTCATACGATCTCAATTCTATCAGGCTAGAATTGCAGGACCTCAATGAAACACGACGCCGCAGTCGAAGCCCCGCTCCGCGAGCGCGTGAGCGCCGAGGAGTGGCGCCTGCGCTGCGAGCTCGCCGCCGCGCACCGCCTGATCGCCCACTTCGTCTCGGTCGACCTCACCTACAACCATATCTCGGCGCGCTTGCCCGGCGAGCCACGGCACTTCCTGGTGAAGGCCGACAACGTCTTCATGGAGCAGGTCACCGCTTCGAACCTCGTCAAGTACGACGTCGACGGCAAGCAGGTGATGGGCTCCGCGCACAAGGCGAGCCCCGCCGCGTACAACCTGCACGCGGCGGTGCTGAAGGCGCGGCCCGACGTCGTCGCGGCCGTGCACACCCACTCGCCAGCCAATCTCGCGGTGTCCGCGCAGAAGGGAGGCCTGCGCCCCATCACGCAACAGGCGATGCGGTTCTACAACCGAATCGCCTACTATCCGAACGAGGTCGACGACACCACGCCGGAGGGCACGGCGGCTCTCGCGAGGGCGCTCGGCGACAAGTGGACGATGATCCTCGAGAACCACGGCGCGCTGGTGTGCGGCACCTCGCTCGCGGAGGCCTACATCTACCACCACTTTTTCGAGCTCGCCTGCCGCGCCCAGGTCGGCGCGCTCGCGGGCGGCGCCGAAGTCATCGTGCCCGAGCCCGGGGTATGCGAGGAACGCGCGAAGAAATTCGGCCGCATCGGCCAGTACAACCACCAGAGCCGGGACTGGGTGGCGAGCATGGCGCTCGCCGAGACGCTCTTTCCCGGCCACAAGGAGTAGCCATGGCGAGGAGGAAAAAGGAGGTCCGCTACGACGTCGGCGGCGTCTTGCTGCCGCAGCCTTTCAAGATCCGGCGCTTGGGCCACTTCGGCCTGAACGTGCCCGATCCCAAGGCTTGCCTGGATTTCTACTGCGAGAGCCTGGGTTTCCGCATCTCCGATCCGCTCGACATCGCCGAGCGCCACCCCAGGCGCGACGAGCTCAAGAAGATGGGCGATACCAACATGTATTTCCTCCGCCACGGCACCGACCATCACTCGATGGTCCTGTGCAACGGTGCGATCTACAACGCCGCGGGCCGCGGCGGCGACATCCCGGCCGACGTCACCGTGAACCAGATGACCTGGCAGGTGGCCAGCCTTGGCGAGATCTCGCGCGCGATCGACTGGTTCGACTCCAAGGGTGTGCGCATCAGCCGCGCCGGCCGCGACATGCCCGGGTCGAACTGGCACTGCTACCCGTACGACATCGAGGGGCACCGCAACGAGCTCTACTACGGCATGGAGCAGATCGGCTGGACCGGCCTGTCCAAGCCCAAGGCGATGCACGAACGCGGCTACCGCGAGCGGCCGCCGCTGCCGCAGATCCCCGAGTACGAGGAGGTGAAGCAGAGCGCGGCGAAAGGCGTCGATTTCAACTCGGGCTTCCGCCACCCGGAAACGATGCCGGCGAAGTACGACGTCGACGGCATCATGCTGCCGCGGCCCTTCAAGATCGTGCGCCACGGCCCGATCCGCCTTTTCTGCCGCGACATGAAGAAGATGGAGGCCTTCTACACCGACATCATGGGCTTCACGCGCACCGAGGCGATCGGCTGGAAAGGACATCGCTGCGTCTTCTTTCGCTGCGGGACCGAGCACCACTCGCTCGCGCTCTACCCGATCGCGCTGCGCGAAAAGCTCGGGCTCTCCTCGCACACCACGGTGATGAGCTTCGGCGTGCAGATCGCGACGTACAGGCAGCTGCGCGCGGCGATCGATTTCCTCAAGGCTCGCGGCTGCAGGTTCATCGAAATCCCCAGCAACCTGTCGCCCGGGATCGACTACAGCGCCCACGTGCTCGACCCCGCCGGGCACGCGATACAGCTGTACTACTACATGGAGCAGATCGGCTGGGACGGCCGCCCGCGGCTGGGGAGAAAGCGCACGCCCGAGCGCGTCGCGGAGTGGCCGAAGGCGCTCGAGCCGAAGTCGGACACGTATACAGGCGAGCCCTACCTCGGGCCCTGGGGCTAGGCGCCTAGGGGAGAATCACCAGAGTCTGGGCGAAGCCGAAGCCATCGAGGGCTCCGGGATTCAGGTCTTTGACCATCGCCGTTCCTCCCGGCGTGCCGTCGCTCCTCCACAGCTCGGTGCCGTGGGTTCCGTCGCTCGCCGCGAACAGAAGCACGTCGTCGAAAGCGAGCAGCGCACTGAACGGCACGCTGCTCCCGGGGCCGGGATTGATATCCTTCACCATCGCCGTCCCTCCCGCTGTTCCGTCGCTTTTCCACACCTCGAACCCGCTGGCCCCGTCCGTCGCGGTGAAGTAGAGGGTGCTGCCGAGCGCGGTGAGCTCGAGCGGAAAGCTGCCAGGCGCGCCCGGATTGATGTCCTTGACAAGGGAGGTGCCGAGCAGCGTTCCGTCGGTCTTCCACAGCTCGCAGCCCGTCGCGGTTTCGCAGGCCGAGAAATAGACCGTCGAGCCGATCGCGGTGAATCCGCTCGGAGGAGAAGTCCCGGCGGGATCGAAGGCCTTGACCAGCACCGTTCCCGTCGTCGTACCGTCGCTCTTCCAGAGCTCGTTTCCGTTCGCGTGGAAGTAAAGCGTCGATCCGACGGTGGTAAGACCGTCCGGGAAGCTGTCGGAAGGGCCCGGGTTGATGTCCTTCACGAGCGACGTGCCCGGCACGGTACCGTCGCTCCTCCACAGCTCGCATCCCGTCGCGGATTCGCACGCCATGAAATAGATGGTCGACCCGAGCGCGGCAAGACGCAGGCTGAGCGCGGGCGCACCCGTGAGGTCGATCGGCTTCACCGGTACCGTGCCCGGCACGGTACCGTCGCTCTTCCACAGCGAAAACGTAGCGCCGTCGGTGGCGAGGAAAAAGAGCGTCGAGCCCGCCACTGTGAGCCGGGTCGGGTTGCTGCCGCCGGCCGGGTTGATGTCCTTCACGATCACCGTCCCCGCCGCGGTCCCGTCGCTCTTCCAGACTTCGGCGCCGTGCGTGCCATCATCGACCGCGAAATAGAGCGTCGAGCCGACGGCCGTGAACTCGGTGAAGAAGCTGCTGCCCGGACCGGGATTGATGTCTTTCACCATCAGGGTGCCTGCAGCGGTCCCGTCGCTCTTCCACAGCTCGGTCCCGTTGATGCCGTCGTTAGCGACCACATAGAGGGTCGAGCCGGCGGCGACCTGCACCAGGGGATCGCCGGACGCGGGCCCGACGTCGATGTCCTTGACGCGCGTGGTGCCCGCGGCCGTTCCGTCGGTCTTCCACAGCTCCATGCCGCTCGTGCCGTCGGTTGCGGTGAACAACGCAACGAGGGCACCGGGGGTGCCGCCGCCTACGAACGCATCGCTGTCGTCTACTGCGCTTCCATTCTTGCAAGCGGCAAAGACGCAAAGGACCGCGAGACTCGCGAGGCGCCATCGCGGCGCGCGGCAATCCACAACTTCCATTTACACCTCCGCTCCTGCAAATCCGGTTCGCTACCGGTTCTGGTAGCTACTGCGGCAACGGCGAGATGTTGCCGCGGATCTCCCCTGCGGCGCAGGTGGGGGCCGGTGCGCAGAGGTTGTTCGAGCTGGTGACGTTGAAGTACAAGAAGCTTTTGTCGAAGTCCGAAAGGTTCGGCAGCAAGGAACCCGCGGGAGGCGTAGCGAGGTTCGTCCCGTTGCTGTCGAAGTTGTCCTGGAGGTTCGTGAAAGCGAGCGCCTGGCTGCCGGTGCCGGCGGTGCTGTTGATCGCAGCGGCTGTCGCGCCGCTGACCGTGTGCGCGATGTAGCCGATGACGAGCTTGCGCGTGGCGCTGTCCACCATCAGCACTCCCGCGCCGAAAGCGATGGAGGCCGTCGGTGGCACGACCTGGGAGTTGTCGAGTGGCGGGGCGGTGGCGCCCACACCCCCCTGAAGCTCGATCGGGCCGCGGAGCTCCCCGTTGAGATGCGCCGGAGTACTGACGTTGAAATAGAGCTCGCCGGCGAAGAGCGCCGCGAGCGCATTGGTGTCGAGCGCGGCGTCCGGACGCAGAACGGCGGTTACGCCATCGGCCGCGAGGATCAGGGGCAGGATAAAATTTCCATTGGCCCCGGGGTTCCCCTGGGGTGCCTGGAAAATGCTGATGTCGGTCGGGGTCTGCGTCAATCCCGACAGAACGAGCCCGCCCACGACGCGCACGTTGCCGCTCGCATCCTGGTCCGTGGGATCGGCGATGATCCCGCCAACGGCGGTCGCGCTCGTCGTGACCGGTAGAACTACCTTTGCTCCGGTCAGGTTCGACGATCGAATCACTATCTTGAGAAGCTCCGCGGGATTCGTCGCGTACGGCGTGCAGGAGATACTCACATCCTTGACGTTCGACTGCGCCACCGTGCCCGCACCGTTCTGCACCGTGCACCGCCCGGTCGGGTTCGCGACCTGCACGTTGAAGGGGTCGTCCTTGATCAGCTTCTGGGTAAAGGTGAAGTCCCCGTCGCCATTCTGGGTGACGTCGTTCGTACCGTTGAGCTGCAGCAGCACCGATCCGCTGGTCCCCGAGATGCTACCGCCGATGGAGTAGGTCGCCTCGGTCCCGTGGCAGGAGGCGACTGCGATCGACGCTGCGAGCGATACGCCCAGGATACCGTGGACCTTCATGCGATCCCGACCTTTCCCAAGTTGGCGAGAGCAATTATCGCGCTTTGCGGGCGCGGCGCGGTGTAACGGTGTGTAACTCCGCCTTCACTCGAACGGGACGTGCGCCCGACACGCAAAGCGTCACCCTGTGCAGACGTCGCCGCCCGACGACGTCGCTGTCGCAGACGCCGACGCGCGCTTGCGTGCGGAGGATCACTTGGTGGAATGTGCCGCGCTCAGAAGAACGCGTGCCACTGCAGGAGGACTTCGGTCGCGTTCTGCGCGTTGTTCTGGGGAATGCCGTTGCCCTTGCGCACCCCAAGGCGGAACTGCGTGAACTGGATCGGCGCGTACTCGTACACGGCGCTGTAGCGCTCGCGCTGGTCCTGGCTGACGTCGGTGTTCGGGTCGAGGAACTCGTAGGTGAGCTTGAGGTTGTGCCCCTTGGCCACCTCGACGTTGCCCTCGACCAGGCTCGCCACCTGCGACACGGTCGAGCATCAGCTTTCGCCGATATTCAGCAGGTCGGCGGCAGCCCGATCGGGTGCGCCTCTTCGACGAACTTCGCCACCGAGAGAATCAGGGGCTCCGAAAACCGCGGCCCCACGATCTGCAGCCCCACCGGGAGCTTCGCCGGGGTGAGCCCCGCCGGCACGCTCACCGCAGGCAGCGCCGCAAGGGAGACGAGAAAGGTCGGGCCGATCCAGTCCATGTAGTTCTGCAGCTTTCTCCCCTCGACGACGTCCGGGTAGTTCTTCTCCACCGGGAAAGGCGGCACCGGCGTCGCGGGCGTGAGAACCAGATCGTAGCGCTCGAACAGCGCTCGCCAGCGGTGCCATATCTCGGCGCGCTTGCGCTCGGCGCGCGCAATGTCGGTCACGGTGAGCGCAAGCCCGGCGCGGATGTTTCCGGCGAGGTTGTCGCCCAGCTCGCCGATGCGCTCGAGCTTGTCGAGGTGGTTGCCGACCATGGCTTCTCCGCGCAGCGCGAGAAACGCGTCGCGGCCGTCCGACATGTTGATCTCGATCTCGTCCAGCGTGGCGCGCGCGTCGCGCAAGGCCAGGGCGGCGGAACGGCACAGCCGCTCGATGTCGCGGTCCACGCCGATCCCGGCGATGTCGGGGGCGTAGGCGAGGCGCAGGCCCCGCAAGGTCCGCACTTTCGCCACCGCGTCGCGCGCGCTCTTCCAGGGCGGCGCGGCCGACAGAGGCGATTTGAGCGTGAACCCGGTCATCGCGTCGAGGAGCAGCGCGCAGTCCTCGGCCGAGCGCGCCATCGGCCCGGTCACGCTCTGGTCGTGCCAGGGCAGTGTCACCGGCTGCCGCGTCACCAGGCCCGCGGTCGTGCGCAGGCCCACTACGCCGCAGAACGCGGCGGGCGTGCGCAGGCTGCCGCCGAAGTCGGTCCCTTCCGCGAGCGGCGTCATGCGCGCGGCGAGCGCCGCCGCTCCGCCGCCGGTCGAGCCCGAGGCAGACAGCGCGGTGTTCCAGGGGTTGCGCGTCGCCCCGAACACCTTGTTGAAGGTGTTCGCGCCGGCACCGAATTCGGGCGTGTTGGTTTTGCCGAGTACGACGGCGCCCGCCGACTTGAGCCTGCGCACGACTTCGGCGTCCTCGGTGGGAATGTGATCCCGGAACAGCGTCGAGCCGAAGGTCGTGCGCATATCGGCGGTCGCCGTGAGGTCCTTGATCGCCACGGGCACGCCGTGCAGCGGCCCGAGCTTGCCGCGCTTTTTCACCGCGGCCTCGGCCTGACGCGCCCAGGCGAGCGCTTTTTCGGGGACGACGGTGCAGAAGGCGTTGACCGCGGGGTTGACCCGCTCGATCGCGGCGAGGTGCGCCTGCGTCACCTCGACCGGGCTCAGCTTTCGGGTCCGGATGAGGCGCGCAAGCTCGACGGCGGACAGCCGGGTGAGGTCCTTGGGCATGAGAAGTGTTCGCATCATATACTCCGGCCGTCTCCTCGGCCGTCTCTGCGGGAGATCCAGAGGAGAGAAAACGTGAGCCAGGTCAACCAGTACGCGTTGCTCGGGCAAAGGCGCTTCCTGCCGCTGTTCATCACGCAGTTTCTGGGCGCTTTCAACGACAACGTCTACAAGAATGCTCTGGTGATCCTGGTCGCGTTTCACGCGGCGAGTCTGAGCTCACTCAGCGCCCCCACGCTGTCGAACCTCGCGCAGGCGCTGTTCATCCTGCCTTTCTTCCTGTTTTCGGCCACCGCCGGCCAGATCGCCGACAAGCTCGAGAAATCCTTCCTCATCCGGCTCGTCAAGCTCGCGGAGATCGCGATCATGGCGCTGGGGGCGACGGGATTGCTCCTGCGCAATCTTGCGCTCCTCATGACGGCCCTGTTTCTCATGGGGCTGCACTCGACGGTGTTCGGTCCGGTCAAGTACTCCTACCTCCCACAGCACCTCGGCGAGGAGGAAATCGTCGGCGGCAACGGCCTGGTGGAGATGGGCACGTTCCTCGCGATCCTGGTGGGCACCTTGCTCGGGGGCTTCCTCATCGCGGGTGGGTCGGTCGGCCCGGTCGCGGTCACGGTGCTGGTGCTGGCGGTGCTCGGCTACCTCGCGAGCCGCGCCATTCCTCATTCCCCCGCTGCGGCGCCGGATCTGGTGATCAACTGGAACCCCTTCTCTGAGACCTGGCGGATCCTGACCTTCATGCGGCGCAACCGCGTCGTCTTCCTTTCGGTGCTGGGCATCTCCTGGTTCTGGTTTCTCGGCGCGGTCTACCTCTCGCAGTTCCCCGTCTACACCAAGGAAGTCCTCTCGGGCAGGGAAGAGGTGGTCAGCATGCTGCTCGCGATATTCTCCCTGGGGATCGGGGTCGGCTCGCTCTTGTGCGAGCGCCTCTCGGGCCGCAGGATCGAGATCGGGCTAGTGCCGTTCGGGTCGATCGGCCTGACCCTGTTCGGCATCGACCTGTACTTCGCGAGCACGGGACTCCCGGCGCACGCTCCGTTCGGCCCGGCGGAATTCCTGCGCGATCCCGCGCACTGGCGCGTTCTCGCCGACCTCGCCCTCGTCGGTGTCTTCGGCGGCTTCTACATCGTGCCCCTGTATACGCTCATCCAGACCCGCTCGGAGCCGAGCGAGCGCTCGCGCATCATCGCGGGCAACAACATCGTCAATGCCCTGTTCGTGGTCGCCGCCGCCGCCGTGTCGATCGGGCTGCTCGACCTGGGCATGACGATTCCTCAGCTGTTCCTCGCGGCCGCCGTGCTCAACGCCGCGGTGGCGATCTATATCTACCTGCTGGTGCCAGAGTTCCTGATGCGCTTCCTCATCTGGCTGCTGGTCCACACGGTGTACCGGCTGGACAAGTCGGGGATGGACCACATTCCTGACACCGGACCGGCCGTGCTGGTCTGCAACCATGTGAGCTACGTCGACGGGCTGGTGATCGCCGCCGCCTGTCCGCGTCCGGTGCGCTTCGTCATGGATCACCAGATTTTCAAAATCCCGGTGCTCGGCTTCGTGTTCCGCACGGGTCGCGCGATACCGATCGCGCCCGCGCGCGAGGACGCGGCGGCATTGGAGCGAGCCTACGACGAGATCGCCAGGGCGCTCCAGGACGGCGACGTGGTCGGCATCTTCCCGGAAGGCAAGATAACCAGCGACGGCGAGCTCAATCCGTTCCGGCCCGGGATCAGCCGCATCGTCGAGCGCACCCCCGTTCCGGTCGTGCCGCTGGCCCTGCGCGGCCTGTGGGGCAGCTTCTTCTCCCGTCACGGCGGGCCCGCCATGACGAAATGGGGGCGCATCGCGAAACGCTTCTATTCACGCATCGGCCTGGTCGCCGCGCCGGCCGTGCCGGCGAAGGACGTGGCACCCGAGGCACTGCAGGCGATCGTGCTCGCGCTTCGCGGTGACGCGCGCTAGGCGGTGAGCGCCTCGCCGCGTTCGACCGGCAGGCCGGCCTCGGACCAGTCCTGCTTGCCTCCCGGGTAGACGGCCACGTTGTCGTAGCCCATCTGCACCAGTCTCGCCGCGGCGACGTGCGAACTCTGGCAGCTGCGGCTCGCGCAGTAGACGACGATCTCCGCCGTCTTGTCGGGCAGCACCGTCGGCGCGAGCCGCGCCACCTCGTCGTGCGGCAGGTGGCGCGCGCCGGGCAGGTGCCAGTCGCGGAAGTACTTCTCGGGAAGGGCTTCAACGAGCACCGGGCGGACTGCCCCGGCGAGCTTGCGGGCGAGCGTATCGTGGTCGATCTGCTTGGTCATGATGGTCTCCTGTGACGGTTATGACAGTTGGTTGCAAATGCAACTAAATGCTAGCACCTTGTAGTTGCATTTGCAACTACCTCTTGTCATACTGCGGCCATGTCCAAGAACACCGACCCCAAGGAGCACGCCTGGGCACTGCTGCTGAGCGCGCACGCCACGCTGGTCGAGAAAATCGAGGCGGCGTTGGCGGAAACGAAGCTGCCGCCTCTCGCCTGGTACGACGTCCTATGGGAGCTGGAGAAAGCCGAGGGCGGGAAGCTGCGCATGCACGAGCTGGCGCGGCGCATCGTGCTCTCGAGGAGCAACCTCACGCGCCTCGCCGACCGCCTCGAAGACGCCCGGCTCGTCGCGCGCGAGGACACGCCGCACGACTTGCGCGGCTATCACTGCGTCGTCACGCCCGCGGGACTCGCGCTGCGGAAGAAAATGTGGCCGGTGTACAAGGCGGAGATCGAGCGCCTCTTCTCGCGGCACGTCACGCTGGAAGAAGCGCGCACCATCGGGGATGCGCTGGCGCGGGCGGTGAAGGCGGCGCGGGAGAACTCTAGCGGCGCTTGAGCAGCTCGAGCGCGCGCCTGATCGCCTCCGCGTCGGCCTGATCCTTGGGGCGCGGCACCTGCTTGGTCTTCAGAAGGCCTTCCAGATCGAGAACCTTGACCCGGACACCGTCGATCTCGACCTCGACGATGTGGCGCTTCAAATCCTCCCAGCTGTGTCCGGCCGCGCTCGGCAGCACGTCCACCGTTATCTCGTCGTTGATCCGGATCGCATAGCGCTTTTGTGCGGCGAATACGTCCGGATCGGCCTCGAGCTCGCGGGCCGCCCCGTCGGGCAGCTTCGAAAGGGCGACGATCCAGCGCCGGCTGTTGGCGGCGGAAGGATCGACCAGAATGTCGACGTCCTGGGTGAACCGCGCGAGACCGTGCGCCGCGAGCGCGTAGCCGCCGATGAGGGCGTATTCGACGTCCGCTTGCTCAAAGTGACGCGCGAGAAGCTTGACGTCTTCCCAGGTTGCAGGACGGGTGAACCCCGGCACGCTCAGCGTTTCCGGCCCGCCACCGCTTCGGCTTCCCAGCGCTCGCGGTCGCCCGTCATCTCGTCGTGGGAGGCGTAGCAGAACACTCCCTTCGGGACGCGGGTGCGATAGGCGGCCATCGCGTCCCAGGCGGCGCGCGCTTCGGCGGTCGGAGGCGCGCCCGGCGGGGGCGGCGTGCGGGCGCCGACCGTCCTGGCGATGGGTTGTTGGCCACCGGGGGCGAAAGTCATGGTGTGATTCTAGCAAGCCCGGGGACGCCGCACCGGCCGTCGTCACATAATCCTCGCGCCTCGAGCTACTCCAGCTTCGCTCCCGAGCGGCGGATGATATCCGCCCATTTCGCCGAGTCCGAGCGCAGGAATGCGGCGAACTCCTGCGACGCCAGCGGCCGTGGCTCGATGCCAAGGCTCGCCATGCGCTTCGCCGTATCAGGCTTCGCGAGCGCTTGCGAGGCGCGATCAGCGAGGCGGTCGATGATCCCGCGCGGCGTTCCCGCGCGCGTTCCCAGCCCCAGCCAGGGCGTCGCCTCGAATCCCGGCAGCCCCGATTCGTCCAGCGTGGGGATGTCAGGCGCGGCGTGGAGGCGCCTGAGCTCCGCCACGCCGATGGCGCGCAGCCGGCCGCTCGCGACGTGCGGCAGCGTGGTGCTGGTGCTGATGAAGCCCATCGAAACGCGCCCCGCGAGCAGATCCACGGTAGCCTGCGCTGCCGACCCCTTGTAAGGCACGTGTGTCGCCTCAACGCCGGTGCGCGACTTCATGAGCTCCATCGCCAGGTGCCCCGTGGAAGCGACCGCCTGCGAGGCGTAGGTCGCCGCGCCGTTCTGCGCGCGCAGCCACGCGAGCAGCTCGGGGAGATTTCGCGCGGGGACGGAAGGGTGCACGACCAGGAGCAGCGGCGTGACGGCGAGCATCGCGACCGGCGCAATATCGCGCGCCGGGTCGAACGGCATCCCGGGCATGAGATGCACGTTGATCGAGAACGGGCCCGGCGGCGAGACGAACATCGCGTGGCCGTCGGCGGGCGCCTTAAGCACCAGCTCGACGCCGATATTGCCGTTCGCGCCGGGGCGGTTCTCCACGACAAAGGGCTGGCCGAAGGTCCCGGCGAAATCGGACGCGAGCGCGCGGGCGAGAAAATCGACCGAGCCGCCCGGCGGGCTGGTGGCGACGATGCGCACGGGATGGGTGGGCCAAGGCTGCGCGCCCGCGAGCGGTGTCACCGCCGCCGCGAGGATCAGGGCATGGAGCGCGGCTTTCATCGGGAAGACTATCCCAGCCGCGCTCCTCCCGCTCTCGCCGGTCAAGGCGCAGATCGAGCACCTCTCTCCCAGCACGTTACCGTGGAGGAAGCGCGCTCGATGGGCGAGGCGCTTTCGCGAACGGTGAGGGCCACCGCCTAGTCGCCGAGCAGGACCAGTACGTCGAACGAATCGTCGAGTGAGGTCAGCGTGTTGCTCTGAAAGGTAAACACTCTTACGACAATCGTGCTCGCGTTTGCGGATAGCACGACGTTGTTCGTCACCTCGAAATTGTCTGACGTTGCCGTCGAGAGCAATACGATCTTCCCCGGAGCAATGCTCGCCGGATATGTGCCGGTGAAAGTAACGTTGTATACCCCGACGCCAGCGCGAATCACCGAGGCCTGGGCGGTTCCCACCCCGGCGAAGGTTCCGATGGTGCTTGTCGTGCCGACAGTGTTTATGTGCGCGAACCCGATCTGCCTGGAGATCTGCGCGATCTGAGCCTCGAGCGCGGCGATGCGCCCGTCGTGGTTGTTCGCCGTGGTCTTGATCGCGTCGAAATTGGCGTTGATCTCCGACGCCCGGGCCGGCGTGCCCGCTGCGAAGGTGGTGAGCTGCCCTACAGGATCCGCTTGCACCGCCGGAACAAAGACAGCGAGGGCGGCTGACAGTATGCCTGCTCTCAGGCTCAGCGAGTTAGCGAGCTTGTTCATGGTGAGTCCTCCCCGTTTCGAGACCTTCATCAGCTCCAGTTTCCCTGGTCCCAGACCATCGAGTCCCAGTTGCCGGGCGGCGAGCTGATGCCGCCGCCGACCTTGTTCTCTCCCCCACAGGATGACAGCGCAAGAGACACCGCGATCACGGCGAGTACTGCTTTTCGAAGTGCTTTCATCAGCCCTCCCTCTCTGATCCAAATGCGTTAGTTGTTCAGCGCTCCGCTCATGATCCAGTTCAGAAACGTGTCGTAATTATTGTGTACCCCGCCAAGATTGAAGCCGGTCTGCAGCCCGCCCCCATGCCCGTTCGTGTTCGGCGATGTGGCGTCGTTGGAAGGATTCAGCAGCAGCAGGCTCAGCTTCGGCGTCCCCGTATTAACGCGCGCAACGACCCTGTTATACAGGGCGGTCGTGTTGCCCGCCTGTGCCCACCCGGGCGCAGTACCGGAGTTGACTGCAGGGTTGCCCGTTCCCGCGTGACACGATGCTGCGCAATCGAGCCCGGCGGCGTTCACGGCAGAGTCCTGCATCAGCGGCCAGACCTGCGAGAACGTCGCTCCGTTTCCCGTCACGTTGAAGGAAACCGATGCGACGTTACCCGCGCCCTGGGGCAAACCGTTATCGACCGTGAGCGTTGCCGTGTGCGTGCCCAGCCTGGTGGTCGTGAAGCTGGTGTTCGCCGCCGCGTTGTTGGCGATAGCGATGGTCGCGCCCCCCGGACCCGTCACTTGCCACAGGAACGTGAGGACTCCGGGCCCGGTGCTCGAACTCCCCGTCAAGTTGATGCTCGTCGATATCGGGTCGAGCGATGCGACGGGTGCGCGGCCCGTGAAGGTCGTCGGGCGGTTGCCCGCCACGGGCGACGAAATCACAGCCGTGACCCCGGAGCCCGCGCTCGTGACCGCGATGTTATGCGTCAGAGAAGAAGTGCTCGTCCCGAATTGCGACGTCGCCGTCATCGTCACCGAGTAGGGAGCGGCGTTGATGGCGCTCGTCGGCGCGACAAGCACGGCCGGCGTGCCGCAGGCCTTGGTCTTCGTGAGGGGGAGGGTGGCGGACCCGTCCAGCGTGCTGCCGGTCACGCCCGCGGGCTGCGTGACTTCCCAAGTGCAGGTCGCCGGGCTGCCCGCGCTGGTGCTCGTCAGGTTGATGGTTCCCGTGAGCGTGGGGGTCCCGGTAAAGGAGACCGGAGTGGTGCCCGTCGCGGGCGGCAAAGAGCCCGGCGTGAAGCTCGCGACGACCGTTTGCTCGCCCGCGAAGATCGTACGCGTGGTCTGGTCGTTCGATACGCCGTCGTCCACTTGCAGCGTGACCTGGTAGGCCCCGACGAAGGGCAGGCTCAGCGTCGTCGTCGGCGACGTCGGGACAGCGATGATCGCGCTGTTTCCGCCCGGCCCCTGCGGTCCGGATACCAGCCACCTGAAATTCGTCGCGCCTATGCTCGAGCTTCCGTTGAGCGTGATACCCGTGGCGAGCGGCGGGTTGCCGCTGAAAGCGAGCTGCAGTGGCGCCGCCTGGGTGCCGAGCGTACCGCCGTTAACCAGCGCGCTGGCCGCCACGCCGCCGGGCTGCATCCCCGCAAGGATCCAGTTGTAGAGGATCGAGTAGTTGCTGAGGCCCCCACCGCTCGATGTGTCGCTCAGGTTGAGCAGCGTGCCGCCGTTGTGGTGATTCCCCGAGGGTTTGCGAAGCAGCGGGCTCGCCTCGATCTCCGTGAGGTTGGCGCGCCCGCGCAGCGCTTTTTGCAGCCACTCCTCGTCGGTCGGATCGATCGCGCCGTCCTCGTTCCGGTCCAGGTCGCTGTTGTAGAAGACGGGCGGAACCGGATTGGTGCCGGCCGACTTGTGGCAAGTCGTGCACGTGTTTGCGCCGAACACCGTGTTCTGGATGATGTTCTTGACGTGCGCGAACTTGATGTTGATTGGATCCGGGAAATTGTTGTCTGCAACGATGGTCACGTTCTTGGTATCCGCGCCGCCGTCGACGCTGAGCCGCACGAAGTACGTACCCGCGGTCGTGGCGTTGAAGATCGCGATCATCGAGTCGGCGTTGGTGATCGACGCTCCCGGCGGACTGTTCGGGTCCTGCGACCAGTTGAACCGGGACGCAAACAGGCTGTTCTCCGCAGTCAGAATCGCGTTCGCTCCGGTTTTCACCATGCGGTTCGAACCGGGGCTGGCGATTGGACGGCCGGGCTTGAGCGCCGCGCCGCCTGAATCCGTCGCGGTCTGCGGGGGGACAAGCGCGCCGAGCGTCGGGTTGATGAAATTTGCGAGCTGCGTGGGCGCGCCTGACGCCCAGAAATCGTTGTAGACGATCAGCGCAAGCGGCATCGTGCCGCGGTCGAACACGTGCGCCTTGATGCGGTCGGCGTAGCCCGTGAACTTCGCGACCGTCATGAAGTCTATGTCGCTCTGGTTGTTCGTGCCGCGCAAGATGTGGCAGGTGCGGCAGAACGGTGTGACGACGTTCCTGTACAAGTCCTCGGCCGCGACGCCGTTTACTCCCGCCTGCCAGCCCGCCGGCACATAGTTGTCGAGGAATGTCGGGCCGGGTATGCCGTTCGTTCCGGTGCCGCCATACCACGACTTGATCATCTCGGCCGCCGTGCCCTGCCACTCGTTTAGACCTGCTGGAACACGGCATGCATCTACAGTGGGATCGCTCGGACTTGTCGCCGAGAGCGGGTAAGTGCAGAGGATCCACTGATTGAATGTTTTCAGTGTCGCCTCTTGATCCGTTCTGGAGAATCCGACCAAGTCGGGCGAGAACCCGAAGCTACCGACGTTCATGCCGTGCAGGCGCGCCTGCACGTCACCGCGCTTTCTCGACAGGCTGTTCTCGACCAAAGGAAAACGCGGCTTGGCCGGGTTGCCTTCGGTCGGAGTCAGCGGATCGCCGCGACCGCCGTGGCAGGTGATGCAGGGGCCGGGCATCGCTTTCAGGCCGTTGCCGTCGAGGTCCACCGCGAGCTGGCGCGTGCCATCTTTGGAGGAAAAGTTGTAGAACTTCGCGAACTTGACCGTATCGCTGCAACCGGTAGGATCGACGCCCAGAATGCAGGGCGTGGAGCTCCACTCGATCGCGTTGGTGCCGACATGCCACCGGGTGTCGCGGTTAATCGCCGCCTCGACGTTGAGCGCGTTGGCGTAGCCGCCGCTGGCGGCGTTTGGCGTAACGTTGTAATTCTCGACGTAGAACGCGACGCTTCCGTCGACGTTCGTGCGCCCGTTCATGTTCCGGCCGTAGCCCAGGTCCTTGGTATCTCGAAAAACCGCCCGAAGCTCGGTACCGCCGCTGCCGAAGCCGTTCTGGGTCTTCCACTTGTCGATCGTGTCCTTGAGGTTAGTCGGATCGATGGCGGCGTAGTAGGCTGTGGCGTAGGTCGAGGTGTTCGTTTCGAACCCCCCCGTGTTCATCGACACCGGATTCGGGAACAGCAGGAAGCGGTTCAAGCCCTGCGGAGCCGTCGAGTTATTCGGCTCGTCGCCGGTGTTCTGCTGCGTGCACGAGGCGAGCAGCGCGACGAGTAGCATGCCGGTGATTCGAACGAGGGGTCGTCTCATGGTCCGTCTCCTAAAAGCGGACGAGGTACGCGAGCGAGTACTGGTTCACCGTGTAGGCGAAGTCCGACTTACTCGCCGGCGCGACGGCGGACTGCGCGAGCGACGACATCGCGCGGCGCCAGGACAGGTCCAGCGATTGGCCGCCGCCGAAGCCGCGGTTGTAGCCCAGCGTTGCCACGACGATGTTCGCCTTAAGGCGGTACGCGTCGCGCACCGTGTCGGTGAAGGCATCGTCCTGGATGATGTTCGGCGTCGCGGTGTTCACCAGGCCGAGCGTCTTGTTCGGGTCGCAGGTGCGGCAGTTGGTGGACACGAACTCGCCCTTGCGGTATTCGGCGCCGAGATAGAACGTGTTCCAGGTGCCGACACTCCAGTCTAAATTCGCGCGGAGCGCGGTGTTTTGCGTATCGAATACGGAGCTTTTCCCGTCGATGATGTTCTGCTGCAGGGCCCCGAGAAAGGTCACGCGGTCGGTCAGGGGCTTGAGGACCGTTAGCCCGAAAGCGTGGCGATAGCCGTCGCGCAGGGTCGACTGAAAGTACTCCGCCTGCGTACGAACGAACGCCGAATAGGTGGCGGCGCCGAACTCGCCGGAAGAGCGAAACTGATAGTCCGCCTGCGCTCCGAAGAAATTGTGCGACAGGCCGTCGTACTTGTGGAATTTCTCCCCTCCGACGAAGCCCTGAACCAATGCTCGCGTCCTGGACGAGAGAGGGAAAAGCATACCCTTGCTCGCGCGCACGCCGAGTACGGTGTCGCGCAGGGCATCGCTCCCTCCTGCGCGGGTCACGTTGTCGTCGCCAGTCAGGCTCGCTTCCACGCGGGCGGGGGTAAATTCGAGGTCGACCGCGCGCGCGCCACCGGGTGTTGCGAGAGGTACCAGAGCCACCGCCGCCGCTAGTACGCTCCTCCGCATCCTACGGATAGTCGCGCCGCGGCGCATTGTAGTTCTCCAGCGGAAATACGAACGGCGGCGTGCGCCCGACCAACGATTCGATCAGCATCAGCTCCTGGTCGGTGTGGTTGATGAAGGGCGCGCGGCGGATTCTCCCGCCTTCCTTGCCCTTCGCGAGGATGTACAGCGGCTTGTCGTGATGCGTGGCGATCACCGTGTCCTTGCTCGTCGGATCGGTGTTCGCGGCGACATCGGCGACGCCATAGCAAGTGCAGAAATAGGTCTGTTCGGGGTCGGTCTCGGCGTACACGCCCGTGCCGCGGATGCCGATGGTCGAGGTCGCGGTGACGATGCGCGTGGGCCTGCCCTTACCGAACACCGACAGCACCTTGCCGGTCACCAGGCGCAAAGCGGTGACGAGCCCCGACCTGGCGGGCGGCTGTTCGATCACCATGCGGCTGCCGCCGCGCAATAGAAACGCCTCCTCGGCGACGGCGAAAATGACCTCGCCGTTGGGAGCGGTCTCGACGGTGTCGCCCGGAGTGATGCGGGTCTGCAGCGTCGCGGGCTTGGCGTTGACGCTTACCGTGCCCGAGACGCGGTAGATCGATTGCCCGGCTGGAAGCTGCCCGGGGGCGCGACCGAAGATCTGGGCGGCAGCGGTCCCGGCTCCGGAGAAGAAGCCCGCGGCAAGCGCTTGGATAAGTATGCGGCGGCGTGGATCGTCCAGCTCGCCAAATGATCTCACAGCGGCAAATCCTCCCAAATGTGCCCCTGAACCCGCTATCGCGGTTGCGGCGCGGCGGAGGCCCACTCCACCGCTTCGTACCCGAGCGACGATGCTAACACATAATATCGGCCATCCCGCCGGGGCCGTCGTCCCAAGCGGAGACTTTTCTCACACTGCGAGGGTCCCATGAAACAAATGAAACAGGCAATCCTCCTGCGGACTGCTTCGCTGCTCACGCTGATCTTCTGCGCCGGCCACACTTACGGGACGCTGAACACCTCCTCCCGCGGCCCCGAGGAAGCGGCGGTATTCATGGCGATGCAGGCGTACCCGTTCAGCATCATGGGGTTTCGCAGGACGCACTGGGACTTCTACCGCGGCTTCAGCCTGCTGTTCAGCGTCGCGCTGCTGCTGCTCGCCGTGCTGCTGTGGCAGCTGGGCGGCCTCGCGAAGAGCGATCCGGCACGCACGCGGCCGCTGGTCGCCATGCTGGGCCTCGGCTACATCGGCTTCACGGTCGTGTGCGGGATCTACTTCTTCACCGCGCCCTTTGTCGTGTCAGCCGCCGCGACGCTGTGCATCGCGCTGGCGTTCGCATCCTCGACATAGCCCGCGCGTCCATCGTCACGCAGGATAGCCCGCAATCCGCTCCGCCCCTATCGGCTGCTCGGTCTCCCTCGAACGATCGAGCGAGGGGCGGTAGAGTAGAATCGCGCGAAACCGCAAAGCGACGCGCGATGTCCGGCCCTAGCAAGAAGCACCAGGAAGCCTCTCACTCGAACTTCATCCGCCAGATCGTCGAGGCCGACCTGATGGCGGGCAAGTACGCCCGCCGCCGCTGGAGCGGCAAGCCGGCCTCGGCGCTCTCCGCGGAGCACGCCCCGCTCGACACGGCGAAGATCCGCACGCGCTTTCCCCCGGAGCCCAACGGCTACCTGCACTACGGTCACGCCAAGTCGATCTGCCTCAACTTCGGCCTGGCCGACGAGTACAGCGGCGCCTGCCACCTGCGCTTCGACGACACCAACCCGACCAAGGAGGAGACCGAGTACGTCGATTCGATCCGCGACGCGGTGCGTTGGCTGGGCTTCGAGTGGACGCCCAACGAGTACCACGCGTCGGACTACTTCGACTTCCTCTACGAGTTTGCGGAGGAGCTGATGCGGCGCGGCCATGCCTACGTCGACAGCCTCACCGCCGACCAGATGCGCGTCATGCGCGGCACCCTGGTCGAGCCCGGCAAAGACAGCCCCTACCGCTCGCGCACCGTGGAGGAGAACCTGAAGCTGCTGCGCGAGATACGCGCGGGCAAGTACGCCGACGGCGAGCACGTCGTGCGCGCCCGTATCGACATGGCCTCGCCCAACATGAACCTGCGCGACCCGGCGATGTACCGCATCCGCCACGCGCACCACCATCGTACCGGCGACCGCTGGTGCATCTACCCGACCTACGACTGGGCGCACGGCGTGTCGGACGCGCTGGAGAACATCACCCATTCGCTGTGCACGCTCGAGTTCGAGGATCACCGGCCCCTGTACAACTGGTTCAACGAGCGGCTCGCCGAGAGCTGGACCGGCTACGACGGCGTCAAGCGCCCGGGCCTGCTGCAGACGCCGTTGCCGCGGCAGATCGAGTTCGCGCGGGCGAACATCACCTACGTCGTGCTCTCCAAGCGAAAGCTCATCCAGCTGGTCGAGGAGAAGCACGTCGACGGCTGGGACGACCCGCGCATGCCCACGCTCGTCGGCGCGCGCCGGCGCGGCTTCACGCCCGAGGGCTTCCGGCTGTTCGCCGAGCGCATCGGCATGTCGAAGGCCAACCAGTGGATCGATTTCTCCGTGCTCGAGGACTGCATGCGCGAGCACCTCAACGAGGTCGCGCCGCGGCGCGTCGCGGTGCTCGACCCGGTGAAGCTCGTGATCGAGAACTACCCCGAAGGCAAGGAGGAGACCTGCGAGGCGCCCAACCACCCGCACAAGCCCGAGTGGGGCAGCCGCGCCCTGCCGTTCTCGCGCGAGCTGTGGATCGAGCGCGAGGATTTCGCCGAGACGCCTCCCAAGGGCTACTTCCGCCTGTTTCCCGGCAACAAGGTGCGATTGCGCTACGGCTACGTGGTCGAGTGCATCGGCTACGACAAGGCTACGGACACCGTGCGCTGCAGGTACGACCCCGACACCCGGTCCGGCACGCCTGGCGCCGAGAAGGTCAAGGTGAAGGGCAACATTCACTGGCTCTCCGCAAGGCACTCGCATAGCGCGGAGGTGCGGCTCTACGACCGGCTGTTCCGCGTGCCTCATCCCGGTTCGGGGGACAGCGATTTCCTCAAAGACCTCAACCCCGACTCCAAGAAGGTCGTCGCCGCGCAGATGGAGCCGGCGCTGCGCGAGGCGAAGGCCGAAGAGCGCTTCCAGTTCGAGCGCCACGGCTATTTCGTCGCCGACCTCCGTACGCCGGCCGCGTTCAACCGCGCCGTCTCGCTGCGCGATTCGTGGAGCGCACCGAAGCAGCCGGCTTGATCTGGATCAACACGGCGGTTTGCGTCGTCGGCTTTCTTGACGGCGATCAATTTTTGCCGGCTTTTTTGCGGGCGCGACCCGGAATTGTTCCTGCGTGAGAAAGTCCGGTTCCCGTATAGTCGGGACGTCACCACCAGAGAGACTACAAATGAAAAATCACTTTGCATTCACCTTGCTGGCAGCGGCCCTGGTCGCGGCCCCGAAGCTTTCTCTTGCCGACGATGCGCACTGGGAAAGCCTGCGCGTCTACAACCTTTCCGGCGGCAGCAGGGTCGCGGTCGCGGTACCGTCGGACTGGAATCCCGTCGAGAAGAGCAGGAACGTCGGCAAGTCCCCGTTGCGCTTCCAGGATACGTCGGGCGCCGTCGTCTCGATCCCCGTCGCGACGCTCGAGCGGGCTTCTGCGGAAAAGCGCCTCTTCCGGCCCGACCTCGCCCACAAGGTAGCCCGCAGCGACCGCTAGCGTCGGCGGTTCCTACCTCTCCCGGGCCGCGAAATACCGCTAGAGGACTGGGAGCAGCAGCAGGGTAAAGACCGTCGCAGAGACGATCCCGCCCACGATCACCAAGAGGACTTACACGCGCCTTTCATCTAGCTGTCGGCTTGGGGGCTATTCGAATACACTCCCGCAACCCAGGGAACCTACGCGAGGAGCCCCTCCATGATCGACCTCTACGCCGCCGGCACCGCCAACGGCATGCGCGCCCGCATCGCTCTCGAGGAATGCGGCCTCACCTATACCTTCCATCCCGTGGATCTGACCAAGGGCGAGCAGAAGACGCCCTCCTTCCTTTCGATGAATCCCAACGGCCAGATCCCGGTGATCGTCGACTCGGAAGGGCCCGGCGGCAAGCCGGTGACGGTATCGCAGTCGGTGGCGGTGCTGCTGTACTGCGCCGAGAAGTCGGGCAAGTTCCTGCCCAAGGACCCCGCCACTCGCCCGGCTTTCTGGCAGGCGCTCATGAGCGCGGCGAGCGACATGAGCACCATGGTGACCGCGATCCTGACCCTGTCGCGCAGCAAGGACCAGCACGGCCCCGCGATCGAGGTGTTCAAGACGATGTGGAAGAACTACGTCACCGTGTGGGACAGCCGGCTCGGCATGCAGCGCTACGCGGCCGGCGACGAGGTCACGATCGCGGACTTCGCCCTTTACGGCGCGCTCGGCCGGATGAAGAACGTGCAGCCCGCGCTGGTCGAAGGCTTCGGCAATGTCGCTCGCTGGATCGACGAGATGGTCGCCCGGCCGGCGTTCCAGAGGGCGCTCAAATTCTAGGCGGTGCCGCCTAGAACATGGTGTTGCCGGTGGCGGATTTCTCCGGGACGACCTGCAGCACGTCCCAGTGCTCCAAGTAGTATACGGGGGGCATGAACGAAAGCATCGCGTACGCTCTCGGCGCCCTGCTCCTCTACGGCCTGGCCGACTTCGTCTACAAGCGCGGAGCCGCCGCGGGCGCGCAGCCGCACCAGTTCCTGATGGTGCAGACCTGGTTCTTCACTTCGATCGCGTTCGTCTACGGGCTCGCAACGGGCACGCTCGCCTTCGGCGCCGGGGCGCTGTGGGGGGCGCTCGCGGGCGTGCTGGTCGTCGTCGGCTACTACAACTTTGCCTGGAGCCTGCGCCACGGCTCGGTGAGCACGCACGCCACGATCTTCAGGCTCAGCTTCGCCGTGACCGCCGCTCTGGCGGTGGTGATCCTGGGCGAGCCCCTCACGGCCGCCAAGCTCGCCGGGCTAGCGCTCGCGCTCGCCGCGGTTTGGCTGCTGCTCGCGGCGCCGGATTCTGCCGGGCGTCGCGCTGATCGCGAATCCCGGGAATCGCTCACGCGCGTGCTCGTCGCGACGCTCGCGGTGGGCGTCGCCAGCTTCACCTACAAGCTCGGGCTGCGCGCGGGTGCGGTGCCGATCGCGCTGGTCGCCGCGCAGGGGGCGGTCGCGGTGACCCTTGCGACCGCGTTCGCCGCGCGCCTCGACAGGGGCGTGCGACCGTCGCGCGCAGCGCTCTCCCACGCGCCGGTCGCGGCGGTGCTGCTGGTGACCGCGTTCATCTTCCTGGCGAAGGGCCTGCAAGGCGGCGAGGCGAGCGTTATCGTGCCGATCGCGCAGATGGGGTTCGTCGTTACCGCCCTGCTCGGCTTCCTGCTCCTGCGCGAGCCGTTCACGCTGCGCAAGGGTGCCGGGCTGGCGGTCGCAGTCGCCGCGCTGGCCAGCCTCACTCGGTAGCGCCGAGATGCGGGATGGGCAGGCTCGTCGCCGCGCCGCGACAGCGAAAAGCCATATAGATCAGTTTCCTACCGAGCATACCTCAAGCACTAGTCGCTGCCGGGCGACACGCCTGAGCCAAGAGGCTTCGTTAAGCGCTTGATTAGCTGAAAAACATTCCCCTGGCATAGAGGTTGCGGCGGAAATTACGGTTTGCCCAAAAAACTCGAAGCTCTACCCGGGAGAGCACCCATGGTCGACCGCAGGCTCAGCAACGAAGATATCGATTGGCTGCGCAAGCTTCGCAACGCGAAGGCCGCGAACCAGTTCTCAGCCGACATCCCCACCAGCGTGGTGCGCAGGCTGACGCAGTTGGCGTGCGCGGAGGTGCGCGGCGGCAAGCCCGCGATCACCTTCAGGGGCCGCGACGAGCTGATCGAAAGAGAGCGCGAAGCGAGTTGAGCGGCGCCGGTGCCGCTACTCCAGCGGCTCCACCTTCACGATCGAAGCGTGGTGGTTGTTGCCCACCCAGAAGGTGGGCGGCGTGGTGGAGTTGTCGACGAACACCCGGCGGATGTTGGTCTGGCTCGGCAGCGGGTACTCGGCGCCGCGACGGAGTTCAGCGGGTCAGCCAGCCCCGGGCGCGCAAAGTGAGCGCCGCGTAGGGGAAGATCCAGGTCAGCGCGAAGAACGAGAAGTACGCGTACAGGATGCCGAACACGAAATCCCAGGAGCGCTCGCTCCTCAGGTAGTAGAGCACGTAGACCAGCGACACCACCATGATCGCGAGCAGCATGCGCACCATCGAGGCCGGGTCCTCGATCGCGTTCAGCGCCCACAGCGCGATCGAGGCGTAGCCCACGGGATAGCGCAGGTTGGTGATGGTGCTCTCGTAGAGCGACAGAACCCTCGACCCCAGCGGCCTCGACCACACGATCCTTGCGTAGCGCAGCTCCTCTCGGATGTAGCTGCGATCCCAGCGCAGCAACATGCGGCACAGCTTGGAGTAGGTCTCGGGCACGACGGTATGCACCACCGCGCCGCGCTGGTACACGGTGTCGAAACCCGCAGCGAGAATGTCGTTGGTCAGCGCGCGGTCCTCCCCGTAGGTGCACGGGGTCCCCAGGAACCTCTGGCGCTCCCACTCGGGCTGCACCTTCCGCACCGCCGACGCACGGTACGCCGCGAGCGCGCCCGGGCAGCAGTAGACCGTGCGGAACACCGACTGGGCGCTGCGCAGATAGTCGAAGGACAGGATGAAGCGCACGTGCAGCATCCGCGGGATCAGCCCGGCCCTGCGGTTGTGCACGGCGACCTTCCCCGCCACCGCCCCGACCCGCGGATCGAGGAAAGGACCGGCGATCGCGAGAAGCGCGCCGCGCTCGATGACGCTGTCCGAGTCCACCGTGACGATCAGGTCGCCCGTGGCGCGCCGGAACCCTTCCGCGAGCGCGCCGCGCTTGCCCTGGTTGTCCGCAAGGCGAAGTGGCGTCACCAGCCCCGGGAACCGCAGCGCAGCGTGCCGGATATGGTGCCAGGTGTCGTCGCTGCTGCCGTCGTCTATGGCGATGATCTGAAGGCGCTCGCGCGGGTACGCTGCGGCCGCCACGGAGGCTATGGTCTCCTCGACCATGGCGCCCTCGTTGTACGCCGGGATGATGACGCTCAGGGCCGGCGCGTCTTCCTCACGGACCGGAGCGAACGGACGGTACATCAGCCACAGGACCGTGCGCATCGCGAGCAGCACCAGGCCCATGCTGATCCAGATGATGGTCGGGCGCACCCACAGCATGCTCCAGTGCTCGCGCAGCGCGACATCCACCAGCGGCTGCAGCAGCGGCGTGGCGAAGGCCGCGTAGGCGAGCGCGGCGATCGATGCGAAGATCGCGAGGATCAGGAACAGGTCCCAGCGGTCGCGCGGCGGCGTGTCGACGCCAGCGGCAAGGGATTCGACGGTTTCGGACCGGGAGTTCATGCAGGGTGAGACACGAGATCGACGACGCTATTCTAGCGTCGGCAGTTGACGCTTTTCTGAAACAAAAAATTAAGGCGATCGGAGCAATGCGCCACATGTCGCCGCGGAGCGACGCCCAGCGCCATTGCACCAAAGTGGGGAGCTAGATGGGGGTTGCGCTCAGCCGACGACCAGGGCGGCGTGCTGGCTCTGGCCCTCGGTCATGCCGCGGGCCTTCATCCAGTCGTAGGCGCGGTTGAACAGGGCCGGGTCGTAGTAGTCGACGTGCTTGTAGTGGACGAAGGCGCGCAGCAGCTCGCGCGGCTCCAGCTCGCCCTTGGTCGCTGCGGCGACGTGATGGGCGTACTTGTAGAAGTCGGCGTTGATCAGGTCGACCGCCTCGTTCTCGGCGTCGTAGTAGGCCTTGCGCTCCTCGGACGTAAGGTCGGCCGCGACCACCTCGCCGCCGCGGTAGAACGAGGCGGCGATGATATGCGCGCCCTTCTTCAGGCCCAGGCTGATGAAGGGCTCCATCACGGCGACGGCGCGGTAGCTGCCGTTCGCCAGGCCCGCCCAGCGCTGCTGCGGCAGGCCGCCGTTCTGAATTTTCACGTGCTCCTTCCCGACCGCGCTCTCCAGCATCTGCAGCGCGGTGTAGTGCGAGCCCGTGAGCTCCTGCACCACCACCGGGACGTCGGCGAGGTCGCGCGGGGTCTGGAGCTTGTCGTCGAAGGTCAGGACGGCCTGCGCTGCGACCGCCGCGCGCAGCGCCGCGATGTTGCCGCCGCGCTTGCCGCGCTCCAGACGGTCGATGCTCGCCCATTCGCACACGTTATAGCTGTCGGCCGAGCCGCATTCGAACATGCTCTCCTTCAAGCGCGACAGTACCGGCTTCTCGGCGCTGTCGCGCTCGCGGTCGGCGTAGGTCGCGGAGAAGCTCGCCTCCAGGCCCGCCTTCGCGAACAGGCCTTCCTCGATGCCGACGATCACCGGCAGGTCGAACACAGGGTTGTTGGGGGCGATTCGGACTACGGGACGGGTGGCCATGCTCTTTCCTCGGGCGGCGGCTGAACGGAGACTAGGATACTCTCACTCGGCGTCGTCGGGGGCGCCGCCCGCCGAGGCGAGATCTTCCTGCTTGATCTTTTCGGTGTTGAACTTCGCCGCGCGATCGCGCATGGTCTTGAGCACTTCCTCGAGCGGCGGCGGGTCACCCTGGATCCAGCGCAGCGGATTGACGCGCGCGACCACGAAGGCGCGCAGATACGGACTGACGAAGCCGCGCGCCTTGAGCCTGGCCATGACTTCGGCGACGCGCGCGTCGAGGTCCATCAGCATGCCCGCGTGCTTTTCGTGGTCGCGGATCGCCTTCGACAGCGGATCGTCGGAGAACTTCGACAGGCGCCGCACGATGGAGTTGTACGAGCCGCCGGCGAATTTTCCGTTCTTCTCGTAGCACACGCCCAGCGTCACGAACGAGGCCTCCTCGAGGTAGAAGGCGAAGCCGCTCTCGGCGCGCTTCGCATCCTCGTCCATCAGGCCGCGGTAGATCCGGATCACCTCCAGCGAGCGCTCGCGCAGGTTGTGCGCTTTCTCGGTGTTGAGCGCGAGGATCTGCCAGGCGATCTCGCGCTTGGGCACGACCAGCGCGGTGATCGAGCGGGCGCCGAGACGGCGCATCGCCTCGAGGCGGTGTCTTCCGTTCGGCGTCCAGAACCCGTCCTTGGGCGCGGTGACCGCGATCACCGGGTCGAGGAACATGCCGGTACGGTCGAGGACATCGGCGAGCTTCTTGTGGTGCGCGTCCGACAGGTCGCGCTGGAAGGGTGTCGGCTCGATGCGCGCGATCGGCAGGACCGCGAGGAGCAGCGTGTTCTTCCCCAGCGGGTCGTTGTACGCGCCGATCACCAGGCCGCCCTCCCGCTCGATCCGGTCGCGTGCTTCCTCCGCGTCGGCGGAAAGCGATTCGACGCGGGATTCCGCCGGCAACAGGCCGCGCGTGCCCGGCTTCGCCTTGCGCGGCCTGCGCTTCGCGGGCGCTCGCTTCAATCCGGATTTCGCGCGCGGCTTGCCCATGTCGCCCTAGTGTAAGCTAAAGCCCCATGAAGCTGCTCCGCCTCGTCGCCGCGATACTCTCGGCGTGCTGCACCGCCGCGGTCGCGCAGACTTCACATACCCGAGAGCACAGCTTTTCCGGCGCCGAGCACTGGGCCCGCGTGTTCGACGACCCGGCGCGCGACGCCTGGCAGAAGCCGCACGAGGTGATCTCGGCGCTCGCCCCGGCGCCGGATGCCTCGGTCGCCGATATCGGTTCGGGGACCGGGTACTTCGCAGTACGCCTCGCGCATTTCGTTCCCAAGGGGCGCGTCTACGGCGTCGACACCGAGCCCGAGATGGTGAAGTACCTCGCCGAGCGGGCGAAGCGCGAAGGGCTCGCCAATCTCGTATCGGTCGGCGGGAGGCCGGACGACGCGAACCTGCCTGACAAAGTGGACCTCGTCCTCATGGTCGACGTTTATCACCACATCTCGAACCGAGAGGCGTACTTCTCGAAGCTGCGCGGGTCGCTGAAGGGCGGCGCGCGCCTGGCGGTGATCGACTTCCGCCTGGACGCCCTCTCGGGTCCGCCGAAGAAGGAACGCATTCCGCCCGCGCAAGTGAAGGTCGAGCTCGGCCGGGCAGGCTATGCGCTCGCGAAGGAACACGAGTTCCTTCCGAACCAGTTCTTTCTCGTGTTCGAAGCAAAGCCGTAGAATTTCCTGGGAGGAAAGACGCCGAGTACGTGCGCGTCGCCGGCGTGCAGCTGGACTAGCGAGGGCCGGCGAGCGCGACCACGCCGATCACAGCAAACGTCGCCGCGGCGACGCGGCGCATCGCCTTGGCCGGCACGCGCCGCAGCAGGCGCTCCCCCAGGTATACGGCTGGAACGTCGGCGAGCATCATCCCCAGGGTAGTGCCGGCAACCACGGCGGCGATCGAGGCGTAGCGCGCCGCGAGCGCCATAGTCGCGATCTGGGTTTTGTCACCCATCTCGGCGATGAAGAACGCAGCGAGCGTCGCGCCGAAGGCGCCGAGCCGCGGGCTGCCCGTCTCCTCTCCATTCAGCCTGTCGGGCACGAGACTCCAGGCGGCGATCACGAGGAACGAGACACCCATCATCCAGCGCATCACGTCCCGGCCGGCGAGGCCCGCAATCGACACGCCGAGCCAGGCGGCGAGCGCGTGATTGGCGAGCGTCGCTACGAGGATGCCCAGGACGATCGGCAACGGCCGCCCGTAGCGCGCGGCCAACACCAGCGCGAGCAGCTGCGTCTTGTCGCCGACCTCGGCGATGGCGACGATTCCTGTCGAGACGAGAAACGCTTCCAATATTCTGCTCCCGCTTTCTCTCGGCATGACTGCGATGCGCCGCAGCTTATTCCCGGACAGGCGGCGAGTCGACCTGGAACAAGCCCGCCCGCGCGCCGGTCCTGCGCGGCTGCTGGCGGAGAATACCGCCGCGCGCTAGAGCCCCGCGTCCGGCGCGAGCCGCTATACTTTCTCCCGCCTGTTCGGGGGAGACCGTTCCGTGGGATGGCTTCGCGAGCTTGTCGCTCTGGTTCTCGCCGCGTGCTGCGCGGCGTCGACGTTCGCGCTGGGCGCCGACTATCCCAGCCGGGCCGTGCGCATCGTCGTGCCGCTCACTGCGGGCGGCAACCTCGACATCGTTGCGCGCACGGTGGCCGAGCAGATCTCGAAGGGCCTCGGCCAGCCCGTCCTGGTCGAGAACCGACCGGGGGCGTCCAGCCTCGTCGGCACGCAGTTCGTCGCGAAGGCCACGCCCGACGGCTACACGTTGCTCGCAATCGCCAACACCTTCGTCACTGTGCCGCTCATCGTGCCGAGCCCCGGCTACGATCCGCTGAAGGATTTCTCCGCGGTGACGCTGACCTGCCTCGTGCCGCAGGTGCTGGTCGTCAACCCGGCGCTCGCGGTGCACTCGGTGAAGGAGCTGATCGCGCTCGCCAGGTCGGCGCCGGGCACGATCTCGTATGCGTCCTCCGGCAACGGCTCGACCGGTCACATGGCAGGCGAGCTGTTCAGCCGCCAGGCGGGCGTCCGGCTGCTCCACGTGCCTTACAAGGGCAACTCGCAGGCGCTCGTCGACGTCATCGGCGGACAGGTCGCGATGATGTTCGACCAGGTGAGCACGTCGGCCCCGCAGGTGAAGGGAGGCAAGGTGCGCCCGCTCGCGGTCACCAGCCTGACGCGCTCCCCGCTCCTGCCCGACGTGCCGACGCTCGACGAATCGGGCCTCGCGGGATTCGAGGACATCACCTTCAACGGCCTGGTCGCGCCCGCCGGGACGCCGCACGAGATCCTCGCGCGCCTGAACCGCGCCGTGGCCGCCGCCGTGAGCGAGCCGGAGCTGTACAAGCGCTTCATCGAGCGCGGAATCGAGCTGAAAGCGAGCGCCTCGCCCGAGGAGTTCGACGCGCATATCAGGGCCGAGGCCGGGAAGAAGAAGCGGCTCGCGCAAGAAGCAGGGATCAAGCCGGAATAGCAGATGAACGAACGCAAGTCGCTCGGAATCGCCGTCGTGGGAGCGGGCCGGATCGGGAGCTTGCGCGCCCGCCTCGCCGCCGGGCATGCGGCGGTCAACTTCATCGCCATCGCGGACGCCGATCCAGCGCGAGCGCGCGACCTGGCGCAGACAGTCGGCGCGCAGTTCCACTCCGGCGACAACCTCGCCGCGATCTCGCGGCCGGAAGTGAGCGCCGTGATCGTCGCGACGAGCGAAGGCGAGCACGTCGAGCCGCTGATGCAGGCGCTCGAGCGCGGCAAGGCCGTGCTGGTCGAGAAGCCGATCGCGCTCACGCTCGCCGAGGCCGATCGCGTCGTCGCCGAGACCGCCAAGCGCAAGTCCGACCTGCGCGTCGGCTACAGCCGCCGCTACAAGGAGCGCTACCTCATCGCCAAGGAGCAGGTGGTCCAGGGTCGCGTCGGCAGGATCGTCGGTGCGTCGGCGCGCGTGTTCAACTCGCGCTCGCAGGCTCTCGCGATGCTCAAGCGCAATCCCGGCGCGACGCCGGTCGTGGACGCGCTCACCTACTACGTCGACCTCGTCAACTGGCTGCTCGAAGGGACCTCGGTCACCGAGGTGTTCGCCCGCGGGCAGAGGGGCGTGCTGAAGCAGGCCGGCCACGACACCGACGACGTGAGCTGGGCGATCCTCAGCTACGCCGACGGCACGGTGGCGAGCCTCGGCGTGAGCTACGCGCTGCCCGAGAAATATCCGGCGCTCGGACATGCGGCGCGCGTCGAGGTCCTCGGCACCGAGGGCGTGATGATCCTCGATGACGACCACACCGACCAGCTCATGTATTCCGAGAAGGGCGTGCCGCACGTCTATCTGCCCGACCACTCGGTCAACATGGTGTTCCTGCAAAGCGGCACGCCGGGCGACTGGGCACTCGGGGATTTCTGGGGCCCGGTCGCGAACGAGACGCGCGCCTGGCTCGACCACCTCGCCCTGGGCAAGCCCTGCGTGCTCGCCACCGCAGCCGAGGCGCGGCGCACGCTCGAGGTGACGCTCGCGATCGAGCGCTCGGCGGCGACCCGCAAGCCGGTCGCGCTGCCGTTAGCGAAGTAGCGATTTCGACAGCGTTTCTAGGCCAGACGGACGCCTTCCCGGCTGCGACGCCGGCGATGCTCGCGTCGCTCAGTGTTTTCCCACGACTCGCGACCCTGGCGCCGGTCCGGCAGCCACCGCCGGTCCGTGAACCAATGGAGCGCCGCTTGTTCGCTAGAGAAGCTGCGGACGTTGATTCCAGCCCGCCTCGCAATCGACTCGAGGTATTGATGGGAGAGTCTGAGCTCCTCGGAATTGGCCGTCAGAGCAATTCTGTACGTCGACGGCTCGCCGAACCCTCTGAAGCAATCGAGGATTCCGGACTGCTCGACTTTGAATATGGGCGACGAAGCGTGAACCGATATCAGGACCTGCGAGCACCTATGCTTGCGTGCCTCGCCAGTGATAGCTGCAAGAGCCTGCCGCGTATCCTCGGCCGTATGCCGGTTGAACAGCTCCACCCTGAGATAACCCGCTTCGAGCGTGATCTCACATAGCATGTCAGCGCACCGCAAAACGGTCGTGTCGCTCGGAATCGGCTCCCCTTCCGCTCCTGCGTTCGGGTAGCTTGGCCCGGCCGTAATAAAAACTCCGAGCCGAGAGCTAGTTCGTATGGGCCACCGGAGCACCGCTGATCCATTGGGCACGGGGGCTACGGTAATATCCGGCCATGGGCTTCCACGTCTTGAAGTACTGCGCTCTCGCCGCGTTCGCGATTTCGACGCTGGCTCAGGCCCAGGCCTATCCGTCCAGGCCGATCCGCATGATCGTCGCGTATCCGCCGGGCGGCGGCACCGACATTGTCGGCCGCATCGTCGCGCAAAAGCTCGGCGAAACCCTGGGGCAGAGCATCGTGGTGGAGAACCGCGGCGGAGCAAGCGGCAACATCGGCACCGAGGTCGCGGCGCACGCCGTCCCCGACGGCTACACGGTCCTGATGGGCAACGTTGCGCCGAACGCAATCAACGTGAGCCTGTTCAAGAATCTCCCCTTCGATCCGGTTGCCGACTTCGCGCCGGTGAGCCTGGTCGCCTCGACGCCGAACATCCTCGTCGTCCATCCCTCGACTCCGGCGAGGACCGTGAAGGAAGTCGTCGCGCTGGCGAAGGCGCGGCCGGGGACGCTCAACTTCGCCTCCGCGGGCGTGGGCAGCTCGTCGCACCTCGCCGGCGAGCTGTTCCGCGTCCTCGCGCACGCCGACATTGTCCACGTGCCGTACAAGGGCGCGGGGCCGGCGATGGTCGACGTGCTCTCTGGGCAGGTACAGCTCTACTTCGCGACCATGCCGGCGGCAATGCCCCACGTGAAGTCAGGCAAGCTCGCACCGATCGCGGTGGCGAGCGCGAGGCGCTCGCCGGCGCTGCCCGACGCGCCGACGATCGCCGAGTCGGGCGTACCGGGGTACGAAGCGTCGACCTGGTATGGCCTGCTCGCGCCCGCGCACGCACCAGACGCCGCCATCGCGCGGTTGCACCAGGGCGTGGTGCAGGTCCTCGGCGACGCCGCGCTGCGCGACAAGCTCGCCGGTCAGGGCTTCGAGGCCATCGGGGACTCGCCCGGCGAATTCGCGGCCTACATCAAATCCGAGATCGCCAAGTGGGGCAAGGTCATCCGCGACGCCGGCATTCGGCCGGAATGAGCGGCCGCAATGGAGACAAGGAGGAGCATCACGATGAGGGACAAGCTGTTCGAAAAAGGCCTGAAACTGCGCAAGCAGGTGCTGGGTGCGGGCTACGTTGAGAGGCAGCTCGCGAACGCGGACGCGTTCTCGATGCCCATGCAGGAGCTCGCGACCAAGTCGGCGTGGGGCATGGTGTGGGCACGCCCGGGCCTGCCGCGCAAGGTGCGCAGCATGCTGAACATCGCGATGCTGGTCGCTCTAGGCAAGGCCGAGGAGCTCGAGCTGCACCTGGACGGCGCGATCAGGAACGGCGTCACCAAGAAGGAAATCGGCGAGATCCTGCTGCACTCGGCGATCTACTGCGGCTACCCGGCCGCGCTCGGCGGCTTCCGCGTCGCGCGCGAATATTTCGCAAGGCACGAAGGGAAGAGAAAGAAGTGAGCGGCCGCCGCGCCGTCCTGATGCTCGCGGCGGCGATTCTCGCGCTGCACGCGACGGCCGACGTCTATCCTTCGAAGCCGATCCGCTTCGTCGTCGCGTTTCCGCCGGGTGGCGGCACCGACATCATCGCGCGCTCGATCGCGCACAAGCTCGCCGAGCGCCTGTCCCAGCAGGTGCTGGTCGACAACCGCCCAGGCGCGGGGGGCAACATCGGCACGGACATCGTCGCGAAGAGCGCGCCCGACGGCTACACCATGCTGATGGGCTCGGCCGGCCCTCTGGCGATCAACGCGAGCCTGTTCGAGCGCATGCCCTTCGACCCGATACACGACCTCGCCCCGGTGACGCTCGCCGCGACCACGCCCAACGTGCTCGTCGTGCATCCGTCGCTGGAAGTGAAGAGCGCGAGGGAGTTGATCGCGCTGGCAAGGGCGCGCCCAGGCCGGATCAACTTCGCGTCTTCGGGATTCGGCACACCGGCGCAGCTTGCGGGCGAACTGTTCAACTCGATGGCCGGGGTGAAGCTGGTGCACGTGCCGTACAAGGGCGCCGCGCCCGCGCTCGCCGACCTTCTCGCTGGCCAGGTGCAGGTGATGTTCTCGACTATGCCGCCCGCGCTGCCGCACGTGCGAGACGGCAGGCTGCGCGCGCTCGCCGTGACCAGCCTGAGGCGCTCCCCGGCCGCGCCCGATCTGCCGACGGTCGACGAAGCCGCGCTGCCCGGCTTCGAGGCGAACACCTGGCACGGCGTGGTGCTGCCCGCCGGCGCGCCGACCGCGATCGTGTCGAAGCTCAACCGCGAGATCGTCGCGATCCTCCACCTGCCCGACGTGGTCGAGCGCCTCGCCGGCCAGGGCGCGGAAACGCTGGGCAGCACGCCGGAGGAATTTGGCGCCTACATCAGGTCCGAGACGGCGAAGTGGGCCAAGGTCGTGCGCGAGTCGGGCGCAAAGGCCGAATGATGCCGAGCGGACTGTGCCTCGCTCTCGCGGTCTGTGCCACCACGGCGCAAGCGCAATCGTATCCGACCCGGCCGATCCGCTCGATCATCACCGTGGCCGGAGGAGCCGACGTCATCGCGCGCCTGGTCGCTCAAGGGCTGACGGCATCGCTCGGCCAGCCGGTGCTGGTCGAGACGCAGAGCGGCGCCGGCGGGACGATCGGCGCCGAGGCCGTGGCGCGCGCCGCGCCCGACGGCTACACCATCATGCTGACCTCTGAGAGCGCGCTGGTGATGAACCGCTTTCTCTCCAAGAGCGCGCGCCTCGATCCGCTGAAGGACTTCACGCCGATCACCAAGGCTTTCGAGACCATCGCCGTGGTCGAGACGACCTCTTCCCAGCCGTTCGCATCGATCCGTGAGTTGATCGCCTACGCGAAGCGTCATCCGGGCAAGCTGTCGTACGGAACCTCCGGGGTTGGCACGACGCACCATCTCTCCGGCGAGTCGATACGACTCCTCTCGGGCATCGAGTGGGTCCATGTACCCTACAGGGGCGGGCCGCAGGTGCTCGCCGATCTCGTCGGCGGCGAGATCCAGGTGGGATTCAGCGTCCTCGCCACCGCCGCTCCGTTCATTGCTTCGGGCAAGGTGAGGCTCCTCGCGGTGAATGGCGCGAAACGCTACCACGTGATTCCGGACGTGCCGACGGTGGGCGAGCAGCTTCCCGGCTACGAGCCGCCCCCGACCTGGGCCGGCTACTTCGGCCCCGCCGGGATGCCCTACCCCGTCGTGGCCCGGCTGCACGACGAGATCGTGCGGGTGCTCGAGTCGCCCGCAGTGCGCGCCAAGGCGGAGGAGGTGGGTTTCCCGATCGCGACCAGCGCACCGGATGAGCTGACTGCGACCATACAGCGCGACATCGAATACACGAGCCGGATTGTGAACGCGATCGGCATCAAGCCAGAATAGCCCCATGCCAAGAAAGCTGCGTCTGTCCATGATGGTCGGCGACTACGAGATCGTGCGCGCGCTAAAGGACGGCAGCGTAAAGCCGAAGGGCATCGATCTCGTCATCGCGAGGTATCCGGGCACGCGCGCGATCCACGACCGGGTCGCGGCAGGCGAGGCCTGCGACATCAACGAGTTCAACGGCGGCGCCTACGTAGTGCAGAAGCACAACGGACGCGAGGACATCACTGCGCTTCCCGTGTTCCTGCATCGGCGCTTCCGCCACGGGTTCATCTACGTCAGCAGGGCGAGCGGCATCGCAAGACCGGCCGATTTGACCGGCCGGCGCGTTGCCTGCCGCACGCTGGGCGCGGCGGCGAACTACTGGATGCGCGGGCACCTCGAGGAGGACTACCGCGTGCCCCATCGCTCGATCACCTGGGTGATCGAGACCGACGACGACGCTTCGCGCCAGGCGCCCGCGGAGCTGAAGCTCGAGCGCCTGCCGCGCGGCAGCGACGTCGAGAGCATGCTCGCCGAGGGTAAGGTCGACGCCATGATCGCGCCCAACGTGACGCGCATGATCGGCGAGGGCGACCCGCGGGTGGCGCGCCTGTTCCCGAACTACCGGGAGGTCGAGATCGACTTCTACCGGCGCACCCGCCTTTTCCCCATCATGCACGTAACCACGCTTCCATCGAGGATCGCCGAGAAGCATCCCTGGGTCGTGGAAAGCCTGGTGCTCGCGTTCGAGGAGGCGAAGCAGCTCGCCTACCGCCGCCTCGCCAACCCGCGCAACATTCCGCTCGCCTGGTACGGCGCGCGCTGGGAAGAGGAGCGGCAGCTGCTCGGGCCCGACCCCTGGGAGTACGGCCTGTCGGATCTGAACCGCCGCAACTACGGTACTCTGGTGCGCTGGGTCCATGCGCAGGTCTTGAGCGGTGCGTGCCCCAGGCTCGAGGACCTGTTCCCGAAGGAAGCGTTCCAGCTCGAGCTGCCGCTGCCGCGCATGCACGAGATCGACTACAAATTCTAGGACAACGGTCCCGGAGCGAAGGCCTCCATGATCGCGCACGACCGCCAGCCCGATTTCAAATCGCCCCCCGGCGGGTGCGACGCGCACTTCCACGTGTTCGGGCCCGCGCAGCGCTATCCCTACGGAAGCGATCTGCGCTACGCGCCGCCGCTCGCTCCGCTCGCCGATTTCCTCGAGCTCTCGCAGAAGCTCGGGCTGTCGCGCTTCGTGTTCGTGCAGCCGAGCGCCTACGGCCGCGACAACCGCTGCATGCTCGACGCGATGCGCGAGGTGGGCCCGGAGAGGTGCCGCGGCATCGTCGACATCGACGAGAACGCGCCCGACACCGAGGTCGCGCGTCTCGCCGCGCTGGGGGTGCGCGGGGTGCGCATCAATCTCTCGCCGGTGAAGCCCTTCGAGTCGGGATTCGCGCCCAAGCTGATGCCGCGCATCGCCAGGCTCGCCGCGCGCTGCGCCGAGATCGGCTGGCAGCTCGACTTCCTCACCCCGGGCTGGCTCACCGAGGAGTTGATGCCGACGCTGAGAAAGCTCAAGCTCGACTTCACGCTCGCGCACTTCGGCCTGTTCCAGGCGAAGGAAGGCGTCGACCAGCCGGGGTTCCGGCAGCTGCTCGAGCTGCTGCGCCTGGGCGAGCGGCGCTGCTGGGTCAAGCTCACCGGGGTCTATCGCATGTCCGCGGCGGCGGGCTTCGCCGATGCCGCGCCCCTCGCGCGTGCGCTGATCGCGTCCGCGCCCGACCGCCTGATCTGGGGGAGCGACTACCCGCACCTGTCTTTCGCGGACAAGGTGGGCTCCGTGGATCTGTGGAACCTGCTGGGGACCTGGGCGCCCGACGAGGCGACCCGCAGGCAGATCCTGGTCGACAACCCGCAAAAACTCTTCGGTTTTTCCTGAGCTCCTCGCCCCGGCCCCGGGGCATGCGCGTCGATTCCCGAGGAAGAGACCGAGGCCCTGGACACGGCCCTGCACAACGAAAAGGGTTATCAGCTGCAGTTTCGCCTTTTCTTTCCGGGGCGCGACTCGTATCATTGCGCCCCTATGGATTTCTCTCACCCGTCCGACGGACTGATCGCGGCGTTCATCGGTGCGCTGGCCACGGTGGTCACCGCTCTGATCCAGCTGCGCATTTCCTGGCGCAAGGAGCTGCGCGAGCGCGAGCGCGGGCAGCCGATCACGAAGAAATCGCGGCGCGGCCCGGTGATGGTCGTCTTCGCGCTGATGATCGCCGCGGCCGTCGGAGGGTTCGCCCTATCGCAGTACTTTGTCTCTCTGCGCACCGGAGACCGCGACGAGCTGCGCGCCGACCTGCAGTCGAAGCTCGCCGAGATCAACGCGACCGCGCTGCGGCTCGCGGAGGCGCGCATGAACGAGCGCAAGCAGATCGAGACCGAGGTGCAGCGCGCCGACGCCTTGCGGCTGGGCGAGGAAGGGGCGGCGGCGAGCGCGCTCGTCGGGCCGTGCAAGCCCATGGTCGTGCCGGGAGCGAGGCAGGAGTGCACGGAGCAGAGCGCGATGCGCATCACGCTGTGCGCAAGCCTGCCCGCCTCGGCTACCGTGAAGGAAGTGCAGCTCTACATCCGCGCCGACGACAAGCAGCCCTGGCCCGACGCCCGCGTGCAGCCGGGGCAGGAGGCCGCGCAGGCGCGCTTCGCGGAGAAATTCTCCGAACGATCCGACGACGGCGGTGCCAAGCAGGTGTGCCAGGCCTTTGCCAACTGGAGCCACGAGAAGACGCGCGTCGCGCGCATCGTCGTCAAGTACGCGCTGTGACGCGGACCGCGTCCGCGGCGTAGACTGCCCCGCATGCCTCCGGTCACGCAAGCGCTGCTGATCGCCAACGTCGTCGTTTTCCTGCTTCAGCTTCAGACCGGCGACTGGCTCGAAGTCTGGTTCGCGCTGTGGCCGCTGTCGCAGGGCTTCGCGCCCTGGCAGCTCGTCACCTACGGCTTCCTCCACGGCGGATTCGCGCACATCTTCTTCAACATGCTCGGGCTGTGGATGTTCGGGAGCGACATCGAGCGGCTGTTCGGCTCGCGCTACTTCCTCGCCTACTACTTCGCCTGCCTCGTCTCGGCAGCCCTGTGCCAGCTCGTCGTGACCGCCCTGGCGGGCGGCCCGGCCATCCCGACCGTCGGCGCTTCCGGGGCCCTGTACGGCCTGCTGCTTGCATTCGGGATGTACTTTCCGCGGCGCATGGTGGTGCTGATCTTTCCGCCGATCCCGATGCCGGCGCGGGTGTTCGTGATCGTGTTCGGAGCCCTCGAGCTGCTGTTCGGCGTCACCGGGACCGGGCACGACGTCGCGCACTTCGCGCACCTCGGGGGCATGCTGGGCGGCTGGCTGATCATCCAGTACCGACGGCGAGGATTCCCGTTCAACCGCCGCTAAAGGTGCCTCAGCCTCCGATCTGAACCGCCACGACCGCCGCGCCGACGCCGCCCTTGCCGTCGGCTATACCCAATTCTGGTCAGCGCGAAGCGCTAAGCCGCTATCCCGCGCCAGTTCTTTGCCATCCAGTCCGCGGTACGCAGCGTATGCGCGTGCAGCGTGAAGGTTGGGTGCACCCCGCCGATCGTCGGGAACAATCCGCCGCCGGTGATGAGGAGATTGCCGAGGTCGTGGGTCCGGCCGTAGCTGTCGGTGACCGAGTCCTTCGCGCTCTTGCCCATGACGGTGCCACCGAGGAAATGCGCGAGGCCCGGCGCGGGCGAGCTCCACGTTTCCTTCGCGCGCGTCGCCTTCATGATGCGCTCGCCTTCCGCCTTGATGTGGTTGAACAGCTCCATCGAGTTGCCGTCGAGGCTGTGCACCACGCGGGCGAGCGGAAAGCCGTGCTCGTCCTTGCGGTCGGCGAGCACCACGCGGTTGTCGGCGTCGGGGAGCTCCTCGGCCTGCACGCCGATGCGCGCCAGGCCCTTCGAGGCGCGCTTCATGAAGTCGTGCAGCGCGTTCCCGAAGAGCTGCGGCCGCGCGTTGGCGAAGCCGAGCACGTCGTTCGGCTTCATCCCCACGCCTATCGTCCAGGTGTAGCTGCCGAATCCCGGGTGGCTGTCCTTGACGTAGCTGTCCTGCGACATGCCGAAGGCCGAGGACATGCCGATGTGGTTCTCGGTGTCCTCTTCGAACAGACCGAAAGCGGAGAAGGTGATGTGCGCGGTCACGTACTTCCCGACGAGGCCGCTCGAGTTGGCGAGGCCCTCCGGTTGCTTGTCGGTCTTCGAGTTGAGCAGGATGCGCGGGTTCGATGCCGAGAACGCCGCGAGAACGACGACGTCGGCGAGCTGTTCCTGGCGCTGCTTCGCCTTGTCGTAGTACTCGACCCCCGTCGCGCGGTCGCCCTTGGCGTTGCTGAGGACGCGCGTTACGGCGCTGTCGGCGCGGATCTCGACCCCCGCTTTCTTCGCGACCGGCAGGTAGGTCACCTGCGGATTGACGAGCGCGCCCGTCGGGCAGCCCGCCTCGCACCAGCCGTCGTAGATGCACGCGGGCCGGCCGTTGTAGGGCACGCTGTTGATCGCGACCGGCATGGGCGCGGTGCGAAAGCCCGCCTTCTTGAAGCCTTCGGCGAGCAGGTCGGCCTGCCGCGTCCACTTCATCGGCGGCATCGGGTACGGATCGCCCGCCGGCCGCCACACTTCGGCGACGTGGTCGCCCGAGAGCCCGACCTCTTTCTGGATGCGGTCGTAGTAAGGCCGCAGCTCGTCGTACGAGATCGGCCAGTCGAGGCCGCGTCCGTACTTGGACTTCACGCTGAAGTCCTCGGGGTGCAGCCGCGGCCAGTTGGCGAACTGGTGCATCGCAGCGCCGCCCAGCCCCCAGCCGGACTGGAAGTTGTGGCTCACCGGGTTCTTGCCCTCGGACATCACGGGCGTGCCTCCCCACTTCAGGCGCCGCGACCAGATCATCGAGGAGACGAGGTCGTCCAGCCCGATCGCCGGTCCCATCTCGAGTACCACCACTTTCTTGCCCGCCTGGCCCAGCTTCGCCGCGAGCAGGAGGCCCGAGGCGCCGCCGCCAACGATCACCACATCGACTTTTTCGTTGGCCATGGCTACCACCTCTTGAGCGGAGCGATGTGCGGCATGTACGGAATTCCCAGCCGCTCGAAGCCTTCGACAGTGCCGTAGAAAACGTCGACTGCGTCGGCGCGCGACACGAAATAGAAGAACGGCGACGGCGGGCCGCTCCAGCCGTCGGGAATCTTCTGCCGGAACTGTTCGACGAATTCGTTGCGCTTCTCCAGCGGCAACGCTGCGAACTTCGCGCCGTGGACCTTCTGGCCCGCCGCGTCCAAGCCGGCGAGCCCGGCCCGGTAAAAATTCGCGTAAGGCGGCATCACGCCCACCGCGCGCGCCATCAGCAGGGCCTCGTTTGGAGGCACCGAGAGCTGCTGGTCGACGTAGTGAGCGAGGCCCGCGTCCTTCGCGCCGGGGAGGAGCGTGTCACCGAGCGCTTCGAGCGCGGCGCGCTCGTCCGGGGTCAGCACCTTGAGCGGCACGCCTTGCGCGTGCGCCTCGCGGGGCGAGAGCAGCACCTCAGCCCCGCCCACCGTGAAGCTGAGCGCGCCCAGCGCCGCCCCCTTGAGCACCAGCCTTCGATGGGTGGACGTCATGGCACCTCCTTGTGAATTTACAGCGGTGGAGCGAGCAGGTCCGGCCCGATCTCCGCGATCGAGCGCACCCCTGCGAGCTGCATCGAGCGCGCCAGCTCATCGCGCAGGATCTCGATCGCGCGCCGCGCGCCCGCCTCGCCGGCCGCGACCGCGCCGTACAGCGTCGCGCGGCCGAGCATCACGCCCTCGGCGCCGAGCGCGACCGCCTTGATCGCGTCGACGCCGCGGCGCACTCCGCCGTCGACCAGCACGCTCATCTTTCCGGATACCGCGCGCACGACCGCCGGCAGCGCGTCCAGCCCCGCGACCGCACCGTCGAGCTGGCGCCCGCCGTGGTTGGAAACGACCACCGCGTCCACGCCGATCGAAGCGAGCCGCGCGGCCTCGTCAGCGCGCAGCGTGCCCTTCACCAGCATCTTGCCGGGCCACTTGTCGCGCATCGCCTTCAGGTCGTCCCAGTCGAAGTCGGCGTCCCAGTACTGCCCGACCGAGGAGGCGATCTCAGCGGTGCTCTTCGCCTCGGGAGCGAAGCCGGCCACGTTTTCCAGGTTCGGCATGCCGTGGCGCAGGATGTCGAGGCACCACAGCGGCCGCGTGGCGAAATCGAGCACGTTGCGCGGGGTGAACTGGAAGCGGATCGCGAAGTCGTTGTAGAAGTCGCGCTCGCGCTTGCCGCCGACCGGGACGTCGACCGTGACCATCAGCGCTTCGTAGCCGGACCGGCGCGCGCGCTCCACGAGCTCGGTGGTCATCTTGGGGTCGCGGAAGATGTAGATCTGGAACCACAGGCGGCCGCCCGCCTCGCGCGCGATGCGCTCGATCGACGCGGTCGCCATGGTGGAGAGCGTATACGGGATCCCCGCCGCCGCCGCCGCCCGCGCCACGCCGACGTCGGCGTAGGGCCAGCCGAAGCCGATGCCGCCCGTCGGGCCGACCGCGACCGGCATCTTCGAGAGCCCGCCGAGGAGCGTCGTCGAGGTGTCGACGCGCTCGACGCCGGCGAGCACCTTCGGCAAGAGGCGCACTTTTTCGAAGGCGGCGCGGTTCTCTCGCAGGGTGATCTCGTCCTCCGCGGCCCCGTCGAAGAAGTCGAAGATCGCGCGCGGCAGGCGCCGCTTCGCCATCGCGCGCAGGTCGCGAATGTTCCAGGCACGCAGCACGCGCCGCTGCGCCCGCCACGAGGTCGGGCAGGAGGATTCCGCGACCTCTCTCGTGACGCTTCCGATATCGCTGACCGTGTTCATTCCGCCTTCACTCCCGATGCCTTGATCACCTGCGCCCAGCGCTCCTGGTCCTTCTTCAGGAACGCGGCGAACTCGGACGGCGTGTCGCCGACGATGACCGCGCCCTGCTCCTTCATCTTCGCGCGGATGTCGGGCTTCGCGAGCGACTTGCGGATCTCGTCGGCGAGGCGGTTCACCACCGGCGCCGGAGTGCCGGCCGGCACGAGCATGCCGACCCAGGGCGCGGTCACCTCCAGCCCGTGATAGCCGGCCTGCGCCATGGTGGGAACGTTCGGGAAATCCGGATCCGGCGCGGCTGTTCCGACCGCGATCGCCTTGAGCTTGCCTCCCGCAATCTGGCCGGCGATGCCGATGATGGGATAGAACATGAAAGTCACGCGCCCCGCCATCACCTCGGCAAGCGCGGGGCCGTTGCCCTTGAACGGGACGTTGATCATCTTCGTGCCCGTCATGTTCTCGAGCATGGCCCCGGCGAGATGCGAGGAACCCGCAATGCCCGAGGTGCCGTAGCTCAGCTCTCCCGGCTTGGCCCTGGCGAGATCGACGAGCTCCTTCATGGAATTGAACGACGAGGCCGGCGCCGTCACCACCACCATCGGCAGCGCGGCCACGTTGCTCACGGGCGCGAAGTCCTTGAACGGGTCGTACTTGGCCTTGGTCCCGGGCAGGATCGGGTTGACCAGCAGCGACAAGGACGAGAACAGCGTCGTGTAGCCGTCCGGCGCCGAGTGCGCGACCGCCTCGGTGGCGATGATGGCGTTTGCGCCGGGACGGTTCTCCACGATGAACGACTGGCCCGCCGACGCGCTGATGTCGGCGGCGAGGATGCGCGCGATCACGTCGGTCGGCCCGCCCGCGGCGAAGCCGACGACGATCTTCACCGGTCTTGCCGGATAGGTTTGCGCCACCGCCGCGCCGCACACGGCGAGGCACGCGAGCGCCGCGAGTGTTTTTCTCATCTCTCCTCCATCGTCTCCGGCTGGAACATCGTCGCCATCACCTGGCAGCGCTTGATCAGGCGGTGCTCGTCGGGCCCGTAGTCGGCCACCGCGTTGTGGATGGTGCCGATGTCCTCCCACATGAGCACGTCGCCCTCCTGCCAGCGGAAAGCGTAGCGGTACTCGGCCCGGAGCTGGTGCTCGAACAGGAACGCGAGCGTCTTCGCGCTCTCCTTCTGCGGCAGCTCGTTGATGCGCACCGAGTAGCCCGGGTTGGCGTAGAGCACCTTGCGCTGCGTGATCGGGTGGGTGAGGAAGACGGGGTGCGAGACCGGCGGCTTCGCCTTTCTCTGCGCATCGGTGAGCGGCGGCCGCCTGCTGCCCTTCTCGCGCCTCATCATCTCCCAGAACTTGTTGAAGTCGTGCAGCACCGTCATGCCCTCGAGGTCGCGCTTCATCTCGGCGGGCAGGCCGTCGTAGGCCGCGTGCATGTTCGAGAACTCGGTCGCGCCCAGCGCCGTGCCGTCGCGCACCGGGATCTTGATGCCGTAGAGCACATTCGCAAAGGCGATGGTGCTGCTGTAGGACATGTCCGTGTGCCAGTCCTGGCCGGCGTCGACGAGGCCGATGGGCTTGCCGTTCTCCACCATGTTGGAGAGGATCATCACCTGGGGGATGCCCGGCTCCTGGTAGGAATTCGCGACGTTGATCTCCAGCTCGCCGAAGCGCGCGGAAAAATCGGCGAGCTGCTTCCCCGTCAGCTTCTGCGCGGGAAAGCGCACCACGCCGCGCTCTCCCAGCGTGCGCACCACCGTTTCGAACTGCCCGTCCGAAAGCGGGCGCGCGAGGTCCAGTCCTTCGATGGTCGCGCCCAGGGACCCGCCGCTGCCGGTCACTTTCATCAGTCGATCCTCAGCCCCGCTTCGCGGATGATCTTCGCGTAGCGCGCGGTGTCGGCGCGCACGATCGCGGCGAACTCCTCCGGCGAGCGCGTCACGTTGCCGTCTGCGCCGACCTCGGCGAGGCGCGCGTGAGCGGCCGGTGCCTGCATCGCCTTGGCGATCTCGGCGTGCAGCCGGTTCACGACGGCCGGGGAGGTTCCGCCCGGGGCGAAAATCCCGTACCAGGTGATCACCTCGTAGCCCGGCACGCCGGCTTCGGCGACCGTGGGCACGTCGGGGTATTCGGGAAGGCGCTTCGCGCTCGACACGCCGAGCACCCGCATCTTGCCCGAGCGCACGTAGCCCGCGGAGGCAGGCGCGGTGTCGAAGCCGACCTGGTGCTGCCCCGCGAGCAGGTCGGCAAGCGACTGTCCGGTGCCCTTGTAGGGCACGTGCACGAGGTCGACCCCCGCCATGGCCTTGAAGATCTCGCCGGCGAGGTGCGGCGTGCTGCCGTTGCCGGCGGAAGGAAAGGAGAGCTTGCCCGGGCGCTCCTTCGCGTACGTGATCAGCTCGCGGATCGAGTGCACGGGGAGCGAGGGATGCACGACGACGAAATGCGGCACCGAGGCGGCGAGCGTCACCGGGGCGAAATCCTTGAGCACGTCGTACTGCAGGTTGGGGAAGAGGCTGGGTGCGATGGCGTTCACCGACACGTGCCCCATCATGATGGTGTAGCCGTCGGCGGGCGATCTTGCGACCATCGCCGCGGCGACCGTGCCGGTTGCGCCGGGGCGGTTCTCGATCACCACGGGCTGGCCCAGATTCTCGCCGAGGCCCGGCGCAATGATGCGCGCGACGACATCGGTACCGCCGCCGGGCGGGAAGCCCACGACCATCTTGATCGGCCGGCTCGGGTAGCCCTGCGCGTGGACGCACGCGCACGCGGCCAGCGCAAGGACAAGAGCAGGCAGTCTCCTCATCGACATCGGATTCTACGCCAGGCGCACGGCGATGCCCTCGAGCCCGGCAGCCGCCGTCGGAAAGCGCCGCATCACCAGCGGGTCGTGCCCCGGCACGATGAGCCCGGGCGCGTCGGCGAGCGCGGCGACCCTCGCGTAGCCCGCGACCATCAGCGGCACGTCCCAGACGATGGGAAACGGCCGCTTGTCGTTCATGTTGGCGTACAGATGGCTCGCGTCGGAGGCGAGCACCATCCAGCCGGCCCGCGTGCGCACGCGCACCACCTGCATGCCCTTGGTGTGGCCGGAAACGCGGTGCAGCGACAAGCCCGGCGCGAGCTCCGCGTCGCCGTCGTGGAAACGCACCCGTCCCCTGTAGACCTCGCGCACCATCGCCACGACCTCGTCGACCTCGTAGGCCTGGCTGTGCGCCTGCTCCGCCATGCGCCGGCCGGTTGCGTACGCCATCTCGTCGTCCTGGAGATGGAAGGTCGCCGCGGGGAACAGCGCCCAGTTGCCGACATGGTCGTAATGCAGGTGCGTGATGATCACGTCCTTCACGCTCTTCGCAGCCACACCCAAGCGCGCGAGGCCCTCCTCGGGCGGCGTGATCGTCTTCCGCCCGCGGCGCGCGCCGACGGCGGCGTCGAACCCCGTGTCGATCACGAAGGTGCGCGAGGCCGAGCGCACCAGCCAAATGAAGTAGTCGAGGTCGCTCGCCGCCTCGTGCGGATCGCCCCCGATGAAGTTCTCGCTCGCCTTGCGGTTCGAAAGGCTCGCGTACCTGATCGCGAAGACTTCGTAGGTGCTAGAGTTGTCCAAACTTCACTTCGGGAGCGGCTATGAAGGGTTTTCTGGGCGGACTTGCGCTGCTCGTCGCCTCTTTACCCGCTGCAGCGCAGTATCCCACGAAGCCGGTGCGCATGTTGGTGGGCTTCACGCCGGCGGGCGGCGTCGACATCACCGCGCGACTGGTCGCCGCGAAGCTCACCGAGCGCTGGGGCAAGGCGGTGATCGTCGAGAACCGCCCGGGCGCCGCGGGAAATATCGCGACCGAGGCGGTCGCCAAGAGCGCGCCCGACGGCCATACGCTCCTCATGGCGTTCTCATCGCACGCCAGCAACGCCGCGCTCTACCCGACCCTGCCCTTCGACGTCATGCGCGACTTCTCGAGCATCACCCTGGTCGCGACCGCGCCGGTGCTCGTGGTCGCGAGCCTCTCGGCACCCGCGAAGACGCTTCCCGAGCTGATCGAGTACGCTCGCGCGCATCCGGGCGGGATCCGCTTCGCGTCTTCCGGCGTCGGCACGCCTGTTCACCTCGGCGGCGAGCTGATGATGCAGCTCACCGGGATCCGCATGACCCACATCCCCTACAAGGGCATCTCTCCCGCGATGACCGCGATGCTCGCGGGCGAGACCGAGATCACTTACGCGGCGGTGCTCTCCGCCCTGCAGCAGCTCAAGGGCGGCAAGTTGAGGGCGCTTGCGCTCGCGAGCGGCAGTCGCTACCCGGGGCTACCCGAGGTGCCGACCACGGCCGAGGCCGGTCTCCCCGGATTCGAGATCGACTACTGGTACGCGCTGCTCGGCCCCGCGGCCATTCCGCCCGCGATCGTCGGGCAGATCCAGCGCGACGTGTCGTCGATCGTCAACGCACCCGAGACCAAGGAAAGCATGCTCGGCCAGGGATCGATAGCAGTCGGCGGCACACCCGGGGAGCTGGATGCGCTCATCCGCCGCGACTACGCGCTGTGGTCGAAAGTGGTGAAGGCCGGGGGCGTGAAGCCGGAGTGAGCTAGGATAGGGCGGCACAAGCCCGAAGGAGGAGGGATGGGGAAGGCCGAGCTGGGCCTGCGCCTCGCGCCGGCACGCATGGATGTCGAGCGTCGGGCGGACGGCGCGATGCTGCTGCGCTCGCCGCTCAGGCTCGGGGCGCACGCCCGCGCGGTCGGCGAATGGCTGGTGAAGTGGGCTCGCGAGGCTCCCGAGCGCACCTTCCTGGCCGAGCGCGACGGCGAGGCCTGGAAAAGAGTCAGCTACCGCGAGGCGCTCGCCCTCGCCCGCCGCGTCGGCGGCGGCCTTCTCGAGCGCGGCCTCGACTCGTCGAGGCCGGTGGCTATCCTCTCCGACAACTCGCTCGACCACGCGCTTCTCGCGCTCGGCGCGATGCACGTCGGCGTTCCCGTGGCGCCGATCTCGCCCGCCTACTCGCTGATGTCGAAGGACTACGCCAAGCTCAAGACCATCCTCGGGCTGCTGCGGCCCGGCTTGGTGTGGACCGCCGAACCGCAGAAGTTCGCGCCCGCGCTCGAGGCGGTCGGCGCGAGCGCGACCCCGATCTCGGACCTGTTCGCGCGCGAGCCGGGACCCGAGGTCGACCGCGCGTTCGAGCGCGTGGGGCCGGACACGGTCGCGAAGATCCTGTTCACCTCGGGGTCGACGGGCATGCCGAAGGGCGTGATCAACACCCAGCGCATGCTCGCCGTGAACCAGGAGCAGTACGCGCTCGTGTGGCCGTTCCTCGAGGACCGGCCGCAACTGATCGTCGACTGGCTCCCCTGGAACCACACTTTCGGCGGCAACAGCAATTTCTTCATGATGCTCAGGAACGGCGGCACGCTCTACATCGACGCCGGCAAGCCCGCGCCGGGCCTCGTCGAAACCAGCGTGCGCAACCTGAAGGAAATCTCCCCGACGATCTACTTCAACGTGCCGCGAGGCTTCGACCTGCTGCTGCCTTTCCTGGAGAAGGACGCGGGATTGCGCGCGAGCTTCTTCCGGGATCTCGGCTGGCTGGTGTACGCGGGCGCCGCGCTGCCGCAGAACCTGTGGGAGCGGATGCAGGCCCTGGCGACAGCCGAGCGGGGCGCACCGCTTCCGCTCGTCTCCGCCTGGGGCTCGACCGAGACCGCGCCGCTCGCGACCTGCGTCCACTACGCGGTCGACCGCGCCGGCGTCATCGGCCTGCCGGTCCCCGGTTGCGAGCTCAAGCTCGTGCCCGCGGCGGGCAAGCTCGAGGTGCGCGTGAAGGGCCCGAATGTGACGCCGGGCTACTACGGCCGCGACGACCTCACGCGCGCGGCGTTCGACGAGGAAGGCTACTACCGCATCGGCGACGCGCTGAAGCTCGCGGATCCGGACAGGCCCGAGCGGGGCCTCGCCTTCGACGGGCGCATCGCGGAGGACTTCAAGCTCTCCACCGGCACCTGGGTGCACGTAGGCGCGACGCGCGTCAAGCTCATCGCCGCGGGCGATCCCCTGATCCAGGACGCGGTGATCACCGGCCACGACCGCACCGAGGTGGGCGCGCTCGTGTTTCTCAACGCCGCGGCAGTCAAGGCGAAGGCGCTCGACGAGGCGGCGGTGCGCGCGCACCTGCGCGCCGCGCTGGCGAAGGTCGCAACCGAGAGCGGCCCGGGGAGCTCGACCCACCCGGCGCGCGCGCTCGTGATGGGCGAGCCGCCGTCGATCGACGCCAACGAGATCACCGACAAGGGCTACATCAACCAGCGCGCGGTGCTCGAGCGCCGCGCCGAGGCCGTCGAACGTCTGCACGGCGACCCGCCGTCTTCGGAAGTCATCCTCGCCTGAAGGAGGCAACATGAAAGCTGCAGCCTATTTCTTGTGCATCGCGCTCGCGGGCCTCGCCCAGGCGCAGGAGCCGATCCGCGTCGGCGTGATGAACGACCAGTCGAGCGTCTACGCCGACTTCCAGGGCAAGGGCTCGGTGCTCGCCGCGCAGATGGCGGTCGAGGACTACGGCGGGAAAGCCGCAGGCCGCAAGGTCGAGGTGGTGCTCGCCGACCACCAGAACAAGCCCGACGTCGGCTCGGGGATAGCGCGCAAGTGGCTCGACCAGGACGGCGTCGACCTGATCGTCGACCTGCCGAACTCTGCGGTCGCGCTCGCGGTGAACGAAGTGGTGCGGCAGAAGAACAAGGTGATGATCGGCTCGGGCGCGGGCACCTCCGAGCTGACCGGCTCGAAGTGCTCGCCCAACACCGTGCACTGGACCTACGACACCTGGGCCTACGGCCACTCGCTCGCCAAGGCGGTGGTGCAGCGCGGGGGCAAGAGCTGGTTCTTCATCACCGCCGACTACGCCTTCGGCCACGACCTCGAGCGCCAGGCGACCGACCAGCTGGTGAAGGACGGCGGCAAGGTGGTCGGCGGGGTGCGCACACCGCTGGGCACGCCGGACTTCTCGTCCTTCCTGCTGCAGGCGCAGTCCTCGGGCGCCCAGGTGGTGGCGCTCGCGGTGGCGGGCGGCGACACCACCAACTCGCTCAAGCAGGCCGCCGAGTTCGGCCTGACCGCGAAGCAGAGCATGGTGTCGCTGATCTTCACGCTGAACAACGTGCCCGCGCTGGGACTCAAGGCCTCGCAGGGCGTGCTCACTGTGAACCCGTTCTACTGGGACATGAACGAGGGCACGCGCGCGTTCTCGCGCCGCTTTCAGAAGCGCGCGCACAACGGCGCCATGCCGAATGACATGCAGGCGGGCGTCTACTCCGCGGTGCTGCATTTCCTGAAAGCCGTGGACAAGGTCGGCGGGGCGGGCGACGGCAAGGCGGTGGTCGCCGCGATGAAGGCAATGCCGACCGACGACCCGCTCTTCGGCAAGGGGCGCATCCGCGAGGACGGGCGCAAGCTGCACCCCATGTACCTGCTACAGGTGAAGTCGCCCGAAGAGTCGAAAGGCGACTGGGACTTCTACAAGGTGATCTCGACCATCCCAGCCGAGCAGGCGTTCCGCCCCATGAGCGAGGGCAACTGCCCGATGGTCACCGCGAAATAGTGTTCAGCTCCCTTTGCGGATATGACGGCTGCATTGCGCGTGCCGGTCGCCGACCCTACAATGGCGCGTCCCGAAAAGAGGACAAGAAGTAGAGAAACAGGGAGATATCGATGAAACAGCTTCGCGCAAGCTTCGCGGTGGGCGGCGCCCTCCTGCTCGCCGTCCTGTGCGGTGCGCTCTCCTCGCCGTGTGCCTTGGCGCAGGGCGCGGGGCCTTCGGCTCCGCCGCCGGGAAAGGCGTTGATCTACGTCGTTCGCAGCGACCCCGAGCCCCGGGAGGCGCTCGTCCCGGTCGTGGTGAACACCGAAGTCCTCGGCTACCTAGAGAACGGCAGCTTCACCACCGCGGTGGTCAACCCCGGAAAGGTGTTCGTGCGCACCGGCGACCAGGTGGTCTCCTCGTTTACTCTAGAGGCCGCGCCCGACCGCAGCTACTACCTGCGGGTGCAGGCGATCCACGGCACGAGCGTCGTGCAGACCGAGATTGTCCCGATGAACGATGCGCAGGGACGCGACGCGGTGGCGCAGGGCCGCTTCGTTCCGCCCGCGCCGCCCGCGCCGCCCGCGCCGCCGCAGGAGCGGCGGCGTTCCGAGGCCGAGTTCGCGCGCGGGCAGGCCGTGATCGGGGAGCCGGTCTACTACCGGCTCGAGGCCGGCTACTCGGTGTCGACCGGCGCGGATCTCAAGGACAAGGACTTCGCGAACAGCGGGATCATCTGCGGCGACCCCGCCTGCAACACCGCTGGAAAGCTGAAGGACGTCGGCAACGGATTCGTGCTGAACGCCGGCGTAGGCTATCGCTTCGGGACCAACACCCGCGGCGATCTCATGTTCGGGTACCGCAGGTTCTCGCTGGACCAGACCGACGCCTCGACGCCCGCCACGCGTTTCAAGGCGGACATCACCGCGCTCACCGCGATGGCGAACGGGTACTTGGATTTCTCGAGCACGGGCTTCAGCCCGTACATCGGCGTCGGCGTGGGCGTTTCACAGAACAAGGTCGGAACGGTCACCTTCGACGACGGCGCGGGATTCGCCGGAAGCGTTCCCGGCGGAACCAAGACGGACTTCGCCGCCGCGTTCATGGCCGGTGTGGGGATCCCGATGCAGGGATGGGTCCTCGACATCGGCTACCGCTACATCAGCATGGGCAAGCTCGACGTTCCCGCCGATTCGTCCACCGGCTACGACGGTGCGACCGGCAAGCTGATGGCGCACGAGCTCACGCTCGCGATGCGCTTCTACTAGCCGGCCCTAGAACTTGACGAGTAGTCCGGCGAAGCCGCCTTTGTCGACATAGGGCTCGGAGCCGTTGTCCAGGTTGGCGCGCGTCCAGCGCCAGCCCACGTAGACGAAGCTGTTGCGGATCACCTCGACCTCGGCGCGCACGCCGGCATCGTAGAACTTGGTGCCGTCGAGAAAGGTCACGACCTTGGGCGCGAAGAAGACGTAGCCTCCGAGCGCGAACCAGCTGTTGCCCGGAAACCAGCGCGCCTGGCCGCCGAGCGCGAGCGCGGCGACGTCCGAGTCGGCCACGCGGACGGTGTACAGCTTGCCACCCACGCCGCCCTCGAAGCGCGAGCCTCCGGAGCCGGCGTCGCCGGTGGCGAGCACGCCGATGTTGAGCGCGTAATCCTTCTGGTCCCTGTTGTAAAGGCCGCCGAAAGTCCAGTCCAGGGACCCCGAGGCCGGGCCCTGGTATTTGGCTTCGATGGTGTCGTTCGACAGGTTCACGTCGACTGCGCCCGCCATGGCGGAAAAACTCGCCAGCGCGAGCGCGGCGCACACGATCCAGCGCATAGTGCTCCTCCAAATCAAGGTCAATCTCCCCTTCCAAAGGTGGCGCATTATCCCATCGGACTCGCCGAATTGCGAAGCGTTCCCTCGCGGCTTCTGCGAAACACCAAGTACGGCAGCGCCTAGCTAGGCCGCAGTGCGCTTCGACGCTCCGCCGTCGATCGTCACGATGGTGCCGCTCGTGTACGAGGACAGGTCGGAAGCGAGGAACACCACGGCGGCCGCGATCTCGTCCACCGTCGCGGGACGGCCGAAGGGATTCTTCCGGAGGAGCTCCGGGTAGCGCTCCGGATCGCCGAGAACGGACTGCGCGCGCTTCCTCGACATCTCCACCACCCGGTCGGTCGCGACCGGGCCCGGGTTGACGCCCAGGACGCGCACGCCGTGCTCGGGGCTCGCCGCGCCGAGCGCGAGGGTCATCGCCATCAGGCCGGCGTTGCCCATCGATCCCGAGACGAACGCGGGGTTCGGGCGCTCTCCCGCGGCGCCGATGATGTTGACGATCACGCCCCTCCGCCGCGCCTTCATCTTCGCGAGGTAGTGCCGCGTGAGCGCGACGTAGCCAAACACCTTCAGCTCCCAGCCGGCGCGCCAGGCCGCGTCACCGAGATCGTCGAGCGAGCCCGGCGGAACCGCGCCGGCGTTGTTGACGAGCACATCGATCTCTGGGCAGGCGTCGGTGAGCGCCTTCCTGCCCGCGTCCTGCCCGAGGTCGACGGCGAAAACCTGCACGTCGACCTTCGCGCTGTTCCTGATCGCGTCCGCCTCGCGCTCGAGCAGGTCCCTGGAGCGCGCCGCGAGGCGCAAGGTGCACCCCTCGCGCGCGAACCATTGCGCGATCCCCAGGCCGATTCCCTTCGACGCGCCCGTGACGAGCACGCTGCGTCCCGCGAGCTTCAGATCCATCGTTCTCCTCTCTATTTCCGTGCCCGGGGCTTCGCCCGCAGGCGCAGGTTCCTCGCCTTTGCGACGTTTCCCGCGCCCAGCGCGCGGAACACGTCCTGGTATACCGCCACCACGTCGCGCGGCTGCTCGGCGAGCTTCGCGGCGAAAGCGAGCGTGTCGCGCTCGAGCTCCTCGGAGGGCGCCACGTGGTCCAGGAATCCCCACTCGTGCAGCGTCCGCGCGTGGAAGGTCTCGCCGGCGAGCATGATGCGCCGTGTGCGCGTCGCGCCGACGATCCGGTACAGGCGCTCGAGCGCAGTGATCGAGTAGTAGAGCCTGTACTTCACCGCCGGCACCGAGAGCTTGAGCACATCGTCGCCGAAGCGGAAATCGGCCGAGGCGGCGAGCTGCACCCCGCCGCCGTAGCAGTTGGCGTGCAGCATCGCGATGGTCGGGAAGGGCATCACCGCCATGTGGGTGCAGAAGGCCTCGACGCCCCTCTCGATCTTCGCAAAACCCTCGCCGCGCTTCTTGAACTGCTCCATGAACTTCAGATCGAAGCCGGCCGAGAACGCCATCTCACCGGCGCCGCGCAGCACCAGCGCGCCGACGTCCTTGCGCTTCTTCAGACCCGCCGCCGCGGCGGCGAGCCCCGAAGCGACCTTCGCGTCGATCGCGTTGCGGCGCGCGGCGTTGTCCAGGGTGACGATCGCGACCGCGCCGCGGATCTCGGTGGCGACGCTGCCCACTAGCGGCTCACGGCGACCGCCTCGCCGAGGAACTCGAGGCACAGGCGGTTGAACTCCTCGGGGTTCTCGAGGTTCACGCAGTGCCCGGTCTGCGGGAAGACGCGGACGCGCACGTCGGGAAGGACGCGCTCGAGGAATTCGCTCGGCTTGCGGCAGGGCGCGTCCTCGTCGCCGACGACGACCAGGACCGGGACCGGCAACGCCGCGAGCCGCTTCTCGTGGACGTACAGCGTCGGCCGCCGTCCCTGCACGCCGCGGCTGGTGTTGGCGTGGCCGAGCGGCGACATCGCCAGCATCTGCTCGTTAAAGCGGCCGAACTCGGCCGGATTCTTGTCTTTCAGGCGCCGCCGAGCGGGGCTCTCGTTCATCTGCGCGAGGAGTGCCGCCATGCCGCCCGATTCGAGCAGCTTCGCGTTCGCCTCGGCGTTCGCGCGGAAGGTCTCGGCATCGTCCGACCCCGAGCCGATGCCGACCAGTGTCGCCGACAGCACGCGAGCCGGCTCCCTGAGCGCGTACTGCAGCGTCGAGGCCGCTCCCATCGACACCCCGACCAGGTGCGCGCGCTCGAGCCCCAGGCCGTCCATCACCGCGGCGATGTCGGCGACGGCGTGGTCCTGCGAGTAGGAAACGACCGAGGGCGGGACCTCCGAGGGCGGGTAGCCGCGCGCGTTGAAGACCACGCAGCGGTGGCGCGCGCGGAACGCCGCGACCTGGAGGTCGAAGCTGCGGCACGAGCCGCCGTACTCGTGCACGAACACGACCGGCGTGCCCGCGCCAGTCTCTTCGCAGTGGATGCGGATCCCGTCGGCGCCGGCGACGCCCTTCACCGGTCCTTCCCCACCGATACGTCCATGATCATGCGGGCGAGCAGATACAGGCGCGGCTCGATCGATTCGAGCAGGATGTACTCGGCGTCGTTGGAGTGCGAGCCGAAGCCCTGCAGGCCGAAGCGCTCCAGGGTCGCAGCGTGGGACTCGAGGGCGGCGAACGCGGCGTCGGTGCCGCCGCCCTCGGCCATGGCGTCGACAGTCAGCTTCCTGCCGATCTCGGCGTAGACCTTCTGCGCGTGCGCGCCGAGCGAGCGCGCGGCGGCGTTCGCTTCGAGCGGCGGGCGCCGCCGCTCGAACGTCATCTCGACCTGGGTGTCGGGAATGAGCTTGGCCCTGATGCGCTCGCGCACCTCGCGCTCGATGCGATCGTAGTCGGCGACGCGCAGCACGCGGATGTCGGCGGTCGCGGTCGCGTCCGCCGGGATCACGTTGCGGTTGGTGCCGGCGCTTGCGAGCGTCCAGTTCATCTTCAGCCCGGTCGACGGCTCCGAGAGGTCGCGCGTCTGCATGATCTGGTGCGCGAGCTCGTAGAGCGCGTTGCGCCCCATGTCCGGCGCGGAACCGGCGTGCGACGCGCGGCCCTTCACCTTCAGCACCACCGACGCGATGCCCGCGGTGGCGAGCGCGAGCTTGTCGCTGTCCGCGCGCGTCGATTCGCAGGAGAACACCACGTCGTGCCGCGTGCCTTCGCGGGTGATCAGTCTGCGCGACCCCGGCGAGCTCATCTCCTCGTCGGCGTTGATGAGAACGGTGACGAGGCCGTAGTCGCGGAAGTCGATTGCCTTGAGGATAGCGAGCGCGTGCAGGACGAGCGCGACGCCCTGCTTGTCGTCGACGATGCCCAACCCGTAGGCGCGGTCGCCCTCAACGCGGAACGGCTGCTTGGCGAGCATGCCGCGCAAGTACACCGTGTCCATGTGCGCGAGCAGCAGGATGCGCTTCTTCCCCTTGCCCTCGAAGCGCGCCTGCACGATCTTGCCGACCTTCAGCGGCGTGTCGGCCATGCGATAGTAGGCGTCGGCGGGCGGATCGACCAACTCGACCTTGCCGCCCAGCGCCTGCAGGCGCCCGACGATCAGGTAGGCGGCCTTTTCCAGTCCCTCGAGGTCGCGCGTGCCGGTCTCGATCGAGACCAATTCCTTCAGCGTGTCGAGGTAGGGCTGTCTTTCCTTCTTGACCTGCGACATCACCGGCTCAACGGGCTGGGCCTTCGCGGCGCCCGCGAGCGCGAGCGACGCGGCAAAGCAGAGCGCGAAACGCCTCAAGATTCCCTCCGCGGGCGTGCAAAGCCCGATTCTATCCTTTAGAGTCGGAGCATCGTGAGTCCTCCCCGCGTTCTCGACCGCAGGCTGATGATCCTGCTCGCCGTGTCGGTTTTCGCCGGAGCGGGCACCATCCACTACCAGACGCCGATGCTCGCGGCGTTCGCCGCGGACTTCAACGCCGACGCGGCCGCGGTCGGCTGGGTGGCGACGCTCACTTTCGGCGGGTTCCTCGCCGGGACGTTCTTCCTCGTGCCCCTCGGCGACCGCTACGACAAGCGCACGCTGATCCTGATCGAGCTCGGCGTGTTGATCGTCGCGCTGCTGGTGATGGCCTCGGCGCCGACCCTGCCGGCGCTGGTCGTTGCGGGACTCGTCGTCGGCCTCACCTCGGGCTTCGCCCAGCTCGTGATTCCGCTCACGGCGGAGGTCGCGCCGCCGGAGAAGCGCGGGCGCGTGATGGGCACGCTGCTCGCGTGCCTGTTCCTCGGCATCCTCTTCGGGCGTCTCGCCGGCGGCCTGATCGCGCAGTTCCTGGGATGGCGCTGGACTTACGTCTCGGCGGCCTTGATGCTCGCCGCGCTCGCGCCGGCGCTCGTGCTGTGGCTCCCGTCGATGCCCTCGCGCACGCAGCTCGGCTACGCGCGCTTGATCGGGTCGCTGTTCGATTACCTGCGCGACAACGCCACGCTGCGCCGCGCGTCCACGATCCAGTTCCTCCTGGGCATCTCCTACGGCGGCTTCTGGGCCACGGTCGCGCCGATGATGCTCGCGCTGCACGGCTTCGGCCCGGCGCAGACCGGGCTGCTCGCGATCCCCGGCGCGGCCGGGATCCTGGTGTCGCAGCCGGCGGGGCGCTGGACCGACAGGCGCGGCGCCTTTCCCATCGTGACCGCGGGCGTGTGCCTGGTGCTCGTAGCCTACGTGGTGCTCGCGTTCGCCCCGCTCGCGGTCGCCGCGGTGATCGCGGGGGCGATGCTGCTAGACTCGGGCCTGCGCTCGGCGATAGTCGCCAATCAGACGCTCATCACCGCGGTCGCGCCCGAGGCACGCAGCCGCTTCAACACCGTGTTCGGCGCGCACATCTGGGGCGGCAACGCGGTCGGCGCCTTCCTCGCGAGCACCGCGCTCGCGCACTGGGGCTGGACCGCGGTGTGCGCCATCGCGGTGAGCGCGTCGTGCGTGGCGCTGCTACTCCAGTGGCGCACGCGGCAAGCGTCGTAGGCTAGAATTCCAGGGGAGCGGGCGCAGTCCCGTCCAAAGGAGGTCATCGTGGCCCTATGTCCCGGTCCCTAGTTTTCCCGGAGGTGACGATGACCGTAGCGCGATCCGCAGTCCCGACCCTGGTCTGCCTGGCGCTGTGTCTCGCGACCGCGCCGGCGAGCGCCGACGACGTGCTCGCGCGCGGCCGCTACATGGTCGTTACCGGTCACTGCAACAATTGCCACACCGCGGGGTACCAGCAGAGCGCGGGCAAGACACCCGAAAAGGACTGGCTCACCGGCCGCGACATCGGCCAACGCGGCCCCTGGGGCACGACCTATCCGGCGAACCTGCGGATTAACGTGAACAAGATGAGCGAGGCCGAGTGGGTCGCCTACGCCGGGACGCTCAAGACCCGTCCCGGCATGCCGTGGTGGAGCGTTCGCGACACGACGCCCGACGATCTGCGCGCCATGTACCGCTTCATCAAGAGTCTCGGTCCCTCCGACACCCCGTCGCGTCCTGCGCTGCCGCCCGGCGAGGAGCCGAAGACACTGGTGATCCGGCTCGTGGTTCCACCGAAGCCCCCGGGGCCGCCTCCTGCCGTTTCGCCCGTGCGGGAGCCGCCGCCAAGCGACGCGGTGCTGGCGCGAGGCCGATACATGCTGGTCACGGGTCACTGCAACAACTGCCACACGGGCAACTACGGGCCGGCGGAGGGCAACGTGCCCGAGCGGGAGTGGGTGAAGGGCTCGCCTTCGGGCCATCGCGGCGCCTGGGGCACGACTTACGCGACGAACCTGCGGACCAACGTGGCGGCGATGAGCGAGGCGCAGTGGGTCGAGTATGCGAGGACGGTCAAGACCCGTCCGCCCATGCCGTGGTGGGCGCTGCACGATACCGACGCCGAGGACCTGCGCGCGATGTACCGCTTCATCAAGAGCCTCGGCGCGCCTGGAGAGCCTGCGCCCGCAGCGCTCTCTCCCGACCGCGAGCCGGCCCCGCCGTATACGCAGTGGCCCGCGATTTTCGGTGACTGAATAGCGCCGGGCGGAAAAGAAAAAGCGGCGGACCCTCGCGGGCGCCGCCGCCTTTCTTTGGACTTCCTGCTTACTTCTTGGCCGCGTCCTTCTTCGCGTCGGCCGCGGGAGCAGCGGGCTGAGCCGGCGTAGCGACGGGTGCATCGGCCTTGGGCACGTCGGACTTGGCCGCGTCGGCGGCAGGCACCGGAGCGACAGGCGCCGGAGCGACAGGCGCCGGAGCGACGACCGCCGGGGCGGGTTGGGCCTTGGGCGCTTCTTGCTTCTGACCGCAAGCGGCAAGCGCGACGACCAGAGCGGCGGACAACAGCAGTGATTTCTTGTTCATGTTCCTCGATTTTGGATAAAGAAAAGCCCGCGGCGGGTGCTGCGGGCGGGCGGGATTATACGCAAGCCAGGCCGCGATCTCCAAGGTAAATTCACCGCGCGGCGGGCATTCTACTGCTGGGGGATGTTGGCCTCGCGGGCGATCCTGCGAAAGGTAGCCATCTGCTCGCGCACGAACTTGGCGAAGGCATCGGTGCTCATCGGCACGGCCGCGATGCCGATCCTGCCGAACTGCTCGCGCACCTCGCTGCCCTGCACGATGGCGTTCACCTGGGCGTTGAGCTTCTGCACCACGCCTCCAGGCGTGCCGGCGCGCGCCCACATGCCGAACCACAGGGCGAGGTCGTAGCCCGCAAGTCCGGCCTCAGCGAGCGTGGGGATGTCGGGAACGATCTCGGCGCGCTTCGCGGTGGACACGCCGAAGGCGATGAGCTTGCCCTCCTTGAGGTGGCCGATCACCGCATCCAGCGGCGCCATGTAAAACGCGGTGCGGCCGGCGATGGTGTCCTGGATCGCCTCGGGCGAGCCCTTGTAGGGGACGTGCAGCATCTTGATGCCCGCGACCTGCTGGACGTACTCCGCCGCCATGTGGGTCGAGCTGCCCACTCCCGCCGATGCGAAAGGGACGTGACCCGGCTGGGCCTTCGCGGCGTCGATCAGCGACTTGAGCGTCGCGTAGGGCCCGGCCTTGGCCACGATCATCACGTACGGCGTCTCGCCGATGAGCGCGACGTCGACGATGTCCTTGAGCGGGTCGTAGGGCAGGCTCTTGTAGATCGCCGGGTTTGCTGCGTGGGAGGCCGACTGCACCATCAGCGTGTAGCCGTCGGCCTCGGCGTTCAGCACCGCCTGCGTGCCGACGATGCCGCCCGCTCCGGGGCGGTTCTCCACCACCACCGGTTGCTTGAAGGCGTCGCTCATGTGCTTGGCCACGATGCGGCCGGCGATGTCGGCGCCCGAACCGGGCGTGAGCGGCACGATGATGCGGATCGCCCGGGTCGGATAATTCTGCGCCGCAGCCGGGCCTGCCAAGAGCAGGACGGCCAGGATTGTTGCTGCGGCTTTCATCGCCCCTCCCAGGGTGTCGAGCAAGCTCAGAGCACGATGATGAGGAGCACCACCGCGAGGATGATGACGACGATGAGCAGCAGGTCGTTGTTGGTGAGCCTGCCGCCGGCGGGAAGCATGTCCAGCTTGGCGGCGATCATGTGGACCTCCTGGTCGCTCATCGCGCCGACCCGCGCCTTGGCTTCGTCGGGCGAGACGCCCATCGCCTTCAGCTTCTCCACCACCTCGGGGCGGTCCATGAAGGCGCGCAGCTTTTCACGGTCGTCCGGCTTGGCCGGCTCGACCGACGCGGCCGCCTCGTCGGTGCCGACCAGGTCGGCGTAGGCGGTCCCGCAGGCGAGCGCGAGCAACAGGGAAGCAATGAAGGGCATGAGGCGCAGGCGTTGGTTCATGGTTCCTCCGTTTTCGGTTGTGAGACCTCGACCGTCCCTCCCCCTGTCGAGTCGCCCGGATTGTAATCGGGATTCGGATCCGGGGTCCGAGGTGCCTAGTGCAATATTCCCGTTTCGCGCATATAACGCAGCGCGCCCGGATGAATCAGGTCGCGCCGCGGTGCTGCGGCGAGCGTGTTCTCGAGCGTGGACTCGCTCCCTTGAGCATGGCGCGCGGCGATGACGCTCTTCCCCTTGTGGAGCGCACGCGCCAGACGGTAGGCCGTGTCCTCGGGCAGCGAAGGCGCCGAGAGTACGAGCGAGTAGGACCCGAGCGCCGTGATCGCCGCATCCTGCCCGGAGTAGCTCCCCCCGGGCACGCTCATCGGCTTGATGAAGGCGTGCTTGGCGAGAACGCGCTTGATGTCATCGGCCGTGGGCGCGATGAAGCGCGCGCCGCCGGGCGCTTGCGCCACGGCGGTGAATCCGGGCCAGCCGATGCCGCCGCCCCAGAGCGCGGCGGCGCGGCCGTCGAGGACCATCGCCGGGCCGTCGCCCGCCTTCCCGAGGTAGATGGGCGAGAAATCGCGGTTCATGTCCAGCCCCAGGCCGTCGAGCACGTAGCGCGCGAGCACCACGAAGCCCGAGCCCGAAGCGCCCCAGGCGATGGGCTTGCCCCTGAGGTCGGCGATGGTGCGCGCCGGACTGTCGGCGCACACCACGAACATGCCGAAGTTCGAGTACATCGCGTTGATGATGCGAAGGTCCGCCTTCGCCCGGCCGATGCCCTGCAGCGCCTCGTAGGTGACCTCGCCCGTGGCCTGGCCGATGTCGATCGTGCCGGCCTCGAGCAGCGGGATGTTCTCGGTGCTGCCCTTGGTGTTCCTCGGCTCGACCGATAGCGTCGCGTCCATTTCGTTGAGCGTGCTCGCGTACGCCGTTCCGTATACGGGAAAGCCGCCGCCAGGGGTCGCCGTGCCGAGGGTGACGACGGTTTTCTGCTGCGCGGGGGCACTGCTCATGGGTCGGACGAATGTATCATGCGATCGAATGGCTCGCAGAACCGCCCTCATCGCAGCGCTCGCGACGCTTCTGACGTGCGCCCAGCCCGCGCACGCCCGCGTCACCCGCATCGTCCTCAACCCGTCCGCCGACTCCGACCCGGTGCTCTCGGACGGTGCCCCCTTCCCGATCCGGCGCATCACGGGCCGCGCCTTCGGCGAGCTCGATCCCAGGGACCCGCACAACGCGATCATCCAGGACATCCGGCTCGTGCCGCGGAACAAGCGCGGCAGGGTCGAGTACCAAGCGACCTTCCAGATCATCCTGCCGTCGGATCCGGCGAAGCTCTCCGGCCTGATGTGGCACGACGTGCCCAACCGCGGCGGCCGCGTGACCATCGTCGCCGCCGAGCGCAATGCCGGCGACATCGGCCTGTCCTCGGGCTGGCAGGGCGACAACTCCGGGGCCACATCGCAGGAGTTCGGCGACCGCGAGGTCGTCGTCGTGCCGGTCGCGAAGAACCCCGACGGCTCGGCCATCACCGGGCGCGTGCTCGGGCGCATCGTCAACCGCAGCGGCGCCGATTCCGAGCCGCTAATCGTGCAGTCGAGCCCGCTGCCTTACCAGCCTGCGACGCTGGACACGAAGAAGGCGACCCTCACCGCGTATTCCCACGAGACCATCGACGGCAAAGCCACGGTGCACTCGGTCGTCTCGAGCGGCGACTGGGCGTGGGCGAAATGCGACGCGACGCATCCCTTTCCCGGCATCCGCGACCCGGCGCAGATCTGCTTGAGGAAAGGCTTCGACCTGGCGCTCCTGTATCAGGTGGTGTTCACCGCGAAGGACCCGTACGTGCTCGGCATCGGCTTCGCCGCCTTTCGCGACATCGCGAGCTTCCTCCGGTACGCCGAGAAAGACGACGCGAGCACGCCCAACCCGCTCGCCGGGCGCGTCAAGTGGACGATCGGCCGCGGCGTGTCGCAATCGGGCAACTACTTGCGCCAGTTCATCCATCTCGGCTTCAACGAGGACGAGGCGAAGCGCCAGGTCTACGACGGCGCCTGGCCGATCATCGCGGGCCGCAGGATCGCGCTCAATTTCCGCTGGGCCCAGCCCGACGGCGCGCTCGAGCTCTACCAGGCCGGCAGCGAAGGCCCGCAGTGGTGGGGGCCGTGGGAGGACAAGGTACGGGGCCTGCCGGCGCGCGGCATCCTCGACCGCTGCGCGCGCTCCGGTACCTGCCCGAAGATCATCGAGCACTTCGGCTCGGCGGAGGTATGGGCGCTCAAGCTCACACCCGAGTGGGTCGGCACCGACGCCAGGGAAGACATACCGCTGCCCGACAACGTGCGCCGCTACTACATCCCCAGCACTACCCACGGCGGCGGCGTGGGCGGCTTCAATACCAGCCTGCCCGGCGTCGGCCTGCCTCCCGTCGGCCCCGCCTGCCCGGGGAACAACTGGGGCAACGCGCTCTTTCCCGCCAACCCGGTGCCGCACACGCAGACCGTGAACGCGATCCGCCAGCACTTCAGAAACTGGGTGATGAACGGCGCGCCGCCGCCGCCGAGCGTCTGGCCGACGATCAAGTCGGGCGATCTCGTCGACGCGACCAGGGACGCGATGGGCTTCCCGAGCATCCCGGCGGTGACGGCCGCGAACAAAGGGATTCCCAGCAACTTCATCTCGCCGGTGCTCGACTACGACTGGGGGCCCGGGTTCAACTACAGCGACACCTCGGGCGTGCCCGGCAAGCAGCCGCCGCCGATCAAGCGCGTCATCCGGATGCTCGCGCCGCGCGTCGACGCCGACGGCAACGAGCTGGGCGGCGTGCCGGTGGTGCTGCGCGACGCGCCACTGGGGACCTATCTGGGCTGGAACATCACCGCGGGCAGCCAGCGCCCCTTCCACCAGGGCAAGCTCTGCTACTACGCCGGCGGAATGATCCCCTTCGCGAAAACCAGGGCCGAGCGCGAGGCAGCGGGCGACCCGCGCCTGTCGCTCGAGGAGCGCTACCAAGACCACACGGGCTACGTGGCCGCGGCGCGCGCCGCGGCGGCGAAGGCGGTCGCGGCAGGGTTCCTGCTCCAGGAGGACGCGGACGCGCTGGTGCGGCAGGCCGACGCGAGCGCGGTGCTCAGATAGTCAGTCCGCGCGCGCGCCGGAAGCCTCGATCACGCGCGCCCATTTCTTCGCCTCGTCCCGCATGAAGAACTTCAAGTCCTCCGGAGAACCTCCGACAGGGGTCGCTCCCTGAGCAATCAGGGCGTCGCGCACTTCGGGCAGTCGGATCGTTTCGACCAGTGTGAGATTCAATTTGTCGACCAGCGGGCGAGGCGTGCCCGCGGGAGCGACCACCGCGTGCCAGCCCGTGCCGAGCACGCCCGGCAGCCCGATCTCGGGCATCGTCGGCACATCGGGAAGCAGCGGCGAGCGCGAAGTCGCGGCGATCGCGAGCGCCTTCAGGCGCCCCGCTTTCACGTGGGGCAGGAACGCCGGGATGGTGTTGAACGTGATCTGCACCTTGCCCGACATGATCTCCGGGAGAGCCTGCGCCACGCCTTTGTAGGGCACGTGCACGATCTGGATGCCCGCCTCGGTCCTGAAGAGCTCGGCGATGAGGTGCAGGCCCGAGCCGACGCCGGTCGAGCCGAAGTTGATCTCGCCCGGGTGGACGCGCGCGTAAGCGAGCAGCTCGACCGCCGAGCTGACGGGTAGCTTGGGGCTCGAGAACAGCACGAACGGCAGGGTCGCCACCAGCGACACCGGCGCGAAATCCTTGGCCACGTCGTAGCCCAGCTTCTTGTACAGCCCCGGGCCGATCGCGAGCGGCCCGCTGTTGCCCCACAGGATGGTGTAGCCGTCGGGCGCGGACTTCGCGACCGCCTCGCTGCCGATGGTGCCGCCGGCGCCGCCGCGATTGTCGACCACGATCTGCGTCCCCAGCGCCGCCGACCACGATTGGCCGACCAGGCGCGCGGTCGCGTCGACCGATTCGCCGGCAGGGAAAGGCACTACGAGGCGAATGGGCTTGACCGGGTATTGCGCAGCAGCGCCCCGGACGAGGGCGAGGAGCACGCAGACGAGCGCGGCGCGATTCACGTTGCGTCTCTGTAACAAAGTGTTTCTCCTCCGCGGAAACCCGCAGCATGCCGACGTGGTATTCTTTCTGCAAGGTCATCCGTTAACCCTGCTGTCTTCGTTCAGGAGGAGCCTCATCATGAAGATTGCCGGCACGCAGTATCTATCCAGCAAGTTCGTAGCGGCAGCCGTCATGGCCGTCGCCCTCGCCGCCTGCGGCGGCGGCAAGACCGTCGTCGAGAGCGACCTCGGCATCAAGGGCGCCCCCGACTGGGTCAACAAGGGAACGCAGGCCGTGAACGACAAGGACGGCAGGCTGTTCCACGGCGTCGGGTCCTCGCCCTCGCTGGGCGACGACGCGCTGCAGCGCTCGACCGCGGACGAGCGCGCGCGCGCCGAGGTCGCGCGCATGCTCTCGACCTACATCGACGCGGTGAGCAACGACTTCAGCTCCGCAGCCGGCACGGGCAGCAACGCCAGCGCCGACCAGTCGGTGTCGCGCCAGATCAAGGCGGTCACCAAGCAGAACCTCGCCGGTTCGAAGATCGTCGGCCGCTGGAAGGATTCGAGGACCAACACGGTCTACTCGATCGCCGAGCTCGACTTCAGGTCGGTCAAGACCACGCTCGAGGGCGCCAACGGCATGAACGACGACCTCAGGCGCTACATCGGACGCAACGCCGAGAATATCTTCGACAAGGTATCCGGGGAGAAAAAATGAGCCAATTGCTGCGCGCCGGCCTAGCGCTGTGCGCGCTTGTCGCGGTTTCCGCGTGCGCCACCAAGGTGGAGCGCCTCGACGAGTCGCAGGCGGTGGATCTGAGCGGCGCGTGGAACGACACCGATTCGCGGATGGTGTCGCAGGAAATGATCCAGGACTCGCTGTCGCGCGCCTGGCTGCAGGAGTTTCGCGGGCGGGCGGGGCAGAATCGACCCGCGGTGATCGTCGGCGAGGTGCGCAACATGAGCCACGAGCACATCAACACCCAGACGTTCACCCTGGAGATGGAGCGCGCGCTGATCAATTCCGGCAAGGTCGACTTCGTCGCCACCAAGGCGGAGCGCCTGGGGATACGCGACGAGCGCAAGGACCAGGACCTGAACGCGCGCGAGGACACGCGCAACGCGATGGGCAAGGAGCTCGGCGCCGATTTCATGCTGACCGGCACGATCAACACCATCGTCGATCCCTCCGGGGACACGCAGGTGCGCTTCTACCAGGTCAACCTGACGCTCATCAGCCTCGCCGACAATCGCAAGGTCTGGGTCGGGCAAAAGGACATCCGGAAGCTGGTGACGCGGAGCAAGCTGCGGTTCTAGACCGCGGCTGCTTCGAGGGCCCGTGTCTGCTGGAGGCGTAGCGGCGGGAGTGAGGTGGCCGAGCGCCTCGGCGTGCCTCGCAGCGCTCGCCGCGTGCGCAACCTTCAGCGACACCATACAGTCCACCGAGCGCGGCCTCGCCCAGCAGCAGCCCAAGGCCGCGCTCGCCGAGTACAAGAAGCTGAAACCGAATGCCGCCGACCGCGTTCTCTACCTGATGAACACGGGAATGCTGGAGCGCATGGCGGGCGACTACGACGAGAGCACGAGCTCGCTCGAGCAAGCCAAGCACCTAGTCGAGCAGCTGCGGGCGCTGTCGTTGCGCGAGCAGGCGCTCTCGCTCACGGTCAACGACGCGACTAAGGCTTTCATCGGTGAGGATTTCGAGCGGGTGATGGTTAACAACTACCTGGCGCTCAACTACCTGGAGCAGGGCAAGCTCGACGAGGCACGCGTCGAGGCCCTGCAGGTCGACGTGCTGCTGCGCGACCGCGGGCAGAAGACCACGATCGTCAAGCCGTACGAGGAGGACGCGTTCGCGCGCTACCTGACCGGCATCGTCTACGAGGACGAGCGCGAGTGGAGCGACGCGATGATCGCCTACCGCAAGGCCTACGAGGCCTACCAGAAGCAGCTCAAGGCGTTCGGCGTCGAGATGCCCGAGACGCTCAAGCACGACCTCATACGCCTCGCGGACCGCATGGGCCTCACCGACGAGGCGAAGAAGTACCGCGAGGAGTTCGACATCAAGGACACGATGAGCGAGGCGGAGCTGCTCCAGCGCGGCGAGATCATCCTCACCGTCCACGCGGGCCTCGCCCCGATCAAGCGCGAGCGCTCGACGACGCTCCCCAACCCGGCGACGGGGCGCATCCTCAGGATCGCGCTGCCCCAGTACCGCTCGCGCGCCCGGCCCTTCGCCTACGCGAGCCTCGCCGCGGACGCCTCGCATTCGGCGAGGACCTCGCGCGTGGAGAACATCGACGCCATTGCGGAGAAGACTCTCGACGCCGAAATGCCCCTGATCACGGCGCGGGCGGTCGCGCGCATGGCGGCCAAGGACACCATCGCAGCGGTAGCCGGGTCATCGAACTCTGGCGACAGCGGGGGCGCCGCGCTGATCGGGCTGCTGGTCAACGTCGCCGGCGTGGTCACCGAGCGCGCCGACACCCGCAGCTGGTTCACCCTGCCCGGCGAGATCCACCTCGCGCGCCTCGCGTTGCCGCCGGGCGACTACGGAATCAGGATCGAGCTCCGCGGGCGCGACGAGCACGTGCTCGATTCGGGCGAGATCAAGGTCACGCTCCGCAAGGGAGAAAAGAAATATCTTTCGCGTCACTGGATCCCAACCAATCTCGAGGTCAGACCATGAAGCCATGGCTAAGCATCGCAGCATGCAGCATCGTTCTCTTCGCCTGCGCCAGCGCGCCCACGACTCCCGACTGGGTGAACGGCAAGAGCGCCAAGTATCCCGACAACGCCTACCTGGTCGGCCGCGGCCAGGCCGACACGCAGGAAGACGCGCGCAACCGCGCGCGCGCCGACCTGGCGAAGATTCTTGAGGTGGGGGTGTCGGCGAAGTCAAGCGACGTCACCAGCTTCACCTCGGAGGGCGGCGGCAAGACCGAGTCGCAGATATCGCGCAACATCACCACGCGCACCGACCAGATCGTGCGCGGCATCCAGATCCCCGAGACCTGGCAGGACCCGCAGACCAAGTCGACCTACGCGCTCGCGGTGCTGTCGCGCTCGCAGGCGGGCATCGGCCTGCGCGCCGACATCGATCGCCTCGACGCGGCGACCCGCGGCTACGTCGCGCAGGCGCGCGGCGCGCCCGACCTCCTGACGCAGGTGGCCTCGGCGAGCCGCGCCCTCGATTCGCAGCGCGAGCGCGACGCCGTGCAGCGCACTTTGCAGGTGGTCGACATCACCGGGCTGGGCGTGCCGCCCGAGCAGAACACCGGCCAGCTCGCCTCCGACCTGACCGCGCTCCTCAAGCGCCTGCACATGAAGCCGCAGGCGGTCCCCGGCTCGCAGGACGGCCTCGAGCGCCTGTTGTCGGCAGCGTTGTCGCAGTCCGGCTTCGTGCCCGAGGCGGGCGACGACGCGCCCTACGTCCTGCTCGGCTCGCTGCAGCTCGACGACCTCGGCGTGATCCAGGGCTGGTATTGGATGCGCGGAACGCTGGAAGTCCAGCTCTCCGAGAAAGCGAGCGGCAAGGTGCGCGGCAACAAGCGCTGGGAGATCAAGACCTCGAGTCCCCAGAAGGCCACGGCCCAGCGGCGGGCGATGGACGAGGTCGACGCCACCCTCAAGCGCGAGCTCAGGCCCGCGATCATAGGCTTCGCGGTCGGGAACTAGGGGCGTGCCGGCCGCGCTCCTCGCGCGCCCTGCCTCGGGGGCGCCGCTGCTGCTTGCGCTCGTCGCGGCTCCGGCCGTCGCCGAGGACGACTTCTGGTGGTGGATCCGCGGCTTCGAGATCACGCCCGGCGTCGGCCTGCGCCACCTCGGTGTCGACGTGAACCGCAAGTCGGACGGCGCGCAGGGAAACCTGTCCAACAGCATCTCCAAGTCGGCGTTCGCCTCGATCAACATCGAGACGCCCAGCTGGCAGTTCGGCAGCAGCAACTTTGGCGCCTCGGCGTACCTGTACGCCGCGAACGTGAGGTTGAACGAGCAGTTCGTCTCCAACCCCGGGCAGAGCGACACCTCGCCCACGATCTCGGGCACGCGCGATAACGTCGGGACCAGCCTTTCCGGCTACTACTCCTACCTCGTCCCGGCCCTGCACTACCGGCTGCTGGGCCGCGACGGAGGCTCGACGAAATTCGCGCTGGGCTACGGCCGGTGGGTCGGGCGCTTCTCCGGCGACATCATCCTCACGCCCGACAACCGGCCCGTCAACGGGCTGCCCAAGACCTCCATCGACACGCGCTTCTCCAAGAACGCATACCTCTTCACGATGCAGTTCAAGACCGCCAGCCACTGGCAGTTCGCTCTGTCGGTCGGCGGCCCGAGCTGGCAGGACGGCTCGTTCCGCTACCAGCTCGAGGAAGTTTCGCTCGTCGCGGGCTACACCTTCATACTGTAGCGGCGATCCAGTCCGCGATATAGGCGATCCCCAGGGGCCGGTCGTCGACCTGGCAGTGCTCGGCGCCGCCCTCCTCGGGCGTGAAGATCTTGAGCGTCTTCGCCGGGGTCCTGAGCGCCGCGTACAGGTCGCGCGCCGCCTGCACGGGAACCACGCGGTCGTTCTGCCCGTGGGTGATCAGCACCGGGCAGGTTATCTTCTCCGCGACGCCGGCGAGCGAAAAAGCCTTCGCGCGCTCCAGCGCTTCGTCTGAATCGTTCAAACCCAGGATCGACTGGAACTGGAAGTTCGACTGCGCGCTCTTCCTGGGGTCGGCGTGCAGCTGCTCCTTGATCCTGCGCTGCCAGGCGTGCAGGTCCCAGTGCAGCGCGCCCAGGCACACGCACGCCGCGTAGCGCGTCTCGAAGGCGGCGATGCGCGGCGCGTAGTAGCCGCCGAAGCTGTAGCCCATGACGACGACCTTCAGGGGGTTGACGTCCGCGCGCCTGGCGACGAACTCGTACGCGGCCGTTCCAGCGACCTCGTAGTCGTGGCGCGCGTAGAGCTTGCGCAGGCGCAGCGTCTCGCCCTGCCCCGGGCCGTCGATCGCGAGCGTGTTGAAGCCGCGCGATGCGAATTCCAGGCCCGCGAACAGCACGCTCATCTCCTTGCAATTGTCCATGCCGTCGAAGAGCACCACGGTGGGCGCCGGGCCCTTCCCCGCTGACTTCATGAAATAGGCGGGCAGCGTCGCACCCTCGTACGGAACTTCGCAGACCTCGATTTCCGGGTGTCTGCGTCTCAGCCCTTCACGGTAGCAATGCAGGGCCTTCCTGTAGATCGAGAGCTTGCGCTCGCCGAGCGGCACGAAGCGCTCGCCGGCGTAGTAGTAGTTGCCGGCGCGAAGGTAGAGATTCCCCGCGGTCGCCTCGCGGCGCTCGGAAGCCGCCGCGTCGGCCAGCTTCTCGATGCGCTGCGCCTCGCCGCACCACTCCTGCGGCCACGCCTCCGGGTCCTGCGGTCCGCGAGCACGCAGCCGCTCGCAGATGCGCTCGATCTCCTCGAGCGCGACCGCGCCGTAGGGCGCCATGCCCTTGCACACGAGCGTCGCGTTCGACCACTGGAAATTGCCGGGGAAGGAATCGCTCCAGCTGCCGCTCGAGGACATCGTCGTCTCCGCGATATTGCCTGCGCGCGGCAAGCATAACGCAGCATGTCGCCCTCGAAACGAACGCAAGCGAACCCGCGACGCGAGACCTAGCCCCTCAAGCGCGCAGCACGCCGGAGGCCTTGGCCGTTTGGGTCGCTATGAAATCCATGAGGGGCGGCGACAGGCAGTCGTAGGGTTCGAGCTTCAGTTCCTTCAGCCTTGCCCTGACCGCGCCCATGTTGTCGGGGCTCGCCCCCGACTCGATGATCGAGGAAACAAATGCCGCGAATTCGGGCGGCGCCCAGCCCGGTTCGTTCGAGCGCTCGGTGTGAAAGAAATCGAATCCGTACAGCGGATGGCCCTTGTTCTCGATCCGGCCATACATGTGAACGCCGCACTCCTTGCAAGCATGCCGCTGAATCGTTGCCTTGGGGTCCACGACTGCGAGCTTGTTGCCGTTCGCCTTGACGCTCAAGTTGTCGCGCCCCACAACGGCGACCTGCGAGAACAGCGCCCCCTTGGGTTTCCAGCACTTGGTGCAGCCGCACACGTGATTGTGCGCGCACTGTCCCTTGATCGCTATCTCGACCTTGTTCTGCGAGCAATTGCAGGACAGCGTCCCGCCCGCAAAGGACTTTGACGCGGGTTTCAGTCCGCCATCGACCGACGGATGTATCTTGACGCTACTCATGGTGATTCCTCCTTTTGGATACAGCGTTTACCGCAAATGGTGATTGCGTTCCTGGATATTACTTTCAGGGCTTCGCGCCGCGGGCGAGCGAGGGATCGGCCGCAACGGTCATGATCCGCCCGTCGTCATCCAGCTGCGGCACGCCGTAAGCTGCGAGGATCGCTTGAATGCGGGGGCGGTTGGCGTCGATCAGCCGCTCCATTCTGTCCTTCCACTCGCGCTCGCCGAAGCGCACGCCCATCGCGATGCGAAAGTCGAACTGAATCTCCGGGTCCGGCTGGAACGGCACGACGGCCATCGCGGGGGTCGCACCCTTCGCGAAGTATCCGGCGATGGGTCCCCATACGAACGCGACATCGATCGCGCCGCTCGCCAAGTCCTTCTCGACGATTTCGCCCGGATAGCGCTCGGGATCGCCGGACTGGGGTTGATAGGAAACGACCTGGTCGAACAAGCGGTGCTTGAGCAGCCAATCGGCCGGCGGCGATTGACCGAATACGCCGAGCTTGAGCGATTTCAGCTTCGACGGCTCGAGCCTGAGCAAGCCCTCGGGAACGGTTACGCTATCGAGTCCCTTACCCTTCGTGTAGACGAGCGCGTAAGTCGAGCGATAGTAGGGCTTGGTGGTGGCCGCCAGCTCGAAGCCCGCCGGTACGCCCAATACCAGGTCGCACTTGAAGCGGTTGGAATCGGGATCGCGCCCGCGCAGCGTGTTGCGAATGAATCCCATGCGCTGCGGGAACCAGGTGTACTCGAGCGTCCATCCCAGCTCGCGCGCCAGCAGCTCGGCGATCTTGTTCTCGAAGCCCTCGCCCGCGCGGTTGGAAAACGGAAGGTTGTTCGGGTCCTCGCACACGCGCAGCACCCGGTCGCCGCCAACCGCCTCGCTTTGCTGCGCCGATGCGCCAAACGACAGCAGCAGAGCCGCTGCCACCGCGAATGCCTTGCGCCGCGGGCGGCGCGGAGCGCGCGTGTCGAGGCCGGAAAAGTATTCGGAGGTCTTTCGGGTCATCTCGTCGAGGCCGGCAGTCCGCGCGCTCCCTGCGTGTTCGCGCGGTCGAATCCCCTTACGCCGCGAAAGGTGGCGGCGGTGAAATTCGCATCTGCGAGATTGGCGCCGGTGAAGTCGGTGTCGATGAAGTTCGAGCCGCTCAAATCGGCGCCGGCGAGGTTTGCGCCGCGCATATCGGTGCCGCCGAACTCCACCCCGTTCAGTTTGGCGCCTGCCAGATTGGCGCCCGAAAGGTCCGAGAAGCTGAAGTCGGCACGGGAGAAATCAGATCCGGAAAGGTCCGCGCCTCTCAGGTTGGCAGAGAGGATATTCGCCCGCATGAGCCCCATCGATTGGTTTTTCATGTCCGCCGCGCCATTCACCTTGGCGAGCACGGCCTGCTCGAGATTCGCCCTTCTCAGGTCGCCGATCAGGCGCGCACCCGAGAGATTCGCCCCCTTCAGGTTGGCCCCTTGCAGCTGCATCGAAAACATCATCGCGCCCTGCAGATTGGCGTTGCTCAGGTTCGTGCCTTCGGCAAAGCTGACCGTGAGATTGCACCGGGAGAGGTTGGCGCGCGCGAGATTGCTGCGGTTCAGAACCGCCGCCGCGAGATTCGCTCCCTTGAAATCGATGCCTGACAGGTCCAGGCCGGAGAGGTTCTTGGAATACAAATCGACAGGGGCGGACCCCGAAGTATTGGCCAGCGCCGCGATGACTTGTTCGCGGGTCAGCTTCTCGTGGCCGGGCCATTCGGCGGCGCTTGGCAACCGCGGCAGCAGCACAGCGACCGCCGTGACGAGCTCGATGGCGTGCCGGGGGAAGCTCATTTCAGCTCTTCGAGACGGCCGGGCCGAATGGCGCCGTCGGAGCGTCCCTTAAGATACGCGTAGAGACCGTCGAGGTTTTCCGTGACCATCTTGCTGGCGTCGAAGTTGGGCATGCCCTTCTCCGGGCGTCCCTTCATCATCGTTTCCTTGAACTCCTCCTTGGAGAGCCGCTTCAGGCTCTCGACCAGAGGCGGCCCGACCAAGCCTTGCTGCTGCGCGCCATGACAGCGCTCGCACGCGAGCGCACGCCAGGTGCGCCAGCCCTCGAGGGTGATCTTGTCGACTTTGTTCCCGTCGGCGACCTGGTAGGGCGCGTCGCCGGCAGCGGCTCCTGGGTCTACCGCAAGACCAAGGAGCGCGAACGCCAGACCGGAGACCAGCCCAATTCTTCTCATGTTCGATGCACCACGCGGCGAGACAAGAAGGCCGACACCCCGAAGGATGCCAGCCTCTTGGTGTTTGAAGCTGCGGCGAGTTACGGCAGGACGAACACCGTGAGGACGCCGCCGAGCTCGGTGTAGTTCTTCAGCTCCTTGTAGCCGCCCACCGCACCTAGGCCGTCGGTGTCCTTCTCGAGGCCCGCAGCAAGACCGATGCCGGCCCATCCGCCGATACCCGAGAGCACGCCGATGTACTGCTTGCCTTTGTACTCCCAGGTGTTCAGGTTGCCGATGATGCCGGAGGGAGTCTTGAACTTGTACAGCTCCTTGCTGATGTCGTTCGCATCGACGCACTTCACGTAGCCCTCGAGCGTCCCGTAGCAGGCGATGCCGCCGGCCGTGACGAGCGCGCCGCTCCAAACGGAGAATTTCTCGGCCTTCGACTTTACGATCTTGCCCGTTCCCGCATCCCACATGATGAAGTTGCCCATGCCGCCGTGGCTGGCCGGCGCCGGGAACATCGACAGCGTCGCGCCCACGTACGGCTGACCGGCCGTGTACTCGACCTTGAACGGCTCATAGTCCATACACACGTGATTGGTCGGCACGTAGAACATCTTGTTCGCCGGATTGTATGCAGCCGGCTGCTGGTCCTTCGAGCCGAG
>Ga0137409_10000083_pt1 | contig 81457 bp, 68 predicted proteins | sample CZODoug1_16funga_FD_122059 | JGI IMG/M metagenome (GOLD analysis project Ga0137409, IMG submission 122059) | Vadose zone soil fungal communities from Angelo Coast Range Reserve, California, USA - CZODoug1_16fungal (Hybrid Assembly) | ecosystem: Environmental > Terrestrial > Soil > Vadose zone... | reverse complement strand
GGCGCGCACGAGCGTGTCCAGTCCTGCGGCTTCGCACCCGGGTTATGCCAGCCGCACGGACCCTTGAGCAGCTGCTCCGCGTGCGGCGGCCCCCAGCTGCCCGGCAGGTACTCGAGCGGTGGTGTGCTCGCGTTGAGCACCGGATCCACGATCGCCCAGGCGGCCTCCACCTCGTCCTCGCGCGCGAAGTGCGCGGCGTCGCCGATGAGCGCGGCGCTGATGAGGATTCCGTAGGCATCCATGTCCTCACACTGCTGCTGCGCGACGAACAGCTCCACGTCGCGCCCGGTCATGACGGGTCCGGGCTTCTTGGTGTGGGCCCCCAGGGCAATCGCGACATCGGGGCCGACGCGGAAGCGCACGTGGTTCGGCTGCTCGGGACCCAGGTCGCCGAAGACGTTGGCGGGCGGCGGGCGCAGTTCCACCACCACTTCGGTAGCCGTCACCGGCAGGCACTTGCCGGCGCGCAGGTAGAACGGCACGCCGCTCCAGCGCCACGAGTCGATAGCCAGGGCGAGCGCGGCGTAAGTCTCCACCTGCGAGTCGGCGGCCACGCCCGGCTCCCTGCGGTACCCGGTGAACTGTCCGCGCACCAGTTGCGCGGGCGTTGCCGGACGCACCGCTTTCAGCACTTTCACCTTCTCATCGCGCAGCGCTTCACCCTCGGTGTTGACCGGCGGCTCCATGGTGAGGAGCGCCACGATCTGCAGCAGATGGTTCTGGATGACGTCGCGGAGCGCGCCGGTTTCCTCGTAGAAGCGGCCACGCCCGGCGACCCCGATCGCCTCGGCCATGGTGACCTGCACGCTGGCGACGAAGTTGCGGTTCCACACCGGTTCGAGAAAGGAATTGGCGAAGCGGAAGTACAGAATGTTCTGCACCGCTTCCTTGCCGAGGTAATGATCGATGCGAAAGATGCTGGCTTCCGGAAAATGCGCGTGCAGCGTCTGGTTGAGCGCGCGCGCCGAAGCGAGGTCGTGCCCGAAGGGCTTCTCGACCACCACGCGCGCGCCCTGCGCGCCGCCGGAGGCGCTCAGGTGCTCGATGACCACCGGGAACATGCTGGCCGGTATGGCGAGATAGTGCAGTGGCCGCTGCGCGTCGCCGAGCGCCTGGCGCAGCGCATTGAAGGTGGCGCGCTCGTTGTAATCGCCATCCACGTAGCGCAGCAGCCCGGTGAGGCGCGCCACCACCGCCTCGTCCGCTGCCGGCACGAAGGCCTTCACGCTCTCGCGCACGCGCGCCGCGAGCTGCGCGGCTTGCCAGCCCTGGCGCGCGACGCCGATCACCGGCACGCTCAGCAGGCCGCGGCGGACAAGCTGATAGAGCGCCGGATAGATCTTGCGATAGCACAGATCGCCGCTGGCCCCGAACAGGACGACGGCATCACAGTCACGGCGTTCCATGGGTCCCCTCGACGTGACCTCCGAACCCCAGGCGCATCGCGGACAGCACTTTGTTGGCGAAGGCCGCCTGCCCGCGCGACTCGAAGCGCGAATACAATGCCGCGCTCAGCACCGGGGCGGGCACACCTGTTTCGATCGCCGCCTCCACGGTCCAGCGTCCTTCGCCCGAGTCCGCCACCTGCCCGCCGAACCCGGCGAGTTTCCCGTCCTGCGCCAGGGCGGCCGCGGTGAGATCCAGGAGCCGCGAGGAAATGATGCTGCCGTGGCGCCAGAGTTCCGCGATCGCGGCCAGGTCGAGCCGGTACTGGAAGAAGCGCGGGTTCGCAAGCGGCGCGGTCTCGGCATCCGCCGCCGCCGTGCGCAGACCCGCATCCGCATGGGCCAGAACATTCAGGCCTTCCGCGTACGCGGCCATCAGTCCGTACTCGATGCCGTTGTGGACCATTTTCACGAAATGGCCCGCGCCGTGCGGGCCGCAGTGCAGATAGCCCAGGCTGGCTGCCGCAGTACCCGCGGCCGTGCCGCCGGCGGCGGACGGCATCGTGCCGCCCGGCGCGAGCGTCGCCAGCGCCGGCGCGAGCAGCGCGACCGCCTGCGCGTCGCCACCGATCATCAGGCAGTAGCCTTGCTCGAACCCGAGCACCCCGCCGCTGGTGCCGACGTCGAGGTAGCCAATGCCCGCCGCCTTGAGCTCTGCGGCGCGGCGGATGTCATCGTGATAGTTGGAATTGCCCCCGTCGATGAGGACATCGCCCGCGCCCAGCAGCGGGCGCAGCTGCGCGATCACCGCATCCACGATCGCCGCCGGCACCATGATCCACACCGCCCGCGGCGGCGAGAGTAGCCGCACCAGCTCCTGCGGCGAGCGCGCCGCCTGCGCACCGTACGCCGACGCCGCCTGCACGGCCTCGGCCTTCGGATCGTATGCCACGCACTCGTGGCCACCCTGCAGCAGGCGCCGCACCATGTTGGCGCCCATGCGCCCGAGCCCGATCATCCCGATCCGCATCGCCCGCCTCCAAAATAGCTTCCAGCGCAGCCGGCGAAAGTCACGCCTTTCGCCGGCGGCAACCCTGCTGATGTCTGACGAAATCGCTTCCTGCGATTTCGTCCCATTAAATCAGTTTGGCACCCGCCGGATCTGAGCTCCGAGCTGCGCCAGCTTCTCTTCGATCGCTTCGTAGCCGCGATCGATGTGGTAAATGCGCTCGACGTCGGTGCGCCCCTCGGCGACCAGTCCCGCCAGCACCAGGCTCGCCGAGGCGCGCAGATCGGTCGCCATCACCGGCGCAGCGGTGAGCTTGCTCACGCCGTGAATGATGGCGGTGTTGCCTTCCAGGCGAATCTCCGCTCCCAGGCGCCGCATCTCCAGCATGTGCATGAAGCGGTTCTCGAAGATCGTCTCGGTGATGGTGCCGACACCGGAGGCTACCGTGTTCAGGGCGGCGAACTGCGCCTGCATGTCGGTCGGAAACGCGGGGTACGGGGCGGTGCGCACATCGACCGATTTCAATGTCCGCCCGCACATGTCGACCTCGACCCAGTTCTCGCCCACACCCACTTTCGCGCCCGCCTCCTCGAGCTTGGCCAGCACCGCATCCAGGTGCTCGGGGCGCGTGTTCTTGATGCGCACGTGACCGCGGGTGATCGCACCCGCGACCAGATAGGTGCCGCTCTCGATGCGATCCGGCAGCACCTCGTAAGTCGTGCCGCGCAGCCGTTGCACGCCCTGCACGACGATCTTGTCGGTGCCCGCGCCGCGGATGTCGGCGCCCATCGCGATCAGAAAGTTGGCGAGGTCCACGACCTCGGGCTCGCGCGCGGCGTTCTCGATGATCGTTTCACCGTCGGCGAGCGTCGCCGCCATCATCAGATTCTCGGTGCCGGTGACGGTCACGGTGTCGAGCACCAGCCGCGTCCCCTTCAAGCGTGCGGCGCGGGCGCGGATGTAGCCGCCCTCGATGGTGATATCGGCGCCCATCGCCTGCAGGCCCGCGACGTGGATGTTCACCGGGCGTGCGCCGATCGCGCAGCCCCCGGGCAACGACACGTCAGCGCGCCCGTAGCGCGCCACCAGCGGTCCCAGCACCAGGATGGAGGCGCGCATGGTCTTCACGAGGTCGTAGGGCGCGAAGCACTCGCGCACGGTGGAGCCGTCCACCTCGATGCGCATGCGCTCGTCGATGGTGACGGTTGCGCCCATCCTGCCGAGCAGCTCCACCGTGGTGGTAACGTCCTTCAGATGCGGCACGTTCGCGACCACCACCGGATCCTCCGCGAGCAGCGCGGCGGCGAGGATCGGCAGCGTCGCATTCTTGGCGCCGGAGATGCGCACTTCGCCTTCAAGGGGTACGCCACCCTGGATCTGCAGCTTGTCCATGTTAGCTCTGCGCGGACTCTTCCGGCGTCAGTGCCTCGATCGACAGGGCGTGTATCTCGCGACCCATGAGCTCCCCGAGCGTGCGGTACACGAGCTGGTGGCGCGCGAGGCTCTTCAGCTGCGCGAACTCGTGCGCGACGATGTGCGCGGCAAAATGGGTGTTGTCATCCGATTGCACGCGCACCTGTGCTCCGGGGAGGCCTGCGCGGATCAGCCGCGCGACGTCTTCGGGGTCCATGGGCGGGATATTACATGGGCGCGCCGCGCGCGCGCCTATAATGAAGCGTATGGATTTGCACCCGGCCGCCGCCCGCACCCCCAACCCGACACCCGACGATGAGCAGCTGCTCGCCTCCGCGCGGCGCGCGCTCGCCATCGAGGCCCGCGCGGTCGAGGCGCTCACCGCAAGGCTCGGGGCCGCGTTCGCGCAGGCGTGCCGCGTCTGCCTGGACTGCCACGGGCGCGTCGTGGTCACCGGCATGGGCAAGTCCGGGCACGTCGCCGGCAAGATCGCCGCGACCCTGGCCAGTACCGGCACACCGGCCTTTTTTCTGCACCCCGCGGAAGCCGGGCACGGTGACCTCGGCATGATCACCCGCGTCGACGCGGTGCTGGCGCTGTCCAACTCCGGCGAGACCCCGGAGCTGGTGCTGCTGCTGCCGCACCTGAAGCGCCTCGCCGTGCCGCTCATCGTGATGACCGGCAAGACCGATTCGACGCTCGGGCTCGCGGCGAGCGTGACGCTCGATGTCGGCGTGTCCGAGGAAGCCTGCCCGCTGAATCTCGCGCCCACCGCCAGCACCACGGCCACGCTCGCCATGGGCGATGCGCTCGCCGTCGCGGTGCTCGAGGCGCGCGGCTTCACCCGGCAGGACTTCGCGCGCTCCCACCCCGGCGGCGCACTCGGCAGAAGGCTGCTGCTGCATGTCGAGGACCTGATGCGCACCGGAGCGGCCGTGCCGCGGGTCGCGCCCGACGCCCGCTTGAGCGCCGGCCTGATCGAGATGTCGCGCAAGGGTCTGGGGATGACGGTGGTGGTCGATCATGACGAGCGCATCCTCGGCGTGTTCACCGACGGGGACCTGCGCCGCGCGCTCGACGGGCAGATCGATGTGCACACCACGGTGATGAGTGCGGTCATGACGGCGCACGCCAGAACCATCAGCCCGCGCCAGCTCGCGGCCGAAGCCGTGCACCTCATGGAGGTGCACCGGATCACGGCGCTGCCGGTCAGCGACGCAAACGGCCGCCTGGTCGGCGCGCTCAACGTGCACGATCTGCTGCGCGCCGGCGTCGTTTGAAGCGCGCGGCGGGCTCGCACATGCCTAACGCCATCAGCCTGCTGGTGCTGGACGTGGACGGCGTGCTGACCGACGGCCGGCTGTATTTCGGCGCGCGCGGCGAAGCGCTCAAGGTGTTTCACGTGCACGACGGGCACGGCATCGCGCAATTGCGTCGCGTCGGGGTGCAGGTAGCGGTGATCTCGGGCAGGCGTTCGCCCATGGTGGCCGCGCGCTGTCGCGAACTGGGCGTGCGCCATGTGCACCAGGGAGTGCCGGACAAGCTGACTGCCTTTGCGCGTCTGTGCGCGCGCCTGGGTTTGCAGCCCGGCGCGTGCGCCTGTGTCGGTGATGACCTGCCGGACGTGCCGCTGATGCGCGCCGTGGCGCTCAGCTTCGCGGTCGCGGATGCTCACCGGGAGGTACGGCGCGCCGCCGATGTCGTGACCCGGCGTCGCGGCGGGCGCGGCGCGGTGCGCGAGGTGTGCGATCACCTGCTCGCGTTACGCGCGCGCCAGGCGCGCGCGCGATGATCTATCGGCTGCTGGCGATCCTCGCACTGGTGGCGCTGATCGTCGGCGTCGTGGTGCTCTCCGGACCGCAGCGCGAGAGCACCGCGCCGGCGACCGTCGGGCCGCTGCACGACCCCGGCTATGCGGCCCGCAAGGCGCGCCTCATCCAGACCGGCCCCGACGGAAAACCGCTGTACACGCTCGACGCCGCGCAAATTCAGCAGCAGCCGAACCAGGGCACGGTGGATCTGCAACAGGTGCTGCTGGGGTTCCGCGACACGAGCGGCAACCCGTGGACCGCCCGCGCCGATCGCGGCCAGCTCGCCCAGGGGAGCGGCGTGGTGCAGCTCGAGGGCGACGTGCGGGTCGTCGGCGCACTGCCGGACAGCGGCGAGCCCGCCGAGATCTCCACCGAGCACCTGGCATTCGACACCCAGGCGCAGATCGTCACGACACACGATCCGGTCACGCTGCTCATGTCGGGACGCAAGTTGCACGCGCAAGGGCTGGTGGCGAGCTTGAAGGAGCGTCACGTGCAGTTAGAATCGGCCGTGCATGGCTCGTTCCTGCCGTAAGCTGAAGCTGCTCCTGGCCGTGGCACTCGCCAGCGGCGCGGCCGCGGCGCCGGCGCCACCGTCTGCGCTGCAGCCCGGGCAGCCGCCGATCAACCTGGAGGCGACCTCGACCGAGGTCGACGGCCGCACGAACACGCTGGTATTCAGCGATGTCGTCATATCGCAGGGAGCCACCCGGGTGCAGGCGGATCACGCGCACGCCACCGGACTGAACTTCGCCAACAGCCGCTGGACGTTCGAAGGCAAGGTACGGATCGATGCTGAGCAGCACGGCAACCTGCGCTCTGACCAGGCGGCGATCGAATTCAGGGACAACCGCATTGCGCGCGCCACGATCACCGGCAAACCCGCCGAGTTCGAGCAGAAGCGCGCCGGCTCCGACCAGATGGCGCGCGGTCGCGCCGGTGAGATCGTCTATGACCTGAACGACGGAACCGTGCGGCTGACGAACCAGGCCTGGCTGACGGACGGGCAGAACGAGATCTCAGGTCCCCTGCTGGTGTACAACATCCGCGAGCAGCGCGTGCAGGCGGCCGCAGCGCCCGGCACGGATCAGCGTGTGCACATCACGATCGCACCGCACGGCGTGCCCGGCCCGGGCAAGACTGAACCCGCGAAACCGCCGCCGCCCGATGCCGGCGAGGGCGCTGCCAAACCGCAACCGACCGCCCAGCCATGAGCGCCCTGCAGGCTACGGGACTCGCCAAGAGCTACAAGTCCCGTCAGGTGGTGCGCGACCTGTCGCTCGAGCTCGCCCGCGGTGAGGTCGTCGGACTCCTCGGGCCCAATGGTGCCGGCAAGACCACCGCCTTCTACATGATCGTCGGGCTCGTGCCGTGCGACGCGGGCCGCATTCGCCTGGAGGACACCGACATCACGCTGCTGCCGATGCACCGCCGGGCACAGCTCGGCCTCGGCTACCTGCCGCAGGAAGCCTCGGTGTTCCGCAAGCTGACGGTGGAAGAGAATGTGATGGCGATTCTCGAGACCCGGCCGGACCTGGAGCGCGCCGCACGCCAGCAGCGCCTCGAGCAGCTGCTCGAGGAGCTGCGCATCGGCCACGTACGCAGAATTCTCGGCATGGCGCTCTCGGGCGGGGAGCGGCGGCGCGTCGAGATCGCCCGCGCCCTGGCGGCCGAGCCGCGGTTCATGCTCCTGGATGAGCCGTTTGCGGGCGTGGATCCGCTGTCCGTGCTGGATATCCAGCGCATCATCCGCGAGCTCACCCATCGCAGCATCGGGGTCCTGATCACTGACCATAATGTGCGCGAGACCCTCGGGGTCTGCGCCCGGGCCTACATCGTCAACCAGGGCACGGTCATTGCATCCGGGAGTGCGGAAGAAGTCCTTGCCAACCCCCAAGTCCGTGAGGTGTACTTGGGCGAGTCGTTCCGGCTGTGAATGCTCCCGGACAGCAGAAGCCAAATATCTTGTTTTTCAAATAGCTACGAAATGAATCTGGAAGGGCGGTCACCAGCCCTTCGCAAGTCACCATGCTGAAACCCTCTCTGCAGCTGAAGCTGGGTCAACAACTGACCATGACCCCGCAGCTGCAGCAGGCGATCCGGCTCCTGCAGCTGCCGGCGCTCGAGCTCCAGGCGCACATCCGCGAGCTGCTGGAGACGAACGTGATGCTCGAGCCCGACGAGGCCGAGAGCACCGGCACGTTCGAGGTGCTGGTGACCGCCGCCGAGCAGCCCAGGGCCCCGGAGCGCACCGCGGAGAGCACGGTCGAAGTGCTCGAGGACGGCTGGGGCGAGCACAGCGTGGGCCCTGCCGAAGCCCCCTGGAGCGCCGACGAGGACGAACGCCAGCAGGAATACGCCGACGCCAGCGGTCAGTCGCTGCAGGATCACCTGATGTGGCAGCTGGAACTCGCCAGCCTGGCACCGCGGGAACTCGCGGTGGCGCGCGCCATCGTCGATGCCATCAGCGACGACGGCTATCTCACCGAATCGCTCGCGGAAATCGCGCACACGCTGCGCCCGGAGCTCGAGTGCTCGGCGGAGGAAGTGCACAGCGTGCTCGGCCGGGTACAGGCCCTCGACCCGCCGGGCGTCGGCGCGCGTTCGGTAGCCGAGTGCATCGAGCTGCAGCTGCGGCAACTGGATCCGGCTACGCCGGGCTTGGGCACCGCGCTGCAAATCGCGCGCCAGCACCTGGAGCTGGTCGCCGAGCGCGAGCTGACGCTGCTGCGCCGCGAGCTGCGCGCCACCGAGGAGGAACTCGCCGCGGCGCTTGCCCTGGTGCGCTCCTGCCATCCGCACCCCGGAGCCACCGTGAGCGCCGGCAGCGCGCAGTACGTGGTGCCGGATGTGTTCGTGCGCCGCACCGACCACGGCTGGGGCGTGGAGATCAACCCGGCGACCCTGCCACGCGTGCGGCTCAATCAAGGCTACGCCAGCCTCATCGGGCGCAACGCCAGCCATGCGAGCATGCGCGCCCAGCTGCAGGAGGCGCGCTGGCTGCTGAAAAGCCTGGAGATCCGCCACGAAACCCTCATGAAGGTCGCCCGCTCCATCGTCGAGCGCCAGACGGCGTTCCTCGAGCACGGCGATGAGCACATGCGGCCGATGATTCTCAAGGACATCGCCGAAGCGGTCGCGATGCACGAGTCGACGGTTTCGCGCGTCACCTCCGGCAAGTACATGCACACGCCGCGCGGCGTCTTCGAGTTGCGCTACTTCTTCTCGAGCCAGGTCGAAGGCGCCGACGGCTCCGGCACCTCCTCCACCGCCATCCGCGCCAAGATCCGCAAGCTCGTCAAGGACGAGGACGCCGACGCCCCCTTAAGCGACGGGCGCATCGCGGAACTGCTCTCGGCCGAGGGCATTCCGGTGGCGCGTCGCACGGTTGCCAAGTACCGCGAAGCGATGGGCATCGCGGCCTCGAACGAGCGCCGGCGAGCGGGACTGAAACAGATGTAAGCACAGGAGACGGACCATGCAGCTAAGCGTCACCGGTCATCACGTCGAAGTCACCCCGTCGTTACGGGGTTATGTCGAGAAGAAGCTCGAGCGCATCGGCAGACATTTTGATCAGGTCATCGACGTGCACTGTGTGTTGACGGTAGAGAAGCTGCGACAGAAAGCCGAGGCCACGCTGCACGTGAGCGGCAGCGCCATCCACGCGGACGCAACCGAAGAAGACATGTACGCCGCCATCGATCGCCTCGCGGACAAGCTGGACCGCTGCATCAAGAAGCACAAGGAAAAGCGCGCCGATCACCATGCCGCCGAGGGGCGCCGCGCGCTGCGGCTGTAAAGCCGCGCCGGGCTTGGCTCACCCTGCAGGACTTGCGTGCGCATCATCATCCTCAGCGGCCTGTCCGGGTCCGGCAAGAGCGTCGCCCTGCACATGCTCGAGGACCTTGGCTTCTACTGCATCGACAATATCCCGGCGGCGTTGCTGAACCCGTTCGTCTCCTATACGGTGCGCAGGCCCGAGACCACCTACGAGCGCACCGCCATCGGGCTCGACGCCCGCAATACCGCGGCCGAGGTGGCCAGCGTTCCGCAGCTGGTTGACGAGCTGAAACGCAGCGGCCTGCAGTGCGAGGTGATCTTCCTGGTCGCGGCCGAGGATGAGCTGTTGCGGCGTTTCGCGGAAACGCGCCGCAAGCATCCCATGAGCCGCAGCGACGTCGGCCTGCGCGAAGCGATGACCATGGAGCGCTCGCTCCTCGAGCCGATCGCCTCGGTCGCCGACCTGCTGATCGACACCTCGCGCCTGAGCGTGCACGCGTTGCGTGACATCATCCACAAGCGCGTCGAGCAGCGCAGCGCCGGACGCCTGTCGATCAGCTTCGAGTCATTCGGGTTCAAACTCGGCATCCCGGGTGACGCCGACTTCGTGTTCGACGCGCGCGCACTGCCCAACCCCTACTGGGAACCGGGCCTGCGCAACCTCACCGGCCGCGATGCCGAGGTCATCCGTTTTCTCGAGACCCACACCAACGTGGCGACGCTGGTGGCTGACATCGCGCGTTTCGTGCGCGGCCGTGTGCCGGACTACCAGGCGAGCAACCGTGGCTATCTCACGGTGGCGGTCGGATGCACCGGCGGACAACATCGCTCGGTGTATATCGTCGACCGCCTGGCCGAGCAGTTCGCCGGCGAGTTCCGCAACGTCACGGCGCGCCACAGCGGCCTGCCGGGCGGCAAGCTCTTTCAGCCGCGTTCACGCAGCACCGCGGCCGCCGAAGCTCCTTAGAGCACGAAGCGCGCGGCGCGCTGCTCAGGTCGCCTGCGCGACCCCGGCGGCGGTCATCACCTGCGGCAGCTTCTCCCCGCTCATGAACGCCGTGAGCGCCGAGCGCGCCTCCATGGCATCGCGGTAACCGAGCTCGATCAGCGCGCGCGTATAGCCCGCCTCGAACATGAGGTAACTCGCCAGCTGGTAGCCGGATACGTCGCGCCCGCCGATCACGCGCAGCAGCGCCCTCAGCCCCGGCGGCATTTCGCCCACGTGGCGCGCCGCGATCTCGCGCGGATCGACACTCGGCGCCAGCATCAACGTCTCGATCGGCCGTTCGCCGCGGGCCGCCTGGGGTGCACTGTGCACCAGCACGTTGATGCGTTCGAGCTGCTCGAGATCGCCGTAGATCTGGTCCGTGAACAGCGTGTCCAGCATGTAGCCGAAGATCTCCCCCGGCGTCGGCATGATGGTGTGCAGGCGGTCGACCGTCACACCGGCGGCACGCCGCGCGCGCACGCCGAGGACCAGCAGGCGGTCGGCTCCCAGGTGGATCGCCGGGCTCAGGGGGTGCACCTGGCGCATGGCGCCGTCGCCGAAGTACTCCTCACCGATCTTGATGGGCGGAAACAGCAGCGGGATGGCGGCGCTCGCCATCAGGTGATCGAGCGTCAGCTCGGTGCGGCACCCGATGCGCTGCACCCGTGCCCAGTCGCCGATGGAGTCGATGCCGTCGTAGAAGGCGACCGAGCGGCCGGTGCTGTAGCTGGTGGAGCACAGCGCGAACGCCCGCAGGTGCCCGCGCGCGATGCTGCGGCGGATGCCGGCGCAATCGACATGCACGCCCAGCAGTTCGCGCAGCGGCGTGTTGTCGAGCATCGACCTGGGCGGTGACAGCACCAGGCCCCCGGAGACCAGGGCCAGTACCCAGTGGGCGCCGGCGCGCAGCATGTGCCGCGCGTTCACGTGAAAGACCTGGCTCGAGCGGAAGTTCGCCCACACCCGCTCCAGGCCCGCGACCGCGCGCCGCCAGTGATGCGCTTCGGCGGCCAGCACGCCCGCCGCCACCGCGCCCGCGGAGGTGCCGACGATGATCTGGAACGGATTGCGCGCCCGCGGCAACAGCTCGGCGAGCGCCAGCAGTACGCCCACCTGGTACGCCGAACGTGCGCCGCCGCCCGTCAGCACCAGCCCGACAGTCGGGCGGTGGTCGGGTCTGGGCGCAGAATCGACGAAGCCATCCATAGGTGAGTACACCCCGCCGGCTATTATGAAACCGCCGGCGCCGGACCCTGTGTGATGGAAGTCGCAGCGGCAGCCGCGTGCGCAACCCCAACACCGCGCGACGGGTGTTTGAGCTCGCTGATGGCGGGATCCAGTCCCGCGATCGTCAGCGGAGACATCCGTTGACCCACGAGCGCGCGCGCGATGCGCACCGACGGGCTGTGCTCGGATCGTCGCTGCCAACATACTGCTCGGTGCCGGTGAAGCGCTGACTACTCATACGCAACAGAGTCTAACGTGAACGCCGCAAGGTGCGCGACGGGGCGGGGGCTGGCGCGAAAAGGTCCTTTCGGGGCCGTCAAAAACAGGGACGTTTTTGCCGGAGCCTCCATGGATGGATCCACGGCGTCCCCGAAAGGACCTTTTCGCGCGAGACGCCGCCCTTGCGGCTCAGTTAGGGGTCAGAGTGAGCGTGTGCTCGGCCGGTCCCGGCAGAAACGGCAGCGGCGTACCAAGCGCCCACTGCCCGAACCCGGCGCGGTAATACGGCGACAGCGGATGCCCGCTCTGCCCGCCCGGCAGGTGGAGGTAACCGTCCTGCTCGTGGCCGGGGGAGACCGCGAAGCGCTCGGAGGCGCCGAACGCGCCGTCCTGCACGCGCGGCATGTCGTGGTCCCCCGGCAGTTCCACGGTGGGCATGTCGAGGAATGAGGCGAGCCACGGCAGGGCGCGCGACAGCGGATGGCGGATGCGCACCATGTTGTGTGCGCCCCAGGCACAGTGCGCGAGCTCGGGGCAGCTCGCGCCGAGCTCGGCGATCGTGGCGTCGACCTGCGCACGCAGAAACTCCGGCCAGCCGGGATAAGTCTTCGCCAACAGATGCAGCGGCTGCGCGGTGACCAGCTGCCACAGCGGACCTTCGAACTGCGCCGGCGGCGCCGCGTCCTGCGCCGGGAGATGCAGCCCCGCGAGCAGCATGTCCCACACCGCCTGCTGGGTGCGATCGTGATAGGCGCGCACCAGGCGGTAGCCGACCGAGTCGACGCTCGCCCTGGCATTCCAGCTCGCGATGAGCTGCCGGACTTGCGCGCGCCGCGGGTGATCGCGCAGTGCCTCGGTATCGAGCACACCGAGCAGCAGCGTGCGCCAGCGTGCCAGGAACACGGCGCGGTCATCGAGCTGGATACGCAGCATGTCGGCGGGCGTAACCTTGCCCTGCAATGCCAGCAGATCATCGCGGATCTGGCCGGCCCGCGCCCCGAGATCGTATTCTGCACCGAGCGTCGCCACGTCCCCGCCGATGAGTTGCAGCTGATGATCGTCGGTCGCCACGCGCGCGTTGGCGGTCCAGATGCGCCCCAGCGGCGGATCCACGATCCGTGGGTGATCCGCCGTGGTGGTCCAGGGCGCGCCGCCGCGGGCGCGCGTCGCGCCGGTGTCCTCGGGGATGCGGCCATAGATGGTCCAGCCGATGTGGCCCTGGGCGTCGCCGATCACCACGTTCTGGTGGGGAATGCCCATACCGGGGGCGAGCGCCAGCGCCTCGGCGACCGAGGTTGCGCGCTCCAGTGCCAGCAGGCCGAGGTTAGTCGCCGCCGCCTGTTGAGCCAGCCAGGAGCCGAACCAACAGCTGCGCTGTGCTTCATCGGCGCGCAGCAACACGCCTGCAGGAGCGGATTTCACCTCCAGCACAACCGCGGCCTGACCGTGCACCCGGATCTCCTCCCGCACCACCGACAGCGCTACCGTGCCGCACGGCACCTGGGTGACACCCAGCCAGCTGCCGTAACTGTTGGTAAAGCCCCAGGCGATGTGTGCGTTCGACCCGGCGACCAGCACCGGCGCTCCGGGCAGCGTGACGCCGTTCAGGTCGAGTGCGGCTGCGGCGGCGCTGGAGACGATCCTCAGGCGTGCGTGATACCAGACCGGCGGCACCCGCTGCCCGAGGTGCATATCATTGGCGATGAGCGCGGCGCCCGTCGCGGTCAGGCGGCCCGCAACCGCCCAGCTGTTGCTGCCCGCCGCCGCCGGCGCGCGCGGGGCGCTCTCGGGCACAGTCGCCGCAGCGCTGCCGTTGCGCACATCCAGCACCTCCGCAGCCGGCACCGGAGCCTGCGCCGCAGCCACCGCCGCAGCGGACGCGGGCGCCGCGGGCGCATCCCAGCTGGTTCCGGCCGGGTACAGGAAGCTGAGGCCGCACTTCCAGCCCGCGCCGCACTCCGGCCCGCCGAGCCGCGCGTTGATCTCCTGCCGCAGGATCTCGCGCCGCAGGCCATTCACCTGCAGATCCCACCACATCGCGTGCTCGACCAGCACCGTATCCTCCGCGCGCCACGGCACCGGCGGCTGCCCCAGCACCCAGTACTCCCAGGGCCGTCCGGCAAGACCTGCGAGCCCGGCATTCACGCCGCGCGCGTACGCCTCGATCACCGCACGCTCCGCAGCTGTTGCCTGAGCGATGACCTCGCGGGCGACAGAGCGAAACCTGAACAGGCGCGCTGTGCGGTCCTGCTCGAGGGCCACTTTGCCGAACAGCTCCGCCAGCTCCCCGGCGGCGAGACGCCGCGAGAGATCCATCTCGAAATAGCGGTCCTGCGCGTGCACGAAACCGGTGGCGTACGCGAGGTCGAGGCGGTTGGCCGCCTCGATGGTGGGCACGCCGCGTGAATCGCGCGTAATGCGCACGACACTCGTGAGGCCCGGCTCACTGCTCGCACCCTCCAGCCGCGGGAGCGAGGCACGCAACAGCCCAATGCCAAGGGTGAGCGCCGCGAGCAGGAGCACGGCAGCGGCGGCGCCGATGTACTTCAGCGTCCGCATGCGCGCGGGTTCAGTCCAGCGTGACCTTGAGGATCTGCATGGAGTTGGTGCCGCCCTGCACGCCGGACAGCTCGCCCTTGGTGAGAATCACCAGGTCGCGCTTCTTGACCAGCTGCAGCTCGAGCAGCCGCGTGAACAGCGCGCGGTACAGGTTCTCGGTGGAGTGGTCCGACCCGGTGACGGCGAAGATCACCGGGTAGACACCGCGGTAGAGCGTCACGCGCCGGCGGGTCGCTTCGTGGCGCGTGAACGCGTACACCGGGATGTCGGAGCGGATGCGCGACATCCACAGAGGCGTGGCGCCGGATTCCGTCAGCGCCACGATGGCGCGCACCTTCATGTGATTGGCCGTGTACATGACGGCCGTGGCGATCGCTTCCTCGGTGCCCTGGAACTGGCTGCCGGTGCTGCGCATGCGGGGGCGGGTGTGGGTGAGATACTTCTCGGCCCCCTCGATGACCTGGGCCATCGCCTGCACGGCCTTGACCGGATAGCGTCCGGTGGCGGTCTCGGCCGACAACATCACGGCATCGGTGCCGTCCATCACCGCATTGGCCACGTCGCTCACCTCGGCGCGCGTGGGCACCGGGTTCTGGATCATCGACTCCATCATCTGCGTCGCCGTAATCACCACGCGATTGTGCGTGCGGGTTTCATGGATGATGGTTTTCTGCAGGCCGGTGAGTTCCGCGTAACCCATCTCCACGCCCAGGTCGCCGCGCGCGACCATGACCACCTCGCTCGCGTCGATGATGCCGTGGAGATTCTCGACGGCTTCGTGGCGCTCGATCTTGGCGACCAGCCGCGCCTCGCCGCCCGCCGCACGCAGCAGCGCGCGCGCCTCCTCGATGTCGGCGGCCGAGCGCGCGAACGATACCGCCATGTAGTCGACGCCCTCCTCGGCGACGAACTGGATGTCCTCGTGGTCGCGCGCCGTCACCGCGGGCGCCGAGATGCCGCCGCCCTGGCGGTTCAGTCCCTTGCGATCGGAGAGCTCGCCGCCGACGCGCACGCGGGTCTCGATGGTCGTGGCGCCGACGCGTTCGACGTCCAGCACGATCTGCCCGTCGGCGAGCAGCAGCGTGTCACCGGCGGCCACATCGCGCGGCAGATCCTTGTAGGCGACGCCCACCATGGCTGCGGTGCCGGCCTTCGGATCAAGCTCGGTGTCGAGCGTGAAGGCGGCGCCTTCCACAAGCTGCACGCGGCCGTCGAGAAAACCTTCGATGCGGATCTTGGGTCCGCCGAGGTCGAGCAGCACGCCGATGCATTTGTCGGCGCGGTGTGCGGCCTCGCGCACCAGCGACAGTCGCCGCCTGCGGTCCGCGACCGTGCCGTGCGAGGCGTTGAGGCGCACCACGTCGACACCGGCGTGCATCATTTCCGTGAGCACCTCCAGCGAGTCGGTGGCCGGCCCCACCGTGGCGACAATCTTGGTGCGTCTCAACAATGGCGTCGGCCGCTCAGCCACGTGCGCGCTCCTCGAGTATGGCGACCGCCGGCAGGGTCTTGCCTTCCATGAACTCCAGGAATGCACCGCCACCGGTCGAGATGTAGGAGATGCCGTCCTCGACCCCGTACTTCTCGATGGCGGCGAGCGTGTCGCCGCCGCCGGCGAGCGAAAAGGCCTTGCCGCGCGCGATCGCCTGGGCGATGGCGCGCGTGCCTTCTCCGAACTGCGCGAACTCGAACACCCCCACCGGCCCGTTCCAGATGATGGTGCCGGCGTCCTGCAGCAGCGCGCTGCAGCGGTCGGCGCTGTCCGGCCCGATGTCGAGAATCATGTCGTCGGCGCGCACCTCGCTCACCGGACGCACGTCCGCGTGCGCCGTGGCGGCGAATTCCTTGCCGACCACGACGTCGGTCGGCAGCAGGATCTGCGTGCCGCGGCTGCGCGCCTTGTCCAGCAGGCGGCGCGCGACATCGAGCATCTCCGCCTCGCACAGGGACTTGCCGACGTTGACGCCGCTAGCGGCAAGAAAGGTGTTGGCGATACCGCCGCCCACGATCAGCCGGTCGACCTTCTCGAGCAGCGACTCGAGCACCAGCAGCTTGGTCGAGACCTTGGAGCCGCCGACGATCGCCACCAGCGGCCTGGCCGGCTGCAGCAGCGCGCGCTCCAGAGCCTCCAGTTCGCCCACCAGCAGGGGACCGGCGCAGGCCACCGGCGCATAGCGCGCCACCCCGTGGGTGCTCGCCTCGGCGCGGTGCGCAGTGCCGAAGGCGTCCATCACGAACACCTCGCACAACGCCGCCATGCGGCGCGACAGTTGCTCGTCGTTTTGCTTCTCGCCCTTGTTGAAGCGCACGTTCTCGCACAGCACGGCGCTACCGGCCGCACAGTCAACGCCGTCCAGCCACTGCTTGCGCAGCGGCACGGGTTTGCCGAGCAGCTCCGACAGCCGCACCGCCACCGGCGCCAGCGACAGCGCTTCGGTCTCCTGCCCCTCCTGCGGCCGGCCGAGGTGCGAGAGGACAAACACCCTGGCGTGCTGGTCGAGGGCATAGCGGATGGTCGCCAGCGCCGCGCGGATGCGGGCATCGCTGGTCACCACCCCGTTGTGCACCGGCACGTTCAGGTCTTCCCTGATGAGGACCCGCTTGTTGCGCAGATCCGTATCGGCCATGCGCAATACCCTCATGAGGCCCGCGACCACGCCAGCGTGGTGTCGATCATGCGGTTGGAGAATCCCCACTCGTTGTCATACCAGGCGCACACCTTGACCAGCGTGCCCTCGATCACCTTGGTGAGCGTCGCGTCGAACACCGAGGAATGGGCATCGTGGTTGAAGTCCATCGACACCAGCGGCGCGTCGTTGTAGGCGAGGATCCCCTGCAGCGCACCGGCCGCCGCCTGCTGCAGGGTCCTGTTCACTTCCTCGACGGAAGTGGCACGTTTGGCGGTGAACGTCAGATCCACCAGCGACACGTTGATCGTCGGCACGCGTACCGCGAAACCATCGAGCTTGCCCTTCAGCTCGGGCAGCACCAGGCCCACGGCGGCGGCGGCGCCGGTCTTGGTCGGAATCTGCGACATGGTCGCAGAGCGGGCGCGCCGCAGGTCGGGGTGGTAGACGTCCGTCAGCACCTGATCGTTGGTGTACGCGTGGATGGTGGTCATGATGCCGGCAAGGATACCGACCTTGTCGTGCAGCACCTTGGCGACGGGCGCCAGGCAGTTGGTGGTGCAGGATGCGTTGGAGATCACGGTGTAGCCGCTCTTCAGCACGTTATGGTTCACGCCGTACACGATGGTCGCATCGACATCGTCGCCGCCGGGGGCGGAGATCACCACCTTCTTCGCGCCGCCCTTGAGGTGCGCGCCGGCCTTCGCCTTGCTGGTGAACAGTCCCGTGCACTCGAGCACGTACTCGACCGCCACCTCGCCCCAGGGAACCTTCGCGGGGTCGCGCTCGGCAAACACGCGGATGCGATCGCCGTTCACCACCATGTAGTCGCCGTCGACCTGCACCTCGCCGTGGAACCTGCCGTGCACGGTATCGTAGCGCGTCAGGTGCGCATTGGCCTTGGAGTCGCACAGGTCGTTGAGCGCCACGATCTGCAGCTGCCCGGTGCGCTTGCCTTCGTACAGGGCACGCAGCACGTTGCGTCCGATGCGCCCATAACCGTTGATGCCGACCTTGATTGCCATGCGCTCATTCCTCCAGCAGTTGGCGTATCTGTTGCGCGATATTATCGGCCGTGAAACCAAAATACGGGAGCACGTCGGCTGCCTTGCCGGAGGCGCCGAAGCGGTCGATGCCGAGCACCCGACCCGTGTTGCCCACGTAACGCCACCAGCTCTGGGTCGCACCCGCCTCCACGGCCAGGCGGCGCGTCAGCGCGCGCGGCAGGACGGCTTCGCGATAGGCGGCGTCCTGCGCGTCGAACGCCTCGGTCGAGGGCATCGACACCAGGCGCACGCGCCGGCCGGCGGCGTTCGCAGCCGTCACCGCCTGCGCCGCGATGCCGACCTCGGAACCGGTCGCGATCACCAGCACTTCCGGCGTACCGCTGCAATCGAGCAGCACGTAGCCGCCGCGACGGATGTTGGCCAGCTGCGACGGCGTGCGCGGCTGCTGCGGCAGCGGCTGGCGGGTGAGCACCAGCGCCGTCGGCCCCTGGCGCTCGATGGCGAGCGTCCAGGCCACGGCGGTTTCCGCCGCATCACACGGGCGCCACAGATTCATGTGGGGCATGGCGCGCAGGCTGCTGAGGTGCTCGATCGGCTGGTGGGTCGGCCCGTCCTCGCCGAGGCCGATGGAGTCATGCGTGTACACCAGAATGACGCGCAGGCTCATCAGGCAGCCGAGCCGCACGGCGTTGCGCGCGTAGTCGGAGAACACCAGGAACGTGCCGCCGTAGACGATGAAGCCACCATGCAGCGAGATGCCGTTCATGATCGCCGTCATGCCGAACTCGCGCACGCCGTAATGCAGGTAGTCGCCCGCTGCTTGCGCGGGCGTGATGGTGCGCGCGCCCTTGAACAAGGTGTTGTTCGACCCGGTGAGATCGGCGGAACCGCCCAGAACTTCCGGCAGCGCGGGACCCAGGATGTTGAGTACCGCCTGCGAGGACTGGCGCGTGGCCTGCGGCGCGGACTGCTTGAGCATCGTCTCCAGGGTCTGCGCCGTGCTCTGCTGCCAGTTGCGCGGCAGATCCCCGCGCATGCGGCGCTCGAACTCGCGCGCCGGTTCCGGGAAGGCCTGCGCGTAGCGCGCCAACAGCTCCCGCCACGCTGCTTCCAGCGCCGCTCCCTGCGAGCGGTGATCCCAGGCGGCGCGAATCTCCTCCGGCACGATAAACGGCGGGTAGGGCCAGCCCAGTGTCTGGCGCGCCGCGGCCACCTCGTCGGCGCCCAGCGCCTCGCCGTGCGCCTCCTTGGTGCCCTGTCTGTGGGGCGCGCCGTAGCCGATGATGGTCTTACAGCAAATCAGCGACGGACGATCGCGCGCCGCGCGCGCCGCCTCGATCGCGCTGCTCACCGCGCCGGCGTCGAGTCCGTCGACCTTGGGCACCACGTGCCAGCCGTAGCCGCCAAAGCGCTCCGGGGTGTTGTCGGTGAACCAGCCGCTCACCTGGCCGTCGATCGAAATGCCGTTGTCGTCGTAGAAAACAATGAGCTTTCCCAGCCCCAGCGTGCCCGCCAGCGAGCACGCCTCGTGGGACACCCCTTCCATCAGGCAGCCGTCACCGCAGAAGGCGTAGGTGTAGTGATCGACGACATTGAAGCCCGGACGGTTGAACTGCGCGCCGAGCAGCCGTTCCGCGAGCGCCATACCGACGGCGTTGGCGAGTCCCTGGCCCAGCGGCCCGGTCGTGGTCTCGATGCCGCAGGGCAGGTCGTACTCGGGGTGGCCGGGGGTCTTGCTGCCGAGCTGGCGGAAGTGCTGGATGTCCTCGATGGTGAGCGGGTAGCCGGTGAGATACAGCAGCGAATACAACAGCATCGAGCCGTGACCGTTCGAGAGCACGAAGCGATCGCGGTCGGGCCAGCGCGGATTTGCCGGATTGTGCCGCAGAAAATCCCCCCACAGCACCTGGGCGATGTCGGCCATTCCCATCGGCATGCCCGGGTGTCCGGAGTTCGCGCGCTGCACGGCGTCCATGGACAGGGCGCGGATGGCGTTGGCGAGTTCGCGGCGTGTAGTCATGCGGCTCTTCCGGCTCAGGGCGCGCGCACAGTGCGGGGCGCGCATTCTCCACCAGTCGCGCCCGATGCTCAATCACAGTTGGCATAAGCTAAGGCCCCTGCGAGTATGCCCCGAGGTGACTTAAGTTCCCGCATACGCGACTTGAGCGCGGGCCTGTTTCACATTATCCGCATCAGGGAGCGGTACCCCGTCATGTCGCACGCCAGTGACACGCTTCGCGCGGCGACCTGGTTCACTGCGGCCGCCGGAGGGCCTCTGCTACGCTTCCCTCATGAGTGCTGTGCGTCTTACTCATTTTACCGACCCGCACCTCTATGGTGACGAGAGGGAGTCGCTGCGTGGGGTGGCGACGCTGCCTGCGCTGACCGCGGCCCTGGCCCAGGCGCGCTCGCGCGACTGGCCGCCGGATGCGGTGCTGGTGACCGGTGACCTCGTACAGGATGATCCTGCGGGGTACCCGCACTTCCGCCGCCTGTTCGGCGCGCTGGGACTGCCGGTGCTGTGCCTGCCCGGCAATCACGACGAGCCCCAGGCCATGCAGCGCGAGCTCTCCGGAGCGCCGTTCGTGCTCGGCGGTTTCGTGGACCTGGGGCGCTGGCGTATCGTGCTGCTCGACAGCTGCCTGCCGGGCTCGGCCAGCGGTGCCCTGAGCGCGCCGGAGCTCGCGGTGCTCGAGGAAGCGCTAGCCGGCGCCGGCACACGCCATTGCATGGTGTGCCTGCACCACCATCCGGTGCCGATGGCCAGCCGCTGGCTCGATCGCGTGGGGCTGGCGAATGCGGCCGAGTTCCTGCATGTCATCGACGGGCATCGCAACGTACGCGCCATCGTGTGGGGCCATGTGCATCAGAATTACGACGCGCTGCGCAAGGGAGTGCGGCTGCTGGCGACGCCTTCGACCTGCGCGCAGTTCCTGCCGAACGTCGACGAGTTCGCGGTGGACCGCCGCCCGCCGGCCTATCGTACCCTGGAGCTGCGCGCCGACGGCTCGCTGCTGACGGAGGTTGTATGGGTCGAACAGCACTCCGGTGGTTCCTCGCGCTCGGTCTGCTCGGCAGCCTGAGCGCTCACGCCGCCAGCCCCGTGTGGGCGATCCGCGGCGCACACAACACCGTATACCTGGCCGGTTCCGTGCACCTGCTGCCCGCAGGGGACGCGGCGCTGCCGCCGGCGTTCGACCGCGCCTACGCGGATTCGGGCAAGCTCGTGATGGAGCTCGATCTGGGCCAACTCGATCCGCTCGAGGCAGCCGGCTGGATGATGGAGCACGGCGCGCTGCCGGCGGGTAGCACGCTGCGTGGCGTGCTCGGGGAGCCGCGCTACGCGCGTGTGAGTGCGGCGGCGGCCGACCTCGGCCTCTCGATGCAGCTCCTCGACAGCCAGTCGCCCTGGGTCGTGGGGATCGAGCTCGCCGACCTCGAGTACCTGCATCTGGGTTTTGACCCGCAACAGGGCGTCGAGGAGCAGCTCGTGCACCGCGCGCGATCCGACGACAAGCCGACCGCGGGCCTGGAGACTCTTTCCGAAGAGCTCGGAGGCCTCGAGGCGCTGTCGCGCGAGGACCAGTTGCGGCTGCTGGACCAGACGCTGAGTGAGCTGAAGGAGTCGCAAAGCGAGCTGCAGGCGGTGCTCAGCGCCTGGCGCCGCGGCGACGCCGCCGGGCTCGCCAGCCTGCTCGCGCGCGAATACCGCGCCTTCCCGGCGCTGTATCGGCCGCTGGTGACGGCGCGCAACCAGCGCTGGCTGCCGCAGATCGAGCAGCTGCTGCATGGCGAGCGCAACTGCCTGGTGGTCGTGGGCGCGTTACACCTGGTGGGCGACGGGGGATTGCTCGAGCTGCTGCGCAAGGATGGATTTGCGCCGGTGCAGCTGAATTAGGCGCAGGCCGCAGGCCGCGATCGCAAAACAGGATTTTCGCGGCCGCCGCAAGTACGTCCCTGTAGGCTGCGGGCGCGCCTTCCCTGGCGCGCACGCCCGCGAAGATCCTGTTTTGCGCTCACGCCTGCTCCCGTTCCTCTTCACCCGTGCGCCGCCCGTCCGGCGCGTCTTGAGTAGTAGCGCCACAGCGGCACGCTGAGCAACACCGTCCACGCCAGTACCAGCCAGCCCACGAAGCCATCGAAGCGGCTGAGCAGAAAGCCAAGCGGCGCGTCGCTCCGCGGCCGCGTCAGCTCGTGCGCGACCAGCATCACCCACACCCAGCCGGCGTGCAGGCCGATGCAGGCGGCGATGTTGCCGGTCGCAGCGCGCACCATGCCGAGCACCACGCCCACCGCCAGCAGCGCGAGGAACGCATCGGCGATCCCTGCCGGCTGCGCCCACGAGTGCAGCGTCCCGGCCAGCAGCTCGAGCCCGCTGCGCGCTGTGACCTGCCCCGGCGCGATGTGATAGCTGGCAAAGAAATGCGTGGCCGCGTAGAACAGCGCCGTCAGCAGCACAGCAAGGCGCGTTCCGGATTCGCGTTCGATCGCGGTGTGCATCGCTCCACGCAGGAACGTTTCTTCGATGAACGCCACCGCGAAGCCGCTGCCGGCGCGCAGCGCCACGAGGCGCAGCAGATCCATGCCGGTAAGGCCCGCGGCCGGCCTCCAGTCGAGCAGCCCCAGCGCAGTCATCAGGCCGACCACTGCCAGCATGCTCGCCACGCCGAGCGCGAGCCCGAGGCTCGTCTCGCGCAGGAAAGCGCGTCGCGGGAGCCCGTAACCGAGGCTGGCGCGGTCGGCGAGCCTCAAGCGCCGCGCGACGAGCAGGAAGCCCGCCAGCAACGCCAGCATGCCGATGCGCTCGCCGACGCGGTGGAACGGGAAGTCGAAAAACGGGTGCAGGAGCGTCCACGCCGGATAGGCGAACACGGCGATCGCCGCCAGCGCCAGCGCCGTCAAGCCCAGAAACCACGCAAAGGAACGCATCGAAAGACCTGCTTGCCACGGCTGCCCCGACCCGAATAGCTTATGTGCTTCCCACAGCGCTGAGGAGTCATGCCGGCACCCCCCGTGCAGCCGATCGTCATCTGGTTCGGCCGGGTCGGGGACCTGATCCTGCTGTCCGCGCTGCTGGAGGTCCTGCATCGACGCTTCGGCAGTCCCTGTCACGTGATCGGAGCCGGTTCCTGGCCGGCACAGATCTACGCTGCGCACAACGATGTGGCGCGCGTTTCGTGCCTGCATCGCTACACGGCATGGGTGTTTGACCCGGCCTGGTGGCGCACGCTGCGGGCGCTGCGCGCCCGACGCGCCGACCCGGTCTACGTGTGCGAGACCGATCCACGCAAGCTGGCGAGAATCCGACGCCTGCTGAGATTCAGTGGCACCGAAGCCGTGCGCTGCGTATTTCTCGCGCCCGAGTCGAGCCCCGGCGACACACTGGACACCGCCCTACCCCACACCTCCAAAATTGCGCCGACGCACTGGATCGACCGCCTGGTGAGCTTCGGCCGGCTGACGCCGGCGGCGTTCAACGCGGCCGACTATCCGTGGCCGGCGCCCCCGCCGCGCGGCGCGCCGCTTCTCACGGTGTCCGCCGCGGCGCGCGCCGAGTGCGCCGCATGGCTCGAGCGGCAAGGCTGGGGCGAGCGGACGCTGATACTGGTGCAGCCCGGCAACCGCCGCACCATGCGCGGCCGGCGGCTGCGCGTCTCAGCCGCGGACGACAAGGCGTGGCCGCTCGAACGCTGGGCGGCGCTGCTGCACAGGATCCACGCGCGGCTGCCGCAGGCGGTGATCGTGCTGTGCGGCGCGCCGCGCGAGTCGCTGCTGCTTGAGTGGATTGCCGCTGCGGCGCAGCTGCCGGCGGTGGCGGCGGCCGAGCTGCCGCTGCCGCGCCTGCTTGCCCTGTGCGCGCGCGCGCACAGCATGATCTCCGTCGACACCGGTCCTGCGCATGCCGCGGCAGCGCTGGGCCTGCCGCTGGTGGTGCTGTTCGGCGCGCACTCCCAGCAGCAGTGGCTGCCGCGCAGCCCGACCGGCTCGCCGGTGTCCGGCGTAGGCGGACCACCGCAGTCCAATCGCCTCGATCAGATTTCCGTGGAGGCGGTGTTCGCGGCCTGGTGTGCGCTTGGCACGGCGGCGGACAGCGCACTCAGGACGACAGCAGCGCGCGCCACTGCTCCGTAACGGTGCTCAGGCGGAAACGCGGATCGGGGCCGGTGCGCGGCCGCTCACCGCCGCGCCAGGCGCGGATGCGCTCGAGATAGGCATCGAACAGCCCCGCGCTCGCCGCCAGCCGCGCCGGCAGCCGCCGCCAGCGCGGCGGCAGGCTGCCCACCGCAGCCTCGTAGAGGCGGTACGCCGGGGTAAGTGGCAACACCTGCCGCGGGTCGCCGACGACTTCCAGCGCCGCGCCGCAGTCGTGAGTGAGCACCGGCGTGCCCAGGGCGTGGGACTCGGCGAACACCAGGCCGAAGGTCTCCGGAATCACGAAGTTGGGAACGAAGGTGCACAGCGCGCTGCGCGCCTCGGCGTGGATGCGCGCCTGGGGCTGCGGACCCAGGAGCTCGACGCCCGCGCGGCGCGCATCGCAGCCGGACTTGTAGCCGGGATTGCCCACCACCAGGCGCAGATCCGGCATGCGCTTCTTGAGCGCGCTGAAGGCATCGAGCGTGAAGTTCAGGCCCTTGTTGGGAGAGGAGAAAAATATCAGCTTGCGCTCATCCACCGGCGTGCCGTCCGGCATCAGCGCGTCGTCCACCGGGTTGTAGATCGTGAGCGCGCGCACCCGCTCGCCGACGCCGATGCCGCGCAGCGTGGCCTCGACGCCGCGGCGCTGCGAGTCCGATACGCACACCGCCGTCACCGCCATCTCGCGCAGCACCTCGGCAGTGCCGGCCAGCCAGCGCGCGCGCCTCGAGCCCGGATTCAGCTGGTCGTGCAGCCACAGGTACGCGCGCGCGTCGGGGTAGCGCTGGCGTACCAGCGGCAACGCGCGCGAGTCGCGGTTCACGATCACGCTGGTGATGCCGGAAATGCGCTGCGGCTGGCGATAGCGGCCCCAGTCCTCGGCGCGGTTGTGCTGGATCACGAACGCCTCCAGCGCATCGGCCACGCGTGTCAGGGTCGCTTCGCTCCCGCCCATGGCCTGAGTGCGCAGGGTGCGCGTGTCGTAAGGCTGCCGACACACCGGGTCGTAGAACAGGACCGAGCTCATTTTGAGAGTATTCTACGGACTTTGCGCGAGGCGACGGCGGGGTGCGCGTGGCGAGTCACAGTGGCTTATCGGCGTGCATTATCACCTTCAACGAAGCTGACCGTATCGAAGCCTGCCTGCGTTCCGTCAGCTTCTGCGACGAAATCATCGTCGTCGACGCGCATTCCACCGACGGCACGCGCGCACTCGCGGCCGCCCTGGGGGCGCGGATCATCGAGCGCGACTGGCCGGGTTACCGCTCGCAGAAGCAGTTCGCCGTCGATGCGGCACGCCATGACTGGGTGTTGTGCCTCGACGCCGACGAGCGCGTGAGCGCGCTGCTGCGCGCGGAGATTCTCGCGCTCAGGGCGCAGGGCTTCGCGGCAGCCGCCGGCTTCTCCGTGCCGCGCATCACCGACTACTTCGGCCGCTTCCTGCGCCACGGCAACGCCTACCCCGACCGCCTGGTTCGCCTGTTTGACCGGCGGCGCGGCGGCTGGAGCGGTTACGAGATTCACGAGAATACGCGCGTGCAGGGCCGCACGGCCAAGCTTCGCGGCCGTCTCGAGCACTACGCCTACCGCAGTCTCGCCGACCATCACAACCGCATGCAGCGCTACGCCGAGCTCATGGCGCAGGCGATGTACGAGCGCGGCCAGCGCTGCGGCTTGGTGCGGGTGCTGGTGAATCCGCAGTGGCGTTTCGTGCGCGGCTACCTGTTGCGGCTGGGTTTTCTCGACGGCTGGCGCGGACTGGTGTTCGCTCTCATCGAGGCGAACTACGTGCGGCGCAAGTACCTGGGGCTATACGCCCGCAGTCGGGGGCTGCCGGTCTGACCATGCCGCCACCTGTGCCAGGCGCGCGAGTGGATCATCGAGCAGCAGCAGCTCGAGTCTCTCCGCGCAGGTGAGCGGCAGGATCTCCGCCCAGCGGTTGCCGACCCAGCCGGCGTCGTCGTAGTGGCTGTCGACATGCGCGTACGCGCCACCGAGCTTCGGCAGCACCTCGCGCAGCAGCTCCCCGAGGTGTGCAAGCGCTGCGGGCAGCGCACTGGGGGCATCCTCGGGCAGGAAATCAACCTCGGCCAGATTGAGTCCATCGCTCTGCTGCCAGCGCCGGCGCACCCGGAAGCGTCGTTCGCCCACGCAGGTGATCCCGAGCAGGCCGTCCGGCAGCGTGTCGAAATCCACCGGCCGCGCGCTGGTGCCGGTGTCGGCCACGGCCGAAACCTCACCGGCTTCCGCGCCCGCCAGGATGAGCACCACACCGAACACACTGTGTTCCTTCAGACAGCGGCGCACCATGTCCAGGTAGCGCGGCTCGAAGATGCGCAGCGGCAGCGGCCCGCCCGGAAACAACACGGTATTCAGGGGGAACAGCGGCAGGGTGTCCGGCTGCATGCGGCTTAAGGCCTGTGCGCCGGCCCGGTGTCGCCGGCCGCGGCGTCCGCCGTGCGTTCGAGTTCCGCGAGCAGTTTGCCGTGCAGACCGCCGAAGCCGCCGTTGCTCATGATGAGCACCTGGTCTCCGGGCCGCGCGCTGCGCGCAAGATCGCGCGCCAGCGTGTCGATGTCGGCGCTGGCGTGCGCGCGCGCGCCGAGCGCGGCCAGCACCTCGCCCGTGTCCCAGCCCAGATCCGGTGCCGTGTACAGCCACACCTGGTCCGCGCCGGCGAGCGCCGGGGCGAGCGTGAACCGATGCACGCCCATGCGCATGGTGTGCGAGCGCGGCTCGAGCACCGCGATGATCCGCGCGGCACCGACGCGGCGGCGCAGGCCATCGATGGTGTTGGTGATCGCGGTGGGGTGGTGCGCAAAATCATCGTAGACGCGGATCCTGTTGACCTCCCCGCGCAGCTGCAGGCGCCGTGCGACGCCCTGGAATGCCTGCAGCGCATCGAGCGCCTGCGGCACCTCCACACCCACATGCCGCGCGGCGGCGATGGCCGCGAGCGCGTTGTCCAGGTTGTGCGCGCCGATCAGCGACCACTGCACGGTGCCGCGCGGCTGCCCGCCCTCCAGGATCTCGAAGCGCGAGAAGTCCTGCACCCCGTGCACGGCACGCGCGCTCCACAGCGCACCGGGGCGTGGCTCGCGCGCAAAGCCCTCGAGCGGCGTCCAGCAGCCCATCTGCAGCGTGTCCCTCAAAAGCGCGTCGGCGGCGTTCCACACGATGCGCCCGCCCCCGGGCACGATGCGCACCAGGTGGTGGAACTGGCGCTGGATGGCGCCGACGTCGGGGTAAATGTCGGCGTGGTCATACTCGAGGTTGTTGAGAGTCAGCGTGCGCGGATGGTAGTGCACGAACTTCGCGCGTTTGTCGAAGAACGCCGTGTCGTACTCATCCGCCTCGATGACGAAGTACGGTCGCGCACCGAGGCGCGCGCTCACGCCGAAGTTCGTCGGCACGCCACCGATGAGAAATCCGGGGTTGCGGCCGGCGTGCTCCAGGATCCACGCCAGGAGCGAGGCGGTCGTGGTCTTGCCGTGGGTGCCGGCGACCGCGAGCACCCAGCGTCCTTTCAGCACCTCGCGCGCCAGCCACTCAGGCCCCGAGGCATACGGCAGGCCGAGCTCGAGCAGCGCTTCGATCACCGGCTGGCCGCGCGTCATCACGTTGCCGACCAGCACCACGTCCGGGGCCGGCGTGAGCTGCGCGGCGTCGAAGCCTTCGGTCACCGCGATGCCGAGCGCTTGCAGCTGCGTGCTCATGGGCGGGTAGACATTGCGATCCGAGCCGCTGACGCGGAAGCCCGCGGCGCGGGCCAGGGCGGCGACGCCGCCCATGAACGTGCCGCAGATGCCGAGGATATGAACGTGCATCGGGGCTGATTTCAGGCTTTGACGGGGGGAAACAGAGCGAACAGCAGCAGCCGCCCGGTGAAGATCTGCAGGATCACCAGCACGACGCTCGCAGGGCTCGACCATTCCAGCGCCGCCTTCACGATCTGGCTGTTGGCGGCGACCAGCCATATGATCAGCAGCAGCCCGGCGCAGGCGACCGGCACCTGCCACAGCGTATCCTCGCCGAAGCGCAGCATGAGCCAATCGGAAGCGATCAGCAGCGGCGACAGCAGCCCCTGCAGCCCGAATACCGCGGTCGCGGTCTGCAGGATGCGCTCGGAGCGCCCCAGGAGCTTCAGCAGGGCGACGTACCACGCCAGCATGAACAGCGTGTCGACCAGCACCTGCGCGGGCCAGCCCTTGACCGGCGGCAGCACGCTGCTCACCACAAGATTCACGCCCAGATAACCGAGGACGGTCAGCGCGAGCAGCAGCGTCGAGGCGGGCAGGTCCTGCGGGCCCCGGCGGAGCAATGCGATCTGCGCAAAGAGCTGTATGAGCTCCCTCATGTCTTTCCGTGCCGGCGCGGGCCTCGCATAATGGGCACGCCCGATTGTACAGATCATCGTCACACCCGGTTTGCAGCCCATCATCAGCACACCGCCGGAACTTAGCGCACTCGCCGCGCGTCTTGCCACGCAGCCGCGCGTTGGCCTGGACACCGAGTTCCTGCGCGAGCGCACCTATCGCGCGCAGCTGTGCCTCGTGCAGCTGTCGGCGCCGGACGACGCCGTGTGCGTCGATCCGCTCGCGCTCCCCGATCTGACGCCGCTGGCGGGCGTGTTCGCCTCCTCCGGCGTGGTCAAGGTCATGCATGCCTCCCGCCAGGACCTCGAGGTGCTGCTGCCACTCGCGGGCCTGGTGCGGCCGGTGTTCGACACCCAGATCGCCGCCGCTCTCAGCGGCCTGCCCGCCCAGATCGGCTACGCGGAAGCTGTGCGCAGACTCCTGGGGCAGGAGCTCGCCAAGTCCCACACCCGCACCGACTGGTCGCGCCGCCCGCTATCCTCCGAGCAGATCGAATACGCACTCGATGACGTACGCTACCTGCTGCCGCTGGCCGCGCGACTGCAGGAGCAGCTCGGGCACCTCGGGCGCCTCGACTGGCTCAGCGAAGAGCTCGCGGCGCTCGAGGACGCGGGCGCGCTCACGATCGAGCCCGACAACGCGTGGCTGCGCATCAAGGGCCTGCGCGACCTGGACCCGGCGCGCGCGCGCCTGGCGCGCATCCTGGCCGCGTGGCGCGAACGCTGTGCCGTGGAATTCGACCGCCCGCGCGGCTGGATACTCGATGACATCGTGCTGCGCGAGATCGTCCTGCAGGTGCCGCGCACGCTGCAGACGCTGGCGCAGATCGCAGAAATACCCCCGGGCCTGGTGAAGCGCCGCGGCGAGGAACTGCTCGCCCAGGTGCGCGCCGCCGAGGTTCCGGACCCCGCGCCGCCGGCTCCGGGCCGGGCGCGGCCCGACCCGGTGAAGGCCGCGCTGGTGAAGAAGCTCGCCGCCATCAGCCAGGCGGTGGCCGCGGAGCTGAAACTCGTGCCGGAGGTGTTGGCGACGCGGCGTGACCTGGAGCAGCTGGCCGACGGACGCCGCGACGGCGCGGTGCTGCGCGGCTGGCGCCGCGGGACTGTCGGCGAACGGCTGCTCGCCGCGCTCTAGGCAGGATGCTGCCGCAAGGCTCGCGGTCCGCCAGCCGCTCAGCGGCGTTTTCCCTTGAGTCGAGCGCGCCCGGAACGAGGCGCGCGCCGCGATTTCCCGCGCGCCACCCGCGCCGTCTTCGCGGCCGCCTTGCGGCGCGCCGAGCGCAGGCTCGTGCTCTTGCGGGCGCTTGGCGCCGCCCGCTTCCTCGCCGGCGCCTTCACGGGCGTCGCGGCCTTCGTGCGGCGGGGCGCACGCCGGGACGCCGGCGCACCGAGCGCCTGCGCCAGACGCCGCGTCACCTCATCCAGATCCCCTTCGGCGTTGATCACCCGCAGCAGGCCGCGCGCACGGTAGAAATCGATTAACGGCCGGGTCTGCTCGTCGTACACCCGCAGCCGCTCGGCCACCGTCGCTTCGTTGTCGTCCGGGCGCTGCGTGAGCCGATGCGCGGCCCCGGTCTTCGGACACAACTCGCTGTGTGCGGCCGCCGGCGGGCAAGTGAGCAGATTGAACACGCGCCCGCAGTCCGCGCAGGTGCGCCTGCCGGAAATGCGTCGCACCAGCTCGCGGTAGTCGACGTCGAGTTGCACCACCGCATCGAGCGGCTGGTGCAATGCTTCGAGCAGCCGCTCGAGCGCGTGAGCCTGGGCGAGGTTGCGCGGAAAGCCATCGAGAATGAACCCGCGGCGGGTATCGGGTTCGCCCAGGCGCTCGCGGATCATGCCCAGCACCAGGGAGTCATCGACGAGCCGGCCACCGTGCATGGCTTCCTTGGCCTGGCGGCCGAGCTCGGTGCCTCGGGCTACGGCGGCCCGCAGCAGATCCCCGGTCGAGATCTGCGGGATGCCGGTCCGCTCCATCAGACGCCGGGACTGGGTGCCCTTGCCGGAGCCGGGCGCGCCCAACAGAACGATGCGCATGTTTGTTCAGTCGCGAGAGCGCTGCCGCGGCAGCCACAAGGGTGCGCCACGTTACCGGCGGCCCCCCTCAGAGGTCAAACGGGCGAGAGACCGTGCCGCCATCTGCGCTTCTCGCCGCGCGTGCGTTATTCTTGCCCGCCACCCTCCTCCCCACCTTGCCGGCAGCGCCCACGGCCATGAAAAAGATCGTCCGCAGGAATGCTTTCTATGCCCAGTCAGGCGGCGTCTCAGCCGTCATCAACGCCTCCGCGTGCGGGGTGATCGAGACGGCGATGCGCTCCAGACACATCGGCAAGATGTACGCCGGGCGCCACGGCATCATCGGGGCGCTCACCGAGGATCTCATCGATGTCGGCCGCGAGAGCGCCGCGACCATCCGCGCCCTGAAGCACACGCCGGCCGGCGCGTTCGGCTCGGCGCGCTTCAAGTTGAAGGGTATCGAGCAGAACCGCGCCGAGTATGAGCGCCTGATCGAAGTGTTCCGCGCCCACGACATCGGCTACTTCTTCTACAACGGCGGCAACGATTCGATGGACACCGCGCTCAAGGTGTCGCAGATCGGCGCGGCGCTCGGCTATCCCATCACCTGCGTGGGCATACCGAAGACCGTGGACAACGATCTCCCCGCTACCGATTGCTGTCCCGGCTTCGGCTCGGTCGCCAAGTACGTCGCGGTCTCCACGCGCGAGGCGGCGCTTGATGTCGCCTCCATGGCGCGCACCTCCACCCGGGTGTTCGTGTTTGAAGTGATGGGTCGTCACGCCGGCTGGATCGCGGCGGCCGGCGGGCTCGCCGGCCGCGGCGCCGGCGAACCGCCGCACATCATCCTGTTTCCGGAAGTGCCGTTCGAGCAGCAAAAATTCCTCGATCGCGTGCGCCAGTGCGTCGGCGACCATGGTTACTGCGTGATCGTGGTCTCCGAGGGAGCCGCGTATGCGGACGGCAGGTTCCTCGCCGACGCCGGCACCCGCGACGCCTTCGGACATACGCAGTTGGGCGGGGTAGCCCCGCTGGTTGCCAACATGGTGCGCGAGGCGCATGGCTACAAGTATCACTGGGCGGTGGCAGATTACCTGCAGCGCTCCGCGCGCCACATCGCATCCCGGGTCGACGTGGAGCAGGCGTATGCGGTCGGCCGGGCGGCGGTGGAACTGGCCGCGAGGGGCGTGAACGCGGTGATGCCGACGATCGTGCGCAAAGCCTCCAAGCCTTACAAATGGGTGATCGGGCAGGTGCCGCTCGCGCAAGTCGCCAACAAGGAGAAAAAGCTCCCCGCCGGGTACATCCGCGCGGACGGCTTCGGCATCACCGAAGCCTGCCGCCGCTACCTCGAGCCGCTGATCGCCGGTGAGGCCTATCCTCCGTACCGCAACGGACTGCCGGACTACGTGCGCATCAAGGGCGTGGCGGTGCGCAGGAAGCTGACGAGCGAGTTCAAGATCTGATCGGTTTGCTGCGGCGCGGGCGCAGCCGCCTGCGCACCGTGAGCCTTAAGGCCGCCATGCTATAGTGCGCGGCCTTTTTTGGGGGAGATCTCTCGATGGATGCCACCCTGTGGCTGTGGGTCGCGATCGCGGCCGGCGTGCTCGCGGTCCTCTACGGCGTGTTCTCGATGATGTTGATTCTGCGACTGCCGGCGGGCAACGCCCGCATGCAGGAGATCGCCGCCGCGGTGCAGGCCGGCGCCAAGGCGTATCTGAACCGCCAGTACAGCACCATCCTGGTGGTGGGCGTGATGCTGTTCGCGGTGATGGGCTTCTCGCCGCTCGGCTGGCCCACGGCCGGCGGTTTCGCGGTGGGCGCGCTGCTGTCGGGTCTGACCGGCTACATCGGCATGAACATCTCGGTGCGCGCCAACGTGCGCACCGCGCAAGCCGCCACCGAGGGCCTGAATGCCGCGCTCAGCGTGGCGTTCCGTGGCGGCGCGATCACCGGCATGCTGGTGGTGGGCCTGGGGTTGATCGGCGTCGCCGGCTACTACCTGCTGCTGCGGCAGTTCTCCGCCATCGGCGCCGACGGCGCACTGCACGCGCTGGTCGGCCTGGCATTTGGCGGCTCGCTCATCTCGATCTTCGCGCGTCTGGGCGGTGGCATTTTCACCAAGGGCGCGGACGTCGGCGCGGATCTGGTGGGCAAGGTCGAAGCGGGGATCCCCGAGGACGACCCGCGCAACCCCGCGGTGATTGCCGACAACGTCGGTGACAACGTCGGGGACTGCGCCGGCATGGCCGCCGACCTGTTCGAGACCTACGCCGTCACGCTGGTCGCGACCATGCTGCTCGGCGGAATGTTGTTTGCCGGTCAGGGTGCGGACGCCGCGGCCGCCGCCGTCAGCTATCCGATCGCGCTCGGGGCCGCCTCGATCGTTGCCTCGATCATCGGCACGTTCTTCGTTTCCGTGAGCGCCGGCGGCAAGATCATGAACGCGCTCTACAAGGGCGTGATCGTCTCCGCGCTGGTGTCGGCGCTGGCGTTCTACTTCATCACACGCCAGATCATGCCCGGCAACGTGGCTCCCCTGTACGGCTGCGCGCTCATCGGCCTCGCGCTCACGGCCGCGATGATCATGATCACCGAGTATTACACCGCCACCGAGTACGCTCCGGTGCGCAAGGTGGCCAGCGCCTCGCAAACCGGCCATGCCACCAACATCATCGCGGGACTTGGCGTGTCGATGAAGGCCACCGCGCTGCCGGTCATCGCCGTGTGCCTCGCGATCTGGGGCGCGTTCACGCTCGATGGCCTGTACGGTATCGCGATCGCCGCGACCTCGATGCTGTCGATGACGGGCATGATCGTCGCGCTCGATGCGTATGGCCCGATCACCGACAACGCCGGCGGCATCGCCGAGATGGCCGGCCTGCCGCGCCAGGTGCGCGACATCACCGATCCGCTCGATGCGGTGGGCAACACCACCAAGGCGGTCACCAAGGGCTATGCCATCGGCTCCGCCGGGCTCGCCGCGCTGGTGCTGTTCGCCGACTACACGCATAACCTCGAAGCCGCCGGCAAGGCCACGGTATTCTCGCTGTCCGATCCGGCGGTGATCATCGGCCTGTTCATCGGCGGCCTGGTGCCCTACCTGTTTGCCGCCATGGCAATGGAGGCGGTCGGGCGCGCCGCCGGCGCGGTGGTCAACGAAGTGCGGCGTCAGTTCCGCGAAATCAAGGGAATCATGGCGGGCACCGCCAAACCCGACTACTCGCGCGCGGTGGACCTGCTCACGCGCGCGGCGATCCGCGAGATGATCGTGCCCTCACTGCTGCCGATCCTGGTGCCCATCGTACTGGTGTTGGTGATCAACACCCTCATGGGGAGCGGTGCGGGTATCCGCGCGCTCGGCGGCCTCCTGATCGGTACCATCGTCACCGGGCTGTTCGTCGCCATCTCCATGACCACCGGCGGCGGGGCCTGGGACAACGCCAAGAAGTACATCGAAGAGGGTCACTTCGGCGGCAAGGGGTCGGAGGCGCACAAGGCGGCCGTCACCGGCGACACGGTGGGCGATCCATACAAGGACACCGCGGGACCGGCCATCAATCCGCTGATCAAGATCATCAACATCGTGGCGCTGCTGCTGGTGCCGTTGCTGTGAGGCGTGGCTGCGGCCTCAGGCCGCCAGCAACAGCGGCTGCGGCCGTCCGATCGCATACCCCTGCAGGTAATCGACACCCATCCTGCGCGCCACGTCGACTGAGGCCGCGTCTTCCACCTGCTCGGCGATGACCTTGAAGTTGAGCGTGCGGGCGAGCTTGATCATCGCCGCCACCATCGCCTGATTGACGGTATCGCGCTCCAGGTTGCGCATGAAGGAGCCGTCGATCTTGAGGTAGTCGAGCGGCAGATTCTTGAGATTCGAGAACGAGCCGACGCCCGAGCCGAAGTCATCGAGCGCGAACTGACATCCCATGCCGTGCAGCACCCCGACGAAGCGGCGCGCGTGATCAAGGTTGGCGACCACCGCGCTCTCGTTGATCTCGAAGCACACCTGCGCGGGCGCGACGCCGCTGGTATCGAAGCACTCGACCACGAACTCCAGAAACTGTGCGTCTCCGAGTGTCTGACCGGATATGTTGATGGCGACGCTGCGGTGGGCCGGCACCGGGATCGCCCCGCGCCCCAGCGCCGCGAACGTCGTCTGCACCACCCAGCGGTCCACCAGCCCCATGAGCCGGTAGCGTTCCGCCGCCCGCATGAACTCCGAGGGCGGCAGCTCGTGCCCCGCCTCGTCCTGCAGCCGCAGCAGCACTTCCAGGGCCGGGCCGCCGTCATCGCCGTGCGCCGGAACGATCACCTGCTGGTACAGGTGGAAGCGGTTTTCCTTGAGCGCACCCTGCAGGCGCTGCAGCCACTGGATCTCGCCGGTGTGGCGCGCCAGCGCCTCATCGCGCGCCGAGTACACCACCACCCGTCCCGAACCCTGCTTCTTGGCGACGTAGCAGGCGGTATCGGCGGCGGCCAGCAGCTCTTCCAGCGTGCCGCTCTCGCGCGAGATCTCCACCAGGCCGACCGAGACGCCGATGTTGAAGATCTTGTCCTTCCACACGAAGCGGTACTCGCCCACCGAGCGGGTGAGGTCATCGGCGATCTGCCGGGCCTTGTCCAGCGGACAGCCGACCAGCAGCGTGCCGAACTCGTCACCGCCGAGACGCCCGACCGTGTCGCTGTCGCGCACCGCGTCGCGCAGCAGCTTGGCGACCTCGCGCAGCATGCTGTCCCCGGCGAGGTGACCGCTGCTGTCGTTGACGATCTTGAATCGATCGAGGTCGAGATAACACAATACGTGCTGGCCATCGCCACGGTGGCCGCTCTCGATCGCCTCCTCCAGGCGCCGCTCGAACTCGCGGCGATTGACAAGTCCGGTGAGCGCATCGTGCGTCGCCTGGTACGACATCTGCCGGGCGAGACCGCGCATTTCGGTGACGTCATGCAACAGCACCACCGCGCCGATGAGCTCCTGGGCGCTGTTGCGGATGGGCGAAGCCGACAGCTCGATGGAGCGCTCGTTGCCGTTGGTGCGCGACAGCAGCAGGGCGCGCCGGCTGAGATTGACGGGTGCGCCAGTGGTGAGCGCCTGGTGCACGGGATCCGAGAGCAGCCGCCGGTCGGTCTCGTCGACGAGACTGACGATGTCCTCCAGGAGCTTGCCGAGCGCCCCTGCGGCGCCGCTGCCGGTGAGGTGCTCGGCGGCGGGATTGAGGAAGGTGATGCGGCCGTCCTTGTCGGTGGCGATGATCGCCTCCGCCAGGGACTGCAGCGCCAGCAGCTGCGGCTCGGAGGCGCCGTCGCCGCCTAAGTGCAGTGCCGGCGTCGTCTGGGTGGGAATGATCTCCACTCCCGTGATCAACAGCGCACTGCCGTGGTCGAAATCGACCGGCGTGGAGCTGATCTCCAGGCGGCTGAGCTGGCCCTGTAACCCGACCATGTCGATTTCGTAGCGCTCCGCGGCCGGCTCCCCCGACAGGCGGCGGCGGATGTTTTCGCTCACCAGCTCGGAGTATTCCGGCGGCACCAGATCGGCGAGCCGGCGCCCGACGAGATCCACGCGATCCACGCCGACGAAGCTGGCGAACTGCCGGTTGGCGTACAGGATCACCTCGCGATGCACCAGCACCGCTTCGTGAATGCGGTCGCCCAGGTCGGCGAACAGTCTGGGTGCCTGGGCGGTATCCTGCTCCGTGCCGCCGGCGGCGCGTGTCAACAGGTCATTGACGGCCGTGACCAGGCCCGCGATTTCTGCTTTGTCGCTGCCGAGTTCCACCCGCTCGGGGAGCCGCCCGCCGCTGGCAATACTCTGCAGCTGCTGCGACAGCTGCGCAATGCTGCGCAACTCGCGACGCTGTAACCCATAGAGCACCAGGATCAGAGCGGCGATCAGCGCGAACAGCAGGCACAATAGCCCAAGGATCGACATCTATAGTTCTTCTCAAGCCGCGCGGTCCTGTCAGGCATCTAATTGGATTTGTCGCGCCTGAGGCTTGCGGTCCAGGCAAGCATAGCGCACGCACCCCCTCGCCCCGTCGGTATTTCACCATATCTCGTCGCAACTCCGCTTGGCAGCGCGCGGGAAAACCCTTAACTTCTCCGGCCTTTTCACCGTACGGCAATAAGTACAATCGGAGCGGCCACCAGATGCACACGGCGGATGCCCGCGAACAGATGATCGAGCAGCAGGTGCGCGCGTGGGACGTGCTGGAAGCGCGCGTGCTGGAGGTCATGCGCCAGGTGCCGCGCGAGCTGTTTGTGCCGCGGGGGCAGCGCTACCGCGCGTATGCCGATGTCGAGGTGCCGTTGGCGCGCGGACAGCATATGTTGCGTCCCAGCGTGGCCGGCAGGCTGCTGCAGGCGCTGCTGCCCCAGCCCGGGGAGGCGGTGCTGGAGATCGGGGCCGGCAGCGGATTCGTCACGGCGTGCCTGCGCGCCATGGCGGCGCAGGTGCGCTCGCTGGAGATTTTTCCGGAGCTTGCGGACGCGGCGCGCCGCAATCTCGCGGCGCTCGGCATGCGCGATGTCGAGGTGCTGGACGCGGATGCGCTCAACGCCGACAGCGGCGCGCGTTACGACGCCATCGCGGTAACCGCTTCGCTGCCGCTCTACGATGCGCGCTTCGAGCGCATGCTGACGCCGGGCGGGCGCCTGTTCGTGGTGGTAGGCGAGGCGCCGGTGATGGACGCACGCCTGGTGCGGCGCACGGCCGAGGACGCCTGGAGCCTGGAGAGCTTGTTCGAGACGGTAATCGACCCGCTGGTGAATGCCGTGCGGCCGCCCGGATTCACTTTTTGACCACAGATCGCACTGACCGTTGAATGAAGGGAATGCTATGAATCGCGCGCCGACTCTCGCACTGGTGTTACTCGCGTTTTCGGGCACCGCGCCCGCCAAGGATCTGGTGGGGGTGTTCGAAGACGCGGTGCACAACGACCCGGTCATCCGCCAGGCCGATGCCAACCGGCTGGCGGCGCGCGAAGCTCGCCCCCAGGCCTGGGCCGCGGTGCTGCCGCAGCTCAACGGCACCGCCAGCGCGACCGGCGACCACAACGCCGGCGAGCAGCCCTTTTTCGGCACGGGCCCGAACGGCGCGCCGCTGGTGACGTCAGCGCCTGCGGTTGTGGATACCACCACCAAGACGTGGGCCGTGAATCTGCGGCAGAACGTGTTCTCGTGGTCGAACTGGATGGCGCTCAAGGGGGCCGGGCGCGAGGTCGCCCAGGCCGAGGCCACCTACCAGGCCGCCGAGCAGCAGCTGATCCTGCGCGTCGCGCAGGCCTACTTCAGCGTGCTCGCCGCCGAGGACGGGCTGGAAGCCAACCAGGCGTCCCTCGAAGCCATCTCCCGCCAGCTCGATCAGGCGAACAAGCGCTTCGAGGTGGGGCTCATCGCCATCACCGACGTGCAGGAAGCCAAGGCGGCACGCGACACCGCGGCGGCGGCCGTGATCGCCGCCAAACGCACCCTTGCCACCTCGGAGGATCAGCTGCAGGAAATCACCGGGCAGAAGTACGACCGCCTGTCCAAGCCCGGCGGGGACATGCCGCTGAAGAGCCCGGAACCGGCCGACGAGAGCCGCTGGGTCAACATCTCCCTGGAGCAGAACCTGTCGCTCATCTCCAGCCGCCTGGGGGCGGAGATCGCGCGCGACAACGTGCGCGTCGCCGTCGGCGGGCATCTGCCGACCCTCGACCTGGTCGCGGGACGCTCCTATCAGAGGCAGGGTGTCAACGAGAACTTCGCGGGTGAGCGCTTCGGTTACGACAGCTATTTCAACGACCGGCAGATCGGCCTGCAGCTCACCGTGCCGATCTTCAGCGGCGGCTTCACGCAGTCGAAGGTGCGTCAGACCCAGTACCTGTGGATCGCCGCCAAGGAAGCGGTCGTGCAGAGCTCCCGCGCCACCGAGCGTCAGGCGCGCGACGCCTATCTCGGCGTGATCAGCGGCATCGCGCGGGTGCAGGCGCTGCGCCAGGCGCTCGAGTCGAGCCAGACGGCGCTCAAGGCCACCGAGGCGGGCTACGAGGTCGGCACCCGCACGGCGGTCGACGTTCTCAACTCCCGCAAAACCCTGGTGCAGGCGAAGACCGACTACTCCGGCAGTCGCTACGATTACATCGTGAGCGTGCTGCAACTGCGCCTGGCGGCCGGCAATCTCGACCGCCCGCAACTCACCGAGATCAGCGGCTACCTGACGGTGGACGCGCCGACCTCGCCTCCGGTGACGCCCGAAAACCTGGCGCCCACCATCCCGCCGACACAACCGCCGCCGGGCGGCAAGCCCTAGAGGCCTTACGGCTCGTTCAGCAGCGGTTCGATCAAGCCCAGCAGCTTCGCCAGCGCACCGCGGTTACTGTCCACCGAGGCGCGCGCGTGCGCACCGATACGGACCCGGGCCTCCGGGTTCGCCAGCAGCGCGCTCGCGCGCGCGCCCAGCTGCGCCGCGTCGTGCACCACCTCGGCCGCGCCGCTCGCGATCAGCAGGCGGGCGATCTCCTCGCTGTTGGAGTTGTCGGGACCGGTGAGGATCGGGATCCCTAACGCCGCCGGCTCGAGCAGGTTGTGGCCGCCGACCGGCACCAGGCTTCCGCCGACGAATGCGACGTCGGCGGCCGCGTAGAAATCCAGCAGCTCACCCAGGGAGTCGAGCAGCAGCACCTCGCATTGTTGGGCCGCGCTGGCGGCTCCCTGCGAGCGGCGCACGAAGCCGACGCCGGCCTGATGCAGCAATGCCGCGACCTCGGCGAATCGCTGCGGATGACGCGGTGCCAGCACCAGCAGCGCGTCAGGGTGCGCCGCGCGCACGCGCCGCTGCGCCTCGAGCAGCGCCTGCTCCTCGCCCCCGCCGTGCGTGCTGCCGGCCACCCACAGCGCGCGGGCGGGCGCGTACTGCTCACGGAGCCGCGCGCCGCGCTCCACGATCCGCGGCGGCAGCTCGAAGTCGAACTTGAGGTTGCCGGTCACGTGGGTGCTGGCGGGATCTGCGCCCAGAGCCCGGAAGCGCTCGGCATCCCCCGTGCCCTGGGCCGCGACCACGGCCGCCCGCGACAAGGTGTCGCGGAACAGGGCTCCCAGGCGCCGATAGCGGCCGAGCGAGCGCGCCGACACCCGCGCGCTCGCCAGAACCAGCGGCACGCGCCGCCGTCCGCACTCGCGGTACAGGTTCGGCCACAGCTCGGTCTCGACTATGACCGCGAGCCGCGGTTGCACGCGCGCGAAGAAGCGCCGTACCGCGCCGGGCAGATCAAACGGGACGTAACGCACCTGCGCCGCGCTGCCGAACAGCGCCCGCGCCCGCGCGGCCCCGGTGGGCGTGAGGGCCGTGACGGTCAGCGGCAGGTCCGGATGGCGCTGCCGCAGCGCACCCACCAGTGGCGCGCAGGCCTGTACCTCACCGACCGACGCCGCGTGTATCCACACCCCGTGCCGCGCCGCCGGCGCACCGAAGCCGAAGCGCTCGCCAAAGTTGCGCCAGTAGCTGCGATCGCGCAGGCCGCGCCACAGAAACACGGCAGAGATGATCGGAGCGGCGAGATATACCGCGAGGAGATAGACGAATCGCAAGTGAGCGCCGCTGCCTTTCAGGCCACCGGCGGCGCGGGGGTGCCGGAAGACTGGCGGTAACCGTCGAGCAGTGCCTGCCAGTCCGCCTCGCCGAAACGCTCCGGCGGCAGCGCCCAGGTGACCTTCTCCAGCGAGCGGCGCAGCCGCACCAGGTTGGCGTCGCACCACAACCCCGGCCGGCGCAGCTGGCAGCGGTCGAAGTCGATGAGGTACACGGCCTCCTCGCTCAAGAGCACGTTGTGCGCATTGAGATCCGCATGGCATACCCCGAGATCGTGGAATCTGCGGATGCAGCGACCGATGGCAATCCAGGTGAGCACCGACAGGGCCCCGGTGCGCAGGCACTCGCTCAAGGAGCCGACTACGGCCACCCGCTCGGTGATGATGTCGCCGCTGTAGGTGAAGCCATGGTGGCGGTAGCGCGCCGCGAGCGGTGCCGGCACCGGCAGCCCCGCCCGATGCAAACGGTAGGTCAGCTGCCACTCCTCGAACGGCCGCGTGCTCTGCTCGCCTCGCCAGACATAGCGATCGCCGGAGATGCGGGTGATCATGCCGCCGCGGCGGTAGTGGCGCAGCACGTAACTCTTGCCCGCGGATCTGACGAAGTGGGTGGCGCCCCGGCCGCGCGCCACTCCATCGAGCTCCCCGCGCGCCGCCCAGTACTTCGGGTCGAACCAGTTGGGACTCAAATTGCCCACACGCGAGGCGTCATATAGCATGGCGCCGCCCGCGAGGGCGCCGTGTTTCACTTCGGGGCCAAGCGCCCAGCGCCCGTTCACAAACCTGACTCCATGATGTTGCCTCTCGCCGAACCGCCGCGCAGCGTCTGCATCCTCAGGCTGTCGGCGATCGGTGATGCCTGCCACGTGGTGCCGATCGTACGCACCTTACAGCAGGCGTGGCCCGCGACGCAGCTGACCTGGATCATCGGCAAGACCGAAGCGCGCCTCATGAGCCTCATCGAAGGCGTCGAGTTTATCACCGTGGACAAGCGCGCAAGCCTCGGCGCCCTGCGCGCGCTGCGCAGGCAACTGCGCGGCCGGCGCTTCGATGCGCTGCTGCACATGCAACTCGCGCTGCGCTCGAGCCTGGTGGCGCAGTGCGTGCCGGCGGCCGTGAAGCTCGGCTTCGACCGTGCGCGAGCCCGCGAGCTGCAGTGGCTGTTCACCAACGCGCGCATCGCCGCCCGCTGCCGCGAGCACGTGCTCGACAGCTTTTTCGGCTTTCTCGCCGCACTCGGCATCAGCGAGCGGCTGTTGCGCTGGGACCTGCCGCTGCCGGGCGCTGCGCGCGCCTACGCCGAGCGGCTGATTCCGGACGCCCGGCCGACGCTGGTCATCAATCCGTGCTCCAGTCATGCGCTGCGCAACTGGCGGCCCACACGCTACGCAGCGCTCGCGCAGCATGCCGCCGGCCGCTTGCGCATGCGCGTGATCCTCGCCGGCGGACCGAGCGAGCTCGAGCGGCGCACCGGCGCTGAAATCGAGCAGGCCTGCGGCAGCGCGCTCGTTAACCAGATCGGCAAGGACACGCTGCCGGAGATGCTCGCGCTGCTGTCGCGGGCGAGCGTGCTCGTGAGCCCCGACTCGGGGCCGGTGCACATGGCGACCATGGTGGGCACCCCGGTGGTGGGGCTGTACGCCGCCACCAATCCGGCGCGCAGTGGCCCGTACCTGTCAGGCCGATGGTGCGTCGACGCGTACCCCCAGGCCGCGCGCGCCTTTCGCGGCTGCGAGCCCGGCGAATTGCCGTGGAACCACAAGATCGAAGAGCCGGGCGTCATGGACCTCATCAGCGTCGAGCAGGTCACCGCGAAACTCGACGAGTTGCTAGGATCACGCCCATGAAGGACATTCTCGTTCCCATCTCCCCGGGCGAGCTGCTCGACAGGATCACCATTCTCAGGATCAAGCAGGTGCGCATCCTCGATGCCGCCAAGCTCGCCAACGTGAAGCTGGAACTTGCGCTGCTGGAGCAGACCTGGCGGGACTGGGGCGGCACCGCGCAGGATGTCGCGCTCGATGAGCGCGCGCTGCAGAACGTCAACGAGCGCCTGTGGGACATCGAGGACCGCATCCGCGACAAGGAAGCCAAACAGTGCTTCGATCGGGATTTCATCGAGCTGGCGCGCGCGGTGTACGTGTCCAATGACGAGCGCGCGGCGATCAAGAAGCGCATCAATCTGCAGCTCGGATCGCGGCTGGTCGAAGAGAAGTCGTACCGGCAGTATCGGTAGGCGCGGGGTTTGAGCGAAGTGCGGATACACAAGGCATTGTTGGTGACGGCGCTGAGCGTCGTCAGCCTGGCGTGGGTCCCGCGCGCCGGCGTCGCGCAGCACCAGGCGCCCGGCCTCTACGGCGATCTCGCCTGGCGGCTGATCGGGCCGTTTCGCGGCGGGCGCACCCGCGCGCTAGCCGGGGTGCCGTCGCAGGCGAACGTCTTTTATGTGGGGGCGGCCGACGGCGGCGTTTGGAAAACCGACGACGCCGGCCGCACCTGGCAGCCCATCTTCGACCAGCAGCCGACGCAATCGATCGGGGCGATCGCCGTAGCGCCTTCAGATTCCAGCATCATGTACGTGGGAAGCGGCGAGGGGCTGCATCGACCGGACCTGTCGGTCGGCAACGGAGTCTATCGTTCCGCGGATGGCGGGCGCAGCTGGGCACATCGCGGCCTGACCGACGGGCAGCAGATTGCGGCGCTGGCGGTTGACCCCCGTGATCCCGATCGCCTGTTCGCCGCGGTTCTCGGCCACCCCTATGGCCCGAACGCCGAACGCGGCATCTATCGTTCAGCGGACGCAGGAGTCACCTGGCAACGGGTTCTGTACCGCGATGAAGACACCGGCGGTTCCGCGGTCGCCATCGATCCGCTCCACCCGCAGATCGTGTATGCGGCGCTGTGGCAGACGCGTCTCGGGCCCTGGGAGGACAAGGACGAGTTTCAGGGCACCGCAGGCGGCCTGTTCAAGTCGACCGACGACGGCACGACCTGGAAGCGCCTCACGTCGGGCCTGCCGGCGAACCTGTCGCAGATCAACATTGCGATCGCACCGAGCGCGCCGCTGCGCCTGTATGCCACGGTGGGCACCGACGAACCCGGTGACTACTCCTCGGCGGCGGGACTTGGCGTCTTTCGCTCCGACGATGCCGGCGAAAGCTGGATCCGCATCACCTCCGACCCCCGCCCTGCGCTGCGCATCGGCGGCGGCGATCTGCCGGCGGTACGCGTCGATCCCTCGAACCCTGACGTGGTGTACACCGCGGGCATCGTGACCATGAAGTCCAGCGATGGCGGCAAGACCTGGCTGTCACTGCGAGGCGCACCGGGCGGCGATGACTACCAGAACCTGTGGATCAACCCGAACGATCCGCGCATCATCGCCCTGGTCGGCGACCAGGGCGCGATCATAACCGTGAATGGCGGTCAGACCTGGAGCTCGTGGTACAACCAGCCGACCGCGCAGCTCTTCCACGTGAGCGTCGCGCCTACTTTTCCGTATCGCGTGTGCGCCGGGCAACAGGAGAGTGGCTCGGTGTGCATCGCCAGCCGCGGCAACGACGGCAGTGTCACTGAGCGCGACTGGCATCCGGTGGGGGCCATCGAGTACGGCTACGTTGCCCCGGATCCGCTCGACCCCGACGTGATCTATGGTGCCGGGCGCAATGAAGTCTCCAAGTTCCACTGGTCGACCGGGCAGGTGCAAAACGTAACACCGATTCCGGTGCGAGGCCCCGACGTGCGTGTCGATCGCACTGAGCCGCTATTATTTTCGCCGCTCGACCCGCACACGCTCTACTACGGCGCCAACCGGCTGTACAAGACGAGCGACGCGGGGGCGACGTGGCAGGCGATCAGCCCCGACCTCGCGCGGCCGCCGGGCGCAATTCCCGCGAGCGTCGGCGCGCTGCACCTGCCGGGAGCGGAGCGCCAGCGCGGTGTCATTTACGCGCTGGGAGTCTCGCCGCGCAGCATCGACACCTTGTGGGCGGGCACCGATGACGGGCTGGTCTGGGTGACCGCGGATGGCGGGGGACAGTGGTCGAACGTCACGCCGGCGGCGGTTACGGCGTGGAGCAAGGTCACGCAGATCGAAGCGTCTCACTTCGACGCAGATACTGCCTATGTCTCGGTGAGCCGCATGCGCATCGACGACCTGCGCCCTTACATTTACCGCACCCACGACGGCGGCAAGACCTGGGCTGCGATTGCCGGCGGCCTGCCGCCGGATGCCCCTGTGAACGCGGTCCGCGAGGATCCTGAGCGAAAGGGATTGCTGTTCGCGGCCACGGAGACCGCCGTGTGGACGTCCTGCGATGACGGGGAGCACTGGGACTCGCTGCAGCTGAATCTGCCCCACACCTCGATGCGCGACCTGTGGATCCACGACGACGATCTGATCGTGGCAACCCACGGCCGCTCGATCTGGATTCTCGACGACATCTCGCGGCTGCGGCAAGTTACCAGCGCCGCCCCAATGCACGCGGTGGTACTTTTTCGCCCCGCCGACGCCTACCGCGTACAACGCAGCACCTGGACCGACACGCCGGTTCCGCCGGACGAGCCGCTGGCCGAGAATCCCCCGGCGGGCGCCGTCATCGACTTCTTTCTGCCGCACGACGCCAGGCGCCCGGTGATGCTCGAAGTGCTCGACAGCAGCGAGCGTCTGGTGCGGCGCTTCAGAAGCGACGATCCTCCCGAGCCGGGCGCGGAAGAACTCGCCCGCGAACTCATTCCGCAGTATTGGCTCAAACCGCCGCGGGTCTTGGCGGCGCAAGCCGGCATGCACCGCTGGGTGTGGGACCTTCGCTACGCGGCTCCCGTCACCACCGCGCGCGGCTACCCGATCTCCGCGGTACCGCATGCGACACCACGGGGGCCGGAAGGTCCGCTCGCGCTGCCCGGACGTTACCTGGTACGCCTGACGGTCGAGGGCCGCCGCTTCGAGGCGCCGCTCACTGTGAAGATGGATCCGCGCGTACGGCTTGCCAGCGGCGCTCTCGAGGATCAATTGCGCCTCGCCACGCAGTTAGCCAGGCTGCTGAGCGAGAGCTCCCGGGCACTGCTGGCGGCCAAATCCGAACAGGCGCAGCTGAAGGCTCTGGCGCCCGCCGGCGCGACGGCAGAAGCGGTTCGAGCCTACCAGGCGCGGCTGGCAGAGCTGTTAGGTTCGACCGACAAGAAGGAGGACGAGGAGCAGCAAGACCGGGCCGCGTCAAAAATACTCCTGCCTGCGCTGCAGGGCTTCATCGTCGCTCTCTATGCGGACGTCACCCGCGGCGATGCCGCCCCCACCGCCGCACAGGTGAACGCCACTGCGACGTTGCAACAAGCGCTCACGGGCCTGCTGCGTACCTGGCAGCAGCTGCAGGTCGATCTTCCGGCACTCAACGCACGCCTGCGGGCGGCGAAACTCGCCCCAATCCGCGCGGAGCTCCCGCCACCGAGGGACCTCAACGCGGCGGATGCGGACTGAGCGCCCCGCATGTCCGGCATACATGGTTACTGGCTGTTCCTGTTCGCGGGTGTTTTGCTCAATCTCGCTCCTGGACAGGACACCATGCTCATCATCGGCCGGAGCCTCACCGGAGGGTTACGTTCGGGGGTCGCGGCCGCCCTCGGAATTTCGGTCGGCACCATCTGTCACACGCTGGCGGCGGCACTGGGCTTATCGATGATATTGGCGACGTCCGCGTTGGCATTCACGATCGTCAAGCTGCTGGGTGCCGTTTACCTGATCTACCTCGGCGTCAAACTGCTGCTCGCCAGGGCGGCCCAAAATACGGCTGCATCGTCACACGGCCCGGCCTCTGCGGGCGCGAGGGCGGCCTTCTTCCAGGGGATTCTCACGAATCTACTGAATCCCAAGGTCGCCTTGTTCTTCCTCGCCTTCCTGCCGCAATTCATTGATCCAAACAGTCGCGTCAGGACCGTCGCCTTCCTGGCTTTGGGAGCAACGTTCATCACCACCGGGTTGATTTGGTCCCTCGTGCTCGCTACCGCCGCGGCGCGGCTGCAGGCATTCTTCCTGCGCAATCCGAACGCGCGAACGTTGATCGATAGGACGGTAGGCGGTTTGTTCCTGGTCCTGGGCGCACGCCTCGCCTGGTCGCGACAATGAGCGTGCGGCTCCGGGCGACGCGCGCGGCGCGCCTGGTCGCTTGCGCCGAGGCCACGCACTCCGCACCAAACGCAGTGCTCTTGTGCGTCAGGCCCCGACCACGCCACGTCTGTGGCACGCGGCCGGCAGTCCATCGTCCCGAGAAGGTTAATCGAAGATGCGGAGCGAACGTCTTTCGCGCGTGGCCCGCCGTGACTTCGAACAGCGCGCCGACGGCGTCACCGCCGCAACGTGTACTCCGCGCCACAGTAGGGACATTTCGCCCAGCCGGTCTCCTCTACGGCCAGATACACGCGCGGATGCGAGTTCCACAGATACATCTGCGGCATCGGGCAGCACAGCGGCAGATCCTCGCTGCTGACCTGGTACTGGTTCTGCGCGTTGGGTTCAATGAGCGCTTTGGCCGTAGCGACCATGGGCTAGATTTCTTCCGCTGCGCAGATGAGGGTGCCGATTATACCTGCGCGCCCGCAGGCGCAGCGGCCATCGTCGCGTTCCACAGCTGTACCACGGCGGCACGCGTGTCGCGGAACTCCGCCGCCGGCACGATGGGCGCGGTCCCCTCGAGGGACAGGCGATGGGTGCCGGCGCGGTACGCCCGATAGGCCTGGGTGAGCAGGTCCACGCTCGCCTGCGGCACCAGGTTCGCGGAGGCCACGGACTCCAGCTGGCGGATGGTGTCGGAGAACATCGCCACCGGCGGGTACTGCCGCGCCCACAGCAGCGCCCAGTACTGAGCGAGGAACTCGATGTCGGCGATCCCGCCCGGGTCCTGCTTGATGTCGAACCGCAGCGCATCGCCCGCGGACAGCTCCTTGCGCATGCGCTCGCGCATGTTGCGCACCTCCTCGCGCAGGTTGTCACGGCGCACGTGCTGGCACAGTACCTCGAGCCGCACCCGCTCGAAGCGCGCGCGCAGCTCGGGGGAGCCGGCCACCGCGCGCGCGTGCAGCAGCGCCTGGTGCTCCCAGGTCCACGCTTCCTGGCGCTGGTAGTCCGCAAACGCCTCGATGTTGGTGACCAGCAGACCGCCCTTGCCGCTCGGGCGCAGGCGCACGTCGACCTCGTAGAGCCGACCGGCGGCGGAGTGCATGGTCAGGAGGTGCACGATGCGTTGCGCGAGCCGCACGAAGAACAACTGGTTGTCGATGGGACGCGCGCCGCTGGTCTCCTGCCGCTCGCCGTGCGAGTCGTGCAGGAACACGAGGTCCAGATCGGAACCGTAGCCGAGCTCCATGCCGCCGAGCTTGCCGTAGCCCAGCGCGCAGATGCTCACCGGGCGCAGGCCCGCGCCGTCACTGCACATCGGCACTCCGAACTGCGCGGTGATCTGCCGCCAGCCCAGCTGCATGGCGCGCTCGACGATGAGCTCGGCGATGTCGGTGAGCCGGTCGCTCACCTGCATCAGCGGCAGCACGCCGGTGAGATCCGCGACCGCGACGCGAAACAGGGCCGCGCGCTGGAACTGCCGCAGGGCCTCCACCTGCTGCTCGGGATCGTCCGCGCGCAGCTGTTCCATCCTGGATTCGAGCTCGCGCGCGAAGCCCGCACGGGTCGGCGGCTGCGACAGCAGCCGCTCATCGATCAGCTCATCCAGCAGCAGCGGATGCGCGGCGATCTGCGCCGCGAGGAAATCGCCGTGACGGCACAGCTGCACCAGACGCGCGCGCGCCGCGCCGTTCTCTCGCAGCAGCGCGAAGTACGCCGAGCGCTTGCCGGTCGCCTCGATGATGGCGAGGATCCGTCGCAGCACGGGCACCTGGGCGCTGCTGTGCGCCACGTCCGCGAGCAGCGCCGGCAGCAGGGCCTGCAGGCGCTTGCGCCCGGGCTCATCGAGCTTGCGCACCAGGGCCGAGGCGCGCAGCTCCAGCAGCAGGCGCGCGACTTCCGCGCTGTCGCTGAATCCGGCGCGCGCCAGTGCCTCCACCAGCGCCGCGGTTTCCGCCTGACTGTCCCAGAACCTTCCCAGATCGATGCGCACGGCGCCCCTGTCGGGCTCAGCCCCGCCCTGCACTACCAGGCGAAAGTGCCGGCTGACCCGTGCGCGGTGCTCATTGAGTTCCTGCGTGAGCGAGAGCCAGTCGCGTGCGCCCATGGCGAGTGCAATGCGCTCGCGCGCGAGCGGCTCCGCCGGCAGCCGATGGACCTGCGCGTCGGCGAGCATCTGCAGCCGGTTCTCGAGCCGGCGCAGATAGACATAGGCCGCCCGCAGTTCGCCGGCAGCCTCCGGCGGCAGCAGGTGCGACTCCCCGAGGCACGCCAGGGCGGCGAGCAGCGAGGCGGTCTGCAGGCGCTGATCGCGGCCGCCGCGGGTGAGCTGCAGCGCCTGCACGATGAATTCGATTTCGCGGATCCCGCCCGGACCGAGCTTCACGTGATCGGCGAGCTCGCGCCGCTGCATCTCGCGCTCGATGAGAGTCTTCATCTCCCGCAGGCTCTCGAACACGCCGTAGTCGAGATAGCGGCGGTAGACGAACGGCCGTATCGCCGCCGCGTCGATTTCCGCGTAACGCTCCGCACCCGTCACCGGGCGGGCTTTGACGTACGCGTACCGCTCCCAGTCGCGCCCATGGCGCGGCAGGTAATCCTCGAACGAGGCGAAGCTCGCCACCAGGGGGCCCGAGTCCCCGAAAGGCCGCAAACGCAGATCAACGCGCAGCACGAAGCCCTCGGACGTCGGCGTCTCCAGCAGCCGCACCAGCGCCTGACCGAGGCGCGTGAAAAACTCCTCGTTGGCAACGCCGTGCGGGCCGTCGGTTTCACCGTGCTCGGGAAACAGCAGCACCAGGTCGACGTCGGAGGAGAAATTCAGCTCACCGCCGCCGAGCTTGCCCATGCCGATGACGACCAGGGGCTGAACCTCGCCCCCCGCTGAGCGCGGTTCGCCGTAGCGGGCCACGAGGGCGCGGCGGGCGCGAGCCAAGGCCGTGGCGATCGCCGTATCGGCAAAGGCCGTGAGATCGGCCAGCGTCTCGCCGAGATCCGCCCAGCCGGCGAGATCTCGCCAGGCAATGCGGGTGAGCTCGCGCCGCCGCCAGCGGCGCAGCTCGCCCTGGAAATGCGCCTCGGGTGTCGCCGGGTCCGGGGGCAGCGGCGGGGCGCGCGCCGCAAAGTCCTCCGCTGCGAGGCGCCGCTGCAAGTCACCGCCGCCGATGAGGCTGGTGAAGCACTGCGCATCGCGCGCGCACGATTGCGCCACGAAGTCGCTGGCGGCGAATACCGCCTGGATCGAGTCGCGAATGGCGGCCGGCGCATCGCCGAGCGCCGTTCGCGCGGCGTCGTTGGCGTTGAGCGCCTCGAGCGAGCCGGCAACGAGACCGGCCAGCTCCGTGCTGAACGGGGTCCCCACGAAATCGCGCGTCTTGCTGACGACCGGATGCTCTCCGATCACGGCAAGCGCGATTTCGTGGGGTGGCCCACCCCGAACCCCCGGGTCAGTTCCAGATGTTGCCCCCGAGATCGTGGAACGCCGCGTTGTCGAGCCGGCGACTCAGGCCCCTGAAGCGCGAGGATGCGGCATACACCTGCGCGCCATCCGAGGCATCGATCGAGGCCGTATCGCCCTCGATCAGGCTGTTGTCGATGTGGACGTTGGCGGCGCGGGCCGTGACCCCGACCCCGGTGGCGCTGATGTGGCTGTTGGTGATGTGAATCTCGCAGCCGTCTTGCGCGCTCACCGCGTCGCCGTCGAACTCGAGGTTGCGGTTGTCGATGTGCAGCAGCCGTGCGCCCTGGCACACGATCGGCTCGTGGCGCCGCTCGACTGCGGCGCTGGTGACGGTGCTATCGCGCACCCGCCCGCCCGCGGCCGGCGCCACGGTGGAGGCGGCCTTGATGGTGTAGCCCGGCCCTTCCTTCAACACTCGTCCGCCACCCGCCGTCGCGGCCTGCGCGGCCGCCGCAGGCGGTGGGGACTGCGCGTTGGAGTCTTGCGGGCTTGCTGCTTCGCCGGCGCCGGCAACCGGGCCGTTGTCGGCAGTGACCGCCGCCGTTACGGCTGGCGCAGCCGTGCGGGCCGTCGCCGCCACGGCTGCCGACGCAGTCGCGGGGAGCGATGGGCCGGCGATGAGCTGGTCGGCACGCACCATGCGCAACTCGCCCGTGTCCTTAACCCGCACGGTAAAGGTACCGCTGTGCGGGTCGGCGGCCACGACTTCGAGCCGGTCGTTGCGCTCGAGCGCCGCCTGCGCCCAGCCCATCTTGTCCTCGCCTTCCCGCGCGCACGCGGCGAGCGCCAGGAGAGCAAGGCACGCGGCGCCCTGGTAACGAACAATAGCCATGGTCGGCCTCCTTGGTAGGACGATAAACCCCGCCGGGGGTGCGGGGAAGTAGCTGCAGTGCGACACGCCGCGCAGTCTCCACCGAGGCGCCGCGGAAGCGCGCGAAGCGTGCACAAAAAAACAGGCCCCACCGGGTGGGGCCTGCGAGGAATGCGCGGAATAGGGGGTCTTGTTCCGCGGCTTCGGGGGCGGCGTCCGGCTGAGAGCCGGACGCGAACCCTTGGCTGTTATGTTAATCGGCTGTTGATTACGGAATCGATACCTCTTTAGAGAGGGTCTTACATGTCCATTCCGCCCATGCCGCCCGGCGGGCCCGCATGGCTGTGCTCCTCTTCCTTCGGGGCCTCGGCGACCATGACCTCGGTTGTGAGCAGCAGGCCCGCTACCGAGGCGGCATTCTGCAGCGCCAGCCGCGTCACCTTGGTCGGGTCCAGGATGCCCGCTTCGAGCATGTCGCCGAACTCGCCCGTGGCGGCGTTGTAACCGAATGCGCCCTTGCCTTCCTTCACGCGGTTGAGAATCACCGCGGCGTCCTCGCCGGCGTTGTCGACGATCTGCCGCAGCGGCTCCTCGATCGAGCGCGAGAGAATGCGGATGCCGACCGCCTGGTCCTCATTCGCCGCCTCGAGCTTCTCGAGCGCCCGCTGCGCGCGGATCAGCGCCACGCCGCCGCCCGGCACCACGCCCTCTTCGACCGCCGCGCGCGTAGCGTGCAGGGCGTCCTCGACGCGGGCCTTCTTTTCCTTCATTTCGATTTCGGTGGCCGCACCGACCTTGACCAGGGCGACTCCGCCGGAGAGCTTCGCCACGCGCTCCTGCAGCTTCTCCTTGTCGTAGTCGGAAGTGGCTTCCTCGATCTGCTGGCGGATCGACTCGATGCGTGCCTTGATGTCAGAGCCCTTGCCGGCGCCGTCGATGATCGTGGTGTTTTCCTTCTCCACGACGATCTTCTTCGCCTCGCCCAGATCGTTCAGCGTCGCCTTCTCGAGCGACAGGCCGACCTCATCGGAGATGACCGTGCCGCCGGTGAGGGTGGCGATGTCCTGCAGCATGGCCTTGCGACGATCGCCGAAGCCCGGGGCCTTGACGGCGGCCACCTTGAGGATCCCGCGGATGTTGTTGACGACCAGCGTCGCCAGCGCCTCACCCTCGAGGTCCTCGGCGACCACCAGCAGCGGTCGTCCGGCCTTCGCCACACTCTCGAGCAGCGGCAGCAGTTCGCGGATGTTGGAGATCTTCTTGTCGACCAGCAGGATCACCGGCTTTTCGAGCTCGGCGGTCTGGTTCTGCTGGTTGTTGATGAAGTACGGCGAGAGGTAGCCGCGATCGAACTGCATGCCCTCGACCACTTCCAGCTCGTTCTCCAGTCCCGAGCCTTCCTCGACTGTAATCACGCCTTCCTTGCCCACCTTCTCCATCGCCTCGGCGATGGTCTTGCCGATCGACTCGTCGGAATTCGCCGAGATCGTGCCGACCTGGGCGATCGCCTTGGAGTCCTTGCAGGGCTTGGAGAGCTTCTTGAGCTCCTCGACGACGGAAGTGACTGCCCTGTCGATGCCGCGCTTGAGGTCCATCGGGTTGCGGCCCGAGGACACTGCCTTGAGTCCCTCGCGCATGATCGCCTGCGCGAGCAGCGTGGCGGTCGTGGTGCCGTCACCGGCCTCATCGGAGGTGTTGGACGCGACTTCCTTCACCATCTGCGCGCCCATGTTCTCGAACTTGTCCTTGAGCTCGATTTCCTTCGCCACCGACACACCGTCCTTGGTGACGGTGGGGGCCCCGTAGCTCTTCTCGAGCACGGCATTGCGGCCCTTGGGGCCTAAGGTCGCCTTGACGGCGTTGGCGAGGACGTTCACGCCTCTGAACATGCGCTGGCGTGCGTCGTCGCTGAATCGGACTTCTTTAGCAGGCATTGTCTTGATCCTCGCTTACTTGCCTTCAATCACGGCCATGACGTCTTCTTCGCGCATGACCACCAGTTCATCCCCGTCGACTCTGACCTCGGTTCCGCTGTACTTGCCGAACAGGATCTTGTCGCCGACCTTGACGTCGAGAGGCCGAACCTGGCCGTCCTCGAGAATCTTGCCCTTGCCGACCGCTACGATCTTTCCCTGCACCGGCTTCTCTGCCGCGGTATCGGGAATCACGATGCCACCCGGGGAGGTACGCTCCTCTTCCAGGCGCTTCACGATCACGCGGTCATGAAGAGGACGAATCTTCATGGTTAACGCTCCTTAGACTTACGATGAATGGGTTGAATTTATGCGCCCAGGCGGCTATTAGCACTCACCTGTCGCGGCTGCTAATAATAGGGGGCCGGCCTGCGAATTCAAGTCGCCGGAAGGGCTTTTTTGCGATCATTGCCTCTTTCAGGCGTCCCCAGGCCGTCTGAGCAGGCGGTGGGGCGGGAACGGTGGGGGCGCCTCCGCGGGATGAACCGCAGTTCCTGCCACTCATCAAAGGGCTGAGCTATAACACAGCCCCGGAGCGATGAGACTCCCGTAAGGCACGCCCGTGACCAGGATCAGACCTATTTCGACCGCCCTGCTGCTGATGAGCCTGGCGCTGCAGGTGCAGGCACAGACCGCAAGCCCGGCGCCGCCGGGCGCCACTGCAGCACCCGCCCCCTCGCAGGCGCCCCCCAAGGCGGGCATCAACGCGCTCCTGGACTCGCTGAAGACGAGCGGGGATGACTTCCTGCCCCCGGACCGGGCGTTCCGCTTCGATGCGCTGCCGGACGGTACCGACCGCGTGCGCCTCAACTGGGAAATCGCCGACGGCTATTACCTCTATCGCGCCCGAATCAGGGTGATGACGCCGAGCACGCGTGCGCAGCTCGGTGCGCCGCAGATGCCTCAGGGCCAGATCAAGACCGACGAGTACTTCGGCAGGCAGGAGGTCTACCACCACGAGCTCGTCGCCACCGTGCCGGTGGTCCGCGCGACCGGCGGTGCCTTCGAGCTGCCCTTGCAGGTGACGTACCAGGGCTGCGCCGACGCGGGTCTGTGCTACCCGCCCATTACCAAGGACGTGACCGTGCATCTGTCCGCGGGCGCGGCATCCCGTGCCGGCGGCTCGCCGGGGTCATCCGCCGCCGATGGCGTCGCCGAGCAGGACTGGTTCGCCTCGCTCATCCGCTCGGGCAATCCTCTCGTTATGCTCGGCTGGTTCTACCTCGCAGGACTCGTGCTCGCATTCACGCCGTGCGTGCTGCCGATGGTGCCGATCCTCTCCGGGATCATCGCCGGAGGCGGCAGGAGCGTCACCACCACGCGCGCCCTGGCGCTGTCGGTGACCTACGTGCTCGGGATGGCGCTCACCTACACCCTCGCCGGCATTGCCTGCGCGGCCGCGGGCCGCCAGGTCCAGGCCGTGTTCCAGCAGTGGTGGGTCCTGGCACTGTTTGCGGCACTGTTCGTGGTGCTCGCGCTCTCGATGTTTGGCCTGTTCACCCTGCAGATGCCGGTCGCGATCCAGACCCGCATTGCCAACATCAGCAACCGCCAGTCCGCCGGCACCTTCGGCGGAGTCGCCGTCATGGGGGCGCTCTCGGCTCTCATCGTCACCACCTGCGTGGGACCGGCGCTCGTTGGAGCGCTGCTCGTGATCAGTCAGACCGGGCAGGTGGCGCGCGGTGGCGCGGCACTTTTCGCCATGAGTATCGGCATGGGCACGCCGTTGCTGGTGGTCGGCGCCTCGGCGGGCCGGCTGCTGCCAAGGGCCGGACCCTGGATGGACCTGGTGAAAAAGCTCTTCGGCGTGATGATGCTGGCGGTCGCGGCGTGGATGCTCGCGCGCATCGTGCCGGAGCGCGTGGCGCTCTCGTTGTGGGCGGTGCCCGCGCTGATCCTTGCCTGGCTCCTGTGGTCGCAGACGCGCGGCCACTCTGTCGCCACGTGGGGGCTGCGCGCCGCGGGCGTGATTGCAGGCCTGTACGGCGTGGCCCTTACGGCGGGCTCTGCGCTCGGCGGCACCGATCCGCTCGCGCCGATTCCCGCCTTCGCCGCCAGGACCCACGAGCTGCCGTTCCGCAGCATCAAGTCGGTCGCTGATCTGGACCGCGAGATCGCGCAGGCGAAGGCGCAGAGCCGCGGCGTGCTGGTGGATTTCTCGGCGGACTGGTGCACCTCGTGCAAGGAGATGGAGCGCTACACCTTCACGGATCCGGCTGTGCAGGCGGCGCTCAGCGCCGCGGTGCTGTTGCGCGCCGACGTGACGCAGAATGACGCGGATGACCAGGCACTGCTGAAGCGCTTCGGGATTTTCGGACCGCCGACCATCGCGTTTTACGGGGTGGACGGCCAGGAACGCACCCAATATCGGGTCGTGGGGTACATGAAGGCGCCAGCCTTCGCCTCCCGCACCCGCGCCGCGCTGCACCCGCCTCCGTGAGCGATCCGCGGCCCTCGCCTGGCGGGCGGGGCGGTGCGCGCGGCGTGGCGCTCGCCGCCGCCGTACTGGTGGCGTGCGCCGCCGGCGGCTTCCTCGTCTACCACCTCGCAAGCCCCCCGCGCGCAAGGCTGTACGCCGCACCCGCGCCCATACCCTTCGCGCCTGCTGCGCCACCTGCTGAGCCCGCGCCCGTACCACCCCCGCCGGTCCGCAAGGTCCCCGAGGTGCTGCCAGAGCTTGCGCTGCCCGGGCTGGACGGCACGCGGCACCGGCTCACCGACTGGAAGGGCCGCCTGCTGGTGGTGAATTTCTGGGCCAGCTGGTGCGAGCCCTGCCGCAGGGAGATTCCGCTCCTGAAGAGCTTGCGCCGCGAACGTGCGACAGATCACCTCGAAATTGTCGGCATCGCGATCGATTTTCGCGATGCGGCTCAGAAGTATGCCAAGGACAGTGGAATGGACTATCCCGTGCTGGTCGGCGAGCAGGGAGGATTCGAGGCCGTCGCGGCCTTTGGAATGGATCCCGTCCTGCCCTTCAGTGCGTTCGCCGACCGCGCCGGCCGGATCGTCACGCTCAAGGTAGGCGAGTTGCACCGGGACGAGGCCGACTTCATCCTGGACCGCATGCGTGAGCTGGACCAGGGACGCCTGAGCCTGGCCGCCGCCCGGGAGCAGATCGCGGCCGGGATTAGCCGCCTCAACAGGGGCCGGTCCACCGCCGCGGAGAGCGCGGTGCGCTAGACTCAGTCCTGCCAGATCCTCGCAAATCGCAACAAGAAGTACCCTAATGCGGGCGAATTAGGTTACATTCGCGTCGGTTCGCTTGGACGACTCACAAAGAAGTCACGCCTCCATGGCCCGAGTGCTGTTATTGAACGGCCCGAACCTCAATCTGCTCGGCACGCGGGAACCGGCCCTATACGGCACCGACACGCTCGAGTCGATCGAGAAGCGCTCGGCGGCGGTTGCCCGCGAGCTCGGGCACGAGCTGATCGCGTTCCAGAGTAACGCCGAACACGAGCTGATCGATCGCGTCCATCGGGCCCGCGCCGAAGGCGTGGCGTTCATGATCGTCAATCCGGGCGCGTTCACGCACACCAGCATCGCGCTGCGCGACGCCATCCTCGGCACGGGTGTGCCCTTCATCGAGGTGCACCTGTCCAACACGCACGCCCGCGAGCCGTTTCGCAGGCATTCCTATCTCTCGGACATCGCAGTCGGGGTCATCACCGGCCTGGGCGCATTCGGTTACGAGGCGGCCGTGCGCGCCGCCGCGCAGCGGCTCGCGCCCGGCGCCTGACGTCCGACGTTTCGGCCAATTTCCGCTTTCTTTGGGGGCATTCCCGGCATGGACATTCGAAAGATCAAAAAGCTGATCGAGTTGCTGGAGGAATCCGGCATCGCGGAAATCGAGATCAAGGAAGGTGAAGAGGCGCTGCGCATCAGCCGTATGCCGGTGGCTGCACCCCACGCAGTTCCGCAGGTCGCGCACCTGGGGGTGCTCCCAGCCGCCGCGGGCGCCGCCGCCGCGGCATCTGCGGCATTGCCCGCCGCTGAGAGCGCCACCCCGAAGCCCAAACCCAACGAGCACGTGATCACCGCGCCCATGGTGGGCACTTTCTACGCCTCACCCTCCCCCGGCGCGAAGGCCTTCGTCGAGATTGGCGATGAAATCAAGGAAGGCCAGGTGCTGTGCATCATCGAGGCGATGAAGATGATGAACCAGATCGAAGCCGACAAGGCCGGCCGCATCACCTCGGTCATGGCCCAGAACGGCGATCCGGTCGAGTTCGGCCAACCGCTGTTCGTCGTCGAATAAGCCGCCCATGATCGAGAAGCTCGTCATCGCCAACCGCGGCGAGATCGCGCTGCGGATCCTGCGCGCCTGCCGGGAGCTCGGCATCAAGACCGTGGCGGTGCACTCCACCGCCGACTACAGCCTCAAGCACGTGCTGCTGGCCGACGAATCGGTGTGTATCGGGCCACCGCCCGCGTCCGCCAGCTATCTCAACATGCCGGCGATCATCAGTGCGGCGGAAGTCACCGACTCGGTCGCGATCCACCCGGGCTACGGCTTCCTGTCCGAGAACGCGGACTTCGCCGAGCGCGTGGAAAAGAGCGGCTTCGTGTTCGTCGGCCCCAAGGCGGAGACCATCCGCGCCATGGGCGACAAGGTATCGGCGATCCGCTTCATGAAATCTCACGGGGTGCCGTGCGTGCCGGGCTCGGATGGTCCGCTGGGCGAGGACGCGGACGAGAACCTGCGCGTCGCGCGCGACATCGCCTACCCGGTGATCATCAAGGCATCCGGCGGCGGCGGCGGGCGCGGCATGCGCGTCGTGCACACCGAGGCCTCGCTCCTGAACGCGATCGGCATCACGCAGGCGGAAGCGCGCGCCGCCTTCGGCAACGATCAGGTCTACATGGAGAAATTCCTGGAGCGGCCGCGGCACATCGAATTCCAGGTGCTGGCGGACGCGCACGGCAACGTCATCCACCTGGGCGAGCGCGATTGCTCGATGCAGCGGCGCCACCAGAAAGTGATCGAGGAAGCGCCGGCACCGGGCATCACGCTGCGCCAGCGGCGCTTCATGGGCGAGCGCTGCGTGGAAGCCTGCCGCGCGGTCGGCTACCGCAGTGCCGGCACCATGGAGTTCCTGTACCAGGACGGGGAGTTTTACTTCATCGAGATGAACACCCGCATCCAGGTCGAGCACCCGGTAACCGAACTGATCACCGGGATTGACCTGGTGAAGGCGCAACTGTTGATCGCCGCAGGCGAGCGCCTGTCGTACACGCAGAGCGACGTGCAGATCCGCGGTCATGCCATGGAATGCCGCATCAACGCCGAGGATCCCAAGACCTTCATGCCATCGCCCGGCCCGATCCGGCTGTGGCACGCCCCGGGCGGACCTGGCATCCGCGTCGACAGCCACGTCTACTCCGGCTACAACGTCCCGCCCTACTACGATTCGCTGGTGGGCAAGGTCATCGCCCACGGCGACACGCGCGAGAGCGCCATCGCGCGCATGAAGAATGCGCTGGCCGAAATGGTGATCGAAGGCATCAAGACCAACGTGGCACTGCACCAGGAGATCTGCAACCACGCGGCTTTCCAGAAGGGCGGCACCGACATCCACTACCTCGAGCGGCGGCTGGGTCTGCGCTAGGCGGTGGCCGCCTATCTGGAGCTGACGTTCGATCTCGGATCGCTCGATCCGCAAGCCGCGGAAGACGCCTGCTGGGCCTGCGGCGCGAGCGCGGTGACGTTCGTCGACGCGCGTGATGATGCGGTGCTCGAGCCCCTGCCCGGAGAGTTCCGTCTGTGGCCGCGGACCCGCCTCAAATGCCTGTTTGTGCAAACCCACGATGCGCCCGTAATCAGGCGTGCGCTCGGCGCGGCCTTAAGTCTGGACCCCGCCCTCATCGGCGCGCAGCAGCTGCCCGAGCGCGTCTGGGAGCGCGAGTGGCTCAAGGACTTTCACCCGCTGCGCTTTGGGCAGCGTCTGTGGGTATGCCCACACCATGAGCGCGTCAGCGAGCCCGGCGCGGTCGTGGTGGCGCTCGATCCGGGGCTGGCCTTCGGCACCGGCAGTCATCCGAGCACGGCGCTGTGCCTGACGTGGCTCGATGCGCACCTCGCGCCCGGTGCGCGCGTTATCGACTATGGCTGCGGCTCGGGTGTGCTGGCGCTCGCCGCCGCGAAGCTCGGGGCGGCGCAGGTGCACTGCTTCGATATCGACCCCCAGGCGCTCACGGCTGCGCGCGCCAACGCCCAGGCGAACGGCGTCGCGCAGCAGGTGCAGGTCCACGATCGCGCCGACACTCTGCCGGCCGGAACCGATGTGCTGCTGGCGAACATTCTGTCGGGACCCTTGTGCACGCTGGCGCCGCGCTTCGCATCACTGCTGCGCCCGCGCGGGGAAGTGGTGCTCGCGGGACTCATGGAGCACGAGGTCCCCGACGTGACAGGCGCTTACGCCACGTGCTTTGATGTCGCCCCGTTCGGCGAGCGCGACGGGTGGGTGGGTCTCGTCGGACAACGCCATTGATGCTCGGCAGCCACGCAGCTCTCCATGTTCACAGTGTGTCCAAAGTGTGCCCTGACCCTGGTGGTGACCACCGAGGATCTGCGCATCGCCCAGGGTTATGTGCGCTGCGGGCGCTGCTCGAGCGTGTTCAATGCGCTCGCGCGGCTGGCGGAGGATCGAGGAACGTCCGAGGAGAGCGTCGGGCCGGCACCGGCAGCCCCGGCAGCCTCGGCACCCAGCAAACAGACGCCCCCGCAAACCCCGCCGCCCGCGAACGCCCCGCCGCAGAGCGTGACCGACGAGGACGCGATCCCGGAGGACGCGCTCGAGTTCGATCCCGCCAAGATCGATGTGTCTTCGGTGTTCGTCGTCGAAGCGCTGCCGAGCGTGACCAACGAGGACGCGATCCCGGAGGACGCGCTCGAGTTCGATCCCGCCAAGACCGATGTGTCTTCGGTGTTCGTCGAACCGCCGCCGAACCCGCAGTGGACGGCGGCGACGGGCACCTTCAAGGCCATGATCGCCGCGAATCAGGAGGCCGCGCAGGCGCCACCGCCGGCGTCCCCTGCGCCGGCGCAGGCCCCCAAGGCGCAGGCGGACTCCGACGGCCAGATCGATGTGGAAATCGACCCGGAGTTGCTGGCCTCCATACTGCACATCGAGCCCCGCGTGCCGCCGGCCCCGACGGCTGCACCGCCACCGGTAACGCCGCGACCGATCAGTCCGTCGCACCCCCCGCCGAGCCGGGCGACCCGCGCACCGGACGCACCGACCGCCGCCGCGAGCGCGGCTCCGCAGCCCGCCCTGCGGCCGGCGCCGCCGCCCGCACGCTCCGCGCCCGAAGCCCCCGTGAGAGCGCCGCGCAAGACACGGCCTGGTGCGGACGTTTACCAGAGTACCGGCATGGAGCGGCTGCTGCCCCACCTGTGGCGCGCCGGTGCCGCCGTTGCGCTCCTGGTGCTGCTCGCGCAGATCGTGAATCACTATCGTGACCAGCTCGCGGCCACGGCGCGTTTGCACCGGCCGCTCACCCGGTTGTACGCGTCCCTCGGAGTGCCGCTGGTGCCGCGCTGGGATCTGCGCGCGTATGAGGTGCGCCAACTCGGTGCGTCCGTCGAGCCGACGAGCGCGGGCGTGATCACGGTGCGCGCCAGCATCAAGAACGCAGCCCCGCAACCTCAGCCCTTGCCGCTGCTGCGGGTCACGCTGCAGGATCGCTTCGGCAACCGGATCGCCGCGCGTGACGTGGCGCCGCCGTCCTACCTGCCACACGCCCCGTCGGCGTCTGCCCTTCTATCCGCGGGCGAGCGCATCGACGCCGAGATGGGATTCGTGGACCCGGGCGCCAATGCCGTGGGATTCGAGATCGACGCCTGCCTGCCAACCAGCGGCGGCGAGGTCACCTGCGCAAACGACGCCGTCGCGCGCTAGAGAATGAGGTGTCGCTTGCGGATCGGACCTTACATCCTGCCCTCAGCTGTCGTGCTCGCGCCCATGGCCGGGGTGACCGATCGCCCGTTCCGCGTCCTGTGCCGCAGACTCGGCGCGGGCCTGGCGGCCTCCGAGATGATCACCTCGGACACGCGGCTGTGGAATACGCCCAAATCGCGCCATCGCATGAACCACGAGGGCGAGCCCGAGCCGCGCGTGGTGCAGCTGGCCGGCGCCGACCCGCAGGCCCTTGCGGACGCGGCGCGCGCCAACGTGGCACTCGGCGCGCAGATCATCGATCTGAACATGGGGTGCCCGGCAAAAAAAGTGTGCGGCAGGCTGTGTGGTTCGGCGCTGCTCACCGACGAAGCGCTGGTGGCGCGCATTCTGCAGGCGGTGGTGAACGCGGTCGACGTGCCCGTGACCCTCAAGATCCGTACCGGCTGGGACCGCGAGCACAGAAACGGCGCGAACATTGCATGCATCGCGCAGCAGTGTGGCATCGCCGCGCTCGCGGTGCACGGCCGCACGCGCGCGGATTTTTATGAAGGAGCGGCCGAGTACGACACGATCCGTGCTATCAAATCGCGCGTCCGGATTCCGGTATTCGTGAACGGCGACATCGCTACGGCGAAAAAAGCGCGCGAGGTACTTGATTTCACGGGCGCGGACGGAGTAATGATCGGGCGCGCGAGTCATGGTGCGCCATGGATCTTTCGCGCTGTCAACGTCCATCTCGAAGAGGGAATTGCGCCGCCGCCGCTGCTGCGCGCCGACCTGCGTGATATCATTCTGGCGCATCTCGACTCCCTGTACTTTTTTTACGGCGAGGAGAGTGGAGTCCGGATCGCGCGCAAACATCTCGGCTGGTATTGCGGTCTGCTGGATGAGCCGGCGCAAGTTCGCCGGGATCTGATGGGGGCTGAGAGCACGGCCGCACAGTTCGCGCACGCGCTTAAGCATTTCGAAGAGTGGGTGAGCGAGGCTGCGGTGGCGGCCTGACGAATGGCTTTTTTTTCCTTTGGGGGGTCTCACAATGACCGCAAAGAAGAGGACGCGAGCTCGCGAAGCCATTGTCGCCCGAGCCAACGGGCGGGAACTGCCGCTGCGCAATCATGCCGAGCGCGCCCTGAGCGATTACTTCACCAGCCTGAACGGTCAGCGGCCCGCCCATCTCTACGACCTGGTGCTGCGCGAGGTCGAGGAGCCGCTGTTTCGAGTCGTGCTCGACTACGCGCAAGGCAACCAGAGCCGCGCCGCAGGCATTCTCGGCATCAACCGCGGCACCCTGCGCAAGAAATTGAAGCAGTTCGGGCTCGCCGGCTCCTGAGCCGTACACCCGCCGGCGCCGGCGCCGGCGCGTTTGAGAGATGAAGCCCATGCCGCCGCCGGTACGCCGCGCGCTCCTTTCGGTTTCCGACAAGACCGGCCTGATCGAGCTGGCGCGGGCTCTCGCCAGGCGCAACATCGAGATCCTGTCCACCGGCGGCACGGCGCAACTGCTCGCACACAACGGCGTGCCGGTGCGCGAGGTCGCCGACTACACCGGCTTTCCCGAGATCATGGACGGTCGGGTCAAAACCCTGCATCCGAAGATTCATGGCGGACTCCTGGGCCGCCGCGGCGTGGACGACGCCGTCATGGCGCAGCACGCTATCGCGCCCATCGATCTGCTGGTGGTGAATCTCTACCCGTTCGCGGCCACGGTGGCCCGGCCCGGCTGCCGCTACGCCGACGCGGTCGAGAACATCGACATCGGCGGGCCTGCGATGCTGCGCGCGGCGGCGAAGAACCATGAGTCGGTGTTGGTGGTCGTCGATCCGGCGGATTATCCGCTGCTGCTCGCCGAGCTCGATACCCACCAGGGTGGCAGTGAATTTGTCACGCGCGCGCGCCTCGCCGCCAAGGCCTTCTCCCATACCGCCCGTTACGACGCCCTGGTCGCCGGCTACCTGTCCTCACAGCAGGGGCTGCCGGGTGAGCCGTTCCCCGCGACCCTGTCACTCATGTTCGAGAAGGTGCAGGACCTGCGTTACGGGGAAAATCCTCACCAGAGCGCGGCGCTGTACCGCGACCCTGCCGGGCGCGGTGCCGGCGTGGCCGCGGCGCGCCTGGTGCAGGGCAAGGACCTTTCGTACAACAACATTGCGGATGCGGATACCGCCGTGGAGTGCGTACGGCAGTTCACGCAGGCCGCCTGCGTCATCGTCAAGCACGCCAACCCCTGTGGGGTTGCCGTGGCGGCAACAGCCCTCGACGCCTACGAGGGTGCCTACCGCACCGATCCGACCTCCGCCTACGGCGGCATCATCGCCTTCAACCGCGAGCTCGACGCCGCCACCGCGACCGCGATCCTCGAGCGCCAGTTCGTCGAAGTGCTGGCGGCACCCGCCGTGCACGCCGCGGCCGCGCGCGTGCTGGCCGGCAAGCCCAACGTGCGGGTGCTGGTGCTCGGAGAGCTGTCGGCGCTCGCCGGCGGCGAATTCGAGCTGCGCAGCGTTGGCGCAGGACTGCTGAGGCAGTCGCGCGATCTGGCGGGCCTGCCGGCAGGCGAGCTGGCCGTGCCCACGCGCCGTAAGCCGACGGATGCGGAGCTCGCGGACCTGCGGTTCGCTTGGGCTGTGTGCAAGTTCGTGAAATCCAACGCCATCGTGTTCGCGCGCGCCGGCGCCACCATCGGCGTCGGCGCAGGTCAGATGAGCCGCGTGTACTCCACGCGCCTCGCCGCAATGAAGGCCACGGACGAAGGGCTCACGGTGGCCGGTTCGGTGATGGCCTCGGATGCGTTCCTTCCGTTCCGCGACAACCTCGACGTGGCCGCCGGATACGGCATCCGCGCCGTGATTCAGCCGGGCGGCAGCAAGCGCGATGCGGAGGTCATCGCGGCCGCCGATCAGCACGCTATGGCCATGGTATTCACCGGCATGCGGCACTTCCGGCACTAGCGGGGTCATGAAGGTTCTGATCGTCGGCGGGGGTGGTCGCGAGCACGCGCTCGCCTGGAAGTGCGCCGCTTCGCCGCGCGTCGCGGCCGTGCTGGTGGCTCCCGGCAATGCGGGCACCGCGGGCGAATCCAGGGTACGCAACGTGAACGTCGCGGCGCAGGACGTCGCGGGGCTCGTGCAGCTGGCAGCCTCCGAGCATGTCGACCTCACCATCATCGGACCTGAGGCACCGCTGGTCGCAGGCGTCGTTGACGCATTCGCCGCCCGGGGACTGAAGTGCTTCGGACCGAGCCAGGCCGCCGCGCGGCTCGAGGGCTCCAAGGCCTTTGCCAAGGAATTTCTGCGACGTCACCGCATTCCGACGGCGAACTCCGCGACCTTCACGCGTGACAGCTTCGATCCCGCGTGGCTGCGCAGCCAGCGCGCGCCGCTGGTGGTCAAGGCGAGCGGCCTGGCCGCCGGCAAGGGCGTGGTGATCGCCGACTCCATCGAGGCGGCGCACGCCGCGGCGCACTCGATGTTCGCCGGCCGCTTCGGCGACGCCGGCCGCGAGGTGGTGATCGAGGAGTTCCTGCGCGGCGAGGAAGCGAGCTTCATCGTCATGGCGGATGGCAGGCACAGCCTGCCGCTCGCCAGCTCCCAGGATCACAAGCGCCGCGAGGACGGTGATCGCGGACCCAACACGGGCGGCATGGGCGCCTACTCGCCCGCGCCGGTGGTCACGCCGGCGATGCACACACGCATCATGCGCGAGGTCATCGAACCCACTATCCGCGGACTGGCCGCCGAGGGCATGCCTTACACCGGATTCCTGTACGCCGGCCTCATGATTGCGCCCGACGGCACACCGAACGTTCTGGAGTTCAATTGCCGCTTCGGCGATCCGGAGGCGCAACCGATCCTCATGCGCCTGCAGTCCGATCTCACGCTGCTATGCGAGGCGGCACTCAGCGGCGCGCTCGACACCGTCGGCGCGCAGTGGGACCGGCGCGCGGCCCTCGGCGTAGTTCTGGCCGCGGCCGGCTACCCGGACCACGTGAACAAAGGCGACGTCATCGAGGGTCTGGAGCGCGCCGCCCGCCTGCCGGGCAAGATCTTCCACGCCGGCACCCGACTCGAGGCCGGAAAAGTGCTGACCGACGGCGGTCGCGTGTTGTGCGCGGTTGGGCTCGGTGCGAGCGTCCGCGAGGCGCAGCGTGAGGCCTATGCGCTGGCGGACACGGTCCGCTGGCCCGGTGTGCACTACCGGCGCGACATCGGCTATCGCGCAGTGCAGCGCGAGCCGGTCCGGTAGCCGGGCACAGGTCGTGCAGTTCGATCACCCCGCTGCGCACGTCGTGGAGCTCGCAGTGCGGCCCGAAGACATCGACGCCTACGAGCACGTCAACAACGCGGTCTACCTCACCTGGCTCGATCGCGCTGCCTGGTCGCATTCCGCCGCGCTCGGCGTGCCGCTCGAGCGGTGCGTCGCGCTGCGCCGCGGCATGGCGGCACAGCGCATCGAGATCGAGTATCGGCGCGCGGCGGTAAGGGACGATGTGGTGCAGGTGGCCACCTGGATCGTGAGCACCGATGGGCGGCTGCGCGTCGAACGGCGCTTCCAGGTGCGACGCAGCGCGGATGGCGAAACGCTGGCGCGCGCCCGCATCGACTATGTGTGCATCAATCTGGACTCGGGCCGCGCCGTGCGCATGCCCGAGATCTTCGCCCGCGCCTACGAGGTGACCCCACGCGCCTGAAACGCCCGTGCCTCGTCAGAAGCTGAAGCGCACGAACGCTTCCGGTCCGCTGATGCTCATGGCGAACGCGCCCGGAAAGCTGCCGCCTCTGCGGGTGAGCGAGGTGCGGATGGCCGCGTAGCCCAGGCCGATGGCGAGGTTGGGATTCCAGCGGTACTGGATATCCTCGTGGCTGTCGGCATACCAGCCGCGGAAGCCGCTCAGCGTTGCTTTTAGATACGCGCCGCGCACGGTCGCGGCCCAGCGGCTGGAGATGCGCCACGTCAGATCGAGCGGCAGGGCGGGAAACGGGGTTGCCGCCGTCACTTCCTGTCGCTGGTTCTGAGCCGGCACCTGTCCGATCGCATCCACCTGCAGGAAGTAGATTCCCACGCCCGTCCCGACCTCGAAACGATCGTTGCGAACCAGTGAGTAGGTGTAAGTGATATCGAACTGGCGCCAGTCGAGCGAGGTCTGCGTCCGCTGGCCGCCGGCGAAGGTCTGGTTACCGAAGACGATATCGTTGGCAAGAACCTTGCTTCCCGAGCGATCGGCCTCGAAGTAGTCGACCCGCACCTTGCTGCGCTCGCGCAGGCGGAACATGAATTCCACGCGCCCCTGGCGCAGGCGGTCGGGAAGTCCCAGGTTGTTCTCGCCGTTCACCGGCGTGCCGGTCACCCCGGGGGCAGCCTGAGACGGATCGACCCGGAGGTGGGTCCGCACCTGCGGGTCATAGAAAGTGCCGCGAATGTAGAAATGATCCGTGATGGGGCTCGGAGTCTCGTGCCGGTGCGGCGGCAGCGGCGCCCCGGAATTCGGATCGTGGTCGCGGTCGGCAAACGCCGGTGCGGTCGGTACGCCCAAGATCACCGCGGCGACCGCGAGCCAATTGCGCATGCGGGCTGGACTCCTCCCGCTTAAGGAAGCGCGGGTTGCGCGAATCTTACTGATTCGAGGGCGCAATGTACCAGCGTCGCCCCGCGGCGACGTGACTTGAGTCCGCGCCTTGCGTTGCCGGGCTGTTGGAACGCGCGCGCAGGCAGGCGCGGCGAGCGGCTCAGCGCTTCATCGCCTCGAAGAAGTCCCCGTTCGACTTGGTGTCCTTCATCTTGTCGAGCAGGAACTCGATCGCGGCGAGCTCGTCCATGGGGTGCAGGAGCTTGCGCAGGATCCACATCTTGGCGAGCTCGCCCTGGTCGGTGATGAGCTCCTCCTTACGCGTGCCGGAGCGGTTGATGTTGACCGCCGGGAATACGCGCTTCTCGGAGATGCGCCGGTCGAGGTGGATTTCGCTGTTGCCGGTGCCCTTGAACTCCTCGTAGATGACGTCGTCCATCTTCGAGCCGGTATCGATGAGCGCCGTGGCGAGGATCGTCAGGCTGCCGCCCTCCTCGATATTGCGCGCCGCGCCGAAGAAACGCTTCGGACGCTGCAGCGCGTTGGCGTCCACGCCGCCGGTCAGCACCTTGCCGGAGGACGGCACCACGGTGTTGTAGGCGCGCGCGAGCCGGGTGATCGAATCCAGCAGGATTACCACGTCCTTCTTGTGCTCGACCAGGCGCTTGGCCTTCTCGATGACCATCTCCGCCACCTGCACGTGCCGGGCGGCGGGCTCATCGAAGGTGCTCGACACCACCTCGCCCTTCACCGTGCGCTGCATCTCGGTGACTTCCTCCGGCCGCTCGTCGATGAGCAGCACGATGAGGATGACCTCCGGATGGTTGGAGGTGATGGCGGTGGCGATGTTCTGCAGCAGCATCGTCTTGCCGGCCTTCGGCGGGGACACGATCAGGCCGCGCTGGCCCTTGCCAATGGGCGCGACCAGGTCGATGGTGCGCGCGGTCAGATCCTCGGTGGAGCCGTTGCCGCGTTCGAGCTTCAGACGCTTGGTCGGATGGAACGGCGTCAGGTTCTCGAACAGCACCTTGTGGCGCGAGCTGTCGGGCGAATCGTAGTTGATCTCGCCCACTTTCAGCAGCGCGAAATAGCGCTCGCCGTCCTTCGGCGGGCGGATCAGGCCGGAGATAGTGTCGCCGGTGCGCAGGTTGAAGCGGCGAATCTGGCTCGGGCTGACGTAGATGTCGTCGGGACCGGCGAGGTAGGACCCGTCGGCGGAGCGCAGGAAGCCGAAGCCGTCCTGCAGGATCTCGAGCACGCCGTCGCCGTAGATGTTCTCGCCATTGCGCGCGTGCGCCTTCAGGATCGAGAAAATGATGTCCTGCTTGCGCGAGCGGGCGAGGTTCTCGAGCCCCATGGACTCGGCAAGCTTCACCAGCTCATGGATGGGCTTGGACTTCAGCTCCGTCAGGTTCATCGAGCTGCGCGATTGCGTCAGCTCCGCCGGGCTTATGATTTCGGAGTCGTCGGCGTCGAACACCTCCGGCTCCTGCATCATCTCATCGGGGCGTCCGCCATTATTGCCACGATTGCCGTCACGATTGTGGCGCGGACCCTTGTTGGGCCGGTTGCGGCCCTGATTACCGAGATAGCCTCTCACAGGTTGCTGTCCAGAAATGCTGAAAGTTGGGATTTGGATACGGCGCCGACCTTCTGCGCCTCCACCGTGCCGTTCTTGAAAAGAATCAGCGTGGGGATGCCGCGGATGCCGAACTTGGGCGGTGTCTGCGGGTTCTCGTCGATGTTGATCTTGGCGACCTTGATGCGATCTTGGTACTCGCTGGCGATCTCATCGAGGATCGGGGCGATCATCTTGCACGGACCGCACCACTCGGCCCAGAAGTCCAGCAGCACCGGCTTGTCGGACTTCAGGACGTCCTGCGAAAAAGTGGCGTCCGTGGTATGCACAATGTGCGGGCTACTCACGCGGTTTCAACCTCCGTCAATGCAGAGCGCAAAAAATCGCTTGGGAATAGGCAATCCAGAAGCGGGTCGGCAAAAGGTGCCCGAAAAGCGATGCCAGAAACACCCGCCAAACGGTTACACTAATAACTCGTGATTGAGTATGGGCCTTAAGGGAATTAAGGAAGCCGGGTCGGCAGGTGCGGAGCCTGTTGGCCCGCTGACTGAGACACTTTGTAGCGCTTCCGGGCCGCTTTTGCAAGCCTCAGGCGCATTTTTCCGATCACACTTCACACCTAATTGATGACTGACTCACACTCTGGTTCCGTCGCATTCGCCTCGCTTGGCCTGCATCCTGCGGTCATGGATGGCATACGGCAGGCAGGCTTTACACAGTGCACGCCCATCCAGGCGCAGACGCTGCCGATCGCGCTTGCGGGCCGCGACGTTGCAGGCCAGGCGCAAACCGGGACCGGCAAGACGGCCGCGTTCCTCGTGGCGCTGTACCAGGCGCTGCTCACGCGTCCGGCGACGGCGAATCGCAGCCCCACCTCGATCCGCGCACTCATCGTGGCACCCACCCGCGAGCTCGCGGTGCAGATCCATCACGATGCGCTCATTCTCGGCGCCCACACCGGACTCAAACACACGGTGGTGTTCGGCGGCATCGACTACGAGAAGCAGCGCCTGGAACTCGGCCAGGGGTGCGATGTGCTGATCGGCACACCGGGGCGGCTGATCGATTACTTCAAGCAGCACGTGTACGACATGCGACACGCACAGGTGCTGGTGCTCGATGAGGCCGATCGCATGTTCGATCTGGGCTTCATCGCCGACATCCGCTACATCCTGCGCCGCTTGCCCCACCCCGAGCGGCGCCAGTCGATGCTGTTCTCGGCCACGCTCTCGCACCGCGTGCTCGAGCTCGCCTACGAGCACATGAACAACCCCGAGCTGGTGCGCATCGAACCCGACAAGATGACCGTCGATGAGGTGCGCCAGCTCATGTACTACCCCTCCATGGAGGAGAAGGTGCCGCTGCTCATCGGCCTGCTGCGCCAGAGCGAAGCCCACCGCACCCTGGTTTTCGTGAACACCAAGCGCACCGCAGAGCGGCTTGAGAGCGCGCTCAAGGCCAATGGCTTCAACGCCCAGGCCCTCTCCGGAGACGTGCCGCAGAACAAGCGCCTGCGCTTCCTGCGCGACTTCCACGAGGGCGCCCTGGCGGTGCTGATTGCCACCGACGTGGCCTCGCGGGGCCTGCACATCCCGGATGTCAGTCACGTGTTCAACTTCGACCTGCCGCAGGATCCGCCCGACTACGTGCACCGCATCGGCCGCACCGCCCGTGCCGGCGCCGAGGGCGATGCCATCAGCTTCGCGTGCGAGGAGTACGCGGTGTCGCTCCCGGACATCGAAAGTTATGTCGGTCATAAGATCCCGTTCGCCCCGATTGCCCCCGAGCTGCTGGCCACCGGCGTGGTGGCGGGCGCTGTGGTGCATTCACACCGGCCCCACCGTCCCGGGGACCGCCGTCCCGGTGGCGGCCGTCCCGGGGACCGCCGCCCCGGTGGCTCGCACGGGGGCGGCCCGCGCGGCGGCGGCCCGCGCGGCGGCGGCCCGCGCGGCCACAAGGGGTCGCCCCCTGGCCGCTCCTCGCACCGCGGACGGGGTCGCTGAAGTAACTTAACCGGCCGGCACGGCTGGGCGCGACCCGCTCCGCCGTGGCACTCGGGCAGCCGCTTGAGCTAAGCTCAGCCCTTTGGCGGCCGCCGCCGCAGTCCCAGGCCGTCCAAAGCCCATTCAGCTTCAGATCGTGGGCCGTTCCCGTATGGCGGAAATCGAAGACAACGTCGACCGCGAGCTGTTCCGCAACGTGGAGAAACTACGTCAGTTGCGTATCGAACATCGTGATCTCGATGAGGTCATCTCCCGTCTGTCGCTCGATCTGCACGTGGATGAGTTGCAGGTGAAGCGCCTGAAGAAGCGCAAGCTCATGCTCAAGGACCAGATCGCGCGCCTGGAGAGCGAGCTGATCCCGGATCTCAACGCCTGATGAATAGCGCCGACGCCGCCGTAAGCGGGGTCCTGCTGTGGCTGACATCGCCGCAAGTGCTGGGCGCGGTGCTCGCGCTGCTGGTCGCGGGCGTGATCGCGCTCCTGGTTGCACGGATGCTGCGCGTGCGGCGGGCACGTGGCGCCCCGGCAGCCCCGGCACCGCACCCGCCGCACTGGCTGGACCACACGCTGGAGGGCGCACTGATCCTGGCGCCGCTGGTGGCGGCGCTCGCCACACTGTTTGCCGGGCACGCAGTGCTGGCCGCGTTCGCAACGCCCACCGCGGTGATCGACGGCGCGGTCAAGATCGTGGGCGCGCTGGTGCTCCTGCGCCTGGGCGTTTACGTGCTCGGCCTGATGCTCGGGCCGGATTCCTGGGTTGGCACCCGGCAAAACCGTATCACGTTCGTTTTGTGGGTGATTGCGGCGGTGGCGCTGCTCGGCTGGCTGGATGTGCTCGAGGCCGCCCTCAACCGCGTCAGCCTGGTTCCGGGAAAAACGCAGTTGAGCCTGTGGGGCCTGCTCAAGGGCCTGGTGATAGTCACGGCCTTCGTGGTCGTGACGAGCCTGATCGCGCGCGCGATCGAGCGCCACGTCATGCGGCTCGACCAGCTGGCCGTCTCGACCCGGGTCGGAGTCTCGAAGTTCGCCTACTTCCTGTTGCTCGGGCTGGGCATGCTGCTGGGGATCAACGCCGCCGGCGTCGATGTGACCACGCTCAACGTACTCACCGGCGCCATCGGCCTGGGGTTGGGCTTCGGTCTGCAGGCGGTCGCGAGCAACTTCGTCAGCGGCTTCGTGCTGTTGATGGACAAGTCCATCAAGCCCGGCGACGTCATCAGCTTCACCGCAACCGCCGGCGCCAGCGCCGGTAATTTCGGCTGGGTGCAGGAGCTGCGCGGCCGCTACGTGGTGGTGCGGGACCGCGACGGCGTCGACACCCTGATTCCGAACCAGAACCTGATCACGAGCCCGTTCATCAACTGGAGCTATTCGGATCAGCGCGTACGCCTCAAGCTCCCGGTGCACGTGAGCTACGACGACGATCCGGAGGTTGCGCTCAAGCTGCTCCTGCAGGCAGCCGAGAATCATCCGCGCATCCTGCGCGATCCGCCGCCGGTGTCGCGCCTCATCAGCTTCGAGGACAGCGCCATGCGCCTCGAGATCCGCTTCTGGATCGCCGACCCCGTGAACGGCGTCAACAACGTGCGCTCGGATGTGAACCGCGCGATCTGGCGCATTTTCCGTGCCCACGGTGTGACGATTCCCGTGCCGCAGTACGAGGCGCGCATACTCAGGTCGAGCCCGCCGCGCGCGCTGCCCGGCCCGCTCGCGCAGGGATCGCCGGGGCTCGACCAGGCCGCCGACTAAGAAGTCGCAGGCGCCGTGTCACTGCAGGTCGCCGCTGGCATCGAGATTCCGGACAGTGAGCTGTCGCTGTCGTTCGTACGCTCCTCCGGCCCGGGTGGCCAGAACGTCAACAAGGTCGCGACCGCGGCGCAGCTGCGCTTTGATCTCGAGCGCAGCACGGTGCTCACCGACGGTGTCAAGGCGCGCCTCAAGGCCTTGAGCGGACGGCGGCTCACCGCGCACGGCTCGATCCTCATCATTGCGCGCAACCACCGCACCCAGGAGGGCAACCGCCGCGAGGCGCACGAGCGGCTCACCGACCTCATCCGCCGCGCGCTCACTGTCCCCAAAGCGCGCAAGGCCACCAAACCCACGCGCGCGGCGCGCGAGCGCCGGCTCGAGCACAAGACGCGGCTGCGGCGCACCAAGCGCCTGCGCGCCAAACCCGGCTGGGACGACTGACACGGGCGCTGGCGCGCGCCCGCATGCAACAGGGGTGTCGACATGTACGCATCCGCCGCCATGGCCTTCCTGCACCATCTCGCCGCCTTCACGGTGGTCGCGGCGCTGGCGGTGGAAGTCGCCATGTTCAAGCCGCCGTTGTCGTTGGCTCAGGCGCGACGGCTGCTGCGCACCGACTTCATTTTCGGCGCGTCCGCGACCGTGGTGCTGGTGGTGGGAATGCTGCGCGTCGCTTTTTTCGAGAAGGGACGCGAGTACTACTGGCACGATCTGTACTTTCTCATCAAGTTCAGTGCGTTCATCGCCGCGGCACTGATCTCGATCTATCCGACCATGACGTTCCTGTCGTGGAGCAAGGGCGTGAAGGCCGGCATGGCGCCCGAGGTGCCGGAGGCGCGCACCCGGCGCGTGCGGCTGTGCCTGATGCTCGAGCTCACCGCGATCGTCGTGATTCTTGCGTGTGCGGCGCTGATGGCGCGCGGCATCGGGTACCTGCGCTAAGAGCTCACGAGCCAGGCTGCGGTCGCGGCGTCTGCGCGGCGCCGAGGCCTTGCGGGTGGATCAGCCATGCGGCCAGCGCCGGCAGCAGGACGATCGCCGCCAGCATGTTCACCAGGAACATGAAGGTCAGCATGATGCCGATGTCGGCCTGGAACTTCAGCGGCGAGAACACCCAGGTGGCGACCCCGATGGCGAGCGTGATGCCGGTGAAGATGATGCTGGCCCCGGTGACGCGCAGCGTGCGCTCGTAGGAGTCGCGCACCGACAGTCCCTGGTGCAGGAATTCCTGCATACGACTGAAGAGATAAATGCCGTAGTCGACGCCGATGCCGGCGCCGAGCGCCACCATCGGCAGCGTCGACACCTTGAGGCCGATGCCGACCAGGGCCATGACCGCGTACACCAGCACCGATACCAGCGCCAGCGGCACCACCACCAGGATCGTGCCCACCGCGGAACGGAAAGTCAGCAGGCACATGACGAACACCGCAGCGAACACGCCCGCGAGGATCATCATCTCCTTGGCCTTCACGGTCTCGTTGGTGGCCGCCATCACCCCGACGTTCCCCGCGGCGAGGCGCATCTGGGCGCCTGCGACCGGGTTGGCGTTGCGCCAGCCTTTCACTGCGGTCACGACGCGCTCGATCGTGCCGGCGCGGTGGTCTGCCAGGAACATCATCACCGGCACGACGTCGCAGTTGTCATTGAGGAGCCCGGTGCTGGTCTCGATGTAACGCGTCGACTGCGTGAGCTGGGTCTGCTCGCGCGGGATGCTGCGCCACTTGAGGCTTCCCTCGTTCCAGCCGGCGATCGCGATCTTGGCGATAAAGGGGAGCGTGATGACGTCCTGCACGCCGGCAACGTTGCGCATGTGCCAGCCGAAGCGGTCGACTGCGCTCATCAGGTCGTGACTGACGCACACCGGCTCGGTCGACTCGACGATCGCGGTGAGCACGTCGACGCCGATGTTGAACCTGGAGGTAATGACGTCGTTGTCGCGGTTGTAGCGCGAGTCCGGACGCAGCTCCGGCACGCCCGCCTGGGTGTCGCCGATCGGGGTCTCGCGCCCCTTCCAGGAGCCGAGCGCCGCGAGCACGGCTGCGACCGCAATGATGGCGAGCGCGGGGCCCCGTCCGGTGATGCCGGACAGGCGTCGCCACAGCGCCGCGAGCCAACGCTGCCGCCGCTCCACCCGCCCGCGATAACCGGCATCGAAGTGCACGTAGGAGACCAGCACGGGCAGCAGCACCAGGTCGGTCAGAATAACGATCGCGACGCCAATGCTCGCGGTAATCGCCATCTCGCGAATCACCTGCACCGGAATCATGAGAATCGTGACAAAACCCACCAGGTCCGCGAGCAGCGCTATGACCGCAGGCGCCAGCAGCTGGCGGAACGTGCGGCGCGCGGCCTCCATGCTGCCGAGGCCCGCGAACGCGGCGTCGCTCACGGCACTGATCTTCTGCACCCCGTGACTGACGCCGATCGCGAATACCAGGAACGGCACCAGCAGACCGATGGGGTCGATGCCGTAACGCAGCAACACCAGCGCGCCCAGCTGCCAGATCACCGCTACACCAGCGCACAGCACCGGCACGAAAGCCACGCGCCAGGACTGGCAGTACAGGCGCACCGCCAGCAGCGTCAGCACCAGCGTGATCACCGCAAACATCACCACCGAGGCGGCCCCGTCGGCGATGTCGCCCATCACCTTGGCAAAGCCGATCATGCGCACGTCGATCCCGCGGCCCTCGAGGCCCTGCCGGACCTTCAGTTCGAGCTCGTGGGCGACCTTGATCGGATCGACCGGTTTGCCCTGCGCATCCTGATCGAGCACGATCGCGCTCACCAGCGCGCCGGAAAAATCGTTGGCCACCAGGCGCCCGATGATGCCGGCCTTGCGGATGTTGTCGCGCACCCGCGTCATGTTGGCGGCAGTGGGCGTGAAGTCCGCCGGTATGACGTTGCCCGCTTCGATGCCGTCCTCGACCACCTCGAGGTAGCGCACGTTCGGGGTGAAGATCGACTGCACCCGCGTGCGGTCGATGCCATCCATGACGATCACTTCGTCGGTGGCCTTGCGCAGCGCGGCGAAGAACTCCGGCGTGAACATGTTGCCGTCGCGTGCGATGAGCGCGATCAGCACGCGGTTGGCGCCGCGAAACTCGGCCACCTTCGGGTCCAGGTAGGTGCGCATGTACTCGTGCCGGACCGGCAGAGTCTTGTTGAACGAGGCGTCGATGCGCAGGCCGCGCACCGCCACGGCGGCGAGCAGCATCGTGCCGAAAGTGAACAGTACGAGAATCGGCGTGCGATGCCCGAAGATCAGCCGCTCGAGCCGGGAAGCCAGCGCCGTGGGCACGACATCGCCGCTGTGGCCTGCGCCGGCCACTAGCGCGCGGCTCCCGCGCCCGCCGGCGCGTCCCTCAGGCTGATGAGCTTCCCACCCGCTTCACCGACGGCTGCGATCTCATCGTCACCGGCCGTCAGCGCGGCGGAGAGTCCGGCGCGATCGCTCTGCTGCAGCAGCGTGAACGTGCGCCCGCCGTCGCGACTGACGAGCACCACGCCCGCAAGGCCCACGATGGCGACGCCGGCATCGTCAAAGCGGGCCGCGCCATCGAGCATGGCCACCGTGCCGGTTTCGATCTTCTGCCAGCTCGAGCCCGCGTCCTCGGAGCGGTAGAGGTTGCCGCGCAGGCCAAACGCCAGCACCGCCTCGCCCTGCAGCGGCAGCACGCCGAAGAACGATCCCTCGTACGGCGAGCTGAGTTCACGCCAGTTCGCGCCGCCATCGTCCGAGCGGTACAGGTGCCCCGCTTCGCCGGCGATATACAGCCGGGAGGCGCCGGCGGGCACGATGCGGTTGAGGTGATAGCCGCCTCCCGCCGCGCCCTCGTCCGCGGCGCCCGCCGGCGCCCCACGGCGCGCCGCGCGCGCCTTAGGGGGCGGCGCGGCCGCCAACTTGCCGGCCGTCCAACTCGCGCCACCGTCCTCGCTGGTGAAGTACGCGCTGTAGGCGCCGACGGCGATCGCATGTCCGCCGGCGCCACACCACACGTCCAGCAGCGGGCGCTGCGCGTCGGGTGCGTAGTGGGTGCGCCGCCAGGTCCGTCCGGCGTCGGCGGTGGCGAGAATGACCTCGTCGTGGCCGACCGCCACGCCGTGCTCGGCATCAAGAAAGCACACGCCGGTGAGCAGCGCATCGGTCGGCACATCAAGCGCCTGTGCCCAGCTTCTGCCGCGGTCGTCGGAGAGCACGATGATGCCGCGGTCGCCGACCGCGACCAGGCGCGAGCCCGCCTCGGCCAGCGCGATCAAGAGCGAGTGTGCGGCGAGGCGTGCGGGCTCAGCGGACAGCGGCGCAGACTCGGCGGCGCGCGCCGAGCCGACCACAGCGAGCGCAAATGCGAGAGCAAAAAAGGATTTTCGGGGGGCCGCGCTGGCGTTGCGTCCCGCGCTGGAGCGAACGCGGACCCCCTGGCCCGGTCCCTTGTGCACGGCGGCCCCGAAAATCCTGTTTTTGCTCTCGCGGATGCGCGAGTCTAACGGATTCCGCGCCGCTCCAGCACGCTCGGCTGATAGTCGGCGGGCGTACGCTTCATACTGAAGTCGTAGGACTTCGGCTCCTCGCTCTGCAGTCCGAGCGCGAGATAACGCCCGTTCGAGAGGTCCATGACCAGCTCCAGGTCCGTCCACAGCGTCGGCTGGTCGTAGTAGTTCATGGCGTGCCCTTCCTGCACGCGATACAGCTGCCCGCGCGTGTCGTAGCAGTCCACGGCGAGGATCTGCCAGGAATCCTCGTCCACATACAGCGTGCGGCGGCTGTACAGGTGGCTCACGCCGCGCTTGAGCGTCGCATCCACCACCCACACGCGATGCAGCTCGTAGCGCGCCAGGTCCTGGTTGATGTGGTTCTTGTGCAGCAGATCGGCGTACTTGAGCGTCTCGCTCTGCAGGTGGTAGGCGTTGTAGGGTACGTAGATCTCCTTCTTCCCGACCAGCTTCCAGTCGTAGCGCTCCGGACTGCCGTTGTAAATGTCCAGCTGATCGGAGGTGCGCAGGTTGTCGGAGTTGGTGCCCGGGTTGTCGAAGGCGACGTTCGGCGCGCGTCGCACGCGGCGCTGGCCGGGATTGTAGACCCACGCGCGCCGCGCTTCCTTCGCCTGATCGAGCGTCTCCTGCACCAGCAGCACCTCGCCCGCCAGGCGCGCCGGCGCGGTCGTCTCCTGCGTGAAATAAAGCAGGATGTTGTTGAGCGCGGCTTCCGTCATGCCGGGCTGGTAGTACAGGAAGTAGAACTCCTCCTTGAAGTTAACCAGCGTATAGGTGCCGCTCGCGGTGAGCGGTGCCTGTCCGATCTGCACCGCCGCGGCCAGGCCGCGATAGCGCATGACGTGATTCCAGAACACCTCCACGCCGGCTTTCGGAATCGGGAACGGCGTGCCGCCGAGCGCGCCGGTCACGCCGTTGCCTCCCGCACCGAGCTTCGCCGTAGTCGCGTTACGCCTCGTGGCCTCGTACACGCGCTCCGGGGCCGCGGCGCTGCGATGCGTGGGATAGACCACCATCCTGTAGTCCGGATAGGTCTTGAACAGCGCCTTGTGACCCTCGGTCACTTTGGCGGCGTACTGGCCGAGGTTGGCCGCGGTGATGGTGAACAGCGGCTTGTCGTTCGCGTAGGGATCGGGATAGTGATCGCCGGAGTGGTAGCTGGGGAAGCCGGCGTCGGATGGGGATTTCAGACCGCCGTTCCACGCGGGAATGCTGCCGTCGGCGTTCGCCGCCTTCTCGGCGCCGAGCGGCGTGAGCTCCGCACCCAAGCGCGCGGCCTCCTCCGGGCTCACCGCGCCCCAGGCCGCGGGTGCGAACAGCAGTCCTGCTGCAGCCAACCGGATCAGCGTCTTCATGGCAGCCCCTCCATTGTTCGCGCACCCCGGCCCGCGCGGCTTCAGAACGAGTATTTGATACTGGCTGCAACGAAGTCGCGATCGTTGAGCAGGTTGTACTGGCCGGCGCCGCCGAACTGGGTATAGGACACGTCGAAATCCCACTTGGCGCGCAGGTTGGCGCCGAGGCCCACGGTGAGTGCGTGCCGGCCCTCGACGAAGTTGCCGCCGGGACCGGGGGAGACACCTTTCACGTCATGCTGCCAGGTTAAGTGCGGCAGCAGGTTCCAGGAAGCGATCACGTTGTCATACTCGAGCCGGGCGGCGACCACGTAGCCCCACGAGAGCTTGCTCGGGAACGCGTAGCCGGGCTCCACAAGATTGGGAAACTCCGGATAGCCGCCAAGCTGCGGATTGCCGCTCAGGTTCGTGCCCGGTCCGTCGTAGCGCAGACCACGGCCCACGGGTCCGCCGCTGTACTTATCCTCGAGTCCGGGGATGTAGTCGAGCGCAGCCTCGAACAGCAGGACCGCCTGCGAGGCCTTCAGCACGTTGGCGAAAGTCTGCGTGGCGGTGAACTGGCCCTGCCAGGTGTTCTTCAGCTCCCAGCCGCGGATGGTCTGTCCGAGAGCGAAGGAGCCGAGCTGGTTGCATCCCGTGATGGGAGTCGCCGAGGCCGGCACGCAGGTGCCGGGCGGCGTGACCACAGCGCCCGGCGTCAGCCGTGCGATCCCTGACTCGAGGGGTGTGAGCGAGGCGTACAACAGCTCCACGTCGTCGAGTTGCAGCGGCACGTTGTGACGGAACGTGACCTCCCCCTGCAGTGCGGTACCGGTCTTCTGGATCTGCGTGTTGAAGGACACGCCGAACATCTTGATGTCCTGCGGGAACTCCTCGAAGTACCCGGCCGTCTTGCCGTACTCGTAGGTGGCGATGCTGCCGGCCTGGGCGGTGGGGTCGCCCCCCGCAATCAGCGTATTGGCGCCGATGGTCGCGTACTGCCGCGCCGTGCCCGCGGAGAGGTTGCCGCCCGCCGCCGCGGCGCGCTGCTGGCCGACCGCGGCGCCCGTGGCGACCGCCGCCGCGAACGGCAGCCCGGCGGCGAGCGCCTGCGCCGCGGCGCCCACCGCGCTGGCTGCGCCGAAGGCGTTGCCGAAGCCCGCCTGCGAGCCGGTCACCGCCGACACCACGGGCAGGCGGCTGGTGTAGTTCAGGAAGTAGAAGCCGAGCTGCGTGCCCTGGCTGAAATTCGGCAGGTAGAGCTTGACGTTGATGCCGTACTGGCCCGCCTCGGGCGGCTTGTGATCCGGCAGCCGGTTCACGGCCTGGAAGTCGGTGATCAGCGGGCCGCCGAGGGAGCGGAAATCCACGCCCTGGTCGGAAATCGCGCCGAAGCCGAGAAACACCCGGTTGCCACTGGGGACGCCGAAATCGTTGGTGCTGAAGTACGAGCCGGCCGGCTCGGGCCGGGTCTCGTGCCAGTCGAACAGGTACAGCAACTGGCTACTCAGGTTCTGCGAGAGCTGCAGATTGAACACCGCCATCTCGTCCGGCAGCAGCGCCTCCCTGAGCTCCGCCCCCGGCACACGCAGCGCCGACACGTCAAAGTGATTGACCTGGTTCAGTCCCCCCTGGATAAACGTGCTCTCGCCCCAGCTCACCACCTGGCGGCCGAGGCGAATTTCGGCGGGCTGGGTGCCGAGAGTGAAGCGCCAGAACCCGAAAGCGTCCAGCAGGCGCGTGTAGCGGCCGACCAGGTTCTTGGCATCATGCGACAGCGGCGTGCGATCGGTTGTGCCTTCCTTGATCGCGAAATCGTACAGACCATCGGCACGCACGAAGACCCCGCCCTTGTCCTTGTAATTGAGCGCGAGCTCCGTGACTGCCTTGATCGCCTCGCTGTACGGGGCCTTTTTGCGGTAGTTCAGGTCGCCGTCATCGATGTTGGGGGAGTGCCCGCAGCCGCCGTTGGCGATCGCAATGAGGCGGCAATCCAGCCCGGAGGCGCGCCAGCCCTCGCCGTAGCCGATGGTGGTGTCCCAGCTGCCGGTCCAGTCCCCGGAGCTGCTCTGGAAACTGACGGCCTGCGCGCGCGGCCAGCTGCCGGCGGCGAGCAGGGCGGCGAGCGCCATGACGGCCAGAGACGGACGGCGCCCCGTGTGAACTTTCCTCATGTGTCCCCCTGCTTCCCTGAAGGCCTTAAGGACGCGCGCCGGTCAAGCCTGTGGGCTCAACGCCCTTAGGTCCTACGTCACATTCTTGTTTGTTGCGGCAACACCGAGCCTGCGTGCCGTGAGTCTATTACTCGGCCAGTTGGTGCGGCAAGCCGTTTCCGCCGTACATTGTCTGCACAAAACGGTGGCGAAGCTCCGCGCTCGGGGCAAACTGTGCGTCCAGCGCCACACGCGCAGCGCGGCGTTGATCTCGAGGTTCTGCCAATGGAGCAATGCGCGCAGCTGATCGTGGCGGCCATGCGGCGACGGCGGCGGATGTTGATCACTTCCACACGCGGCAGGCTCGGGCGCCGGGCGCGGCTGATCGTCCCGGGGCTGGTGAAAGCTACTCGAAGGCGATCGCGGGCAGATCAAGTGCGATGAGGAAGTATTCGAACAGGTACTGGATGACCCGGATCTGGTTGTGCAGCCGATGATCACTTTCCAGCAGATGCAGTGCCGCCTGGGACGCCTGCGCGAAGCGCACGCTGTGCTCGAAGGGCACCACGTCGTCGCGCCAGCCGTGCACTACGGCTGCCGGGCAATCGAGCACGCTGGCGCGCAGCTCGGGCAAGCCCTGCATGTAAAGCGCCGGCGCCATGAGGAACACGCCCCGGGCGTGCAGGAGCGACGCCGAGGTGACCGCGACGTAGCCGCCGAGACTCGAGCCGACCAGCACCAGATCCCCGGCCAACTCCTTGCAGAAATCGACCAGCTTGCCAACGCGCGCCCGCGGCTCCTCGATCCCGCGGTAGTCGACCGAGTGCGCCACGTAGCCTTCGCTGCGCGCGACCTCCGCGAGCGCGGAGATCTTGCGTCCCCAGGGCCCGCTCTCCTGGCCGTGAGAGAAGACCACGTGGCGCGAAGCCACGGGCGCTTGCGTGAAAGGCTCAGCGCTGGGAGCGGGAGTCATAGGCGCGAATAATGCAGGCAATGGAAACGTTAAGCCAATCATCCCGCCGCCGGGTGGCGAAGGCGCAGGGCTGGCAGTTCTGGATCGATCGCGGCGGTACGTTTACGGACGTCATCGGCCTCTCGCCCGCTGGCGAGCTGCACGTTCGCAAGGTGCCCTCGGCGCCCTCGGGTGGCGCGGCGGGCGATCCGGGCCTGCGCGCGGCGCGCGCGATTCTCGCGGCCACAAGCGCCGCGCCGCGCGCGGTGGCGGCGGTCAAGGTCGGTACCACCGTCGCGACCAACGCACTGCTCACGCGCACCGGTGAGCCGGTGGTGCTGGTAACCACCGCCGGCTTCGCCGACGCGCTGCGCATCGGTTACCAGAATCGCCCCGACATCTTCGCGCGGCACATCGTGCTGCCCGGGCCCCTGTACACCACGGTGATCGAGGCGCGCGAGCGCATCGATGCGCAGGGCGGCGTGCTGACGCCCCTCGATGGGGCGCGCCTGCGCGCGGACCTGGAGCGTGCGCGCCGCGCCGGAGGACGCGCGGTGGCCATCGTCTTCCTGCATGGCTGGCGCCATCCACAACACGAGCGCGAGGCCGCGGCCTGCGCGCGTGCGCTCGGCTTCGAGGAAGTGTCCGTGTCCCACGAGCTGTCGCCGCTGGTGCGCTATGTCAGCCGCGGCGACACGACGGTGCTCAATGCCTACCTCGCACCGCCGCTGCGCAGCTACATCGGCGCGCTTCACCAGCAGCTGCGCTCGCTCGATCCGGGCGTGCACCTGACGCTCATGCAGAGCAACGGAGGACTCGCGTCGGCTGAGAGCTTTCACGCCATGTCGAGCGTGTTGTCGGGGCCCGCGGGCGGGCTCATCGGCATGCACTGGGTCGGGGAGCGGCTGGGTTACCCGCGCCTGATCGGTTTCGACATGGGCGGCACGTCCACGGACGTGTCGTTGATCGACGGCGAGCTGCCGCAGCGCTTCGAGCACCTCATTGCGGGGGTGCGCCTGACCCAACCGATGCTGGACGTACACAGCATCGCCGCGGGTGGCGGCTCGATCCTGACCTTCACGGACGGCCGCTTCGCGGTCGGCCCGGCTTCCGCGGGGGCGGATCCGGGTCCGGTGTGTTATGGGCGCGACGGACCCCTCACACTCACCGATGTGCAGGTGCTGCTCGGCCACCTGCGGCCCGACACCCTGCCCGCGGTCTTCGGGCGCGACGGCCGCTCGGCGATCGATGC